>ENA-ORBV01013245-ORBV01013245.1-microbial-mat-metagenome-genome-assembly--contig:-NODE-13245-length-12564-cov-5.393609_pt1 | contig 12564 bp, 12 predicted proteins | sample MGYA00237777_ERZ505514 | MGnify/ENA primary metagenome ERZ505514 (study PRJEB26160, sample SAMN06269048) | microbial mat metagenome | isolation source: Oligotrophic lake microbial mat | place...
ACTTTGAAAGCTTTTCCGGCTCCCCTCGCCCTTTGGGAGAGGGGCTGGGGGTGAGGGCTAAAACTACAGTTCTCAATATGGACTTGGTTTAGATCGCTCTAGCCTCCCACACAAGGGGCTTAAGCCCCTTGCTTGATTAAGTTATCTTTACAAGGCTCCTAACGATTTTTTCAATTGAGCTGGTTTGTCTAAGTTATTGCTATCTTTTTTCAACAAAGCAATGATAAATTTTATAGGTGGAATCAAGATGCTTCTCAACAAACATGCCGATTGAGCCAAACAAATTTCTAAAATCTCTAAATCGACGCCAACTTCTGAAGTTGGGCTTAGCGGGCATGAGTGTTGCGGGGACAGCGTTAGTAGTACAGCAGTTGAAGCACTCTTCTGCAATGTCCACGGTTCAGATCCCTCCCATTCCAGACGGCACGCCGACTTATGGCAACGGCATCAACCCGATGCAGATCTGTCGAGAATTTGATTATGGCACGCTAAAACAAGAAAACGGGCGTACCATTCGAGAATTTCAAATTACGGCTCAAACCACGACATTGCAGTTGAATGAAGCCATTTCCTACGTGACTTGGAACTACAATGGACGGGTACCAGGGCCAACGCTACGCGCTAGAGAAGGCGATCGCGTTCGGGTCGTTTTCCTTAACAAAGGAGGACATGCCCACACAATGCATTTTCACGGCATCCATCCCGCTGAAGTAGATGGAATTAAGCCTGTTCAAAACGATACGGCATTCATCTATGAATTTGATGCCGTTCCTTACGGTGTTCATCTCTACCACTGCCACATTGCCCCTGTGACCCGCCACATCAGCAAAGGGCTACACGGCATGTTTATCATTGACCCTAAAGCAGGGCGAGCCCCGGCTGACGAAATGGTGTTGGTGATGCAGGGCTATGACGTCAACGAAGAGAATAAGAATGAGCTTTACGCCTTTAATGGACTGCCCAATTACTACAGGCAAAATCCAATTCCCATTTATCAAAATCAATTAGTACGTCTGTATGTGTTGAACCTGATTGAATTTGATCCGGTGGTTACTTTTCATCTGCACGCCAACTTCTTTAAGCTGTTTCCTACAGGCATGACGCTATCCCCAACGATGACCACGGATGTAGTGACCATGGGCACTGCCGAACGACATATCTTGGAATTTGCCTACCCTTATCCTGGAAAGTTCATGTTTCACCCCCATCAAGATGCGATCGCTGAAGCAGGCTGTATGGGGAGGTTTGACGTGATTCCAAGCCCTAGCGTTCTGCGCTCCTGAGATCAGAACTGAGCCAATGCCTAGGATTGGGGAAAAATTAGCCCGTAGGACTGGTGCAGTTGAGTAATGTGGCAAGCGCGGCGCGCCCGTCACATGACTCAATTGTTGGTTTTCTTGTACTGTGCGTCAGTCCTATAGCAGTTCTCAGATAAATGAAGTACATCACAGGCTCCAAAACAAGGGGCTTAAGCCCCTTGTCTGTACTGCCCCGAAGTGAGAAAGGCTATATAGGTTTTATTTAATTTGCGATCCTTACTGAGAAAGTATATTAATATAGTTGACATTAATTCCTATATAAGAAGATGATAGAGCTTCAAGTAATTATGACAGCGCGTCATAGTTGCCAACAAACCTTCTTGCCTAGAGCTGTAACTTAGCTTCATTAGATTTGCCAGGAATTCAACTATGTTCACGCTTCGCTCGCTGCTTCGACCTTTGCTAACGGCGGTTGCCATGCTCTGCTTGGTAGTGGGTCTCAACAATTGCACCCAACCGCCGTCATCGTTTGGCTCTGCACCTTCAGCCTCGACCAGCCCCGCTCCAACTAGCACCGCTATGACGAACACTGCAAATGGCGATCGCAAGATTAATATCAATTCCTCTATCCTGTCAGAACTAGACAAGTTAGAAGCAGAACTGGGTATTCCAGCCTTGTCGCACCAGATTCAAGCCAGCCGTCCCTATGGCAGCATTGACGATTTGGTCAGTAAGGGCGTTCTGAAGCAAGAGCAGTTTGACCAAGTTAAAAACCAGGTTACCGTCGAAGACATCGTGCTGACTGGAGAAGCCAAAGATGTCGATTATTTGACAAAATTAGGGCTGATGAAGGGACATATGCTGATTGCAGGGCAACTGCTGAAGTTGAACTTGCCCGATCAAGCAGAGCCGCACTTGGGGCACCCTGTAGAAGAAATTTATGTAGATATTCAAGATCAGCTTGCAGAACGTAAAGTCCCAGAATTTAGCGGATCTTTAACAGATGTGCAGGACTTGGTGAAGTCTAAGCCAAACGATCCAGATGTTGCAACTGAGTACGATGCGGCAATGGGTGGAATTGATCAGGCGATCGGCGCTCTGCCTGTGGCTCAGATTCAATCTCCTGAGTTTGTGCTGCAAGCTATCACTGAAATGTTGGATACGGCTGCGGCAGAATACACAGCATCTATTAGCAACGGCAAGATTACAGCCGCAATTGAATATCAGGATTCAATGGGGTTTGTCAATTATGTCAAAGACACACTATTTAAGAGCATTGAGGTCAAGCTGACTCAGCAAAATGCCCCCCTTGCTAAAGACCTGCGATCGAAGCTAGACACCCTAGCCAAGGCTTGGACCCAACCTGTGCCGCCCTCTGCTCCTACTGTGTCTGCTGACGAAGTTGCCAATCAAGTCAAAGCAATTGAGCAAGCGGTTGCTGCGCTCAAGTAGCCAGCAGAATGAACGGGCTGATGCCTTACCAAACCCTAAACCCCTGTGCGGCCTGTGCAGCAGGGGCACAGGGGTTTAAGTGATCTTGTCTTTGATTACGCCCACTTACTCAGAACCTCAAAATTAATGAACTTTAGCTCTGTTTTACCTACCTTTGTGATTACGCTCCGCGAAGGAGTTGAAGCGGCTTTGGTCGTCGGCATTGTGTTGGCGTGTCTGCGAAAAGCCAAGCAATCGCGCCTGAATGGATGGGTTTATTTGGGCGTAATTGCCGGAATTGGGGCAAGCGTGTTAGTTGGGGTACTGTTTAGCTGGCTGCTTCAGTCATTGGGTGCTCTGAGTCCAGTGGCTGAATTTTTGATGGAAGGTATTTTTAGCGTTGTGGCGATCGCCCTGCTCAGTTGGATGCTGATCTGGATGACTCAACAGGCGCGCTCGATGAAAGGCATGGTTGAAGGAGAACTATCGGCTGCTCTCAGACGGGATCAACCTACAGCAGCAGGATGGGGCGTGTTTAGCCTAATCTTTTTTGCGGTGCTGCGGGAAGGGTTTGAGACAGTCGTCTTTATTGCTGCCAAGTTTCAGCAGGGGCTGCTGCCTGCAATGGGGGCGTTGGCAGGGTTGCTGGTTTCTGCGTCGGTCGGAGTGCTGTTGTTTAAGTGGGGCGTTAAGCTCAACCTGCGGCAGTTTTTTAAAGTCATGGGTGTCTTGCTACTGCTGATTGTGGCAGGCTTAGTGGTCACAGCATTAGGGCACTTTGACAAGGTAATGCAAACCTTGGCGGGTCAAAATCGCGCTTCAGAATCGCTGTGTTTTTACTATGAGCATTTTTCCAAAGTTCACTCCTGTGTATTGGGTTCTGGTGTGTGGGATTTGTCCAAAGTTTTGCCGGAAGATCAGTTTCCAGGGTTGCTGCTCAGTGCGCTGTTTGGTTACACGCAGCGGCTTTACCAAGTGCAGGCGATCGCCTACGTTCTATTTCTAGTCACGATCGGCACGGTGTATTTTCAGAGTCTTTCAGGTAAGGTGTTTTGGGGTAAATCTCGAGTAGCAAGCGACCAAAATCAATCTTTAGATTAATAACATCATCGACTATAGTGCTACCTATAAACTGGACAGAGGAATAAGATAGGCTCTCAAGACTCATCTACAGTAGATATACAGAGAAGAGAGTCATCATACAGAGAAAGCAGCACAGCGCGGAATTCAAATCTAAAGTTGTGATCGAAGCGGTCAAGGGATTGAAAACCGTCAACGCGATCGCCAGCGAGATGGGGGTTCACCCGACCCAAGTGACGCAATGGAAAAAGCAAGCGCTAGAATCATTGCCGGACGTGTTTTCCAGCCGACGGGGTCAAAGCCAGAAGGAACAGGAGGACTTGACAGGAACGTTATACCAACAAATTGGACAACTGAAGGTGGAACTGGACGGGCTTAAAAAAATCAGGTCTTGCCCATTGAGGTGGGCGGGTATTGCTATCAGCCACGACGGTAAAGGCCGTGCCTTGGGCAATATCTTTGTGGAACGGTTATGGCGTTCTGTTAAATATGAGGAGGTCTATCTCAAAGATTATGGGTCGGTGGCGATCGCTATCGAAAACCTAGGAGCCTACTTTCAGTTCTACAACAATCGACGATTACACCAATCGTTGGACTATAAAACCCCAGCTACAATCCATTTCGGATACCAGGGGTAGTTGTATCAAATCGAACCAGAGATGAATCGAAACGAGTTTTTAGGATTCTATCTTAAACTTCTCCAATAATTGTCTAGACAGATGGGTACACTTTACTATTCTCAATTCGTTATGCCTTCTAACCCATATGTATGAAAGCATTCAGCCTTCCTTATCCAACAGAACCAGTGCCAACAGGCGCGATTCTGCAAGTAATGGTAGAAGTTGGCTCATCCCTAATGCGAACTGCCCATCGGTTAGGGGAAACCTGGCTCTCTAGGGTTAGCTTAGCTGGGTTTGGTGTCGGGCTAGTCGTGATGTATGGAACGGCTCTATTGGTAAACGTTTGACTCGTAAGACTGAAGTCCGAGTGATTTTGCTGTTGATGATTACGAGCGATCGCACAGTGCTGGAGGCATATATAGCGCTTATCAGCCTGATGCAGTACGATTTATATAATCTTGAGTGTTCAGAGTATCACCCATATGAAACCCTATTCCCTAGACTTGCGTCAGAAAGTTGTCGAGACATATGAGGCAGGTGGCATTTCACAACGTAAGCTGGCTAAAACCTTTCGAGTGACCGTTAGTTTTGTCCAAGACTTACTGAAACAAAAGCGTGAATCGGGAACGATTGCGCCCAAAGTCCGAACTGAGCAGACCCCGACCAAGCTGAATGCTGAACAACTCGATGTCCTCAGACAACTGGTCGAAGCCCAACCCGATGCCACCTTAGCAGAATTCCAGGAACGACTTCACCAGAAAACGGGGGTTTTAATTGGGATTGCTACGGTTGATCGGATGATTCGGCTCAAACTCAAACTCACCGTTAAAAAAAAGTCTCTATCCGACCAAAAAAGGAACTGACGCGGTTCAACTGGCTCGATTTGAGTACTGGAACCTCCTGAAAGGAATTCCCCCAGAGAATCTTGTTTTTTTGGATGAGTCAGGGATTAATTTGTCTTTTATCCGACGATGTGCGCGATCACTTCAGGGGACGCGAGCTTACGGGGAACGTCCCAATCGCAGAGGAAAAAACGTCTCTGTCATTGGGGCAGTCAGCTTGAACGGACTGCTCGTTCAATGGAGCGCTTTGGGGTCGATCGATGGACTCACGTTTGAAGCGTTTATTGCTCAAAAGTTAGTCCCCACATTATGGCAGGGGGCAGTCGTCATGATGGATAACTGCTCGATTCATAAAAATAATCAGGAACTCGAAGCCTTAATTACGGCTGCTGGAGCGCGAATTATTTATCTTCCTCCTTACTCCCCTGATTTCTCACCCATTGAGAACTGTTGGTCTAAGGTTAAAACCATTCTCCGTCGCATCGGTGCAAGAACCTATCCTGATTTACTCAAGGCATTGGAGACAGCGTTCTCAGAAGTGACAAAAAAGGATTTCCTAGGTTGGTTTACCCACTGCTGCTACTGTGCTGGACAAGACTGATAAGCGCTATAGGTTCCGGGAATTAGAGTAAAATTAATAGGTAAAATCTGCTTAGGCTTTTGACAAGCCAGTACTTGAGCCAGTTTGAATAATGAGTATGTCCGTAGCACTTGATGTTTTTCAAAAATGCGTTGAAGCCATCCAACAGGGAGAGCTAATTGAGTCAGTCAGTGCAAAGGATAAAGAGTTTCATTTTCAGAACTGGTTTCAAAAGCGACTGGGGTCGCTGAATTTGTTTTTTGAAGCATCAGGCCGAAATACCTACCCTGATTTTCGGATGGTAAATTCTGCTGATGGTTTTGAAGTCAAAGGTTTAGCGTGGCCGGGGCGTGAACGAGATTATGACTGCAACAGCCAAGTTCCCTCTGGGTTCCATAATGGCAGACAAGTTTTTTATGTGTTTGGTCGTTATCCTGCCGATCTCTCGCAATATTCTACTCAAATTGGAGGCCGTCGCTGTTATCCAGTCATCGACTTGGTGATCTGTCATGGTGACTTTCTCAATGCAGATCGTGAGTATGTGCATAAGAACAAGAACGTGAAAGGATTTGGAAGCTACGGCGACATCATGATTCGAGATCGAAAAATGTATGTTGCTCCGACTCCCTTTGCACTAACAGAAGGCACAACAGGACTGATGACCTTAATTCTGCCCGAACACACGGAAATCGATGGGCGTTTTCAGGAAGTAGGTCAGTTGGTTCGAGTTGAAACAAGTGAGCTTGTTGTTGGCTATAAGTTTGACTTGCGTACTAATGAGCTTAGCGCTGACAAAGTGCCTAACCCAACGGCTGGCACTGCTCATTGCTTTAAAGCCTATCGGTTGACTGGTCAGACAACAAAGTCTGTATCCATATTGATCGCCCCTGTCGGATTAAGTGATCAGGGCGAGGACGAAGAATGAAGGCAGTTGAACGACGAAAATCGAAAACTATTGATAAAAAAGCAATTGAATCTGACTTTCCAGTTCTCGAAGTAAGCCAACTTGCAGAGAAAGAAAGCTGGCGAAAAGAGATTAATCGTCCGATCTACCACATTCATAAATGGTGGGCGAAGCGGCTAGGGTCAGTTTTTCGGGCAATTACGCTAGCTGCTCTTGCTCCAGAAAAATTCCATACGTGGAGAGATTTCTACATACAACAAGATTTTCGGGGAAAAGTTGTTTTTGACCCATTCATGGGTAGTGGTACTACGCTTGGTGAATCACTGAAACTGGGTTGCAAAGTGATCGGTTGCGATATTAACCCAGTCAGCACTTTTTTGGTTCGACAAGCTTTGACGAGCGTCAACGAGTGTGAGCTAAGGTCAACTTTCGCTCAACTAGAGCAGGATGTCGCAAAGGAAATCCAACATTATTACCAGACTCGTGATCCAGAAACAGATGAATGTATCCCTGTTTTGTATTATTTCTGGGTGAAAATTGCTACTACGCCAAAAGGTGAATCCATCCCTTTGTTCTCAAATTATGTCTTTGCTAAGAATGCCTATCCGAAAAAGAAACCAAAGGCCCAAATCATCTGTCCTAACTGTTGGAACATCATTGAAGATCGTTTTGACGCAACTCATATTTCATGCCCTCACTGCCAAACTGAGTTTAATCCTCAAGAGGGTAATGCCAAAGGACAGTATGTAAAATCGAGATCAGGCGAGCGCCATAAGATCAAAGACCTGATTCAGGCGCAGAATAATCCACCAGAACATCGCATGTATGCAATGCTCACCTTACGTTCCAATGGTGAAAAGGTATATCTACCAGTGAAAGATGAAGACTTAGCACTTTATCGTGATGCAATTAAACAGTTAGCTTTAGAAGACCTACCCATTCCAACAATGCCTGTCCGTTCCGGTCACAATACCGATCAAGCTAGAGGATACAATTATTTTCAATGGCGAGATTTCTTCAATGCTCGTCAGCTTTTGTGTCTTGGCTTGCTTCTGCGTGCAATTCTCAATATTGAGAACAAAGCGGTTCAAGAACAATTTATCTGTTTGTTTTCGAGTGCTTTAGAATTCAATAACCTATTTTGTAGTTTCAAGGGTGAAGGAACGGGCGCTGTAAGACATATGTTTTCGCACCACATTTTGAAACCAGAGCGTACACCTCTTGAAAACTCTGTTTGGGGAACAGATAAAAGCAGCGGAACCTTTGCGACACTTTTTGAATCTCGATTGATTCCGGCAAAACGTTATCTCAATGATCCTTTTGAAATCTCTATAGAAACAGATCTATTCGGAAATAGCCTTGGTAGTAATAGGATTACAGCCAGCGAAGCAATCAATGTCTCTTTAGTCGAATCATGGGAAGCATTTTCTCAGAAAGATCAGGCAGCACTTGTCCTTAACGCAAGTAGCGATAATCTTCCGATTCCTAATGAAGTGGTTGATGTTGTCATTACTGACCCACCCTATTTTGATTTTATTCACTACAGTGAATTGAGTGACTTCTTCTTCGCTTGGCTCTCACCCGTTCTAAAAGAGCGGTACTCATTTTTTAGATGCGATGACTCCTCGCATTTCGGTGAAGTCCAACATAATGATCCACGCCTCTTTGCACAACAGCTAAGTCGAGTGTTTGCTGAGTGCTATAGAACTTTAAGGCATGATGGACTACTCATCTTTAGTTTTCACCATTCACGTTCTGAGGGATGGGCTGCAATTTCCGAGGCCGTTCGTGCTTCAGGATTTAAAATAGTGGCGGCACATCCAGTTTATGCGGAGCTAAAAGTAGCAAGTCCAAAGACCTCTGTAGCAGAGCCTATTAGTCTTGATGCAATTCTAGTATGTCGTAAAAGCGAAGAAAACTCAAACTCTTATGGAGACATTATTGCATCAAGAACAAGAGCTGAGAAGCTGGAAAAAGTGTTTGAATCCGGTGGAATTAAGTTATCTAAATCTGATAGGTTTGTGATCCTAGCGTCCCAGTTACTTGTGGAGATGTCTAATCAATCCATATCTTTTGAGGACATGAATCGTCTACTTCAGCAACAGTCAGCAACGCCTAGCAAGTCCGTTGCAGCGGAACGAATATAAGTTATCATTGAGTTGCAAAACTGTCCGCGTCGGCTGAACGGGGACGTTAGGCGTTACAGCAAGGTCTTTCAAGCCATTTCTCTGTTAGTATTCAGAGTGAAATTGGTCTAGGTTGCTGAGTAGCTTGAATTGTTATGAAATTGCCTGCATTTGAACTTGAACGATTCTTCGCTAAATACGAATTCACAGCACCCTGTCTACTTTCTTCTTCTGATTGTGAAGCAATGACAATCGAAGAATTGCTAAATCTAGAGTCAGATGCAGCACAGAATATTTCATCAAACTTGGTTGGGCTATACAGAAACGAAAGGCAGCCCTGAACTACGGCAGGTAGTCGCACAAACTTATCAAACAATCGGGAGCGAAGATATCTTAATTCATGCAGGTGCAGAAGAAGCAATATTCATTTTCATGAACATTGCGCTGCAACCTGAAGATCACCTGATTGTCCATTTCCCTTGCTATCAGTCTCATAGCTCAATTGCTCAATCTATTGGTTGTGAAGTCGATTGGTGGATGAGTCGTGAAGCTGATAACTGGGAGTTAGATTTAGATTGGCTCCGAGGGGCAATTCAACCCAATACAAAGGCGATCGCAATTAATTGTCCTCATAATCCAACTGGCTATGTGATGAGCCGAGCCAAGCTAGAGGAATTAGTTGCTATCTGTAGACAGCATAATCTGCTTTTGTTCTCTGATGAAGTCTACCGACTGCTGGAATATCGAGATGAAGATACATTGCTAGCGGCTTACGACCTATATGAGAATGCAATTTCTTTAGGGGTAATGTCAAAGACCTATGGCCTAGCTGGTCTACGGATCGGTTGGATTGCAACTCACAATCAAGAACTACATCAAGCGATGGGTGAAGGTGCAGAGGTTGCCTGCCGCTGAACTCAGATGCCGAGGCACCCCGCCAAGTTTGACGGCGTGTCTTTTGACAGTCTTAGGCTAATCCCCCACAATAGTAAAGCTGTTGAACAAATAGCCTAGAGAACAGTTTTATCATCAAAATTTGATCATTGACTGTGTGGTGGGCGATCGCAGTTCTCAGGTATTTCTACAGATCTGGCGTTAAACATCCATGGTTGATCTACTGCTAGTCATGACTCTGGGATTTCTGGGGAGCTTTGGGCACTGTGTGGGCATGTGTGGGCCGCTGACGGCGGCGTTTTCGCTCTCCCGCTTAGATGAGCAACCCAAGTCTCATTGGCAGCAGTTTATGTTTCATTGCAGCCTCAATGTAGGGCGAGTCCTGAGCTACGCCCTAATTGGGGCGGCTCTGGGGGCGGTTGGGTCGGTGTTAATTGCCAGCGGCCAAATGGCGGGTGTTGGCAGCGGCTTGCGGCGCGCCATTGCTGTGGTGATGGGGCTGCTGCTGATTTGGATCGGGCTAATGCAGGTGGCTCCAGGGCTGTTGCCGCGCCTGCCGCTGCTGCATCCCTTAGCTCAGCAGCCGCTGCATGAGCGCTTAGGTCGCGCCATGCTGAAATTGGCGGGGCGATCGCACCTGTTCACGCCGCTATTGCTGGGTTTGGTCTGGGGTTTGATTCCGTGTGGTTTTCTCTACGCCGCCCAAATTAAAGCGGCAGAAACAGGCAATTTGTGGCACGGAGCCGCTACCATGCTGGCCTTTGGGCTAGGAACATTGCCGACTATGTTGGGCATTGGGGTGGGCACGGCGCGGTTAACCAGCGACCACCGCAGCCAGCTCTATCGCCTGGGTGGCTGGGTGACGCTGGCGATCGGGGTGCTAACGCTGCTGCGCACAGGCGACACAATGACCGATTACACCGGGCACGCCGCGCTGGCGGGGATGATCTTGGCACTCGTGGCTCGTCCCATCAGCCCGGTCTGGGCGGCTCTGTTGCGCTATCGTCGGGTGATCGGGGTTAGCAGTTTTGTCCTAGCTGTAGCCCATACGCTGCATATGGTAGAACACGCTTGGGGCTGGCAGCTAGACGCAATTTGGTTCATGTTGCCCCAGCATCAGTGGAGCATTTTGGCCGGGGCGATCGCGCTGTTGCTGTTGCTGCCTGTGGCACTCACCAGTTTCGACCAGGCTCAAAAACGATTGGGCGATCGCTGGCGATCGCTCCACCTGCTGACGATTCCGGCCCTGCTATTGAGTAGTGGACACGCCATGTTCATCGGGTCTCACTACCTGGGAACCATGCAGCCTAGCAGGTGGCAGCAAGTTTCGACGGTAATTTTAGGGTTAAGCGTTCTGGGTGTGCTGCTGCTGCGCTGCCGCTGGTTTTGGATGTTGTTCTCACTAGAAAAGTTTTATGTTTCACCCGTTCATTCCAAATCTACCCGTCCGTAGGTCTTTTGGTTGGCTGCTAGGTCTGTCCTTACTGGCTACCCCTGCCCTAGCCCATCAAGTCCATGTCTCGGGTGAAGTCGGCGGCACCCTCCACATTGAACCCAACGATACCCCGCGTGCAGGCACTGCCAGCCAGGTCTGGATTGCCCTCACCCGCCGGGGTGGGCAAACGGTGCCACTCTCCTCCTGCAACTGCCAGCTTTTGGTATACTCCCAACCCCGCAGTCGAAATGCCACCCCGCTTCAGCAGCCAAGTTTGAGAGCGATCGCCATCGAAGGTCGTCAGGGCATTGCGGGCACCACGCTCACCTTCCCGCAAGCGGGGGCGTACGAACTGGTGCTGCGCGGTCGTCCCGTCACCTCTGGCGCGTTTACACCCTTTGAACTGCGGTTTTCCGTCACGGTTGCCCGGTAGTCTTGCCGTCTGCCGGGTGTCACCTACCGCTTCGATACCGCCTTACACCCCCCGATATACCAGCGCCAGGGCAGCTCAACCCCTTGGGTAATCCCAATGCGCGTAGTTTGAACGATGAGGCTGTTTGTTGCAGGTGTTGCCCCAGGAGTTGTGGCCTCAAGGCCATGCTGCGGCTCAAATCGCTCAGCCTGCTCAAACTGGTGCTGAACCTCCGAGGAGCGATGCTCTAAGCAAAGCGGCTGACCCGGAGCAAACCGGGTTTCGCTCAAACTGAGGTTAATTTGCAGTGCCCGACAGAGTTTTCCAGGTCCCGCCGCCACCCGTTCAGGTTTGCCCTTACCCAGCTCTACCCAGGGGGGAATGGGGTCAAGCGTCAGGGCGCGAATCAGTACAGCACTCGCCACCCCATCTAGATCTGTGACCACATTCAGGCAGTGATACATCCCATAAATCAGATATACATACGCCCACCCGGCTGAGCCAAACATGACCGCATTGCGGAGGCTGCGACGACGATAGGCATGGCAGGCCGGATCATCGGCGGTGTAGGCTTCGGTTTCGACAATTAGCCCGCGCACCACTCGGCCATCGGGGAAGCAGCGCACCAATGTACAGCCGAGCAACTCTGGGGCAACAGCCGTAGAACAGCGACTGAGCCAGTCAGCCTGAATGGGTTGAGGTGGAGTAATAGGAGAGTTAATAGCTGGAGACTCCGCAGGTTCGGTAAGACAATTTACAAAATTCGATTGTACCGATAGAAAAGCGTTTGTGAACGGTCCATAAACCAGTCCTTCTCGGTTTGGCTAGTTATACCAATTCTTTATGAAGCTGCCCATAACGGTTGTGGTCAGTGGCGGCAAACAAACTCAAACTCAGAACCAATATTTGCCTTCCGTCCGCTGTAACACGATTGTTATACGGCATGATTAGTGTGGCTATGTACGATAAAATCAGCTACAT
>ENA-ORBV01013247-ORBV01013247.1-microbial-mat-metagenome-genome-assembly--contig:-NODE-13247-length-12564-cov-3.518139_pt1 | contig 12564 bp, 12 predicted proteins | sample MGYA00237777_ERZ505514 | MGnify/ENA primary metagenome ERZ505514 (study PRJEB26160, sample SAMN06269048) | microbial mat metagenome | isolation source: Oligotrophic lake microbial mat | place...
CCGAGGTGCAAGTTGAAACCCCCTTCGACGTGCACCTTCGAGTGAGCAACAACAGTGCTCGACCGCTAGATGTTCGACTGAGCATGTCTCAGGATCGCATGCACGGGCTACTACCGTTCGGTGTTTCAACGAAGGTAATTGATACAACCACGTTTGCCCTAGTGTGCTGCACTCATAAATATGCTTTGTGCAGTCGTTTGGAACAGTGTTGCCACGGACTGAAGCAACAACCCATCTTCAGCTATTGCCGGTTTCTGTGGGTCCACAGCAATTGTCTGGTTTCACTGTTTTGGTGCGCGAGGTTGGTGTTGGTGACCGCATGGTGCTGTTTGACAACCTCGGCCCTCACATCGTGGTGTCGAGCTGACACAATAAAACCTCAGTTGGCTGGGCGATCGCGGTTTATTTTCTGCAAGCCCAAATCACAAATTGCTCATCACACCTCTAAAACTGGTGGCTCGCGCCACTCGTGGCGTTTGGGCCTGCTCGATCGCGATGAATGGCGGCCTCGTCGCCTAGATCTATGATGAATGACTTTACTATTGCGACTGATGATATGATAACTTTGAGAGACAGTTGTTGAAAGTACGTGAACTGCTTGAACGACGATCGATCAACAACTGTCACAACTACGTACCAATCGCGGTCAGCCGCGAAGTTGCACGATTTTTCAAGAATCCGCAAAACACATCACGGAATCAGGTACGGCTGGATTGCACTGTTGAACAGTTTGACTACCAGGCTTGATGAACACTTCGATTTTCACTTAAAACAATTGAATTAAAACAGCGACTCGGTATCAGATCAGCCGCCGCATATCTGATCTCTTCGATCCTCTTCGGGTAGTCCGGCGATCTAGCTGTTCCATCGCTGGACGATAAACCACTCCGATCGATCGTGACTCTCCTGACTCATTGGCTGTCATTGCCATCGAAGTATCGCTTCAATTAACAGGGCTGCCTGAGCTGTTGATCGCTCGATCAGATCCGATCACCTCGATCTACGTACGTGTAGCTAGCTCTAGCTGGCATACGGGAGCGACCTCGATCAATCAGGATCTCGGGCCGGACATGATGGACGTGGATTTTGATGAACCTGTGCGGTTGAGCAACGATTCACATTGCGATGCACATCATCGCGTCTCTTTACAGCCACTCCCTGGTTTTGCATTGGGTACCCGACCTGCGTCTCAGACCGAACATAACGGCATGCGCTTGCATGGTCAGGTTTACTCCCTTCTGGGTACGTACGAATGATGCATGGAATTAATCGTGTGGGTGGCATCAAGTTGGTTACGTCTCGCGTAAACGAGCCCGGTCTTCGTACCGGACGATAGCTAGGATAATGCAACCCTGATGCTTCCCGCGATTGCATTTTCAGGTGTTCAGTGCGTGTAGCCGCATGCATGGTTCAGTACGGTAGCCCACTTCGTCTTGATCCGTCTTTGTTATTTGTAGACAATGCCATCGATCACGTTCCGGATCTAATAACTTCGCACGGACTGCGTTTCGAGAGATTTGCCGATTTTGCCAGCTCAACTTCTCAGCGTCAATCCCCACCTCCTGCGGTGTCTCCTGACTGGTCTCCTGGTACGGGAAGCTCCCTCGGATCGTTTACACCTGATTCAATGCCGCAAATGCTGGTTCCACGCGCTGTCAGCTCAAGACAGCAGGGTGCTAAATCTGGTATGAAAATCATAATCTGAATCGCTCAAATCAATTCGTCGAATGACATTTCATTGACTGTTGCTGCCCTTACGACGTCAGACCAGCGGATCGTTATGTCACCTCACTGTCTGGTGCCTTCGTTGATGGAGTCTCCGTCTCCCGCGTGCAGTATTCCAGCCATTGAACTCCCGAATTTGCCTTTGCCTGCACCATACTCCAACATTGTTGACAATGACTGGAAGCAAGAAGGGAGAACGACCTTGGCTACAGGATTTCATTTTCGCCTGTGTGATCGCTCCGGAAAGGATTTGCAGCACATCGGAATGCCTAATTTACCGCTGCTGCTCCTTCGACGAACTGGTCAGCGAAACGGAAATTGTCGGCGTCGCAGACTCTGTTACGTGAGACCCTGTATCCTACCGGTAACTGAATTACGCACCATCTCCAACTTAAGCTTTCGATCACTGAATGTGCTTGCTGTTTCGACAGCAGAATACAACCACTGGACCGCGTTTCTCGGATGAAGATGTCTCGAGCTTTTTTTTGGCAAGCGTCAGGTCAGGTGGTCGTGCTCTCGACGAGGCCGGCATTGTTAAACGTGCATGCTCATCGTCGTCGAGTCATCTAGCTTTCGCCTCTGGTCTAGCGAACAATGATGCAAGCTCCATCGGAACAGTTCATGCGACGTTGCTAAGAGACAGCAAGCCGTCCTTTCAACTACAGGCCGTGGTGCACGAAAACAGCGAGCCCTTCGAAACTGTCGCCGCTAAGACTCTATGCGATGTCTGTCGTCGAAACGATAGGCTGCCCAACCTCGCGCATGCTTTGGTTCATGTAGACAAACCCCACGGAGCCTGCTTGACGCCGTCCTTGCAAAGCCATACACCCGCTTCAGTTGCCTGACCCTGAAGCCAGCAACAAGGTGATGAAAATTGACTTGACCAATGTTTGGGCAAGTCAGAAAGTGCAGCGCTGTCCCAAACGTGCAAGAAACGTGGCTTCATCACAGGAGCATGACAACACTGACGCAAATTTGCCCAATCGATCGGTGTCTTCGCTCAGTCTCAATCTCAATGGCCCTCTCCAACCTTCAAATTCCAATGCTGGATTTCGTACCTCCAATCTCAAACGCAAGGTGCAACTAACTTGATGTAGTATGCAGCCCACGTAGACTCACACGGGCTCTATGCGTAGGGATGCCCCAGGGGTACGGAGACTGAGAGGCTTCGTGGCGACAAGTGTCCCTCTCATGCCATCCGTTGGTTAGTATCTGCTTGTTCCTTTCACCTTTTCTACCCGCTTACGGACGAGTTTCATTTTGTGTTGGATGCACGACTGGTTAGGATGAAACTGCTAGAGCTTCGGATTTTGCAGGTGTCTTCTGGATTGCGCCAAAGGATCTTCCAGTGGATATGCTGGGAAGAAGGTGATGCAGCGTACGACCAGAAAATGCTGATGTAGTGTTAAGGTTGTGTTTTCTTTCTTTAGACTGGGTTTCGAGCTTCCACAGCCATTCGACCGCTCCTTCGTCATGTCTAAATTCCGCGAATGCAGCTAGTCGTGAGGAGTCTGCACCAATTGCTGCAACACCGTCGAGCTTTCCCTTTCCAACGGGCCTCATCACTCCACAGCGAGCGCCTCCAGCTGCAAGCGAGGAACTGAGACACGCTCTGTTGCAACTGGTCGAGCAGTGATCGTCGTAACCATGGTGTAATTTAGTATCTTCCATCTGGACTCGTATAGTCAGTCACACGCAGTGAAGAGATAAGATCTTACAGTAAAATCAGGGTGCTGCAGTGCGCACGAGGAAAGCGGAAACGCTCATTCCCCAGAGGATTCGCAGCGACGCCGCTGAGAATACCGAAAGGGCTGTGCCGAAGCAGATGCTGCGTTGTCCACTGGGACCATGGGCAACAGGGTCGCTTTGAGCGCCACCACATGAAGCCAGTTGAGGTCTCTCACGTTCGCCCAACGAACTCAGCACGAACTGGACAGCGCCTCGATTCAATATCGGAGTATTTGTGCGATTTTCAATTTTGCGGCGCGTCCGAAGATTCGATCCTTCGTGGGACCAAAGCCTCCTGATGTCGGCGACATGTCAAATGACGGAAGAGCTGAAAGTCATCGGTGAATCCGAGTACCTCCACAGCACAATGGTTCACGATAAAATCCCACAAGCCCAATACACAGTGTGCAAGCAAACCAGGGGATCCAGTCCCAGTCCCCTGGGTGCTGTCGCCGTTTGTAGAACTCCGCGCTCACGTCTAGCTTCGAGTCCAACTACACGAGGAGCGTGCACATGCTCTCATCTACTGACGTCGCGTTATTATTCAAGCGCTCCTAATCGTGGACGTCTCGCTGGTCAGCCTAGCCTGAGGGAAGTCACCTACTCTCACAGCCCATGCAGACTGCTGGCAATGGGAACATATGGATGATGCCAAGTCTCTGTTTGAAAGATCCCACCAAACAATTCCACAATCTGATCACGGCCACGCGTGTGCGCAACCTGTGCGATCGGCAAACCCAGCTGCCTCAACTATTCTCACCACGACGATGATGTCGTAGCCCCTTTGGATGTGCGGTGCATCAGTTTAGCTCAATGGTCAGCGACTCATGCTCCTGCACGAACGTGTGGCGTCACATTGCGATGGCATCGGCGCTCCCGCCCATTGAAGCCAAGCAACGCGCACGGAAGTATCGACTATTCGGTGCAAGAAGCTCGGGCAGAGCTGTCTCGATGTTGTATGGCTGGATTCGGCAGTGCACCGCGACATCATTTGCAGATGCGTTCATCGAGTGAAATTCTGAATGTTGCAGCGCCTGATGCGGAGGTCTTTCAAGAGGCATTTCAGATAAGGTTGTAGATGCGCGGTATACCCTAAACCCTAACCCTAACTTCAAGCGCCGTTTGCTGCGCTAAAGGTGGCCGGAGATCTTGACCTGAAGTAGACAGACCTGATGCTGTCTGGTGGAAAATGATGGTGAAAGGAGCCAGATTGCCATCCCTGCACGCGGCCGCTTAACCAAGCGTGCTTCTGCTCAAGTTAGCTGCGTGTTTTCACTTTCGAGTATGCGATCTTCGATTTGTTGCATTCAGTCGGGCACTGCGAATATTGGACTGGGTCGCTGATGCGATAACTCCGAGAACAGGAGTCGCCGCATCAGTGCGCTGTGAGGAGACCACATTCTGCGTTGTAGAGTACTTGAAGATGCTGTGCTGTTCGGGAGAGCGGCAGTGCGCGAAGGTGTCTGAGACGCGGGCAGTGCGTCTCAGATGCGAGCAGTGAAAAGAAGGCTGCCACCAGGAGAAGGCGCAACCGGTGAGAGACCACTCGTCGGGCTCGACATTTTCCGGGAGAACAGGCCGGCGCTGGCAGATCTCATGGATCCATGGAGCAGTTCAGCCAGCCTTCACAGCATGCATCGAAATAGCACGCTAGAAGCCACCCTACCGTAAATGAATCCACTAGATCATCATTTCACACCAGTTCGAAAATCACTTCCAAGGCAGCTTGAAGTCCGGATTCGGGAGAAATTCGTCACCGACAAAGGCGTACGACAACACATGGGACGCCATCCAGTGGCGAGCGGCTTCACGTTGGTGTCGGGACGGTAGCTTTGCTACATGATCGCGAAACTTGTCATTCGAAACGACGATGGCGTTGTGTTTCATGGCATGACGAAGAGCGTACGAATCATCGTAGTCTTGGGCGGGGGTCGAAACGACAATGCCTGAATTGAGCAAGATCCGTCAGGAGTGCAAGAAAGGTGTTCACGGATGGCATAGCCCATGACAAACCTTCATCTTGCAGCGAGAGAAGATACGAGACGCTGTCAGGCATCTTCGCGGCACTGACATCCCCTCCGACCCGTGCGACTCGCATTTTGGAACCCACATACTCGTAGCTTAAATAGTATGATGGAAGAAAAGCCAGAACCTTGACCCAAAACCCACATGAGCCGCACGAACCATACCGGCGATGGACATTCACATGGTACCTTGCACTCCTGCTGTTGCCAATAACGCACAGCTGTGGCAAGACCCTTGGTTGAAAACAGCTTTTGCAAGCCGTGTGCCATGCATATGTTGGGAGCATCGAGAATGACAAGCTTCGGACTTGAAACTCTAAGACGCTGGGACTTCTGGAGATGCGTCAAAACGTGTAAGAAGACATTTGATGGAAGGCAGAAGCCACCACTCACCGGATCGGTAGAAGAAGCTTCGCTCGTCGTCGTGAGGCGTCGATGCAAGGACTCGCGACCCAAAGCAACAAAGTCGAGAGCGGTAGCATCGGCCGAGCCAATATTGGCAAGCGGCATGCTCTCCGGCGATGACGCTTGATCGATCAATTGGTTCACAGTGTCATACTCGAAAAGCGGGTCATATGGTTTATGATCATCTTCCAGGCCAACGTGACGCTCCGGTTGCGCAACCTCGTCCTGGAATCTTGAAGGATACGCGGAAAAGCTTGAACGCGCGGGGGAAAAAAATAACAAATTCCCAATGATCTGCACACGCTTGATGCAAAGATCCGGCATAGCTATCAGTGCGTGACGGATGTCAGATTCACTGCACCCGTTCTGAAGCGGTAGAAATCCGACAAGCAATAAGGCTGGAGATGTTTCGATATCCGCCAAAAATGATCGGTCCTTCAAGTCGGTCAGGCTGCGCCAGGCACCTGCCGTCTCATTGTCCATCCACTGAGGCAAGGGAATGCCTACACGAGGCTCGCAATGAGATTTGGGATACTCAAACGTAAGAAAGTTGAGCAAGCGCGCTAGCGCGACCCGGAAATGATCCGCCGCTTCACATTGTGCATGAAGCAGTGAGTCCAGCCGGATTGGATGCGCAATCATTGGCACTTGTTGCCGTGGTAGATCTTGAGCTGTTTCAAAACGGAATAGCCACTCCAAAAAAACAACCACAACGTTCAGAAACTTCAGCAACAGCAATTCGTTGCTGGCGCAAACGCGAAGCAAAGGGTCAAAAATGGCGAACAAAAAATGAGCCGCCAAGGTAGAAATAGATGATGTGCTCGGCTGCAGTGATGATCCACTTTGAAAACAGTAGGTACCAAATACCAGCACTTGCACAAAAAAGTATGGTGTCAAAGGGCAGTCCTGGCCCATCATCAAACACGACTGTAAATCCGAGACACAGGATGCCAAAAGCGCGTCAAGTTGATTAAGACCGGTGCGCGTAATCAGTGATCCCACGGCTCTGAGGATCTTGGACTTCAAAAGAAACAACTCGCGGTCCGGCGAAACACGAGGTAGCGAGTAGGCGTCAGGCTGTTTGGTCTCGTCACAAGGCACATCTCGCGGATACAAGGCACGCGACCCAGTGCCATACTCGATTGGCACAGGTGGTTTGAGTAGTGAATCAAGAACAGGCGCAGTACCACGGCGGCTAGTATCCAACAGAGTTATTAAGTTTTCGCGAGAGGGGAACGCTAACACGGAAGAGAGTGACCTTACGTAGTAGTAGGCAGCGTCAAAATCGTTTTGAAAACGAGCAGCTATGACAGCCATTTGATTGAAGGGTTTACCGTTTTCGGGAAACACCAAAAATGATCGCAGATACAACTCCGCGGAAGAGGCAAACGGAGAATCGCGATCAGCCACGTCAGCGTCGTGCACGAATGTGGCTTCGTAACGCTCAACGTCACCAATGTTGCTGAGGAAACACGACACCAAACGCCGCACAGCGTTCATCAAATCCGACTCGATGGTTGCAGAATTTCGGGACGCGGCTTCCGCGTGCTCATCATATCTTCGCGAGAGGGTCAAGCATAAGCCTCGCAATGCGGTCTGGTAGAAGCTCCGACAATCGCCCAATACGACTCGCAAACGATCGGTGTCTCGAAAAACCAACGCGCTGTTACCTTTGGAAGATTCAGACGCGGTTGAAGGGAGCTTTTGAATTTCCGTCGCTATCAGACGATAGTGAAGCATCCAAAGCTTATGGTCCACATTTTTGTCCAGAGCGTACCGTGGATCATCGATGCAAACTCGTTCGAGAGCCTGGCGAGCCTTCACACGGTGCGGATGATCAAGAAGCGCGCGAACAGGAATACTTGTATCCGATTTTGTTTCTATGTACAGCTTCCATGATTCTTCTGCTGCCTTTGCTTCCTGATACAACGGCTTGATTGCTCTTGCGCGAGAGTTCGCTTTTGATTCGGTATGTCGGTCCTGAGCAACAGCTTGTGTTGCCGAAACGGAGGTCTGATAAAATAGAAAAGTGATAGAGATGAATTCTGCACGGGGAAAACAACCACTCACGCTATCATCGAGACTATCCTCTACCTTGGTTCTGCGCCTTGTGCTGTCAAGAACTTGATCAGCTAACTTGCTGAAATCGCGGTCAATCACTGCAGGCTCGTGACTGCGCTGGTTCTCTACCATGGCAGCGTATAGCGCTTTACCACGATTCCCCACTCCGATTTTACTATCCATGGAGGCAGACTGCGCCATATCTGACTGAATGTCTCTGATGACTCCCAGGGCCTGATGAATTTCAGCTAAGTGCTAGTTGTAGTTACAGCAGCTTGTGCCCTCGTTCCGTGCTCCGCGCCGGCGTGTCAGACGGTCCGCGTGCTGATTGCTTGAAGGTGTCAGCTTTATTACGAGCCAGGATTCGTGTAAGATGTCAAGTTTACGAGACATCATGAGTCAGCAAAGTTTTGATGAGTACCATCATGAACCGGCTGGTGACCCCGTACCCGACACTTGGGACGATTGGGATTCAAAACAGGTATTCGCTGCAGACGGTTAAGTATGACATCTAGCGCCCACTCATGTCTGTGCATTCTGATAGCATGTGCCACACACAGTTGGTCAAACACAGCATGGACGGTAATTTTGTTTCTGATGTGTGTGCCTTTGTGTGTGTGTGTGTGTGTGTGTGTGTGTGTGTGTGTGTGCGAGAGAGAGAGAGTAGTGTGCTTGCAGTTTGCTTACGCAGACTGTGCAATCCTGTGTAGCAAGAAGAACGGCGTACAGATCTTGCAGCGAGCCCCGTCGTCGTCTACGGACCCCTTGCCGAAACGAGTGGACGATGGACCGGACGCTCATCTAGCCCGCCAGCGAGAGTACGAAGCGATGCGAGCTGCGATATTTGCGGACTCGCCTGACGCGGGGCTGCGGAATAGACCTGTCACCAGGATGACTGATACGGACCCTATTGCCCCTCGCCTCAACGCAGATAGGATTACTCTCCTATCGAAAGCGACCGCGTCGAACGGAGGACTGCGGCATTCGCCCGTACACGAAGCAGGTTCGCGTGCCGGTCAATCTCCACCGCTGCGCCCTCCCGGTCGCGTCTCCAACAGCCGAGCCGTGCGGGACCGACCTGGTTCGGACGACAAACGAGGGGTCCACGAGCAAATTGATGTCCAGCAGCGCAAAGTCGCTGAACAGGCTGCGCGCTTGCAGCAAAAAGGGAGCGCGCGGATTCTTCACGAACTGACCAAAGGGCCCTCCCATGTGTCAATCCCCGGATCGCGCCCTGCTGGTCGCGGAGACCCGTTTTCCTCTGGTCGAGGTCGAGGAAAATCGGCTGGTGCTACTGCACTTCAGTCGTCGACGGCATATGATCCGGATTTCGATCGGTCACGTCACCAGTTTGTCGCTAAACCGTTTGCAGGTACCGGAAGTCAGGCAGCGGAGAGTATCGTCTCGGATCATGCAGGCAGCGCTCAGCCTCCGCCGCTTCGATCGTATGAAGAGGAGTTTCCGTCTTTAGGACAGTAGAACATGCCTAGATGTGTCAGTTTTGAGATTTAAAGTTCTATTGTGATTTGGTGAGAGGTGTACGCTCAGTAGATGGCGGGTGAAAGTCGCCCGGCTGTAGAAAATCTTGGTGCGTTAGGTCATAGATGCCGCGATCTCGCATCGACTTCTGTGCATACGCGTGCAAATCTATGAACGAGGCATGCAGCACATCACAATCCGCGGACTTCACATACCACAACACACTGTTGATAGACGTCGTACTCGGACACACAAGCAAGCATTCTGTCACCTTTCAAGAATCGTTCGGCATACCTAACGCAAACGACCATACGAAATTTACAAATCACAATTTCCATGTGCAAAGACGGTGCCGCAGAGCTGTCATTCGCCCAGGCACCATCGCATCTAGTCAGTACCATTTCGTGAAGCATGCCTCATACAACACTTTCTCCGAGGGACACACCGAGGCAATATTGAGGACAGGTTTTGGTTTTGAAGAGGCAATAGCCCCTGAACCTGTCGACGGCGACGATGACGCAGAAGCCGACGCTGCTCCTTTCGTTGAGGAAGCACTCATGCGTATAACACATTTCAATAGGGACTCAGAGAGAGGTACCTCGCTAAACCATTCTCGCCGTGATCAGAATTGCGTAAAACGGTTTTGCAAGTGCATACGATTCAATGCCTTCCGCTCAGATGCTTTGTCTATCATAAGGGACGTAAGCTTCCAAGCAGCAGTTGTACTGACGGCCCAGTATCACAGCCTTATCTAGTATGGGCGGTACCGTTTTCGAGCAGCTGCTTTGGGCCCCGATCGCCTCCATCCTGATCTTGGTCCAGACCGGAATTTGGTTCTGCTTGTGGAATTATAACATCGAAATCACACGGTTCGGTTTCAATTATGATCGTAAGTCATATTGTAGGCTCAATGTTACATGCAAACGCATTCATGCTGTTTCTTTCTCTTTCCTATCAGGTGTGCTAGCAGATGAGCAGTACTGGCGCACGATCACGTGCACTTTCACTCACCTCAACGTACTTCACCTCGTATTCAATATGAGCGCGCTTTTCATGTATGGGCTGGCGTTGGAGCGCCAGGTGAGTGAGACAATCGGAAATCTGTTTTGGCCGGTTGGATAAAATGCCCACACATTGTTGCTGCGCACAGATGGGTCACGTCGAGTTTCTGAAAGCCACATACATTTTGATGGTCGTTTCCGAAGTCATCATCATTTGTCTCTCGTATATCATGATTCGATTCTTCCGTCGTGAAGATATTCGCCGGACGTATAGTCTTGGCTATTCCTGGTATGCTGCTCTCCTCTTGCACACCGTCGCTTTGTACTGAACAGCCCGGTTTGTGCATGAGGTCAGCGTCGTGTTTGGGCTAATGGCGATCGATTCGGTCCGGAGCAAAGGATCTTCTTCGTTTTTTGGTCTGTCTGGCTATGCGGGACCTTTCATATCTCTGTTTATTACCCAACTGCTGGTGCCCAACGCTTCCTTTGTGGTACATAATCCCGTTGTGTCCGTTCTGCTGGCGTTGGTGAGACGTCATCGAATCGTTAATCAATTTTTCTTCAGGGTCATGCCGCTGGTGTAGTCGTGGGATTTTTATACGCCTTTGGTCTTTTCTCTTGGATGACTAGCTATCTTTGGGGCTGTCTACTTTTTTGGTAAGTGAGCTTAATCCGCGACACAGTGATTGGATTTGTTCAACGCGTCTGGTTGCGTGTAGGACTGTAATCGGCTTCTTTATTAGTCTTCGTCGGACTACGGATTTCCCCATACCGTGCTTATGGATTGAGGGTCAGCTTGATGGCGAGCCTCCCATACGGACTGCCCGCATAGTGAACGGAAGAGTCGTATATGAAGATCAAAATGTTCCAGCTGCTGCGGATAGGGACGCTGCTGCAGTGGTCTGAGTCAGCCTGTCTCATTGTAGCATGGCGTCCCCGAATATTCCCCTCTTGTGTTGGTGGCAAACTTGATCCAAGCCGGTAGAGGACATCGGATCTGATCAGCCATTGAGTGGTTGGACAATCTCCTTTTCATCGCATCAAGTGCCTGCCTACTTGCAGATCCGGTGTTTCTGCAATCAACTTGATCCAACCTGAATTCATCGTTTTGACTAGCCGCTGCACGGGTGCTGTTGAGTCTGACCCAAGCGTTCTCGAGCTTCGAGGGCGTTGGTCGATGTGAGCACTGAATGCCCTTGGGCCATGTGGCCAGCATTGTCTGATTGGAGCGGTGACATTCGGAGCTCTGACATGGCCGACTGCATCCGAATCCGACGGCTCCGACTGAGATCGTTGTCAGAAACGTTTTATGTTACGATGGATGATATAGATGCGCTGTTTGCCGCACCACTATCCACCAGTACACCTCAAAGTAAGTCGGGTACCGCCAATACGGTAGCAAAACGCCAGAAGCATACCAAATCCAAGCGCTCAGATGGCAAGAAACGGTCAAAACCGAAACCAAGTACGTATGGCTTCAGATGCGTCGTCGTAATCTGGGCACTCAAGCACCGCGGTTTCCAGAATCGGCCACCACGACGAGCGCAAAGCTCAGCGTAGCTTCGCTTGATGATCAGCTCCTGGCGAGCCTGGGCGCGCAGCAAGCTGTCGTGCAGCGCCCCTCAGAGCTCAAAGCGCGCCGCAGCAAGGTACCTAGACTGGTTGGCTGATGCCCTCATTGCAGCACCATGAGCTCATGCGAATAAGATTGTTATTGATATCAGCATGATACCAAGGAGGATTCAAGCGCGCATCGCGAGGGAACCTCCAGTCTCCACAATCGTCCTCAGCTATCATCTTGGGAGCATGACATGGCTTCAGCACTCGGAAGCTCCACGTCCTCTGCTTTGAAGCCCGCACAGTATGTTTTCGGGTCCAGCGAAATACTTTACTTGTTGAGCGCTCCAAAACCAGTGCCGTGCTGGACATATAGGCTGTATCCTCGTTCACGTCGACCGCGCCTGTCGCAAGAGCTTACCCTCAGTACTGGTTTTAGTACACGCGATTCTGTGCAAGCTGTATCATCGCCGCCTCCTGCCCCCGAGATATTGTCTAACCTGGCAGATCCTGATGCTGTCTCTTATACACATCTCCGAGCCCACGAGACTAAGGCGAATCTCGTATGCCGTCTTCTGCTTGAA
>ENA-ORBV01013248-ORBV01013248.1-microbial-mat-metagenome-genome-assembly--contig:-NODE-13248-length-12562-cov-9.395034_pt1 | contig 12562 bp, 12 predicted proteins | sample MGYA00237777_ERZ505514 | MGnify/ENA primary metagenome ERZ505514 (study PRJEB26160, sample SAMN06269048) | microbial mat metagenome | isolation source: Oligotrophic lake microbial mat | place...
CGCCGTGGGGGCGCGGTGCGCCGGGCGCCCGCCTGCGCGGGCGGGTCCGGACGCGTCGGCGCAGGCCGACGCGCGGCCGCAGGCGCTGCCGCCGCGGTTTCAACCGCCGGGTTCCGGCAACCGCGCCGACCATGACGTAGCCCTGCTACGACGGACGCCAGCGGGCGGTTGAAACCGCGCCTTGCGGACGCTGCGCACCGGGCGCCCGCCTACACGGGCGTCTACGGACGCGCCGGCGCAGGCCGACGCCCGACCGAAGGCCCTGCCGTCGCGGTTTCAACCGCCAGGTTCTGGCAACAGCGCCCACGTTGACGTAGCGCTACGGGCAAGAACTGAGACTTGACAAAGCCTATGTGCAGCCACTACACTAGCATCAGGTAGGGGAGTAGCTCCTTGCGCCAGCAAGGTGCAGCGTCGTCATTACGGGGTTCGCCCCCGGCGCTGTGGGCGTGCCAGTAGGCACGCGATGCCAGACCACCACGACAAACGCCGTGGTGTTTTTTGTGCGATCAGCTCATGGCTATAGGCAGAGGAGGTGGCATGGATCTGATCACGTTTGGCACGCTTGCGGCGGGGCTGCTGCTGCTGGTGGTAGGTGGCGAACTGCTGGTGCGCGGCGCCTCGTCTATCGCCGGGGTGCTTGGGATCTCGCCGCTGGTGATCGGCCTGACCGTGGTGGCCTTCGGCACCAGCTCGCCGGAGCTAGCGGTGAGCGTCCAGGCCGGGCTGGCGGGCAACCCGGACATTGCGCTGGGCAATGTGGTGGGCTCGAACATCTTCAATGTGCTATTCACCCTGGGGCTCTGCGCCCTGATCCTACCGCTCGTGGTCTCGCGGCAGCTGGTGCGCCGCGAGGTGCCGATCATGGTCGGGGTGTCGCTGCTTGTGCTGCTGCTCGCCCTTGATGGCCGGCTCAGCACGCTCGACGGCGCCCTGCTCTTCGCGGGGATCGTGGTGTACGTAGCCTGGTCGATCATCGCTAGCCGCAGAGCGACGGCTGCCGCCAGCGGCGACGAGGCTGTGACGATCGACACCATTGCGGGCAAGAGCGCGGGCTGGAGCGTCGGCGCAGCTGTGCTGCTGGCCGTGGCGGGCACAGGCTACGCCCTGGGTTGGCTGAACAGCGTGGAGGCAGGGTTTGTGGCCGCAGGCGCCCTGACGTTCCTTGGTGGCTCGCTGCTCGGCAAGGGCGGAACAACCAGGGGCGGCGACATCGCGCACCAGATCGGCTTTATTCTGGTAGGGCTAGGCACGTTGGTGCTGGGCGCCGGCTGGCTGGTCGACGCGACCACCCAGATTGCGCGAGCCCTGGGCGTGAGCGACCTGATCATCGGCCTGACAATTGTGGCGGCGGGCACCTCGCTGCCGGAGGTGGTGACCTCGATCATCGCCACGCTGCGCAAAGAGCGCGACATTGCGATCGGCAACGTGGTGGGCTCAAATATTTTCAACCTGCTGGGCATCCTCGGGGTTGCGGCCATGGTCACGCCGGGGGGCCTGCCGGTTGCGCCCTCGATGTTGAACTTCGACCTGCTGGTGATGATTGCGGTGGCCCTGGCCTGCCTGCCGATCTTTTTTACGGGCATGGCGATCGCACGCTGGGAGGGCGCGCTCTTTCTGGGCTACTACGTGGCCTACACGGCCTACCTGGTGCTCGCCTCCACACAGCACGACGCCCTAGGAGCCTTTAGCAGCACCATGCTTGTGGCGGTGCTGCCGCTTACCGCCCTTACCCTTGCTCTCCTGGCCGGGCGCGCGCTGTTCCCTGCGCTACGGGCGCCCAGCGCAAAGCCCTAGGATGCTCAAGCGTCCTGGCGGCCAGCTCACGGCGCCATGATCAGCAGCGTGCCCTGCTCGGTGTGGGCTGGCATCACGCAGTACAGCCGGAACGTCCCTGCGTCGCGGGCGCTGATGGCGAGCAGCACGTCTTTCCCTGCATCTGCCGAGACCGTCCGCGTGCCGCTGGGCAGCTCCACGGTAAGGCTATGGGCGATGGTGTCGCTGTTGAGCAGGCGGATAAAAATCTGCTCGCCCACCTGGCCCACGAGCTGGCCTGGCGCGTAGCCGCCCGCTGTTACCACCAGATCCAGCCGGCGCTCGGGCGGCAGCTCGCCGCAGGCGCCCAGGGCGAGCAGGGCCAGGAGGCTTAGGAGCGCAGCGTATTTCTGCATTACAGAGCGCCTTTGTCGTTGGTCAAGGATCGCAAGAACTACGGTAGAATAACAAGCGACCCCACGCCCCCGAGAGCTGAGCCGCTGATCGCACCGCAGGGAGATGGGATGCTTGTAGCGATTGTGCTAATAATCTTTGCCGCCGCGCCGCTCGGCCTGCTTGCCCGCTCCGCCCCCCGCCCGGCCATGGGCTGGGCCCTGGCAATAGTGCCCCTGGCCGCCTTCATCGCCTGCTGGAGCGCCATTCCCACAATCACGGCGGGCGGCCAGGTGGTGAACGCGCTGCCCTGGGTGCCCGCGATGGGCCTGGAGCTGCGCCTTGCCCTGGACGGCCTGAGCATACTGTTTGTGCTGCTTGTCTCAGGTATCGGCACGCTGATCGTGCTCTACACCGGCTACTACATGGCAGGCGACCCGAGCGTGGGCCGCTTCTACATGGCGCTCTTCATCTTTATGGGCGCCATGTTGGGGCTGGTGCTCGCAGAGAACATTCTAACGCTCTTTGTGTTCTGGGAGCTTACGTCGATCAGCTCGTACCTGCTGGTGGGCCACAAGCACGAGTACGCGGAGGTGCGGCGCGGCGCCCAGATGGGCCTGCTGATCACGGTGGGCGGCGGCATGGCCATGCTGCTTGGCCTGGTGCTGCTGGGCTCCGTGGTGGGATCATACAGCATCTCGGCGATCATCGCGGCGGCCGACACGCTGCAGGCCTCGCCGCTCTACGGGCCGGCGCTGCTGCTGATCTGCCTGGGCTGCTTCACCAAATCGGCGCAGTTCCCCTTCCACTTCTGGCTGCCCAACGCCATGCAGGCTCCCACTCCCGCCAGCGCCTTCCTGCACTCGGCCACCATGGTCAAGGCCGGCGTGTTCCTGCTGGCCCGGCTGCACCCCGCGCTCAGCGGCACGCCGCTCTGGGCCACGACGCTCAGCGTGGTCGGGATGCTCACCATGCTGGTGGGCGCGGTGGTGGCGCTGCGCAAGGACGACATCAAGGGTCTGCTGGCCTACAGCACGGTGAGCATGCTTGGCACCATGGTGCTGCTGGCGGGCATCGGCGGCCCGGACGCGCCAGCCGCACTGGCGAGCATCATCCTGGCCCACGCGCTCTACAAGGGCGCGCTGTTTATGCTGGCCGGCGTGGTGGATCACGAGGCGGGCACGCGCAAGCTGAGCGAGCTTGGCGGACTGCGCCGTGTGATGCCGCGCACCTTTGTGCTCACAGCTATCGCCGCGCTCTCCATGGCGGGCTTTCCGCCGCTGTTCGGCTTTGTCGCCAAGGAGGAGCTGCTCTACGCGGCCACCGACAGCGCCCTGCCGCCATGGCTCGGCCTCACAGCACTAGCCGTCGTGGTGCTCTCGTCCACGCTGGGCGTGCTGGCGGCGTGGCGGCTGGTGGGCGGGATTTTCTTTGGCCCGCTTGGCAGCGGGGTAAAGCCCAAGGCCCACGAGGCGCCGCTCGGCATGCTCGTTGGCCCCGGCGTGCTCGCGCTGCTCTCGGTGGCGCTGCCCTTCGGCCTGTTGCCCGCGCTCAGCGGGCTGCTCCAGCCAACCGTGCAGGCCATTGCTGGCGCGGGTACGAAGATCGAACTTTACCTGATCCCGTCGTCGGTAGGGCTGCCGCTGATCCTGAGCGTGGTCATTCTTGGCGTTGGCATCCTGCTGGCCCGCTTCACGGGGCGGATCGCGGCGCTGCCCTCGCCGCTGCCGCGCTGGCTCAACGGCGACACGCTCTACGACGGGGCGATCAGCGCGCTGCTGGGCGGCGCCACCAGCCTAACCCGGCTGCTCCAGAACGGGCGCATGCGCAGCTACATGCTCTGGTCGCTGCTGGCCCTGGTGGCGGCGGTGCTGCCGCCCCTGGCGCTCTACGGGCTTGGCGGGCTGCCGCCGCCGACACTGGCGGGCGTGGCGCCCTACGAGCTGGTTATCCCCTTGCTTATCCCGGTGGGCGTGCTGGCGACGCTCACCGCCCGCTCGCGGCTCGGCGCGATCATCGCGGTGGGCATCGTGGGCGCGATCATCTCGCTGCTCTTCGTGATCTACAGCGCGCCGGATCTGGCGCTCACCCAGCTGCTGATCGAGGTGATCGCGACGGTCTTCTTTCTGCTGGTCTTTGCGCTGCTGCCTTCGGCCTTTGAGCGGCTCTCGCCGCGCAGCACCCGCGTGCGCGACGGGCTGGTGGCCACGCTGGTGGGCCTAACAATGGCGGGCGTTACCTACGCCGCCGCAAGCAGCACGGCCTTCCCGAGCATCAGCGCGCTGTTCAAGGCCGAGGCGCTGTCGGTGGGCAAGGGCGCCAACGTGGTGAATGTGATCATCGTGGACTTCCGCGGCTTCGACACGATGGGCGAGATCACGGTGCTGTTCATCGTGTTGCTCGGCATCTACGCCATGCTGCGCCTGCGGCCTATGACTGATTCGACGCTGGCGGAGGCACCTCGTTCAGAGTTTGTGTCCACAGATTTCACCGATTAGGGCAAGCTGAGGCACCATGTACGACTCAATCATTCTGCGCACGATCGCAAGGCTGATGCTGCCGCTGCTGCTGCTGCTCTCGCTGTTTATGGTGGTGCGCGGGCACAACCTGCCAGGCGGCGGCTTTATCGGGGGGTTGCTGGCCGCCGCGGCGGTGATCTTGCAGATTGTCGCCTTCGGGCCAGAGCGGGCGCGCGAGCTGATTCCGATCAATTATCTGCGGCTGGCCGCCTGGGGGGTGGCCTTTGCGGCCGGCTGGGGGCTGCTTGGGCTGCTTGCGGGCCAGCCGTTTATGACGGCCTTCTGGCTGCCCACGCCCATCCCCGGCATCGGTAAAATCGGCACGCCGGTGCTCTTCGACGTCGGCGTCTACCTCACCGTTACGGGTGTGACAAGCCAACTCGCCCTGGTGCTGGCCGAGGAGCCGCAGCTCTACCCGATGCGCCAGCCCGGCCACAAGCGCAAGCCGGTGGCGCCGGATGCGTAAAACAAGGGGACAGCGGACAGGGAACAGGGGACAGGGCCGGACAAGGGAGCGAGCCCGCATGTGTCCATTGTGCCCTTGCAGTACGGCCGGCTGCCTGGCGCCCTGTTCCCTTAAGGGCACCGGCGGCTCGTTCAAGGTCGGCCCGGCTTGCAGTACGGCCGGCTGCCTGGCACCCTGTTCCCTGTTCCCTGTTCCCTGTTCCCTTGCTTAAGGAGCTCGTTATGACCTTTGTGCTCTCGCTGGTGGTGGGTGTGCTGTTTGGCGGGGCGGCCTACCTGATGCTGCGGCGCAGCGTGGTGAAGCTGATCCTGGGCGTGGTGCTGCTGAGCCACGGTACGAATCTGCTGCTCTTCCTGATGGGCGACGGCGTGGTGCGCGGGCGCCCGGCCTTCGCCGACCCAGCCACCGGCGTCGCTGCCGCCAACGCCGCCGACCCGCTGCCCCAGGCGCTGATCCTCACCGCGATTGTGATCAGCTTCGGCTTCACGGCGTTTATCCTGGCGCTCGCCTACCGCGCCAATCAGGCTGTGCAGAGCGACGACCTCGACGATATGATCAGCACCGATAGGTTGTAGATGGCGAATCACCTGTTTCTCCCCCTGCTCGTCCCGCTGTTTAGCGCGCTGCTGGCGACGCTCGTAAGCCAGCGCCCGGTGTTGGTGCGTGTGATCGCGCTGCTTGCGGCGCTCTTCAACCTGGGCTACAGCGGCTGGCTGCTCTGGATCGTGGGCAGCACAGGGCGCCAGATCACGCAGGCCAGCAGCTACGCCGCGCCGTTTGGGATCTCGCTGGTGGCCGACGGGCTGAGCGCGATCATGCTCACGCTCACGGCGCTGCTGATGACGGTGACGATCGTCTACAGCTTCGCCACGGTGAGTGCCGAGCGCGAGCGCTTTTTCTACTACCCGCTGCTGCTGCTGATGCTGTTCGGCTGTAGCGGCGCGTTCCTTACGGGCGACCTGTTCAACCTGTATGTCTGGTTCGAGGTGCTGCTGGTGGCCTCGTTTGGCCTGATCACGCTGGGCGGCGAGCGCGCGCAGCTGGAGGGCGGCCTGAAGTATGTGGTGCTGAACCTGTTTGGCAGCACCTGCTTCCTGATCGGCGCGGGGCTGCTGTACGGCGTGGCCGGCACGCTCAACATGGCCCACCTGGCCGAGCGCCTGGGCACGCTCCAGAACCCCACGCTGATCACCGCGATCGCAGGCTTCTTCCTGTTCGCCTTCAGCAGCAAGGCGGGCCTGGTGCCGGTCTTCTTCTGGCTGCCCACCAGCTACCACACGCCCGCGATCCCGGTGAGCGCCCTGTTCAGCGGCTTGCTCACCAAGGTGGGCGTGTACGCGCTGTTCCGCGTGTTCGGCACGGTCTTCCCGCGTGAGCTGGAGCGCTACGGCAGCCTGATTCTGGTGATCGCGGGCCTAACAATGATCGTAGGCGTGATGGGCGCGATGGCCCAGGTGGAGGTGCGCCGCATCCTGTCGTTCCACATCGTGAGCCAGGTGGGCTACATGATCATGGGGCTGGGGCTGGTGGGCGTCGCCGGGCTCACGGCGGGCATCCTCTATATGGTGCACCATATTATTGTCAAAACGGCGTTGTTCCTGATCGGCGGCGCGGCCGAGCACTTGTCCGGCACGGGCGAGCTGAAGCGTATGGGCGGCATGGCGCGGCGCGAGCCGATCCTGGCCGCGCTCTGGCTGCTGGCGAGCCTCTCGCTGGCTGGGCTGCCACCGCTTAGCGGCTTCTTCGGCAAGCTGGGGCTGATCCAGACGGGCGTGCAGCAGCAGCAGTGGCTGATCGTGGGCGTGTCGGTGGCAGTGAGCCTGTTTACGCTCTTCTCGATGCTGAAGATCTGGAACGAGGTGTTCTGGAAAAAGCCGCCCGCCGAGCTCGATCTGAGCGCGCTGCCGCGAGCCACGCTGGGCCTGCTGGCGCCAGGCGCGCTGCTCGTAGTCCTGAGCATCGTGATCGGCTTTGGCGCAGCCCCGGTGCTGGAGTACAGCCGCCTCGCCGCCAACCAGCTGCTCGATACGCAGGGCCTAGTGCGCGATGTCTGCGGCCCCGATGGCTGCGACGCGGTGACGACGACCGTAAGCGGGAGGTAGAACCATGCTAACGCCGAATCTGCTGCTGGCCCTGGCCTGGATGCTGCTCAACAAGGCCTTCGGCCTGGCCGATCTGATTGTGGGCCTGAGCTTCGGCTTCCTGGTGATCCGCGTCTCCTGGCGGGCGCTGCATAGCGAGCCGTTCAGCCTGCGGCGCTACTTCCGCTTCTATACGCGGCGGCCGCTTCAGACAACCTGGCTGTGGATCAAGTTTCTCGGCTTTGGCCTGGTGGAGATCGTGAAGGCGAACATCGCCGTGACAAAGGCGGTGCTGTCGCCGACGCTGAAGCTGCGTCCCGGCATCGTGGCGATCCCGCTAGACCTGAAAAGCGATGCGGGCATCACCACGCTGGCGAATCTGATCACGCTGACGCCGGGCACGGTGACGCTGGATGTGTCGAGCGACCGCAAGACGCTCTACATCCACGCGCTGGAGGTGGGCGACGTGGAGCAGTTGCGCCGTGACACCAAGGAGTTGTTCGAGCGCCGTGTGCAGGAGTTGCTGCCATGAGCCTATTTCAAAGCCTGATCGGCGCGCTGATGCTGGTGCTGTCGCTGTCGATGGCTGTGGCCGTGTGGCGGCTGCTGCGCGGGCCGAGCATCCCCGACCGGGCTGTGGCCTTCGATCTGATCATGATCCACCTCGTGGGCCTGATCGCACTGTTCGCGCTGACGTCGGGGCAGCTGGTGTTGCTAGACGCAGTGATCGTGGTGGCCGTGATCGGCTTTCTGGGCACCGTGGCCCTGGCCCGCTTTATCGAGGAGGGGCGCAGCTGATGACACTGCTAGAGGGCCTGACGCTGCTGATCGCGGCCGCGGGCGTGTTCTTCATCGTGGTCTCGTCGATCGGGATCGTGCGCATGCCAGACGTGTATACGCGCGTACACGCCGTGGGCAAGGCGGGCACGTTGGGCATCGTGGGCGTGCTGCTGGCCGTGGGTGTCTACCAGTTCGCCACACTGTCGGTCGTGTTCGAGATGCTCGCCCTGATCGGCTTCTTCTTCCTGACGCAGCCCGTGGCAGCGCACATGCTTGATCGGGCAGCCTTCCTGACGGGGGTGCAGCCGACGCCGGGCACCGCGCCTAACGACCTGACTGACCGCTACGATCCAGAGACGCGGCAGCTGGAGTGAGATATCTCACCTGGCGGAGCTGATCGGGCTGGCGCCGATCGTGGGCGCGTTTGCGGCGGGGCTGGTGCTAGACAGCGACCTAATCCACAGATTCCCGACGCAGCTCCGGCCCATTCAGGTCCGGCAATGGGTCGGCAAGCGGTGTTGTAGGTGAAGAGCTGGGCGGGGGCAGGGGGCGACGGTGGTTGACGATCAGGGCGACGATGCCAGCGGCGATCAGGACAAGGCTGAGCACCTGGGCCATGCGCAGCGAGCCATCGCAGCTGCCGCCGATGCCGTTGGCGCAGAGGCTGTCGGTGCGCAGGCCCTCGATCCAGAAGCGGCCCAGCGAGTAGATGATCGCGTAAAGAAAGAGCAGGTCGCCGGGGCGCAGCCAGCGCTTGCCGGCGGGGGCGCCGAAGCCGTAGCGCCGATCGGCGAAGAAAAGCAGGCCTGCGCCAGCCAGGTTCCAGAGCGACTCGTAGAGAAAAGTGGCGTGGAAGAGCGTGCTAGCGGGGTAGGTCTGCATGTCGTTGAAGGGCGGCAGGCGATACTCGGGGTCGATGCGGAGGCCGAACGGCAGCGTGGTGGGGCGCCCGTAGGCCTCCTGGTTGAAGAAGTTGCCCCAGCGGCCCACAGCCTGGCCTAGCAAATAGGCTGGCACGCAGACATCGACCCAATCCAGAAACGGGAGCTTGTTCCATCGGGCGTAGACGATCACGGCCAGCACCGAGCCGATGATCCCGCCGTGGATGGCGAGGCCGCCGGTGGTAAGGTTGGGGATGCTCCACAGGTTCGCGGAGAAGCGCTCCCACTCGAAGATCACGTAGTAGATGCGGGCGCCGGCGATGCCCATAAGCAGGCCGAGCATCAGCTGATTCCAGACGTGGTCGGGGTCGTAGCCACGGGCGGTGGCGCGGCGGGCGGCGATGTAGGCGGCCAGCAGAGCGCCGCTCATGATGATCACGCCGTACCAGCGCACCGCGATTGGCAGGCCGAAGAGATTGATACTAAAGAGGAATGGGTCGTCGGGGGGGTAGAGAATCATTGGTAATGCAAAATGCAAAATGCAAAATGCAAAATGCGAAGCGGCCTACCACTTTTGCACTTTAACTTTTGCATGTTGCATTTCATAAGCTTGCGGCGTACCTCACGGCGTTACGAAAGATCACTAGGCCGTCGCCCTCGGCGCGGGCCGGCTCGCGCGTCCAGCGGGGATGCTGCTGCGGCAGCACGGCGTTCTCCGGGTGGGGCATCAGGCCGAGCACATTGCCCTGGGCGTTGCAGAGGCCCGCGATGTTGTCGGGGGAGCCGTTGGGGTTGGCGGGGTAGCCCGTATCGGCGCCGTCGTCGCCAAGATAGCGCAGCGCCACAAGGCCCTGGGCGTGCAGCTGCGCCAAGGCGTCGTCGTCGCGGGCGGCCACACGGCCCTCGCCGTGGGCGACGGGCACCTCCAGCGGCCGGTCGAGGCCCTGGGTGAAGCGACAGCGGCTGGCTGGGTCGGCGGCGAGGCGCACCCAGCGGCACTCGAAGCGGCCGGAGGCGTTGTCGGTGAGGGTGATGCTGGGCGGTGGACGGTGGACGGTGGACGGGCGGCGTAGGGGCGCGCTATAGCGCGCCTGTACAAGGCGTCGGTCGTCGGTCGTTCCTGGCAGGATACCGGCCTTGACGAGTACCTGGAAACCGTTGCAGATCCCGATCACGGGGCGGCCGTCGGCCACGAAGCGCTGGAGCTGGTCGCCGAGGCGATGCTCAAGGTCGAGGGCGAGCAGCTTGCCGGCGCCAAGGTGGTCGCCGTAGGAGAAACCGCCAGGAATCACGAGCATAGCGTAATCATCGAGGCGCAGCTCGCCGGAGGCGAGGCGGTTGACGTGGACGCGCTCCGGAGTGGCGCCCGCGAGCGCACAGGCGCGGGCGGCGTCGTGGTCGCGGTTAATGCCGGGGGCGCGCAGAATGAGGACGCGAGTCGTCATAGGGGCATACTATTTTGGATTGCCGATTTTGGATTCTGGGTTGCGCTGTTTTGCATTTTGCATTGATTCAGTTCCAGCGAAACTCGATCTCGACCTCGCCGATCTTGATGCGGTCGCCCTGGCGCAGGCGCTGGGGGAGGCGGGCGGTGATCAGCGTGCCGTTGAGATACGTGCCGTTGGTGCTGCCGAGATCGGTAATCGTGTAGAAGTCGCCGTCGCGCTGGATGGTGGCGTGGTGGCGTGAGGCGATGCCGCGGTCGTGCTCGGCGAGGTCGAGCTCGGGGAAGTGGTTCTGGCGCGGGTCGCGTCGGCCGATGCGCAGCGGCAGCTTGTCGACGCGCTGCTCCCAGCTACGATGGGGCGAGGAGATCAGCAGCTTGGCGCTGGGCGGGGCGGCGAGCGGCGTGCCGCAGGCGGCGCAGAAGCGCGCGCGCGGCTTGTTGAGGCGCCCGCAGCGCGGGCAGGGCGTGCTGTTGTCGTCCGGGGCGACGGGCGCTACCGGGGCGACGGGCGCGGCGACAGGCACGACGGGGGCGACGGGCGCGGCGACAGGCGCGATGGGGGCGACGGGCGCGGCGGGCTGGGGGCGCACGGTGCTGAACGTAGGATCGACATAGGGCATGTCGAGGCAGCTTGCCAGAGCCTGCTCTAGCTCGGCGCAGCCGGCGAAGCGCTTGTCGCGGCTCAAGTCCATCGCCTTGATGATCACAGCCTCGGTTTTGGCGTCTACCGAGGGGTTGATCCTGCTGATCGAGCCTGGCTGCGGTGTCTGGAGCGGGACGGGGGGCATGTTGGTGAGCAGGTGCAGCAGAGTGGCGCCGAGAGCGTAGACATCGCTGCGGGCGTCGGTCTGGCCTTTGCCGTACTGCTCGGGGGGGGCGTAGCCGGCGGAGCCCATGGCGATCGTATCTTTGGACTTGCCCTTCTTGTGGGTGCGGGCCACGCCAAAGTCGATCAGCTTGAGCAACCCGTCGGGGGTGAGCATGATGTTCGAGGGCTTGAGGTCACGATAGATGATCGGTGGGTCGCAGCTGTGCAGGTAATGCAGCACGCGGCAGAGCTGAATGCCGTAGGTGAGCACCTGCTGCTCCAGTAGGGGGGCGTTCGCCTCGTGGATGCGCTCTTCGATCGTCTGGCCGGCGACGAACTCCATCACGAGGGTGGGGCGCCCCTCCTGCTCGAACAGGTCGGTGACGACCGGGAGGTTGGGGAAGTTGAGCGAGCGCAGCAGGGCGGCCTCCTGGAGGAAGAGGCGGCGGTTCTCGACCAGCTCCTCGGGGGAGAGCTCGCTCTGGGGGCGCATCTCTTTCAGCGCCCAGATGGTGCTGTCGGAGCTGCGGCGCACGCGGTAGACGGTGCCCATGCCGCCGCGGCCCACAAGATTAAGAATGGTATAGCTATCGGCGGTGCCGCGCACCAGCGTGTTCGGTGTAAGCAGATCGAGCGTGATCACAATACGTTCCAGCGCTCCTGAACAGCGCGTTGCCAGGCGCAAGCGCTCTACCTGATTATACCACGGCGGATTGGGGCGACGCGGCAGTTGAGCATAGGCATCATAGCTTAGAGACCAAGATAGGTTTGACGTACCTCTGAACAGCTGCTACAATTTCGGGCATCGCGCCGGAGTGGCGGAATGGCAGACGCGGCAGTCTCAAAAACTGCTGGGGAGCAATCCCCGTGTGGGTTCGACTCCCACCTTCGGCACCACAAGCAGGCAGCATCAGAATTGACTATCGGCCAGTTTGCGAGTAAGATAGAGCACGGTGTCGGGGCGTGGCTCAGCCTGGTAGAGCGCCGCGTTCGGGTCGCGGAGGTCGGAGGTTCGAATCCTCTCGCCCCGACCAGGTCACACGGGCGTCTGTGCGTAAATGGCACAGGCGCCCGCTGTTTTGTAGCAACCCTGCCTGAGTCTGTCGCGGGCGCCCACGCCGGGCTGCCCTCCAGTTTTTTATGCGCAACCGTCTCCTGCTTACGCTGACGCTCCTGCTTGCATGTATCGGCCTCGCGGCCTGCGCCGATGTGTCTGCCTCGCTGCCGGCGCGGCCCTGCAGGCGCCGCTGCACATGAAATTGATGACCGGCGCTGATCCCGCCGCGATGGCGACCTTCGCCTGGGTGGCGCTGCTGCCCGGCGAGCTCAGCGATCGTCAACTGGCGTTGCGGGCGCGTCTCTGTCTCTTATACACATCTCCGAGCCCACGAGACTAAGGCGAATCTCGTATGCCGTCTTCTGCTTGAAAAAA
>ENA-ORBV01013249-ORBV01013249.1-microbial-mat-metagenome-genome-assembly--contig:-NODE-13249-length-12561-cov-3.695851_pt1 | contig 12561 bp, 13 predicted proteins | sample MGYA00237777_ERZ505514 | MGnify/ENA primary metagenome ERZ505514 (study PRJEB26160, sample SAMN06269048) | microbial mat metagenome | isolation source: Oligotrophic lake microbial mat | place...
GTTCCGCCCCGGTCCGGGCTCAGTATGGTCTTGAATCGGCGAACGGCTTGAGGTCATTCACCAGCCCGGTGAATACAACCCCCTCGCGCTCAATTCCCAACCCTCCGATCCGTGCGCTGCGGTCGAGTGGCTGCGGCGTTTTCCTCCGTTCCCAGAAGCCATGACGTCGCCCGCTGATCATTCTGCCGACCTTCCTCAATCGGTCCTCGTCATCGGTTCCGGTGGTCGCGAACACGCGCTCGTGCGTTCGTTACTCGCGTCACCCGTTCATCCCCGCGTGGTCTGCGCGCCGGGTAACGCCGGGATCGCGCAGGATGTGGCCTGCGTCGATCTCGCGGTGGACGACATCGCGGGGTTGGTCGCCTACGCTCAGCGCGAGAAGATCGCGTTCGTCGTCGTCGGCCCGGAAGTGCCGCTCGCGCTGGGAATTTCCGATCGGCTGCTGGCGGTGGGCATCCCGGTTTATGGTCCCACCGCGGACGGCGCGCGCCTCGAAGCCTCGAAGATTTTCACGAAGAAACTGCTGCTGAATCATAAGATTCCCACGGCGGCGGCGGGTTTTTTCAGTGCGGTGGAGCCGGCGCTCGCGTACCTGCGGACGCGCCCGATTCCAATCGTGATCAAGGCCGACGGTCTCGCGGCGGGTAAGGGCGTGGTGGTGGCGCAATCGCTGGCCGAAGCGGAAGCGGCCGTGCGCGAAATGCTCGAAGGCGGGAAGTTCGGCGCGAGTGGGGAACAGATCCTGAGCGAAGACTGCCTGTACGGCGAAGAGACATCGATCCTCGTCGTCGTATCCGGCCGCGATTACGTCATCCTGCCGACCTCGCAGGATCACAAACGCGCGGGGGATGGCGATACGGGCCCGAACACCGGCGGGATGGGAACGTACTCGCCGGCGGAGGTGGTTACTCCGGATCTGCTCGAACGCATCGAGCGGGAAATCGTGACCCCTTCGGTCAACGCCATTGCGGACGAAGGCATGGATTTCCGGGGCACGCTCTTCATTGGGGTCATGCTCACGCCCGAGGGCCCGAGCGTCCTCGAGTACAACACGCGTTTTGGTGATCCGGAAACCCAAGTCGTGCTTCCGCGGATACAAACCGACGTGCTCGCCTTGCTGTGGGCCGCGGCGTGCGGCGAGCTGGGCGGGCAACGTCTGGTGATCGACCCGCGCCATGCGCTTTGTGTTGTGATTGCCGCCCAAGGCTACCCGGACCGGTATGCAAAAGGTGATGTCATTTCGATTCCCGCCAACCTGCCGGACGGAGTGACGGTCATGCATGCGGGCACGACGCGGAATTCCGCCGGCCAGGTCGTGACCAACGGAGGCCGGGTTCTCGGCGTCACGGCCATCGCCGCGACGCTGCGCGAAGCGGCGGAGAAGGCCTACTTCGCTTGCGATCAGATCGACTGCGTTTCAAAATACTTCCGGCGCGACATTGGCGAGCGGCAGCTCAGCCGCGTGCGCTGATCGCGCCGCGGCCTTTCGAACCTTCCTGTTAATCACAACTCACGTCCTACGACTCCGATGAAGCTGCTTTTCCGATCCGCTCGAATGGCTGGGGTGTCGAACCGCGGTGCTTGCCCCTCGTTTCACCGCGGACCGGCGCTCGCGCTGATGGCGCTGTCCTTGCTTTGGACCGCCGGGCAGGCCGCGCCGCTCGAACGCGATCTGGGCGAGGGATTGGGTTATGTTCGTTTGCAGGAGCTGCCGGGAGATCTGATCCCGAGCGACGCTTCTCACGTCATTCCGTCCGTCGTCGATGTGCGTTATCTATTGGCGGATACCGCGTCGGCGAGTGCTTTTGAGGCGTGGCTAAATGTTCGGGTGCGGTCCCGCGCTCCGGTTTTCGTCCTGGCTAACGAAGCGACCTCGCCCGAGGTCCTGCAGTTGCTGTCCCGCCGCACGGCTGGCAGCGGAGTCGTGGTGGTGGGTACGCAGGCGCAGCAGTTCGAACCCGATATCAGGGTTCTAACAACCCGTGACAATGAACGCCGCGCTTATGAAGCGCTGGCGGAAGGCGCTTCGCTCGGGTCGCTGCTCACGGATAATCCGGGCAAGGTTCGCCATGACGAAGCCAGTTTGTCGCGTGATCGGCCGGAAGAGGCCACGGCCGAACCGGCGGGTAAGGGCGGCACGGCGGAACGGCCACCCTTGGATATTACCTTGCAGCGAGCGGTGCACTTGCACCGGGCATTGATGGCGTTGCGGAAAATCTGAGGGTTAGACGCCCGGTGCGCTCATTCAGAATTTCTGTTGCGGAGTGAAGGATTTGTAGAGTGGCTAACCCTCCGCGTTTTTTCGCAGTCCTTCTTCATTACGGTCCATGAGTCTCTCGGCTCCATTGCCACTCTCAGTCAACGGCGCAGGTCTTCGCATCGGGATCGTTGCGGCCCGCTTCAACCCGTCGCTCGTCGACGGTCTGCTGGCGCGTACCCTCGAGTCCTTGCTCTCGGCCGGAGTCAGCAAGACCGAAATTGGAGTTGTCCGCGTTCCTGGTTCCCACGAGGTGCCGTGGGCGGCCCAGGCGCTCGCGATCGGGGACAAGTACGATTGCGTGATCGGCCTGGGTGTTCTCATCGCCGGTGACACCAACCATCATGAGATGGTCGGCGCCGCAGTATCCGAAGCTTTGTTACAAGTGGCACTCGAAACCCGGGTGCCGGTTATCAATGGCGTGCTGGTCGTGAATTCGCCTGCCCAGGCGGAAGAGCGCTGCACCGGTAAGATCAATCGCGGAGCCGAGTTTGCGGCCGCGGCGCTCGAAATGGCGGTCCTGAAAGGAAAATTATCGCGATGAGTAAAGCGTTGTTTGCCCAGCGGCGTGACGGTCGCGTCGCCGCCCTCCAATATCTGTATGCGTGGAGTCTGAATCAGCCGCGCACTCTCGCCGATGACCTGTTCACGTTCTTCTCGAACTGCGAACAGCCGCGTGAGCATTACGCGTTCGGCGAAGAGCTGATTCATGGTGTGATTGAGCACGTGGCGGAGATCGATGGGCGCATCAAGGTGCTCGCTCACAATTGGGAGTTCGATCGGATCGCGAAAATCGATCTCGCGATTCTCCGGATCGCGATGTTCGAGATGATTTATCGCAAGGACATCCCGCCGATCGTCTCCATCAACGAGGCCATCGATTTGTCGAAGGATTTTTCCAACCTCGATTCCAAGCGCTTCATCAACGGCATTCTCGACAAGTTGAAAGGCGAACTCGGCCGCGATTCGAGGAAAGCCGAGTAGGAGGACAGCGCGGATCGAGCGCGTCGGGGAATGCAGGTTTTCCCAGCTCGATTCTGCGGTCCGTGCGTCATTTCCCGATGAACGGTTTCTTCAAAAAGTTCCGAGACGGTTTCTCGAAAACGGTCACTTCAATCGCCGACCAGACGCGTGGGCTTTTTGGTGCGCGTCGCCTCGATGCCGCCTCGCTCGACGAACTGGAAGAGGCCCTCTACGCCGCTGATTTCGGGGTCACGACGACTAACGACATTCTCGCCGAGATCAAGCAGGCGTACGGCAAAGACAAGGAGCTGAAGGGCCGGCAGGCAGCCGAGATCGGCGCCGCGGTCTTGCAGCGCGTCCTCGCCGGCAGCGAGGGGCGGCTCGAACCGATCCTCCCGAATCTCGCGGATAAAAAGCCGGTCGTTATCGCGCTCGTCGGCGTCAACGGTTCCGGCAAGACGACCACGTCGGCCAAGCTCGCGTGGACCATGAAGCAGGACGGCAAGACCGTGACCCTGGCCGCGTGTGATACGTTTCGTGCCGCTGCCGTCGAGCAGTTGAAGGCCTGGGCGACGCGACTCGAGTTGGACCTCGTCGCCAGCCATACCGGCGCGGACTCAGCCTCGGTTGCGTTCGATGCCTGGCGCGCGGCGAATGCGCGAGCCCGCGATTACCTCATCGTCGACACCGCCGGACGACTGCACACGAAGAGCAATTTGATGGAGGAGCTCGCGAAGATTCGGCGCGTGTTGCAGAAGAACGATCCGGCCGCCCCGCAGCATCGCTGGCTGGTCGTCGATGGCTCGCTCGGCACGAACTCGATCGAGCAGGCGCGCGTGTTTCACCAGAGCTTCGGATTGACTGGCCTGATCGTGACCAAGCTCGACGGCACCAGCCGCGGCGGCGCCTTGGTGGGAATCTATCGCGAACTGAAACTCCCGATCTACTATCTGGGCCTCGGCGAAAAGCCGGAGGATCTTCAGCCGTTCAGCGTCGAGAACTACGCCAAGGCCGTCTTCGGCCTGGAGTGAACGGCTGCACCTCAAGCCCAGTGGGTCAGGCTGGGCGGCTCCCGTCCCCATGCCGACTTTGCAAAGGGGAAGGGGTGGGATCGGCGCAAGGTTGGTTTCCCGGAGATGCGGGACACCGCATCGCCGGGAGACTTGGGATCTTTCCGATTAGCCCGTGCGTTCGACTTAGAACGTCAGGCGAATCCCGGCGACCACACTGCGACCGGCCAGGGGGGCCAATTCTTTGACGAAGGACGAGTGCGGACGGGCTTCTTCGTTCGCGAGATTGGTCCCGCGCACGAATACTTCGGTTCTCCAATGGCCGTTGGTGAACGCGCGGCTCACGTGCGCATTCACCAAAGCGTAGCCATCGCTGCGCGTTTCATTGCCGGCGATGCGATTCTGGTCATGCACCCATTGGCACTCCGCGCCTGCACTCCAGTTGGCCGTTCCCCACAGCAGGCCCGCGGTTGTCCGCGCCGCGGGAATGCGGGGCAGGTTGCGGCCGCCTTCGCGGGCGCGCGTCAAATCTGCCGCCAGCCGCAGGTCGAGTTGCCAATCGCTCTTGTCGTGGAGATGCCAAATCGTCTCGACCTCCACGCCCCAGAACCGGGCGTCCCGCTGCACGGTGCGATAGAGCGGCAGGCCTTCTTCCTCGTCGGCGAGTTCGTCATCGGCCTCGAGAAACTCCCAAGCACCGTCGTGCTCGATCGCGAGCAGCCCGGTGGGTTGTTCAAAGATGAAGCCTTGAAACCGATTCGCGAAAAGCGTGATCGCCCCGGTCACCAACCCGGCGTGGCGTCGTAAGCTCAAATCAACTCCGAGGGAGCGCTCCGTCTTGAGATTCGCGTCGCCGATTTCGTAAGCCTGCGTTCCGGCGTGCGGTCCGTCGGCGAACAGTTCCTGAGCGTTCGCTGCCCGGCTCGTGTGCGCCACGGACAGGGCGATGCTCGTTGCTTCGTCCCGCTTCCAGACGGCGCCGACCGAGCCGCTCGGCTCCGTGGAGCGGCGGCTTTTGTTGCCCTCCGCGCTGATCTTGGAACGTTCCAATCGCGCGCCGAATTGCCAGGTGAGGGGACCGGCGGAGACTTCTTCGAAGGCAAACAGCGCCTGCGTCTGCGTCAGTGACGGCGGCACGAAGGCTTCTTCGCCTGCCGCGGAAAAATCGCTGCGCGTGGCATGCGCGCCGATCGCGCCCCGCCAGTTTTCCGGCCCGCCGTGCAGGACTTCAACCCGGCCGTCGTAGCCTTTGTTGGTGAACAGCGTGCCGATTTCTCCGTCCGGTTCGCGTTCCGCGTGGCGGTACCGGGCGTGGCCGAATTTGAATCGCACGGCGTTAATCAAGCCTGCGTCCGCCCGCCATTCGCCCTGGACGTCCGTGCGCCGCTGCCGAAGATCGACGCGCACGCCTTCGGCTTCGCTTTCCGAGGCCGCTTTGTTCTCATCGTGTTCATCTCCTTCAGCATGCTCCTCGTGCGCATGCCCGGGCAGGCCGTAGTTCGTTTCGAATCCGCTCAAGCTGGCGCCGAGGTAAAAGTTTTTTCCCACGAACGAGAGCCCGGCCGAGCCACTCTGCGCACTGAGCGAACTGTTGGGCAGGCGTCCGCGCGCCGCGTCCGCCAGTGCCTCGCCGTGTTCCGCCGCCTCTTCCGCTTCTTCGGCGCGAATCCGCGCGCTCTCGGCGTATCCGGGAATCCGTACGTTCTCGGCTTCGCGGCGAAAGGCATCGAAGTGAAGCACCAGCGCACGGTCCGCGCCCGCCTCGAGGGCGATGTCGACAACGGCGCCCCGCGCCAGTTCTTCGGCCGCACTGCCGCCCCGCAGTTCGACGGCGCCCCGGATTCTTTCCGTTGGCAGCTCCGTTTCGATGCGATGGGTAATGACGTTGACCGCGCCGCCCACCGCGTTGCTGCCATACAACAGCGCGGCGGGTCCGCGGAGTACTTCGATCCGCTCGATGAGGAATGGTTCAACGCTGACGGCGTGGTCCGGACTGTTGACGGAGGCATCGAGCGTGCCGACCCCATTCTCGAGTAAGCGGATGCGATCGCCGCCGAGTCCCCGAATGATCGGCCGGCTCGCGCCCGGTCCAAATGACGATGCCGCGATGCCGGTTTCGGATGAGAGCGTCTCGCCAAGCGTGGCCTGTTGTTTCAGGAGGAGCGAGCGACCACTCAAAACCGTCGTGGCCTGGGCGACGTCGACTTGGTTGCCGGCGAACGGTGTCGCCGAAACCAGGAACTGATCGAGCGTAACGGTGGTGTTATGAGTGTGCGCGTGCCTGGGAGGCGAGGCGAAGCCCGCCGGAGTGGCTGGGGCAGTTTGGGCGCGCAGTCCCGAAGTAACGAGAGCAGCGCAGGCAAGAAGACGAAAAGCGGACGGAAAGGGAGTCATATTAAACGAAGGACCAAGGATGGTATCAGCGGCGCGCCGGGTGTGAGGTCGCAGAGGCGCTCACGCGCGCAGGAATGCTGGCCTGGAAAAATTCAGGCCGGCGTAATCGGAGTCGCGAAGTCGCTGGCTGCTGCCGAATTCGAGCTCGGCACAAACATGCGCAGAGTCTCGAAAAAGAGGGACGCGATTGTCCTCAGGAGGGCGTTGTAACGCCCGAGCAGGCAAAAGCCGCCCTTCGCTTAACTCACCGGGGGGCCGCGTTCGGGCCGTCGCAGGTAGCGCGGCGAGACGAGATGGATCTCCGCCGCCGTCGCGGGCGAGATCGTCTGTGCCAGGGTCACGGGTTCTGGCACCGCCACCGGGTCAAGCGGGAGCGAAACTCCGCCCGCAAACAGAACGACGGCACAGGCGTCTTCCTCCGCTTGGGTGGTCGACGAGTCATGACAATCCGCATGGTCGCTGGCGTGAAGCCATTCATGGGCCGTCGGACTCGCAGCGAAAACGGTCAGCGCCAACACCAACGCCGCCAGTCCTGCGGTGCCGAGACGGCGCAGCAGGTCGGGAAGGGTTGATGAAGGGAGAGCCAACATGAACGAGGAAGGGAACGTTGGGATTATGGCAAATGCGTCAAGCTGCGCCGGCGGATGCTTAGTGAATAAGGGGATTACGTTCGCCGACGTTGCAGTAACGTGACTGCCAATAAGAGCACGAACGAAAGTACCAACAACACGGCGGCAAACGCGTGCGCCTGCGCATAGTTGAGCGCTTGAACTTCGTCGTAGAGGGCAATGCTGGCGACTTTGGTGACACCCGGAATGGAGCCGCCGATCATGAGCACGACGCCGAATTCTCCCAACGTGTGCGCGAACCCGAGCGTGAGCCCGGCCGCAATCCCTCGCCATGCGAGCGGCACATGCACCCGGAGAAACACTCGCAAAGGGGTGGCGCCGCACGCCGCGCCGGCATCGAGCATTTCGCGGGGCACGCCGCGCAAGGCGGCTTGGAACGGCTGCACCGCGAATGGCAGCGAGTAGAACACCGAGGCGATGACGAGCCCGGTGAACGAGAACGCGAGCGAAGTGCCAAAGGTCTCCCGCCACCAACCGCCCGCCGCGTGGTTAGGAGAAAACGCGACGAGCAAATAAAACCCGATCACCGTCGGCGGGAGTACGATCGGCAGTGCGACCAAGGTTTCAAGAAAGGGCGCGAGGCGTTGGCGCGTGGTGTTGAGCCAGTGTGCCAGCGGAAGCCCGAGCAGCCCGAGCACGAGGGTCGTGATCGCCGCCAGGCGCAGAGTCAGCCACAGCGCTTCCCAAAGCGGGCCAGGCAGACCGAGGAAGGTGGAGGCAGAGTCGGGCAACGAAGAAGAGGCAAGGTTCTACCCTGCCCGCGGAAAGGCGAAAGCGTTTTCAGCGACTGAAAACGCAGACCTTAAACGCCGTCGGCCTTTCGCCTTCCGTCTTTCGCCTTCCGTCTTTCGTCTTCTTGTTCCTCTTTCGTTTTTCCTTTTACCGTTTTCCATCTCCTGCCTTTCGCGCCCATGAGGCGCCAAAAAATGCATCGACCAGTTTGATGTCGCATATGCGACATCAAACTGGTCGCACGTTTTGCGGGATCAAAGAGGGGCGGGGAACGGGTTGATCTCGGTCCGGTGACCAAAACGATGTCGCATATGCGACATCGTTTTGGTCGAGGCGGATTTCATGGCGGTGTGAGTTACGGCGGGTTTTCGGTCATGCCACGGTGCGCTCAGCGGCCGATCCGCGTTCGCACGCTCATGTTATCAGCGGGATCCGCCAATCCCGGATATTTCCCACTCTGATTTGTCATCGCGAGCCCGGGGAACGAGGGCGTGGCGACCCAGCTCGATGGAGCTGATTCGTCGCTGCGCTCTCGCAATGACAAGGTAATAATAGACGTACCCAGCGCGTAGAGCGTTCCCGCCAGAGGGTGAAATATTCCGCCTAGGGGTTCATCGGCGGCAGCCTGAAACCGAACTGCTCGAAGATTTCGCGGCCCGCCGGGCTGCGCAGAAATTCCAGATAGCGTGTCGCCGCGGGATTGGACTTTCCGCGCATCGTCAACACCGCCGCCTGTTCCAAGGGTGCATGCCAGTCCGCCGGAATCTCGATCCATCGGCCGACGTTTTGTAGTTGCGGAGCAAGTACGAGCGAAAGCGCGACGATCCCGGCGTCCGCATGGCCGGTCTGAATGAACTGCGCGGCCTGCGCGATGTTCTCGCCCAGCACAAGTTTCGGTTGCGCCATCTTCCACATGCCGACCTTTTCCAACGTCTCCTGCGCGGCACGACCGTAGGGCGCGTGGGTCGGATTGGCGATCGCGAACCAGCGCACGTCCGCGCCGCGCAATAGCGCCGACGGATCCGGATTCGCAAGGTCGAGATCTTTGCGCAAGGTCCACACCACAATGCGTCCAATCGCATAAAGCGTGAGGCTCGGGCCATGGGCCGCTCCCGCCGTCACGAGTTCCCGCGGATACCGGACATCGGCCGAGAGGAACACATCGTACGGCGCCCCATGACTGATCTGCGCAAAGAAATTCCCCGAGGATCCCGTGGACGCTTTCACCGTCACGCCCGGATTCGCCGCCAGGAAACCTGCATGCAGCGCGTCCAAACAATAAATTAGATCACTCGCCGCCGCCACCATCACGGTTCCAGAGGTCGCTGGCGCTGGCGCAGACGGAGACGCGACGCTAACTGGCACGACCGCTGCCGCCGGCGTGCGGCCGAACGTCAGCAGTAATGCTGCTGCGAATACGATTAGGATGCGTCGGATCATGAGAGCGCCCGCTGCCGGAAATTCGTAGGCCGGCGAGTGCCATTCGCGCGCAACCGAATGGCTCCGGCCTGGCGGTCCGCTTTTGAGTGGATCCGAAATCCGTCCAGTCGCACGGGTGGCTTCGCTCTCACGTGAAACACGGGATCGGGTGGATAAAAGCGGGTTTGCTTCAGGACTTCTTCGCGTCCGTTACCTTTACGTTTTCCAATACCCAGTCGCTGCCTTGGCGGGACATCAGGCCGGTGATCGTGTCGCCCGGCTTCACGGCGGCGAGGGTCGCGGCATCGACTTTGAAGAGCATTGTCATGGCACGCATTACCCCGGGGATTTCCTCGTGTTTCACCATCAGGGCGGAGCGGGTCGCGTCGATGCGCGTGACTACGCCGCGCAGCGAGTGGCGTTGGATGTCGTCGGCCTTGGCGGCTTGTGCGGGAGCGCAGCAGCAGGCTTCGCTCTTCGGCTTGTCGGCGCAACACGTGCAACCGCAGTTTTTGTCCGTGCTCGCGAAGGCCGCCGGGGACAGCGCGAGGAGAACCAGGAGTGGGCGGAACAGGGTGTTCATGGGTGGGGATTTGATTTTGAGACAATGATCGGAGCGATGCAGAACTCCAGCGGAACGCGTGCATTGACGGAATCGTTCCCGACGGTGCGAGTGGGGATGGCGGCAGTGGCCTGCCGCGGCAGGGCGGCGGGATCGAGCTCGCAGGTTTGGACCTGCATGGGCTCAACGGCTCGCATCCAGGATATCACGATCCGCCCGTCACTGCGGACCGCGGCCCGCGGGAATCCGCTCGTGCGGGCTTGCGAAGACGCCGTGACCAATCCAGGCGCGGAGAGCGTGCCATCAGGAAAAATGCGTCGCGCATAAATGCCCGCGGCGTTCTCCGCGGTCGCGATTTCAATCCAGACGACGACGGCCGATTTGTCGGGCAGCATTACCAGATCCAGCCGGCCCATCGGGCGCCCGAGATCGATCGGGAGGACCGAACCCCAGGTGTGACCGCCATCGAGCGAAACCCGCGCGTGCACGCGCGGGTTGCTTTGGGCCGCCGTGAACCAGGCAACCGTTAGGGTTTCGCCGTTGGCGGCCGCGGCGGGGCCGTTCACGGGACACGCCGCGATCTTCCAGTCGTCGGTATGCAAGAGTCGGGGCGAACTCCAAGCGGAGCCGTCGAAGTGCGCGAAGGAATGATCCCGGATTTCGTCGCGGGTGTGTCCGCGGTAGGCGACCCACGCGCGATCGTTCGCAAGCGGCACCAGCGTCGTCTGACAACAGTTACACACATCGGGATCAACGACCCATTCGCCGAGGCTCGTGCCTTCCGGCGACAGCACGCGTGATAGCAGGCGCATCGTGGCCATGCCCGGCGTGCGCTGCTCACGCGGGATGGAGAGGCTTTCGAGCCAGACGACGAGGGTGCGTCCGCCACTGAGCGGGGCCAGGCTGATGAACTCGTGTCCGAGCGGCGCGGGTTTACTCCATGATTCGCCTTGATCGACGGAGCGGGCGAACCACCCCGCATAACCATGCGCATCAGCTGACGGCTCGCGTTGAAACCATTGCGCCATCCACGCGCCGTCCGTGCCGATGCAGAGCGAGGCGAAGTCCGCCCAGTTTTCCATCAAGTGCGGGGTGGAAACGATCGTATGCGGCGTGCTCCAGTTCGTCGCGCCGGGAGCGAGCGTGGCAACGCGGAGCGCGCGTTCCGCGATCGCCGGAGAGGGCGGCGCGGCAGGAGGAAAGCCCGGTTCCGACCACGTAAGATAAAGCGTGCCGTCGGGACCGGCGGTGAGGTTGGAGCCCTGGCTAGCCGCATGGGCTGGGCTGGGCAATGGCTGCACCAGCGGTGCGGCCGACAGCGCGACGCAGCCGAGCGCAGCGATGCTGAACAAAATTGATTTCATGAAGGGAACGGCACGGAGGGACGGAAGAAGGAAGCAAGCGGCGAACGCCGGGATGCGATTAGTGGACGAATGATGATCGCACAAATGTCAGAGCGATGCATGACGGAGCGGCGAGTCAGGGGAGGGCTCATGCCGTTTATTTAAAAGAGAAGACGCGTGGAGAATTCCGCACTGAGTGGATCCGCAAGTCGCCGCATCGTGGTGCCTGCGATGGGCTCATAGTCTTCATCGAGAAGATTACGGCCGCGCAGAGTAAAATGCCACTTTCGCCACGGGTACGTCGCCGCGGCATCGACCGTGACGTAGCCTTCGCTGACGACCGAGTTGTGGTTGTTCGCAAAGCGATCGCCCACGTAACGTGGTCCGCCGCTGAGCGCGAAGCCGTTGGAGAACCGTTTCGCGACGAAGACGTTTGCGATCCAGCGCGGCACGTTGGCCGGACGATTACCGGTGCGCGAAATCACGCCCGTCCCGAGATTCTCATTGAAGTTGGCGAAGGCCGCGTCCGTGTACGCGCCGTTCAATTCCACCCGCCAGCGCCCGGGTGGGGAAACCGCGAAAGCGACTTCGGCGCCACGCGATTCTTGCGCTCCGATTTGTTGGCTGCGGCGCAGGCCCGTTTCCGCGTCGAGCGTCGACGTCAGAATGTCCTGTTTGCGCAGATCGAACAGTGCGACGGTCGCATCGACGCGACCTTCCCACCATGAACCTTTCGCGCCGACTTCGAATTGCCGGCCCTTTTGCAGCGAGAAGTCGGCTTGCGTGGGATTCAGACTCACGAGTTGGGAAACGGGTTCGGCGGCGCGACTGGCCGAGGCGTAGAGATTAAACTGCGGATGCGCGAGCCACACCGCTCCGAAGGCGCACGCTACGCGTCCTCCCGAGCCGGCCGCGGGCAGCGCGGCCGAGCACGAGCACAAGAGCTCGCTTCGCGATTGGTTCGACTCGCAGCGTCAGGCCCTCGAAGACTGGCAGCAGCGCATCGACGAGAACATGAAGGAGTCGTTCGGGAGCCTCACCGTGCTCCCGAAGATCCACGTCGAGCTCGATCGCTTGCGCCTTCGCCTCGACGAGCTCGAAAACCGCATCGCGCGCCTCGAAGGCATCGAGCCGCGGTAAAACGTTCTGCCTTTGAAATTTGGCTACGCGATCTGGCGAGCGGGCCGCGATCTACGAGAAGCCCGGGCGGGACGCGCTTCGCGCGACAGAGTGCGCTCCTCGCGTACCCTAC
>ENA-ORBV01013251-ORBV01013251.1-microbial-mat-metagenome-genome-assembly--contig:-NODE-13251-length-12558-cov-4.277382_pt1 | contig 12558 bp, 18 predicted proteins | sample MGYA00237777_ERZ505514 | MGnify/ENA primary metagenome ERZ505514 (study PRJEB26160, sample SAMN06269048) | microbial mat metagenome | isolation source: Oligotrophic lake microbial mat | place...
ATGTGTATAAGAGACAGCTGTTAGTGGCAGTAGATTGTGTGTTGCGACCGTTGGTCATTGTTGGAATCTTCTGTTTTGACCGCATTAGCAGCTCGGCATGCGCACTCACTGTCCGAATAGATCATTGGGCTGTTCCGGCATAGTCGCAGTGCACCTTGCCTGCTAGCGTTGAGGGCTTACTTGTTGCCTACGAGCGTGGAGGGCTTGCGTTGCAGTGACTGCATTTGACCGTTGAGGATTGAACCTGTGACCTTTCAGATGGTTTCCACATGCACAGTGTCCACTGTGGTATGAATTCATAAGGCACTGTGCCATTTTGACCCGGCAAGTCTATGACAAAAGGATGTTTTAACCAGTCCAATTCTTGTACATGATTAGGGTGCTGCACATTCAACTCTGTTAGTTCTGGATGAAAGTGAATGGAAATTAGCCCAAGATTGTTACTGGAGACAATTCAGTTTGAACAGATGAATGCATCAATCTGAATAAGCAACAGTTAACATCTGATGTTCATGCAACTGACTGCCTCACTCTTCAGAAGAGTGAGTTGTTCTTTTTTTAGAAAAAATGTTGTCTGTCAAGAGTGTCATTTGGATTCACCCTTCCAATGGATGTGCCCCACTGCAATGCTGTTACATTGTGTGTGTCAAACAACTTCTTAAAGCTGAGTTGTTGGTGCAAGAATGGCCAGCATGTTCTCCACAGACACAAACCCTGATTCCACAGACATCTGATGCAGACCCACCCATCACTGATGAGTCAACCAATGATGAAAGAGCCAGCCCAACAAACAAAGTTACCACAGATTTTACCATGTGCAATGTTTGCATAGCTGATGTCTACTAGCAACTGGAAGCACTGCAATGACCCACACAAAAAAATTAATTTCCATTTGTTTCCAAAACATTAGCCTCAGAAACAATTCCAACAATTTGCTGTGAATCAGTCACTCTTTGCTGTTTAGCACACTGTTCTCTGGATGCTGTTAAAGCCAAAGCTTCAATCTCAAGCATTTGTTCCAGGACTTTTGGATGCTCACAACAACTGTTTGGAACCCTCAAATCAGAGCCCCAGCAGTAAAAGCACAGCACAATTGTAGCAGATCACTTCCATGTGTTGCAAAGTCCTTCCTCTTGCTAGCAGGCCGCGCACTTGATCCCATTTGCTCTAATGACAGACAGACCTATCACTGATGTTGCGTTTGCTGTGCTCAACATTTTCAACCATTTTGTCTTTGGACTGTGAGACGAGCATGTTGACTTCCCTTGTCTCCATTTCTAACCATCCAAGCTAACCTGCTTGGATCTGTTGCGGGTCCAATCATCCCCGCAACAGCTTGCTTGTCCATCCCAATGGATGGACTTGTTCACCTTCCTGTTTCCTACATCTAATCACAGGATTAGATCAACCCACTGGTCATTTACACAGATGCCTAGCGGCTCTTCATCTGTAACTGGCACGTCTGTGTTGGGGACAGAGTGCGTTCCTTACCGTCTGACCATCGATGGTGGAATAACCTCACGACACCCCTCCTGTTTCAGCGTCCTTGGTCATTGTCACCTCTCTTAGTCTAGTTCTCAAATTGATCTGAAATCAATTGGCCCTCGTGGTGCTAGTAGGTCTCCGCGTTGACATTCTTCGTCCCTCACTGATGTTCACCTTGGTCCTGACAAACTGCACCTTAATCAACTTGTCCTCTTCTTGGAGCTGTGTGACATGCCACCACCTTGCATCCATGTGCTGGTTCCTACTTGAACTGGTCATGTTCTTGGTCATGAAGATTGCTCCCACATTGTCAATGCACACGTTGACTGGGGTCTTCACTGTCCTAGGAACAGCAGGATCTGTGCAACAAAGGGTGCTTCCCTCACAGCTGCTGCGCAGGCACAGCATTCGGCCTTGCTGCCAGACAGGGACATCACCTTTTGGCTCCTTGATCTCACGCGATGGGAACACCATTTAAGAAAATGATGTAGCACTGCACAGACTTTCGGCCATTAGGATCGCCTGACCAATCAGAGTGACAGTGCACTTCAAGCGCCCATGAGCCATCGGGGCCCATCTTTGGGTTCAACTTCAATCCCTTCAATTTGGTCCCTAAAACAAACTTGACACAGCGGAGCAACTCCTCACATGCGGCTTCTGCAGCCTTCCCCAATGCCTTGGAAAGTTCCCTCGCCATGGACATGAGATCAGGTCTCGAGTGCTTAATCAGAAACATCAACTGCCCGATTCCAGTGAGGAATCTGAGTGCTCTGCAAATCATCATCAATCATTTCCGATTCTTCACTTGCCTTTACCAGCTTGAATCCTGGGGTTCCTGGAGCAGTGTAGTCCTGCATGTTGGCGACTTCTTTTCTGAAAGTCTTTTCAATTTTCTTCACCACATGGGGCTGTCCGATCCATCCTGTTGCTGTTTCCGGATCCATCAGAATGTCACAACTCAAATGGTCATTTGAATCCTCCTCCAGGGTGAACTTGAACTCATTCTTCTTGAATTCTTCCAGGAATCTGTCTGTCTCTTGTCGCTTTCCAATGACCAAGTTGTCATCCACATAACAAAGGTCTTTCAACCTTGTCGTTGAACTGTGGGGAATCTCTGCTTGTGTGTTCCACTTGAATCTTTCTTGAGCATGCTTCAGTTGCCCCTTTGCAGTCTTCTGCGAACTTCTTCAACTCACCTTCATTGTCTATCCTCAAACATTTTACCGGGTTGCCTCTGTCATTCAGTCTTCTCACAACGTTCAAAGGTTCTTTGGTGCGTGCGACTTCTTCTCAATTAAGTGGCTCCGTGTGTGCCCGGTTGCGTCATTGGCGGCTGCTAACCAAACTCTTGCTCCTTCTAGGGACTTGTGCTTGGAGACACTCGGCATGTCCACAAACAGTCTTTCTCCTGGTGCTTCACTTTGAGTTTCGGTTGTCTTGGACAATTTCTTCTGCTGGGCATTGCGCATCTGGTAGTCTTCACAGGTGTCCAGAGTTCCCACGAGTTTCCATCCACAGAAATTGGCCGTCGACTTCATTGCTTCATCTGATGCATGTCCGAATGCCTTGTGGAACCCATTGACATTCAAATGTGTTGGCTTGGGTTTTGGGTTTGATTTAGGATTTGGATCCTCTGCGTCTGGATTGTTGGTGTTTTGCGTGCCCTCCCCTCCTGATTCAGACTCAGGAGGATCTTGTGCATCAGTGGCGGGGGTTGCTTGTTCCCCAAGCCTTGGCAGCAACTGGACACCACATAGATTTCCATCTTTTGTCTTGGCAATCCGGTCAAATGCTGCAGTTGTGTTCTTCTGCGTTAGCACAACATTGGTCCCTTTGTTTGATAAGGTCCAACTTTTTCAATAGCCTTCATCAAACTGAAAAGGTAAACATCCAAATCAGGAGCATCCTTGCAATCTTCCAACAGTGTGTCCATCGCATCACCGTTCTTCTGCAAGAGCATCAAGGGAAGAGTTCCTTTCTTGGTAAGTCGAACTTGATTCCCGTTTCCAACTTTGACTGGATCATTGATGTCTTCCATGTCAATCAATCCATCATTGACATTCCCAATGTGTGTCGAAGCGCCGCTGTTGGCTATCCAAGTGCTTCCGGTAAATCCACCAGCTACAAACACTGCTTCGACATCAGCATGGGGATGCCTCAGGCGCTGGAGGCGCTGTTGGATGGTTCTCTTTTGTTGGGCTCTTGTTCTTCTTCCAAAGCTTCCATAGGCTGACTTCCAGCAGGTTCATTGACTGTGGGAAGTTGGGCTACATTCTCCACATTTGCATTGCTTGCTGAAGCTTGAGTCAATTCTGCTGGTGCACATTTGACTGATTTGACGAGTGAGCTGTTGTGCGAGCCTTTTCTTTGCATCTTTCTTGACCCTTTCCCTCCAGTGAACTTCTTTCTCTTTTGGGCCTTGTTGAGAAGTCATTCCTCTCTCTCGATGGAGTCTAAGAGTCGGCACTCCAGAGCGTCACGCTTCTTCTGCTATTTCACGAAGTCGAATCCCTCTGCCTTCTCTCTCTTGGCCGGGTTGCTGTGCACCACAGCCTGGATCGAGTGCAGAAGCATTTCTAGTGGCACATGGTTTGCTTCTTCTTGAGCCATTCAAACTTGTGCACCATCGTCTTTGTCTTCGGCTGTTCTGCTTCCGAGCACGCACTCCAAGTGCCATTGGTCTGCGTCTTCCTCTGCTTCCTCTCGCGAGTTGAAATTTAGAAGCGGTCTTCCAAGCACTCTGTTTGTCTCAATCTCGTCCCACTTCTTCTTCATCGCTCCAGCGGCAAGTGTTGGGAAGTCTTCGCACATGCCATGGTGATCTTCCAGATCTCGTGCGTGCAGGAGGATGCAGTTCAACAACGTTTCGTTGATGTCTCTCCATGCGAGGCCAGGTGGAACACACAGTCTTGATCCACGGCGTGCGAGTTCCATGTCAACCCACAGGAATGGCTTTCCTCGATAGATCTTGTCGACACCCGACTCGCCTTCCTTGTTGCACAGGAAGACCATCTGCACTCGCCACCACCAATCTTGGCCAATCCCGGGTAAGAAAGCGCCCTTGCATTTGATTTTGAGCCTGTCCGACAATCTTTTTGCCTTGAGCTTGCATCTGCAAACAGACCAGACTTCTTCCACTTGTGTCTGTTCCAGCAGCTCCGCCACATGGGAGCATTTCAAACACTCTCATTGCATGGGCGCCGCGTTGGTTCTTGTTGTTTCCTTTGTCCATGTCCGTGTTCTTGGATGGCATGGTTCCTTGTCTTGGCACCCATTTCGAGATGGGGTTCACTTCATTTGGCAGCGTTTCTTTCTGCAGGAACATTGGCTTGCACACTCCGCATTCCTTCAGGTGTTGCTTGAGGAATGTTTCGAATGGGACGTGCTCCAACAATCCCAAATGCGGAATGTCCAACTTGGGTTTCGTCACGTGTTTTCCCATCCAATCTTTCCCCACGCCCTTGGCCAATGCTAGGACTTCCATGTTGGGCTGTCTCATGCCTCCGGACTCCGCCATCATTCTCGTTAGCTCATCTTGATTCGCAGCACCGTGAGTGGCTCCGAATGCACCGAGTGCAGTCCCCTCCCACTTTGGCTCTTGCTGGAGTTTTGCTTGGTCCCAAATCTTTGGGAAGTTCTCGTTGTAGGGAGTTCTTGGCGGCATGTGCGGAGCAGGCCTCTTGAAGAAGTTCACCTCCGCAAAGTTGCGCAGCATTTGCTTTGACATTGTCAAAAGTTTCTTCACTTGAATCAGATGCAGTTGCTCTGTTTGATTTGGAGCATGAGGTCTCCACTTCAATCTTCACTTGGATCAGCATGTCTTTTCCACACTTGCAATTGTGCACGTGGGTCTTCTTTCTGTCCCGCGTGTTTCCCTCCGTTTCCGCATGCGTTTTCACGCCCTCTGCCTCATCCGTGCTTCCACTCAGTGGTTTCTGGATTTTGCGGCGGTAAACCTTCTTGTGCATCACTTCAGTCCACTCTTCTTCCAAAATTGGATCTTTTGGATCTTTTGGATCTTTTGGCTGAATTCTGCACCACTCTTCTGGCAGTGTTCCTACATTGTCCTCATCAGACTGACACCAATCAGGTGCCGAGCAGCACGCTCTCTCATTGTTGTCCTCATCCGATCCTCCAAACGAGTCAAAGAGCGAGTCTGGAACAGGGTGTCCTTCATCATCGATGGCATTGTTGACTGGTTCAAAACCACACGACTTGTTTGAGTTGTCATCTTCGTCACATGGCATGCACATAAAAAAGCAAATTCCTCTTTCTCTCTTGCGGCGTTCGCTGATTCACCTTTCTTGTTTTTGGGTTTTCCTTTTAACTTGAAGCAATCAACCAACTTCTGTCCAAATTTGCCACAATTGTTGCAAGTTCCCATGAACTTCTTCTTCGGACCTCTGCTCTTGTCCTTGTTGTGTCCTGTCGACACGTTGTGACTATTTCCTTTCTTGAAACTACCACCACGACAGTCTTTACCCATGTGGCCCATCCTTCCGCAATTGTAACATTTGTCTTGGAAGGGCTTTCCGGATGTGCAGAAGCCTTTCTCTCTTTCATTCGATCCCTTCTTGTCCTTCGTGTCTTCAACTGAACATTCTCCACATGTGTCTTCTCAAGATCAATTGTCAACATGTCGAGGTTGCATGGATGCATCAACTTTTCCTTGATGAACATTTTCTTGATCTGGCATGGGTTCATCATCAAACTGCTCCTACTTTCGCGCAGTTTGCTCAGAATGTCATGTGAGAAATCCTTGTCCGTGACATCATGTGACCCTTGTCTTTCATCTCAATCTTCAAGCGTTCCATTTGTGCACTGGACAAGCATGGCTGTTGATCACCTTTCATCTTTGCACTGCAATGCTCTTCTTTCAAGTCCGTGATTGATTTTGATTCAACCTCTTCATGTCTTGTGGTCATGGCTGTCCATTCTTTGCAGAACTGTCCACCGGCAAAGCCAGCTTTGGCATTGGGGAATTTCTCCATAAGGCAGAACACCGATTGACCTCTTTCCTTGTCTGTGAGAATCAAATTCAATGAGATGCCAGCTGCTTTCTGGTTCATCTTTTGAATCCGTTTCACTTCGGCTATCACTTCATCGGTTGTTCCTGAAGGAGGGACACAGTCGTCCTTCTCCACAGCATCACCAACTTTCTTTGTCAATGGCTCTGACAATCCGCTTCGTGCCAGGCACGATTCTAGCTTCTTCTTGTGGAAAGGTCACTTGGCCTGGTCTCCATCAAATGTTGAAACCCTTGTTCCAACTTTGCTTGAGCACTCTTCATCAGCCTCACTCACCTTGCTTGTTTGATCAATGCCATGCGGTTACCTAAGGAGGCTCCGATAGGTGTCTTCGACAGCTGTCGCTTCAAAGCGTGTTGCAAAGTCCTTTCTCTTGCTAGCAGGCCGTGCACTTGATCCTATTTGCTCGGATGACAGACAGACCTATCACTAATGTTGTGTTTGCTATGCTGAATGTTTTGAACTATTTTGTCTTTGGATTGTGAGACGAGCATGTTGACTTCCCTTGTCTCCATTTCTGACCATCCAAGCCAACCTGCTTGGATCTGTTGGGGGTCCAATCGTCCCCGCAACTGCTTGCTTGTCCATCCCAATGGATGGACTTGTTTGCCTTCCTGTTTCCTGTGTCTAATCACAGCATTGGATCAACCCACTAGTCATCCACATGTTCCATGTGGATGTCTAGCGGCTCTTCGTCTGCAACCGGCACGTCTGCATTGGGGACAGAGTGCGTCCCTTGCCATCTGACCATCGGCAGTGGAACAACTTCACCACAGCCATGAGCCAACACGAGCTAGCCCAAACGTTCTGATTTCCATGGCCATCACTGATGTCGTTGTGCATGTTTCCTGCGTGGTGCATGTGTCACTGCCACAACGTTCTGAGTCTTCCAACCACACCACTGCCATGCCGTTCAAACTGCAGTGGCGACCGCGATTCGGTTCCCACGCATTGCTGAACCACACACAAGGTTCCGGCATGAAGTTGCCACCTTCCGCAAAAATCTTAGTGACTCCGGCAAAAAGGACAACCTCTGTGCCCGGTTGGGGCTGGACAATCAAGAAATCCGCTGGTCCTGACTGGACCCTCCCTTTCCAGCACCGGTTCCACGCCGGCCGAACCGCGCGTGCGGTTCATTTAGCACGATTGATTTCTGTTCAGCCAATGACCTCAACCTCTCGATCTCAACCACTCGACCTCCTCCCAAGGAATGAAGACAGCAACCCTCACCATGACATGTTGGCGCTGTGTCGGAAGATGAGGAACAAAGTGTTTTCTGCTGTCATGTGAGCGACGCTCTTCTGACCTCCGCTGCTGACAAGCAAGACAAAGCCCTAAAGCATTTCAACTTCTTCCTCAAGGGTTGCTGCGTTCAGATTGGAATCAAGGCAGTGAAAGCTAAAGAAATAACCCTTCATGGCATCCCATGCAGGACATCCAACAAAGCCGTCTTCGAGTTCTGGGATGCGTTGGTGGGTGCCTTTGTCACACACATGTCGAAGCACGCGAGGAGCGGTTGCAACCCCGAAGGTCAACGTCTTTCTCTGAACACCGCGGATGGTTGGTGCTCTTCTGTGCAAGTCTTCTTCACTAACAAGTTTCGGAATGAAGAACCCATTCCTGTCTTTCAGAAAACGCAATGGGCGAAATTGCGCGAGAAGCTCAAAGGGTTGCAAAGAGAATTCAACCTAGCCAAAGGCAAACCTAATTAGACCGAAGAAGCATCTGGCACCCGCCAGGATCGTGAATCCATGTCAACTGCGTGCATCTGGATGGGCACACCGGAATTTGCTGAGTTCTGGCACCTTCTCAACACAAGCTACCATTGCTTGGGCCGTGGAAGTGAAGTCTCCTTGATCAAGTTGGACTGAGTGATCCCACTGGAAGTTAACGAACTGACCTGCAGGTGCCACATTCTTGCCGTCCAATTGCAACGCCAAAAATCAGGACCGTTCCAAACCCTTCCGATCCACCCGCACAGAGATGGAATTCTCAAAGATTTCCACTTCAGCCTCATTCATCTAATCGTGGTGAGCGGATGCTGTCACGATTGCGTCTCTCCCATCTTCTCCAAGGCAGCATTGAACACAAAGAAATCAGGTGAATCTGACAGTGTCATGTCAAAGCGATGGACAAAGCTTTTGGGGGAAATTTGGACTGCCTCTGAAGCTCTAGCTGATGAGACAAACAAGGAACTTGGCTCCCACTCCAACAGAAAGGGGGTCAAATCAGGCGATGGCTGAGGCCTCCTCATTGGGCAGTCATGCACCAACATTTTGGAGCGGTTTAAGATTGAAAAGCATCCACACAACATTTGACTACATTTTTGGGTCAACCCAGCTGTTGCGTCAGGCCGGAAAAACTCTGAGCAGATGGCATGCTGCGAATGGTGAGACGACCATGGGAGGTCAACCTCCCACCTTGACGACCTCAACACAGACGTGGACACGCTGAAGAAGTTCACTGATGTCATCTTTGAAGAGGATGCAGAAAACCGCTGGCATCCCAATGTCAGAGAATTGCTGGTGATGACGCTGCTCCTCCAGTGCGATGAGTTTGTTAATGTTTCAGAGTCGCACCATTCACAAAGCTGGCAGAAGGAGTAGCAGACGGTGTTCCCGATGCCAAGGACCGTCACACTTGTGATGTTGTTCGGGACAACCTCTTTGTTTCCCGGGTAAACCAGGCATTGGAGAGAGCTTGCGGGGATAACCTTTCCCAAGACCGATTGCTAGAAGCTTGGGTCAATGAAACCAGAAAAGCTTTCTGGCGTCGCAATGCCCCAGCCCTTCCAATAGAAACCCTCCGTTTGTGTGACCCCGACGGAAACGGTTGTGTGATGGATTCACGCTGTTTCACCGACCATTTCAATGCTTTAGCCAGGACAACACAAGCAAATCCCATGGGACTCCAACACCACAGGCACCTGCTTGATGACATCCGCAGTGCCTTCAACGTTGAAAGCAAAATGACCAGCTCCTTCATTGTGGAGAAATTGTTCAGCATGGAGAAATCGACACGCAGACAAGAGGACCACCTGACAGGAGAAGCCCCAGCGTCAACCGCCCCTGATTAACCCAAAGGCCTCATCAGGTTTTCCATCAGCAGCAAAAGCCTTCCCAAGTGCGCATCCCTGGTCGATGCAACCACTGCCTTCTTCGCCGACAATTGTCATGCTGGTCATGTGTTGGATGCGAAAAGTGCCTCTTGTGACGAGTTGGATCCCTAAGGCAAGAAGAGCCTGCGCAACAAATTTGCAACTGTCAAACGTGCCGTGAGGATGGTGTTGCTTCACGCCGATTCCCATCCCTCAACACCCAAGAGCCCATCCCACCACAAGGACCTGATCAGAGGGATTGCGACAACAGCAGAGAAGCGTCTGAGGACAAGGAAACCATTGATGTTTGCAAACTGGAAAAGCAACCAGGTGAACTCCCAGCAGCAGTGAAGGAGGAACTGGAGAAAAAACCTCTTCCAGTCGACACTCCTGATGACACACACAAATTCTTCAGTTTGAATTGATCATCCGACAATGTTGTCGTCTCTCTTGCAACAGTCGACACTTTGAGCAAGAGACCGAGCAGTGGTGCAATGGGCTCCGTCGATGACAGCCTTCCCAGCAGGGAGACTCTTCTTTGATGCAAAGCAAACATTTCCTTGCAAATGTGGTGCACCCAAGGAACCTGCTTTCTTTCCGAATGCCACGCACAGGACCTCACCCACAGGGGGCTCTTCTTGGTCCAATTGCAACCCTCCTCATTGCGTTCAGTCATGACAGAACACCACATGACTTTGTTTTTGATTGTGCGGAAACTGATTTCCCAATTCCACGCCGGCAGTCCGATTTCAGTCTGATTTCACGCCGGCAGTTCGATTTCAGTCAGACCTCGCATCATCTGTCATCAAACATTTGACAGTGTTTTTTTTAGCATTTTTTTCAACTGTGACCCCAAAGGGCGCAATCGGTCATCGCCCTGGGTTTGAAATGCAGCGTTTTTGCAATTTTGGCCCTCTTCCTCATGTGGCATGGAAGCACTTCCAAAATGTCAGCCCCCACTTCATCACCGCAATGTTTCGCGGATGGTTTCTTCTTGTCCTCGTGACAGTGAACATCAATGCTCGAACCTGTTGCATGGCGCCTCAATTCGTGAATTGGACGGGCAGGTCTGGCATCCATCAAAGGCCAAATGCCCCCACTTTGGGCCACACCCATCAAAGCATCATCGTCCATGTCCTCCGCAAGCACAACATCCCGCTTCTTCAATTCGGCAATCAATTCAGTGGCAGGAATGGGACCCAATGTCGGAGTTTTGGTCGGATTGGCAAAATCGAATGTCACATCATCAGAGGCCGCGACAACGTCCTCCAACTCGAACCCTGCAGGATTGGCCCTGCGTGCATCACGCCACACACCGTCTTCATCATCCCAATGTTTCACAAAAGACGCACATGTTTTGCACCTGAGGTTGCAGGTTGTCTTCATTTCCGGGAAGAAGCAACCAGCGCACACGATCTTGACATCCTTGTCCCGGCAACCACGGCACAAGCCATCTTGTCGCCGATGGTTTGCTTGACGACAACAGGGATTCCTTGCTTGCATGCGACGTTGCCACTGATCTCGTCGCTGACATTGCCAAGTTCGAAAGGTCCAAGATGTTCAATGGTCGTCATGGTGGATTGTGTGTTTGACATTTTTTTGTTCTCTTGCTCAACAATTGTGAGAAGAAGAAAAACAGCATTTTCCCAATTTGTGGACACATGCGCATGTAAATTCTGGCACCTGTGAACACGCAGAAAATGTCAGCACACATCACGTGCGTCATCATCCACGATTGTAGAACACGCAGAATTGCACAGCGGCACACATCACGCGTGGAAGTGCACGTCTCGTTTGCCATTTCGACATTTTCCCACCGTTCCAAATTTTCCCATTGTCAGAACGTGCGTCACTCGTGACACACCAGTCTTGGCATTGTCACTGGCATCCGAATTTGACACAATTGCGTCATGCGGAATTGAGGACCCGTGACGCAACAGTCTTGGTGACACATGCGTCACTCGGAACGTGCGCATGCACGTCTGCGCAGAATTGCACAGCGGTGCACACGCAGAATTGCACAGCGGTGCACACGCAGAATTGTGCAGCGGCACACAACCGGCCAATGTTTTCCCACTGTTCGGCATTTTCCTGTTCTCATGAAATTCACATCCTGAACTGACAAAGCTAACTGTCATTCAGATGAATCACAATCAATTGCAATGTCCAGAGTCAACATTTGTTCCAAACACCTCAGACAATGGGAATTTGTCTTCCCGGACACGACGGAAGCTGATGTCGCTCGCATTGTGTCCATTCGGGGACTCATTTGGGCCAACATGACTCGAGCCAACATTGGGGGGTTCAACACGCTTGTCGGCGTTGTCACCTTCAAGGAACCCGTGACTCGCGAAGCAGCTCTCGCATTGGTTGGTCATGAACCCCAGATGAATCACAAGAACGGCGCCCTTGAACATTTCAGAGAAAGGGCCAGGGTTGCTGGCACCATCAGTCGCGACATCGGGTTTGTCAATCCAGTCAATCAAATTGGAGTCTTGTCCCTCCCCCCCCCATTGTGGACGCATGCTGTGGTCTTGTTTTTCCCCATGGACGTCACTGACTGACAGGTCACAAGCCCAGCGGTCATGAGTGACGTCACCAACAGTCACAGGCGCTGATGGTCACAGTCACGAACCCCAGTGGCACACAAGTGCAAGCACAAAACTCTGCCCTCCAGTGTCACACTGGTTGAACGTCCAGTCCGTTCCCTTGCTTAACAGAAAGGCCATCCACCAATGGATGCACCACAAAGTGGTGCATGAACTTGGCAGCTTGCCACGCCTGGCAAGCTGGGGTCCACCAGCAGCCCAGCTGCTCCAAGGTTCCCACCAGGGTTCACTCTCAAATGATCATTGTTGTCTTTCCATTGCTGTCTGTTGTTGCTTCTGAAGCCACCAAGACCAATGCCACCAGCTCAGAAGGAGGGAGAGGATGGAGCGTTGCCAGGGC
>ENA-ORBV01013253-ORBV01013253.1-microbial-mat-metagenome-genome-assembly--contig:-NODE-13253-length-12557-cov-4.033173_pt1 | contig 12557 bp, 4 predicted proteins | sample MGYA00237777_ERZ505514 | MGnify/ENA primary metagenome ERZ505514 (study PRJEB26160, sample SAMN06269048) | microbial mat metagenome | isolation source: Oligotrophic lake microbial mat | place...
CCCGTCCGACCGCCCCTTCACGCCGCGCTTCTTTGTGATGTGCGGCTTCACCTTCGTAGTGTTCCTGTCGGCCTTCCAGCTCCTGCCGACGGCCCCGTTCCGCATTCGCGATCTCGGTGGCAGCGCCGTGGCGGCGGGCCTCTTCCTGGGGTTCCTCACGTATTCCTCGGCCATGACCGGCCCGATCACGGGCGGCATCGTCGATCGCGTCGGCAAACGGCGCGTGCTGCTCGTCTCGAGCCTGGCGATCGCGGGCTTCTCGTTGATCTACGCGGTGCTGCCGAGCTACGAGGCGATGCTCGCGCTCGTGATCGTGCACGGGTGCTTCTGGTCGGGCCTGCTCGTGGCCGCCAGCTCCTACGTCACTGACATAGTGCCGCCCAACCGCCGTGCCGAAGGCATGAGCTACTGGGGCATGTCCACCATCTTCGCGGTCTCGATGGCGCCGGCCATCGGCCTGTGGGTCTTCGAGCGGGGCGGCTGGCGCGTGCTCTGTCTCGAGGCGGCCGGACTCAGCGTGCTGATGTTCGTGATTGCCTGGACGCTGCTGCCCAAGGACGTGCCGCACCAGGTGGAGCGCGCCGCGTGGTCGTGGTCGTCGCTCATCGAGTGGAAGGTGCTGGCGCTCTCGTTCACCATGTTCCTGTATTCGTTCGGCTACGGCGGCATCACGAGTTTCGTGGCGATGTACAGCGAAGCATCGGGCGTGCACCCCGTCTCGCTCTACTTCACCGCCTTCTCGATGGCGATCCTGGTGACGCGGCCCTACGTGGCCCGCCTCGGTGATCGCATCGGCCACAAGAAGGTGCTGGTGCCCTGCCTGGTGCTGGTCGTCGTCGGCTTCGCGTTGCTGGCCGTGGGCGGCAGCCGCGCGATGTTCGTGGCGTCCGCGCTGGTCTTCGGCACCGGGTTCGGATCGGCCTACCCGCTCTTCCTCGGCCACGTGATGCGCCACGTCGCGCCCGAGCGGCGCGGCGCGGCCTTTGGCAGCATCATCGCGGCGTTCGACACCGGCATCGGCACCGGATCGATGACCATCGGCTGGATCGTGCAGCACTACGGCTACCGTGCCGCCTACGGCGCGGCGGCGGCCCTGGCCCTGCTCACCGTGCCGTATTTCCTCACGGTCGAGCCCCGCGTGCTGCCACCAGGCACCAGGGTGCATTCGTAAACGGAGCACACCATGGACTACGTGCGGCTCGGAACCACCGGCGTGAAGGTGTCGCGGCTGTGCCTCGGCACGATGACCTACGGCACACCCGCGTGGCGGCCGTGGGTGCTCGACGAAGCTGCCAGCCGTCCGTTCTTCGTGCGCGCGCTCGAACACGGCATCAACTTCTTCGACACCGCCGACATGTACTCTCGCGGCGTGAGCGAAGAGGTGCTGGGCCGCGCACTCGGCGAACTGGCCAGGCGCGACGAGGTCGTGATTGCCACCAAGGTCTACTACCCGGTGCGCGACCACGTGAACGGCCGCGGTCTCTCGCGGAAGCACATCTTCGCGGCCATCGACGCCTCACTCACGCGCCTCGGCACCGACTATGTCGACCTCTACCAGATTCATCGGCTCGACGAAGAAACGCCGGTCGAAGAGACGCTCGAGGCGCTGCACGACGTCGTGAAGGCGGGGAAGGCGCGCTACCTCGGTGCGTCGAGCATGTTCGCGTGGCAGTTCGCCAGGGCCATCTACCTGCAGCGGATGCACGGCTGGTCGCGGTTCGTGTCGATGCAGAACCACTACAACCTGATCTACCGCGAGGAAGAGCGGGAGATGCTGCCGCTGTGCCGCGCCGAGGGCATCGGCGTGATTCCCTGGAGTCCGCTGGCGCGCGGATTCCTGGCCGGGAACCGGAGGCGCGGGCAGAAGGACGCCACTGCGCGTGACGCACATGACAGCTACGGACACGGTCTCTACTACCAGGACGCCGACTACGACGTGGCCGACCGGGTGGTGGCCCTGGCCGCGGCCAAGGGCGTGCGACCGATCCAGGTGGCGCTCGCCTGGGTGCTGCGCCAGCCGGCTGTGACCGCGCCGATCATTGGCGCCACCACGGTCGAGCAGCTCGACCAGCTCGTGGCAGGCACGGCCGTGACCCTCACAGGTGAGGAAGCGCGTCTCGTGGAGGAGTGCTACCGGCCGCACCCGGTGCTCGGAATCGAATAGGCCGCGGTCTCAGGCTGGAGTCGGCGGCGGGTCGTAGTCGAGATTGGGGCCCAACCACCGCTCGACGTCGCGGGCTGACATGGCCTTCCGGCCGGCGTAGTCGGCCACCTGGTCCCGGTCGATCTTCCCCAGCGTGAAGTAGCGCGCCTCGGGATGCGCGAAGTAGAGGCCGCTCACGCTCGAGCCCGGCCACATCGCGTACGACTCGGTGAGCTGCATCCCGGTCGCCGCCTCGACATCCAGCACCTGCCACACCGCGCCTTTCTCGGTGTGGTCCGGACACGCAGGGTAGCCGGCGGCGGGACGGATGCCGCGGTACTTCTCCCGGATCAGGTCGGCGGGCGTGAACGTCTCGTCGCGGCCGTAGCCCCACTCATCGCGGACCCGCTTGTGCAGGCACTCGGCAAAGGCTTCGGCCAGGCGGTCGGCGACGGCCTCGGCCATGATCGCGTTGTAGTCGTCGTGCTGCGCGCGGAACTGCTCGCACAATGCGCCGAGCCCCAAGCCGGTTGTGACCGCGAACGCACCGATATGGTCCGCCAGACCGCTGTCCTTGGGCGCCACGAAATCGCCCAGTGACCGGCACGGCTGACTGTCGCCGCGGTCGGTCTGCTGGCGCAGGAAGTGGAAGCGGGTCAGCACGTCGGTGCGCCGCTCGTCGGTGTAGAGCACGACGTCGTCGCCGACGGCATGCGCGGGAAAGAGGCCATACACGCCGCGGGCGCGGATCAAGCGCTCGCTGATCATGCGATCGAGCAGGGCATTGGCTTCCGTGAAGATCTGCCGGGCCTGCGGACCGTACTTCTGGTCGTCGAGGATCCGCGGGTAGACGCCCTTCAGCTCCCAGGTATGGAAGAAGGGCGTCCAGTCGAGGTACTCGCGCAGGGTCGCGAGCGGGAAGTCGTCGAGCACGCGGACGCCGGTGAACTCCGGCTGGGGGATGTCTTCAGCACGCCAGGTGATTTCTGACCGGCGCGCGCGGGCCGTCTGGAGATCGACGAGCGGCTGGCGCGTGGAACCGTGGTTCCGGCGAATCGTCTCGTAGTCGGCCCGGTGCCGGGCGACGAACGCCGCCTTCTTGTCCTCGCTCAACAGGCTGGTCGTAACCGGCACCGCGCGACTTGCGTCGAGCACGTGCACCACCGGCTGCCGGTAGTGCGGCGCGATCTTGATTGCCGTGTGAGCGCGGCTGGTGGTGGCGCCGCCGATGAGTAGTGGCAGCGTGAAGCCCTGACGCTCCAGCTCGCGGGCCACGTGCACCATCTCGTCGAGCGACGGCGTGATCAGCCCGCTCAGGCCGATGAGGTCGGCGTTCTCGGCGCGCGCCCGCTCGAGAATCTTCTCGCACGACACCATCACGCCCAGGTCGATCACTTCATAGTTGTTGCAGGCCAGCACCACGCCGACGATGTTCTTGCCGATGTCGTGGACATCGCCCTTGACCGTCGCCAGCACGATCTTGCCCTGCGCCCTCACGGCCTGGCCGGCGGCCGCCATCTCTGCCTTCTCGGCTTCCATGAAGGGGAAGAGATAGGCGACGGCCTTCTTCATCACGCGCGCCGACTTCACCACCTGTGGCAGGAACATCTTGCCGGCGCCGAACAGGTCGCCGACCACGCCCATGCCGTCCATCAGCGGCCCTTCGATGACTGCCAGGGGCCGGCCGAGCTTGACGCGCGCCTCTTCGGTGTCCTGCTCGATGTGGGCGTCGATGCCCTTGACCAGGGCGTGTGACAGCCGCGCTTCGACCGGGCCCAGACGCCACTCTTCGGCCTTCTTCTCGTCAACCGCGGTCCCGGTCCCGGCAGCCTTGAGCGCCTCGCCGAACTCGACGAGACGCTCGGTGGCATCCGGCCGCCGGTTCAGCAGCACGTCCTCGACCAGCACCCTCAACTCCGGGGCGATCTCCTCGTAGACCTCGAGCATGCCGGCATTGACGATCCCCATGTCCATGCCGGCGGCGATGGCGTGGTAGAGGAACGCCGAGTGCATGGCCTCGCGCACCACGTTGTTGCCGCGGAAGCTGAACGAGATGTTCGAGACGCCGCCGCTCACCTTGGCATGCGGCAGGTGCGTCTTGATCCAGCGCGTGGCTTCGATGAAGTCCACGGCGTAGTTGTTGTGTTCCTCCATACCGGTGGCCACGGTGAGGATGTTCGGATCGAAGATCACGTCCTCGGGCGGGAAGCCGAGGTCGTCGACCAGGATGCGGTAGGCGCGCTCGCAGATACGGATCTTCTCGCCGTAGCTGGCGGCCTGGCCCTGCTCGTCGAAGGCCATCACCACGACCGCGGCGCCGTAGGCGTGAATGGTCCGGGCCCGCTGCCGGAACATCTCTTCGCCCTCTTTGAGCGAGATCGAGTTGACGATGCCCTTGCCCTGCAGGCACTTGAGACCCGCCTCGATGACCTCCCACTTGGACGAGTCCACCATGAACGGCACCTTGGCCACCTCGGGCTCGCTGCCGAGTAGCTGCAGGTAGCGGGTCATCGCCGCCACGCCGTCGATCATGCCTTCGTCCATGCAGATGTCGATGACGTTGGCGCCGTTCTCGACTTGCTGCCGCGCCACGCTGACGGCCTCGTCGTACTTGCCCTCCTTGACCAGCGTGGCGAATTTCGGTGAGCCGGCCACGTTCGTGCGCTCGCCGATCAGCATGAACACGCCGGGCTGCTGCGTGAAGGGCTGCGAGCCCGAGAGCCGCAGCGGCTGCGGCACCGTCACCGAGCGGCGCCGCACCTCGTCGCCGACGATCGGGCGGAGCGAGACGGGGCGCCCGGGCTGCCCATCGAGGGCGCGGGCAATCGCCGCGATGTGCTCGGGCGTGTTCCCGCAGCACCCGCCGGCGATGTTGATCAGCCCATCTTTTGCGAACTGGCCGAGGTACCGGGCCATGTCAGCCGGTTCGAGGTCGAAGCCAGTGGGCGACAGCGGATTGGGCAGTCCGGCGTTGGGATAACACGAGATGGCTGCCGACGACTTCGTGGCCAGCTCCTCGAGGAACGGGTACATCAGATCCGGACCGAGTGAGCAGTTGAGGCCGACCGAGAGCGGATTGACGTGCGCCACGGCGGTCCAGAACGCCTCGATCGTCTGCGCCGAGATCATCGTCTCGCCGCCGCGGCCCACGGCCGCCGAGATCATGATCGGCAGGTGGACGCCGTCGGCCGCGAACACCTCCTGGATCGCGACCAGCGCCGCCTTCGCGTTGAGCGAGTCGAAGATGGTCTCGACGAGCAGCAGGTCGGAGCCGCCGGCGATGAGCCCGCGCACCTGCTCCATGTAGGCGGTCTTCACCTGGTCGAAGGTGACCACGCGGAAGCCGGCATCGTCGGCGTCCGGCGAATTGGACAGCGACACGGTGAGCGGCCCGATCGCGCCCGCCACGAAGCGGCGGCGGCCCGTGGCATCGGCGACCCGGTCGGCCCACTCGCGGCATTGCCGCGCCGATTGCTCGTTGATGTCCCAGGCGAGGCGCTGCAGGAACGGGTCGTCGATGATGCGCTGATAGAAGGCGGGGTCCTTGCGGCCGCCGTGCTCGCGCGGATCGGCGACGAAGAACTCGCTCTGGGTGATGGTGGTGGCGCCGAAGGTGTTGGTCTCGATGATGTCGGCGCCGGCCTCGAGGAAGCGCCGGTGGATGTCGCAGATCATCGCAGGCTGGGTCAGCGAGAACAGATCGCCGTTGTTCAGCAGGTCCTTGCCGGCGTCGCGGAACCGCTCGCCCCGGATATCCGCCTCGGTCATTCCGTAGGTGCGGATGGTCGTGCCCATGGCGCCGTCGATGATCGCGATGCGCCGCGCGAGCACCTCCTGGAGGGGATGCGTGGAAGGCGTAGGGGGGGCGATGGCTGGGGTCATGGGCGGTCCTGAGGGGCGGCCCGGCGCGCGCGGGCGCGGCGTGGCGGCAGTAGGGAAATCGGAGAAGGGACCTGCGGCTTCGTGGCGCTGGCCACGAGTACCACGAACGGATCGCCGCTGTTCCTGGTGCCGACCTGCACGCGCGGCTGTTCGAGCCCGGCGGCGGTGAGCCACGAGGTGAGGGCCTCGTCGGCAAAGCCCTGCCAGCGATCGCCCAGGCGGTCGCGCACCCAGTCTTCGCGGTGGGCGCGCAGATCGAGAATCAACACGCGTCCGCCGGGCTTCAGCACGCGGGCCGCCTCGTAGACGGCCCGTCCCGGGTCGGAGGCGTGATGCAGCGTCTGCGAGAGAAGGGCGACATCGACGCTGTCGTCGGCCAGCGGCACCTTCTCGATGTCGCCGCGTTTCCAGGTGACATTGGTGATCTTGCGCCGCTCGCCCAGCTGCCGCGCCCGCGCCAGCACCGCGGCCGAGCGGTCGACACCCACCACCCGGCGCGCCCAGCGCGCGGCTTCGAGGGTGAGGTAGCCCTCGCCGCAGCCGAGGTCGACCACGTCGAGCGGTGGCAGTAGCAGGCCGATGGCCCGCGCCCACGCCGCCCAGCTGCGTCCGGGCACGAGCTGGCGGCCGTCTCGCGTGTCGGGGCCGGCGTGCACATCGAAGTTCTCGCGCCGCACCCGTCGCACTTCCTGGATGCGCGCGTCGTCGGCCCGCACGGCCGCCGTGCCGGCCGCGGTCTCGAACTCACGGTCGAGCAGCCGCCAGAGCGGTGAGTCGTCGCCGGCCGGCCGGGCGAGCCGGTAGTAGACGTAGATGCCGTCGCGGTCTTCGACCACGAGTCCGGCCTCCTTGAGCAGACCCAGATGCCTCGACACGCCCGATTGCGCCAGGCCCAGGATGCCCGTGAGCTCGGTGACGTTGAACCGGTCGGCCGCGAGCGCCCGCAGCAGGCGGAGGCGGGCCGGGTCGCCGAGGACGCGAAAGAGGGCGGAGACAGTCTGCATATCTACAAATCTAACTGTGATGATATGACAACCGCGGCGGCGATGCACGCCTCCCGTGGGTGTCCTCGGTCGACGGCTGGGGGGCGGTGCCCGCGCCGTCCGGCCGGGGCTCACGCAGTTGGCCGGTCCGGGGCGGCAGCCGCTGAAGTAGACTAGGGGGCTCCGCCCGGTGCCTGCGACCAGACCGGCCGGACCGAAAACCCATGGGTATTCTCGATAAGCTCCGTCCCCAAGCCAAGTGGAAGCACGGCGACCCGTCCGTTCGTCTGGAGGCCGTGCAGGCCCTCGGCGACGGCGACGCCGAGGTGCTCGCCCAGGTGGCTACCGAAGACCACGACCCGCGCGTGCGCCGTGCGGCCGTGGCCCGTATCAGTGACGCCGACACGCTGGCGGCCGTCACGCGCAACGACAGCGACCCAGGCACCCGCGACGCGGCCGTGCAACGGCTGGTGGCGCTCTCGGCCGACGTCGGTGCGGCGCCGCGGGCCATCTCGGCCTTGGGCGCCCTCGGCCGGCATCGTGAGCTGGCCACCCTGGCGCGGTCGAGCGCACCCGAGGCCAGCCGACACGCGGCTGTCGCGCAGGTGACCGAGTCCAAGGCACTCGGCGGCATTGCCCGCCATGCCGCTGATGCCGGCACCCGGCTCCTGGCCCTCGAGCGGCTGAGCGATCCGGCCGAACTGGAAGCCGTGGCCGTGAACGGCGAACATGCCGATGCCGCCGTGGCCGCCCTCGACCGGCTCGACGCGCCGTCGGCCGAGCGCCTCGCCGTCATCGCGCAGCGCGCCCGGTCCAAGGCCGCGGCCAAGCGCGCCAAGACCCTGCTCGCCGCGCTCACCGCGCCGGTGGTCGACGCGCCAGCAGCACCCGTCATCGACTACCGCGAACCGGATCAGGCCGCGGCGCGCGCCCTGTGTGCGCAGATGGCCAGCCTGTCGGGCAATAGCGATCTGGCGGCTGTGCGCGACGGCTACGCCGCGGCGCGCGTGGCCTGGGTCGAGCTGCTCGCCGACGCCGAAGTGGAGCCGGTCATCGTGGCCGAGTTCGAGACACTCTCCGACGGGGTGCGCGCGGTGCTCGCCGCCGAAGAAGCCGCCCGGGCCGAGGCCTCACGGCGGGCCGGGGCGCTGCGCCAGGAACAGGCCGAGCGGCTGCGCCTGTGCGAGCAGGTCGAGGCGCTTAGCGCTGAAGCCATGCCCGACGCGTTGACCGCCGCGCGCGCCGCGTGGGCGGCCCTGCCCGTCATGCCCGACACCTGGGCGACCGATGTGCAGCGCCGTTTCGACGAGGCCAGCAAGGCGGCCGAACGCCGGCACGAACACGCCCAGCAGACGCGCGAGCTGCGTGACCAGGCGCCCCAGGTCGTGACCGACGTGGAGGGGCTGGTCGCCGCTGACTACGCGGCCGTACGGCCGCAGTGGCAGGCGTTGCGCCGCAAGTGGCAGGCCATTCTGCGCACGGGCGACGTCGATCCGGCACTCGCCGAGCGGTTCGCCGTGGCAGCAGTGGCCTTCGAGGGCCGCGAAGACGAAGTGCGCGTCGGCAAGCAGCGCCATCAGCAGGACAACCTGCAGCGGCTCCAGGCCGCCGTGCAGGTGCTCGAGACGCGGGCCGCGGCCGAGTCGCTCTCGCTCAAGGACGCCGACGCCATCATCAAGGACGTGAAGCTGGCGGTGGGCACGATGGGCCCGCTGCCCACGCCGCAAGACCGCGAAGACGTCATGGTGCGCCTGCAGGCGGTGCGCGCGGCGGTGCAGCCGCGGCTCGAAGAGCTGCGCAACGCCGAAGAGTGGAAGCGGTGGGCCAACGTCCAGGTGCAGGAAGAGCTGTGCACCAGGATGGAAGCGCTCATCGCGCAGGCCGAGGCCGACCCGGCCAAGATCGCTGAAGAGATGCGCGCCCTGCAAGAGAAGTGGAAGCCGGTGGCGGCCGCGCCGCGGTCGCAGGGCGAAGTGCTCTGGACCCGCTTCAAGGCGGCGCAGACCCAGGTCTACGACAAGTGCAAGGACTTCTTCGCGCAGCAGGCGGGCGAACGCCAGGACGCGCTGAAGAAGAAGGAAGCGCTGTGCGAAGGCGCCGAGGCGCTCTCGGCATCGACCGACTGGGTGCGCACGGCCGAGGCCATGAAAACGCTGCAGGCTGAGTGGAAGGCCATCGGGCCGGTGACGCGCGGCCGCGAGAAGGCCGTGTGGGAGCGCTTCCGTCAGGCCTGCGATGCGTTCTTCACGCGCCGTCAGGCCGACATGAAGCAGCGCAAGCAGGACTGGGGCGAGAACCTGTCCCGCAAGGAAGCGCTCATCACCGAGGCCGAGCAGCTGGCGCAGTCGACCAACTGGGATCAGGCGGCGTCGCGGCTGAAGGCGCTGCAGGTCGAGTGGAAGACCGTCGGCCCGGTGAAGAAGAGCAAGTCGGATCAGGTGTGGGAACGCTTCCGCGCCGCGTGCGACCTGTTCTTCGAGCGCTTCAAGAATCGCGACCAGGAAGCGATCCAGACCAAGTTCGTCGACCGCGACACGGCCGTGGCCGAGATCGAGGCGCTCGTGCCGGCCGACGATGCGGCGAGGCCCGACGATCTCTACAACAAGGTGCAGGCGGCGCGCGCGCGCTGGCTGCAGGGTCCCGAGTTGCCGCGGCACGTGCTGGCGCCGCTCGCCGAACGCGTGAACGCGTCGCTGTTGGCGCTGGTCACGCGCTGGCCGGACGCGTTCATCGGCGGCGATCTCGACCCGACCGCCACCGCCAGGCGCATGGAGAAGCTGTGCGCGAAGGTCGAGTCGCTGGCGCCGAACGACGGCGGCGGCACGAAGCCGTCGGCGACCATGTCGCCGGCCGAGTTGCTGGCCAGGCAGTGGCGTGAGGCGCTCGCGGCCAACACCATGGGCGTCGGTGCGGCCAAGCAGGCCGAGGAAGCGCGTCAGCGCGCGGCCGATCAGGAACTGCGCAGCGCGCAGTCGGCGTGGCTGCGGCTCGGGCCGGTACCGGCCGAGGCGCGCAAGCCGCTGCAGGACCGGTTCGACAAGGCCGTGCGGCGCGTGCTCGAGTCGCGCCGCCGTCCCGTCGCGCGCGCGTAACGCACGACCCGTCCACACCTCGAGCGGCTGGTCCTCCGTGGGCGAGCCGCTCGTGTCTTGTACGGCAGCGAAGGGACGCGTCGAGCTCATTTGCGCTCGGCGGTGGGGCAGGGCGGCCGTCGTCTCGACGGCGTATGGGCCGTCGCAGGGTCTGGACCAGCCCAATGCGCAAGGAGTCGGTGCGTGAAAGGCCTCCGCTCGGCATTTCCGCACTCGCTCCCCGTCGTTCGTCATGCTCGGTCGGTGACATTGCTGGCTGGTCGTCACTGCGCGACTACTCGTTACCTGGCGGGCTGGAACCGCGCCCGTTGGAAGCGGGTCACGAGCTGGATGGATCTCGACCTGCGGCTGCCGTCCGACGTCCCGGCGGCGCGCCCGGCGCGGGCGCCCCCGCTCTCGAACAGCGACGAGTCCTGGTGAGCAGCGGTCGCTCCTGAACGCACGCACCGGCCACCCTGCGCGGCACGCGCTTGTTCGTGTGCGCGGTCGGCCGAAGGTCTGTCCGTCACCTCTCCCGTCACCCGGTCGAGCGCCGTCACCGGCCATTGGCACCCGTCCTACGCCTCTGCCGCGGGCCATCCGCCCTGTGGCGAGGGGCGAAGTTCGGACGACACACGGCGTCAGCGTCTGATAACGCCGATTCCCGTTGCCCCGGGGACCCGTTCATCGTGACCATCGTCAGCATACCAATGGCGCCCCGGGAGGTCGAGTCGGTGCGCGAGCCGTGTCAGCAGGCGCCACGGCAATGAGCGGTGTTCGACACGCGAATGACACCTCGCCGATACACCTGCCTTGTATCGTGTCTCCACTGTCTGGAGGACTGGACCACGATGAGAAACACCTTGCTCGGACTCGGCTGCGCGGTCGTGCTGGCGACCGCACTGTCACCAATCTCGTACGCCCAAGATGGCGCGAAGCAGAGCGCACTGGATCCCGTTGGGGATCGCGGCCACGACGACGATGACGACGACCGTGGCGGCGGGCGCAAGTCCGAGAGGCGGTTCAAACGCGTCGGTACCTTCGCCAACTTCCGCAACGCCGGACTCGGCAACGAGACGGTGTCGGAGATCATCGCCGCCACGCCCGACGGCAAGACGCTGGTCTACAGCGACGCCGAGGGGGGCGCGATCGGCTTCATCGACATCACCAACCCGGCGACGCCACTGGCCGACGGCACGGTGGCTGTCGATCCGGATCCGGCCAGCGCGCCGGCCTACTCTCCCACGTCGGTGACCGTGCTTCGCAACCAGTACGTGCTGGTCGCCGTCGACAGCAGCCTTTCGAAGAAGCACCCGAGCGGCGAGTTGCAGGTGATCGACCTCGCCACCCGAACCCGAGTGGCCACCCTCGACCTGGGGGGGCAGCCCGACTCGATCAAGGTCAGCCCGGACCACCGCTATATCGCCGTGGTCGTCGAGAACGAGCGCGACGAGACCTTGTGCGTCGGCGGCACGGCCAACAACCAGACGGTCACCGCCGCGGTCTGCACCACTGGGGGCGGACGCCTTGGCGGGATGCCGCAAAATCAGCTGGGCAATCCGGCCGGCTACCTGTCGGTGATCGAGACGGCCGGTGCTCCGGCGTCGTGGGTGCGGGAAGACGTGTCGCTCGTCGGCTATGCGAGCCGCTTCCCGGGCGATCCCGAACCCGAGTTCGTCGACATCAATCGAAAGAACCAGGCGGTGGTCACGCTGCAGGAGAACAACCACATCGTGGTGGTCGACCTACCCCGGCGTAGCGTCGTGACCCACTTCTCGGCTGGCGCCGTCGACCTCACGCAGATCGACACCGTGCGCGCCGGCACCGGCGTGCCCAACACGGTCGCCCTCGTCAACACCCAGACCGGCCGCCTGCGGGAGCCCGACGCGGTGGCCTGGGTGGGCGACCGCATCGCCACGGCCAACGAAGGTGACTACGATGGCGGCAGCCGCGGTTTCACCCTGTTCAATCTCGACGGCACGGTGTTCTACGACAGCGGCAACACGTTCGAGCACCTCGGGGTGCGCTTCGGGCACTACCCGGATCGGCGTTCGAACGCCAAGGGCACCGAGCCCGAGGCGATCGTGTTCGCGAAGTACGGGCCCAGCGACGTGCTCTTCGTGGGCTCGGAGCGCGGCAGCTTCGTAGCGGTCTATCTCATCGACCAGGCCGGCACGCCACAGTTCTCGCAACTGCTGCCCGGCCCATTGGCGCCGGAAGGCCTGCTCGCGGTGCCCAACCGCAACCTGTTCGTGGCCTCCGGTGAAGGCGACACGCCGCCATTCGGCCTCCGCTCCACGGTGCAGATCTACGAGCTCGACGACGAGGGGCCGTTCTATCCCTCAATCTACTCGGCCAACGAGTCGATTGGCGGCGCACCGACGCCCATTCCGTGGGGCGCACTCTCGGGCCTCACCGAGGTTCCCGATCAGCCCGGCCGGCTCCAGGCCTGTCTCTTATACACATCTGACGCTGCCG
>ENA-ORBV01013254-ORBV01013254.1-microbial-mat-metagenome-genome-assembly--contig:-NODE-13254-length-12555-cov-14.000481_pt1 | contig 12555 bp, 13 predicted proteins | sample MGYA00237777_ERZ505514 | MGnify/ENA primary metagenome ERZ505514 (study PRJEB26160, sample SAMN06269048) | microbial mat metagenome | isolation source: Oligotrophic lake microbial mat | place...
ATTCACGATTCCTGAGTATTCTAGACACATACCAGTACACACCACTGCCGCTGACAGACTCGATCTGTGTCCCGCAAGTCATGTGTGGGTCATTATTCCGGACCGTCGGCCTTCTTGTTTCTCACCCGAGAGTGCAGGTTCGTGTCTGTCGCGTAGCTGTCGATGCTGGCGAAGTCAACGTCTCTCAAGGTTTGAGTGGTTACCATTAAGATCGGGCGCAAATCGTCAATGTGCTCTGCAAGATTTCGAACCGTACGTCTTGGTTCGTCTCAAACTGACGGCGCCAGAGCAAAATCCTAGTAATAACGCGCTGTTTCCAGTAACCCGATCTGAAGTAAGAATTTTATATTTCTATACAATCGTTGTTCAGGAACGATCGGATTCGTTTTATCGGATACTCTGGCCTTGGAGTCATTCGCAGGAAATTAAGGTTGCTCGATTCGTCTCGTCATGCAGCAATTGGAAGCTCAGAACGGCACGGCACGGTCCTGAGGGGCCCTAAGGGTCAGTTTGCAAGCTGCGACGATATGAATCGCAATATTCGATCCAATGGGAGAGCCGCTTGAACAGGATCGGTAGCAAAATGTCAACTGACTTCTGAAGGAGGAGGGACAAAGAGAAAGAGAAAGATGACCGCGCGAGATGGGAACATGGACGATCGATAAAAGGAACTCCTTCTCAGGAATAGACTGATCGAGTCACCGAACCGACTTCAGCGTCGCGGCGCTCGACGCGATAGCATCTGCGAGAACGGTGGCTCCTGGCTGCGGGGCATGACATGTGCGACACATTTCGGGAGTTGCGGGACCTCGATCGCGCGGGCACCATTGAAATCTGGCCAGTTCGACAAAGTGCACGATTTCAGACAATATATCCGCACGTGATGTAGGGCGCCTTGACAACACATGGATATGGCCCTCAAACCAAATCAAACGCATGGGACTATCGAAAGTTGCGGAACAGAAACGGGCATTAACGTTGCTCACCCCTTCGTGGTAGCCCCCCTCCCGGCATCGACTACAGACTTCGTCCGGACCTCCACCACGTCCACCACATTCACCTCCACCACCAGGCAAGAGCGAATCCCGGCTGCTTCACCGTTGGCGACCTAGTAGTCCCATCAGATGACCCACGCCGGTGCTTGTGCGGTATTGATCTGTCGAAATCTCTTACAATCATTGAATACAAAGCATTCCAGGAAGAGCACTGATTCTTAGCCTCCTCACCGGCTTCTCGGGTCTGAAGCCACGAGGACTTCGCTTCCTCTGCTCTTTTTGCGGCATAATTCAGTCAGCCAGAGAGATTTTGATCAACAAATTGTCTTTTGCCAGCGAAAGCGCCACACGACAACAAATCGTCCGTTCGACTCGAAACCAACTCGAACCGTTTTTCGTCATTTCTCGCGTTAATTGGTTCGGATCAGATTCGATCGCGTGTTCGTGTCCTCCATACAACATGAAATGACCTTCGTCGTCGCCGATCACTCAGCTCCGGGATTTCTCGGGCCGGGCATACTTAGTCCGACTGGTTCAATCCGCGGCACCGCGGCCCGCTGGAGTGACGCTGGAGACTCCGATCTGTGGTTTCCTGGCGGGCAACCACTCGTTACACAGTACGATCACGGATGGAAGGTTATCCCGTCAATTCCAAGCCTGGGCGACGTCGCGGAATATGAAAAGCTCCGTGCCCGGATATCATTCAGCCCGCTGATCGACGCGGTGCAGGTCACTGCGATCGTCCGATCTCCGCTGTAAGGCCAGCCTCGTCACTGACAGTGCTCGGACGACCTCGTGTTGTTGAGTAATAGCAAAAATTCACCTCGCTGCCGCCACAACACGGCTGCGTCTGCCACAACCTCCGATCGTGCGATTTTGTTTCCCACGGTTTTTCGCGTCGATTTCGCTTATTTCCGGATACTTGACTTCCTCCCTCACAGACACCACTCTACTCCCACCTATGCGTCCCCAGTATTTATCCCGTCCTTCGAACCCACGGAGCAGAGGCGTTTCGTCGCGAATTTATCTCATTCCATCACTTTTCCGACCGAAACTTCTCGTTTCGGATAGTTTGCTCCCTACTGGACATGTGAAACTTCGACGGTACATCCAATTTCGAACTGAAATATTCTGATGGAACGCACTTTGCACATTTTCAGCATCCGCGAAGGGAGTGTGAATTCGTGTTATAACTGTCTCGATAATTTTTATTAGTATTGACAATAATAATTGTACATGAATGGAAACTGTATAATAAACTTACACGAGAACACTTTCATTCGTGGTGAACTTCCGATAGTCGAACTATTATATTTTTGGAAGCAAACTGTAACAACCAGAGGTCCCTTGTGAAGGGTGCCCGAGTGGGCACTAGAAGTAGAGTTAAGCAAGATTCAGCAAGCAAGCCTGGTGAGACAGTCACTGAGGGATTGAATCGTACATTCAATCATTATGATTGTTTCAAGTGCGAGCGAGCGTCCACTCCACGCCGGTGGAGAGCACGACGGCCACGCGTCATTGAATCATCATCGTGTCTGAGAGTAAGCCTGTTAGGGGGACGTCATTAATTTACAGACCGATTGAAGAGAAAAAACAAAAAGATTTCGAGCGATTGATGAAACACCAAGGAAATAGTTCCACAGATCGACCATCATTCAACTTACGACCGGGCAATTAAGATTTCGCAAATTACTGGCGCACCTACGCAATGATGTTATGGAAGCGCGGAGGAAACGGCGACGACGGACACTGTGGAGACAGGCCGTCTCAATGCAGGTCTGGCCAGAATCCCCTGTACAACAAGAAAGGAAATCAGACAAAGATGCAATACAAGGTAGAATTACTAGTTAACCATACACATCTAGTTAACTGCAATTCTGATGCAGGGAACACGCAAGATCCAAACCCGACCGAACCAGTTAGGGCAAGCCCATCAAGTCCTTCAAAATGCAGCATGAGAATTGTTCGTTCGACAAAACACCCAGAAACTCCTGACCTTCGAGAAATAATACTAAGGAGAGGAGCGGAGAGGCAGTGGGAGGCGCTGCCCCACGGCGCTGCCGAGAACTGGCCGTGGTGTCGTTGCGCTCAGTGCGCTGGTCCCGTACGTGACGCTGGCAGCCACTGTTTGATATCGTCAGGTGAAACGAGGCACGTCCGACCACAGCGCAAGAGTGATGGAAAGCCCAAATAGCGGGATTGGTACAACTTTCTGAGTATCGAGCTGAGCCTCCTCCTTGTCTTCGACGGAGGGCTGGTGCGGTTGCCTACGAGGTTGCCCGCGGCGGCGAGCCACTCCACAAATGACTGGTAGTGACCAGGAAAGGCAGGATGAGGAACAGCCGCGGACTGTTCTAAAATCTCGAGGAAGAATCGATCGAGTTCGGGCGTCTCGCTCCGTATTTCTGGTCTGCAACATCCGCAGGACGCATCGCGCTACCTTGCTGGATATGGCAGTGTATTCGTCGCTGCCATCAAAGTGGGTCGCGGATGGTCGTCTGCTGCCGGGAGACCATGGTTCGTCATGCTCGTAATGGCAGCAGCTTTCGCCACCTATTTTGGAACAACATACCGCCCCGCCCATCATCGGCGAGCAGCCAAACCGTACGTTCGAGTAAGCCTTAGTGCATCATCCGATCTCGTTTGCATCGCTATTCTCCGTGAGCTCATCTCCTGCACCAACAGAAACTGCCACATTCGTGGAGCTCAACGGGAACTAAACGAGCGACTGAAATCGAGGTACCCAAGGAAGTGTTTCTGCCACGTGCATCCTTAGTAGAGCTGCCGCGTGTCGCAGTGAGTGACGAGGAAGAAACTAGCTGATGATGTAGATGAGGACGTGGAGCGGTCGGCTGTCGTGTGGAGACGAATTCATATTTCGCTTTTCCCGGCCGGACGATCGAAGAGGCACCAACCTGCCACCGAAATAAGCCCAGATCTATTTGCGCCCGCCGTCGGCTGGCCGCTTCCCGATCGCAGTAGAAGTGGAGGATTGTGGAGGCGCCGAGCCAGCCTTGCAGCCCTTAATCTCAAGCAATCGGATTTCACGTGCAGCACGATGCGAAAGGTCTACAAGGTGGACAGACATCGAAAACCAGAATACTGTCACCCGTGTGCAGACTCTGACAGTAATAGTGATGCCAGCATCGTCGATACGAACATATTACTCTTGTTTCGCTCGAAGAGTCGGTCGATCTCAACATCCGCGTGAGCTCCGACCGCACTTCCGGTTCTCGTTCGGACGTGAACTGATCCATCGTGCGCACGAACAATCCCGCGACGGAGACCTGGAAGGGCGCGCAAAACTTGAGGTAAAACATGCGTCCTCCGCTGCAGCCGGGATCGGAGCCGGCTCCGGCACTCGCGGAAAAATCGAGGTACCGCAATCGGGTCTGTACTCAGTGTTGGTCGCGCAGAGGGCTTTCCGCATTCGGTCCAGACGCTCCGGAGGCAATCTCAGGGTTCGTGTCTGTGCAAAATACCGGTGAAATGTCAGCTGTGGCGGCGCGGGATGAAATAGGACGGCCGGTATACTCCGACCATTCGATTGTTCAGCGGTCTCGCACAGCCGGACCGTCTCGGCTCAGAGGAGCGCAGCGGGCACTTCAGCAACTATGTAGTTGGTTTTTTATGTCCGTGTCACCTCGTCACGCACATGCCAATCTGGCACGGGGTCTCCCTCGCTCCGGAAGGGCAGGTCGAATCCCGCGAATTGCCACGTTGTGTCGAAGCCATACTTTCTCCCCATTGAGGAAGCAAGGGTCCCAAGAACTCTCGCCAAACGATTCTGACGTGTCGGCAGGGTCCTCCACGCGTTTCCGTTCCGTAGCAGCACTGACCTGCGGCTGGATTTGTCGGTGCGAACAACATCGGGGCACGCGCGAAAGGGCAACTAACTGGTGCGCCGCTGCCGAAATCCCTACGAGAGACCCACGCACGGGCGTCGGCACGGGATCCCGGGAGCACCGCACGACGCCGATCATACAGACAGGAGGACCGGACCCGAAACACGATGTACTGATGGCGATGCGGCAGCACTGATTCCGAGCCCGAGAGGGGAAAAACGCCAAACCTACAATGGGTCACGGGCACGCGATGGTATGTGATCGGCACATCACTTCCCCTTTGCAACCAGTTTAGCCACTGCTCACCTCACGGCTCACCCAGGCCGGTTTCAGTTTCTGCCCCCAAATCTCGAACGGATCGAGAGCAGAAAACCCAATCAGGGCGCCCTTTTGCAGTCGGATTGTGAGGACGAACAAGTCAAACGTGCCAGATTCGACGTACATGGCGATTAGACTCGACCAATGCCGAGCCGTCACGCCATTTCCGGCATAGGCTTAGTGGAAGCGCGTCCGTCGGGTCTCTCGCTGGTGCCAACAGAGCGGCACCGTTGAGACGATCTTACACTCGACTAATCTGCACGCGTCGGTGCAAGTTCGTTCTGTACGGACGAGTCGACTGGGCCGCCGGCCTGGTCACGACTCGTGCACGACACAGCTGCAGCGCCCGCGGATAGAATCACGCACACAACCGCCCCCAGTCCAGGTCAACACGAATGTCACTCGTCAAACACGATCAGAGCACCAGCGGGGCGAGACACAAGGAAAACACGACCGAGACCACCGGTCCTCGACGCAAGCCCGTACACGATTCGTTCCAAAACAGACCACACCTTGCAGCAGCGACGAACGCCGGTTGAATACACTCGTGTGCGGTCGAATTGCGCCAAAATACTGAAACGACTCGAACTTCAAGTCGCAGCGATCCGAACTTTTTGTTTTCACTTCTTCTCTCGTTGATTCTACTTGCTCCGGTCCATGGATGAAGTCCCAGTCATTCGAGAATCGGATGTGACAGATGACTGGAGAAGTGTGAACCTGTGTTGGACGAGACTGGGCGTGCCCATCAAAATTGTGTTAAACAAGTCGGGTAGCGCGCTTAGGAAGGACATCCAGATCGCGAGGCAAGTGTGGCGGGCTGGTACTGTCTTTTAGGTCTCTCCCTCAGACGTGGGCACGCCTCTAGGATCGCCGAATTCTACGGCGCTCATTGTGCACGCATCCGGGCTCCAGAGGGCGATCTCCTCGGTAAGCAGCAAGACTGTCACCAGTGCGCTACAACAGGAGACCGACTGTCTGTCTCCCAGAGGACAAGACCGTTGCCGACTTCTTCAAGGAAGGGTGCCTGAAGAAGAAGTACTATCTCGCCGACCTCGACATCGAAACGATGTAAGGCCGCTCTTCGTCTCGTTCGCATCACCGGCGACCGCTTGCGTGTGCCAGGTCCTCGTCACCCTTGTTGGACACCCTCAAGCAGTGCCTTGGTCCAACCTGGTCACTCTCCGAATCCGCCAGCCGTGCACGGCCCGAGGTTCGTTGTGCTGCTTAACTTTGGCGTGATACGCACGGACGACAGCGGTGTACAGGAATTCCCACCCGAACCGGTTCAGCTCTATTGTGGTGGCGACGGTACCGGAACTGCCATGCACACGGTACCGCTGTCCGTCCTCGTCGTCGTCGTCGTCGTCGTCATCGTCGTCCGCCACGAACACGCTGCAGGATCCCGGAGCAGCGACCTCGGTGAACATCATGTGCGATGCGCTCGAGGGCGGGTTCGCGCGCTGGCACTTTGTCCATCCCTGTCATACACGGAGCGCCTTGAGTTACGTCAAGGTATGTGTGTGCGGGTGGGGGGGGGGCGGGAGGGAGGTGTATGCGTTTGCTCTTCTCGAGCCATCGAACCGTGGCCGTAGCGTTGCTCTGGCCGTGACTTTTGATCCGGCACCGCTCACCTAACCGACCAGCAGGTCCGTGCCATGCGATCACGGTAGAGGCCGTGCTTGACTCCGGCTGTGCGTGTGTGTAGTGGAGCGAGGCGCCCTTTCCGGTCGCGGCCGTCGACCAGTACCCGGGCGATGCGATTCTTGTGCCGCCGCTTGCCATCCACCAGGTCAGCAACGTGGTACGAGGGCGCCGTCGTGTGGACCCGACCCGACTTCGGCCCGATCGGGATGTCCGTACTAGCAAGGACCGACGCTGAAGATTGCATGGGGCAGAGTGGACGCCTTCACTGCCTCTCTGGCTCACTTCAAGCTCGTCCCGGCATCGTCGGTACGAGTACACGAGTCCACGTGTGGGCGATGCTCTATCGCGTTTCCGTCGCCAGGAAGTCGCCGCCTTCCAAGCAGTCCCGGCGGACTCGGTGACCTACCGGGCCGTCCAAGTACGCATTCACAGCGGCACGGCCGACCAGGGTGGCGAGTCTCTGCTGCATCTGCTGGCCGCGCTGCTGGACGTTCTCGAAGATGAGCTTCCGACACACAGGGTACGTCACATTTCGTGGTTGAGGGCCATCCACGCGCAACTCAGACGCGACCTCTTTAGATCGAGGATGCGTTTGGCGACGGCCACGCCCACAGCGCACATCTGCACGACCATCGCACCGACCTTCGGCGCTGCTGTGCGTGCCAGACGCCCATCTTTAACGTTGCTGTGACGTGCTCGTCGTGCGGGGTGCGGCTGTCGCACTTCGCCGCCGTTCATCGGTCGATCGATGTTTGCGATGATTGCCAGGACGCCGACTGGTGTATCCGCTGTGCTGCCCGAAACGGCGTTTGCTCACACGCGAGTGCCCGATTCAGCTCGTGCCTCTTTTACAAACACCTGGCGGTTCGTTCGCACCGGTTTGCACATGTCTGTTGTGTGACGCCAGCGTCTTCGGTAATAGGACACGTTCACGCGGGCACTCGCTCTGTTCGCCGAAATGCCCGCCCATCCATCGTCGGCCGCCGCGGTCTGCTCGTCGATCCGCGGCCTTGCACCTCTGCCGGTGGTCACCGCTGGCTCTCTGTTCTGGAGAACGTTCTCTACGGAGCAGCAATAGCACTGGTGGAGGAGCCCGGGACGTTGCTGGATGTCGCAGCAGCAGCACTGGTGGAGGAGCCCGGGACGTTGCTGGATGTCGCAGAGAGGATCGTTCACGCACACAGCGACGGTGACGCCCGTTCGGTGGCGCCACCGGAAGACCGCCAATTCCGCTCGGCGTTCCTACGGTACCTGTTCGACAAAACGACCCAGGATCTCAAGCCCGTCGCCCTCCTGCTCGAAGACGAGGTCAAACGCAGCCGCGCGAACCCGCAGGAGCAATCGACGATGTCGGCCGCGCTACATGCGTTCGAGTGCCGGGTACCGAACTGTACCCGCTGTGTAGCATCCGGACCCGCCGCCGATATCGGGTCTGCTCGTAGGACACGCAGGAGGAGATGGTCCGCTGTCGCCTGTGCGCAGACGACAGCAGCCGACGCGGATTTCACTGCCGGAATGTCGCACGGTATGTACTGTTCGCATCAGACGACCTGGCGCGTGCGAACGGCGATCCGGGCTGCAGTTTGTGTGCCAACCGTGTCTCGTGTCTGTGGACAACGCGTACGAGAAAACGTCCGTGGCAACGAGCCAGAGGTACACTACACGGTGCCGGGCTCGTCTGTGTGTCGTCTGTCTGCGATACGCGGCGGTCACAGGCACAAGCAAGCCACGTGCCGGTGCCTGGATGGCTGGTTTACGGGCAAACGCGCGAGGGACACGGACGGCGGTGCTGAAGAAGAAGGCCACGACGTTGACCTGGCGCACATTTCGCAGCGGCGAAAGCTTTCCGTGGAGGACGAGCAGCAGCAGCAGCGGCTGGAGCAGGTGTGTACACTGCTGCACGTGGCGGACTGGCGGAAGTCTTTATTTTCATACCCGATTGCACCAGTTGGAGACGCGGATCCGCGCGCTCGCCACTTCGCACCGTATCCGCGACGACCTGTGGATCGAGTGCCAGATTAGCCGCCGCCACCGCAGCAGCGGCAACAGCAACATCACACAGACGGGTGCGACGCACACCTTCGAGATATGCTCCTCGTCGCCCGCCTGGTCGCCCCACCCGGAATCGACGGCGTCTCTCTGGCATGCCATGCGTCCGCATGCTACCGGCCTCGCTGTGACCCCCACACGCACGCAAAGTGCGTTTTGCAACGAGGTGCGCGCTCTGTCGATGATGCGCGGCTCGATCTTCAGCCCTGGAGTGGCCACCGTCGTTGCCGTGCTGGACCGTCGCATACGGATCGGTCTCGTGGTGGATCTCGATCGCGGTGTACTGTCCGCGAGCTGCACGAACGCATACTCTACGAGCCTTTCGCGAGCGGAGAGCCCGCCCGAGAAGACCCGGCTGCCAAGGGACGGATCTGTTGCAGTCGCTTAGATGTCGTCTCGATAAATATACAGATTTTAATTGCAGCCGGTATCGCTTCGAATTTCGATTCTTGCTCGTATTGACTGGGGGACGCTGTATTGGCTATACGGCACACTATCTCATTTATATAATCACTCACCTCGACATTCGCAACGAGGAGCCTACCGCACGCAGGCTGCCGTCTGCCTTGGCTTGCCGATCCCGTTTCCCATCCTGACTGGGCGGCATCGGTGTGGTGTGTTTGTCGCTCGGAGAAGAGTCCGCTGGACCGGCGTGGAGCTCAGACACGGCGTTGTGCCACTGTTGCATCCCCATCATTGTCGTCCACTGACATCATCGTCGCCCGCTGTACATCAGAGCGACCTCCTGGTGGCCAAGTCCGATGTGCCACCAGTGATAGTCTGGTGACACTCTCCGATCATGACGTCTCGCTGTTTATGATTGCTCGGAGTGATCTGGGCCTAGTCCACGCCGGTCGCTGGAACGTTACATCATCCACGTGATCGCCTTCACGCGATTTCAGTGCTTGACCATGAGTTAACGTGACGGGTCGTGATCAGTCAAAACGTCGACAGTCATTCAAAAAGACGTCTTCTGGTTCAGAATTCTTCTGTGTCTTCTGGACGTGGGTCCTTCATGGATCATGCCTAAGGGTTGTTTTGCAATCTTCGATCCAATTCGCATTTTACGAAATCCCTCACTTCTTTGGCAGTGCTATCGGCCGCATGGCGAACCGTGTCCCGACCCGTTCCTTAATACTTCCGAATCTTCAACCGGCGCCGCCATCTCACGGGCAAAGTGCTTCTGCAGCACCCAGACTACGATTTGAATCGATCCAGCAGCTCAAATACACCGTCTTCGTTGATTTTGAGATAGGGTTGAGATAGGGTTGGAGATAGGGTTGAGATAGGGTTGGAGATAGGGTTAACATTCGAAAACTCCTCCGCGACTCGAGGAACCTCGACTCCTCGCAGTGCAAACAGGGTCCACTAACGCTGCACTCGAACAATTTGATGGGGGCGAATGAATTCGTCGATTATCCCGAGTCGAGCCGCTTCCGACTCGAAGTGCCTCGCAATCGAGAATACACAATGGCGAACGTTACCAACGACTGTCATAGCTCCTGATCGGATGTTCTTGCAACGATTTTCGAGGACCTGCGGCAATCCCGACGGACGGTTCTGCAACTGGGCGAGTGATAGTCTGCAATTGGGTAAACACTCGCATATCAAAGGCTTGCGGGACAGTGGCATGGTCCTGGTGTACCACAATGACTGGATTAAGCATGATCAACAAAAGACGTTCATAATCTACTCTTTCCGGCATCGGTTTCGTCTACGAAACCGTCGAAATTGCGCACTCGTCAGACCGAGTCAGTGATCGGAATCCAGAAAAGCCGTCAGATGTCCCAAGCCCAACCACAACATTCCACAATCGATCACGGATGTGATCTATTCGTGCGGAGACCTACGTGCTGATATGTGTCGAGTGGTTTGAAGTGACCGGGAACTGCCACTTCTCACCACCTCTGACATGGATGTCAGAGCCTGACAAATACCTCTCGACCACACAACCCGGTAACCGTGAGAACTCAGACGATGATCTTTGCACCATTCGATAGCTCTCAGCAAGCCCAGTCGATGGTAGGATCGGGAGCTCACCACGATGAGCTCCACAGGGTCATGTCAAGGGGTCTGACACGACCCGTCCGAGGGCCCTAACCCTAACATAAGCCTGAACGCGACCCTTGCCCTAGGTGTGTAATCCAACCCTTTGTCCTTTTGAATTTTGGCCCTTTTAGTATTGGTCGTTTCTTTCGTTTGTTTCCGACCTTCGACACGCGTCCTCCCGCCCTTCCACCGTCTCCCGTGCTTTCCATACATTTTCACGCTGTATTCGGCGCCTGCGACGCCCATGTGATGTGGTTCGCCCAATCGTCACTTGTGCTGTCGCCAAAACAAAACTGCAAACTTGTTCCGCGCGCTATTCGATCAATATTCGGTCCTCACTTCTGTACGTACTCGCACCCACACTGCCGTTCTCGGTCTCCTCACTTTTGTTTCTGCTTGGTGCCTATCGCTTGCGTTCTTGACTGATGAATTGACTCTTTCACGCCATGCACTGACTGTTGAGTAACTCAAACTCATTCAATCTCGGGCGCCCTGAAATATTGCACCTTCTACTGCGTCCCACTCTGGTTGTTGTTTCCCTTATCATCGTTGGTGTGTCTTCAACAAAACTTGGCCCGTCGGTGCGACCTTGTCCCAGTTCGACTTCCATTTCTTTCAATCTTTGCTTCGACTTGCTGCCTCGCAGCTCCCGGTGCCGTCTTTCCCTGAAGAACGAATACCAAATAACAAAATTCCAATCGACTCTCTTGAAAGATCATCACTCACGCCCTTGATTCTCTCTCTCAGGCTCGATTTCCACTGATCAACTGGCATTATCTTCGTTTTCGGATTCATTTTCGGTCGATCGTGCCTTTTTCGGACACTTGCTTTCAAAAAGACTCGCCCTGTTCTTTATTGACAGAGATAACTCAAAGCCAGTCCGCATCCCAGAGCTGCCTAGTAAGTCAGAGGAATCGTGTTGATTACTCAAACAGGGCGTTCGTCCATTGCCCCTTCAGCTGAAATTGAACCTCGACTCCCGGTGAAAGAACAAGTGTCATTCCAAGTTATTCTTGGATGGACGTCGTCTCATTTCGAAGATGTTTCCATTCTTCCTGAGATAATATGCTCCGCCGGTGTCGCTGCCCACGTCCAACAGCAAGGCCAACCGCGCCGGCAAACCACGAAGGCAGCTGGTACCCGTTTCTTACCAACCATTCCGGAAACTCGGAAATGAACTGATCAAACGATTTGCCCCGAATGCATATTGCTCCAAGGGTGTCCGAAATGCAGTTCCCCATTGACTTCAATCCATCCGGTGTGGAGCGAGTACGGGTCAGTTCCCTTGAACCTGATTCCATGAGCAACCGCACAATCGAAGATCTCGTAAGGTCCACAAGAGACAGCACTGGAGGAGGTCTCAACCGGTGAACTACATGAATGATAGCAAAGGAACGCTATGCCCGTGAAAGATTAGAAGCCGAAGGGACAGGCAATCACCACCATCACCGCATCACCATCACCATCACCATCATCATCACCATCACCACCATCACCATCACCATCACCGCATCACCACCACCATCGTCTCTTCCTTTCACTCATTCAGCGAGCAAATCACACATTCGGGCACGGACACGGACATGGACACGAACACGGACACGGACATGGACATTTCCGACTCTCTGCTGCACAACCCGAGCACATACATGGGG
>ENA-ORBV01013255-ORBV01013255.1-microbial-mat-metagenome-genome-assembly--contig:-NODE-13255-length-12555-cov-10.518352_pt1 | contig 12555 bp, 15 predicted proteins | sample MGYA00237777_ERZ505514 | MGnify/ENA primary metagenome ERZ505514 (study PRJEB26160, sample SAMN06269048) | microbial mat metagenome | isolation source: Oligotrophic lake microbial mat | place...
GTGACGAGGATGACGAGGCCAGCCCGAAGCAAAACCAGGCCCTCTTCGATGCCATACCCAGCCAGGACAAGAAGCACCTGCGCTTTGAATCAGGGCATCTGTTGCCAACGGACTATGTCGAGCAGTTGACGGACTGGTTCAAGGTCTAACACTTGAAGTTCACGTGAGCGAGTCCGCCGGTGCAAGGTCGCGCAGTGCAATGGAGCACGCGGGGTTCGCGCCATAAAACAATTCTTGACCCGGCCAGGTGTGCTCATTGAAGAGGAGGTGTCGGGCTGCCTGGCCGACCGCGATGCCGATTCGGTCGACGCCCGCACGCTCAGGCCGCTGGGGATCGAAAATTTGAACGCACTTTTTCTACCAAAGGCCCCCAGCAAGGCGTTTGAACACCCACTGTTTGAACACCCACTAACAGGCAGGCAAGACCCCCGCACCAAAGAAACCAGACCATGAAGAACTTCAGCCTTGACGACAGCTTTCTCGCCATCGTCGTGTTCGGCATGCTGGGCTTGTTTGGCAGCGTGGCCTATGAAGCCAAGCACAACGGCATGACCGATCCAGTGGTGGCTGCAAGTGCAGCGGCCCACAACGCTGTCGCGATGTCAAACACCGCACCAGAGACAGAACATAGGAAGTTTGAGCGCACTTTTTTCTCGGCCAGATGTGCTGATTGAAGAGGAGGAGTCGGGCCACTTGGCCGACCGCGATGCCAATTCGGACGACGCCCGCACGCTCAGGCCGCTGCAGGCTGCGGCCTGCACCCAGGCTGACGGTTGCGGTATGACAATATCTTGTTCAACAGTCGGAAGTGAGTGCCGTGTCGCCAAGGGCGCCGCTTCTTGGAGTCCTGGCAGTGTCAATCCCACCTGTAGACGCCACGTCCTGCCCAACCCAGGGCTCAAGGCGTTGCGCGCAGGCTCGAGGACATCACGCTGGCCCCGCCGGCTCGGCCGAAAGCGCGTCCGAAAGCATGTCGAACACCAGGCGGATGCGCCGCGCGGTGCGCAACTCGCGGTGCGTGACCAGCCAGATTGGAAAGTACACCGGTGGTACGTCGTCCAGCACCCGGATCACGTCGGGCATGTTGCAGGCGATGTCGTCCATCATCGGCCCAATGCCCAGGCCGTGCTGTACCAGCGACCAGTTCGCCATCGTGTTATCGGCATAGCAAGAGAAGTTCGACGTCTCCAGCGGCAGGCCGTGCTGCCGCAGGTACCCCAGATAGCGGCCCGAGCGATCACTCCCGACGAAGGAGTGCCGCGCTGCCTGATCAGCGGTTCGCGGGTGGCCGTGCCGGCGCACCCACTCCCTGGACGCGTAGAAGCTCGCGCGGGCTTCGCGGACCAGGCGCCCGATGAGATCGGGCTGATCGGGCCGTACATGGCGCACCGCGATGTCGGCCTCGCGCCGGCGCAGGTCGCTCAGCGCATCAGAAGCGACCAGGTCGATGACGATGCCAGGCTGCTGCTCGCGAAATCGGCTCAGCACCGGGGGCAGCAGATAGCCGGCCACCCCTTCAGTGGCGGAAACGCACACCACACCGTCCACCGCCTGCGACTGGCCAGTGGCTGTCATTCTCAGGTCCTCTGCGGCCGAGCCCATGACGCGCGCGTGCTCCAGCAGGGACAGCCCGGTGCTGGTCAGCACCATGGTTTTGCCGACGCGCTCGAACAAGGTCACCCCGAGCTGCTTTTCGATGGCCGCGACCTGTCGGCTCAAGGTCGGTTGGGCCAGTCCGAGCTTGCGGGCCGCTGCCGACAGCGAGCCGGTCTCGGCGGTCTCCAGAAACGCTTTCAGGTGATTCCAATCGGGCTGATCCATGCGCAGTTGCATAAGTGATCTGAAATTATCGACGATGTGCCGCCGAAATCGTATGGATAGCATGGCGTCGTCGTGAACCACTCACCGACCCACGAGGCGCATCAATGACCCTTCATTTCGAACTGCCGCGTGCGGCGCGCTGCGGCGTCGCGCTCCTCCCGGTCGTCCTGGCGCTGGCCGGATGCGCGGCCACGATCACGCAGGACGGCGTCGAGCAGCGGACGTCCATGGCCATTGGCCGACCGGCCGGAAGCTTCACGATCTCGAACCAGACCGAGGGGTCGGCGGGTCGCATCGACTACAGCGTGAAGACCAAGGACGGCAAGACTTTCAACTGCTACATGTATTCGGCGACCGGCTTCCAGCGGGCCATGTCGTTCGGGCAGACGCCGGACTCCGACGCCATCTGCATCGTGCAGGCGGGCGCCGGTGCGGTAGCCGCCCCCTGCAACGCGCTCGAGAAGGCCGCGGGCCGGTGCCCGTCCTCTCGCCCGTAAAGCCGCCCGCCGGACCGCCCGCGAGCCCACCCCTGAAGCCACCCGCAAACACGCCACACACCGCACCCATATGCCCAACGATCGAATCAACCCAGACCCCAGCTGCACATCTGCCATCCGGCGCCATCTGCTCCTCGGCAGCGCGGCGCTGTTCGCCGGCTGCGGCGGCGGCGACCAGACGTCCGACCAACCGCCGGCCCTGACGCTGCAGGTGAGCATCGAAGGACTTCAGGGATCGAAAGTCACGCGCCTGCGCGCCAGCGCCCTTGGCACGCTGGCAGCCACCAACAACGGCCTGCATGTGCGGGATGCCGACGGCTGGCGGCTGCTCGGCCTGCCCGGGGGGGATCTGCTGGACGTGGCCATGCTGGGGGCGGAGCGACTCGTTGCCAGCAGCCGACAGGACGGCCTGTTCGCGTCCGACGACTCGGGTCGAAGCTGGCAACGGCTTGTCAGCAACTTCGGCGGCCCCTCTGGGCCTGAACCGGCCTGGGCGCTGGTCGTGCATGAAGGCCGCCTGCTGGCCACGCATGGCTACGGTCTGGCCGAGTCGCGGGATGGAGGGCGAACCTGGAGCCTGTTGGTTGGCAGCTGGCACTACGTGAGCACGGGCATGTCGGCGCTCACGCCTGGGGCGCGTGGAGAGATCTGGTTCGGCGGCCAGAACGCCATCGAGCAACTGGTGTTGGGGCGCTGGAGCCCCACCGCACTGGCCGAGTGGGAGCGCCTGATGCCCAGTCCGAGCGCGGTGACGAGCGTGCGGCTAGTGCCTGGCGAGCCGCTGCGGGCGCTGGTCTGCGGAGAGGGCGGCATCATCCAGACCCTCGACGACGGGCGCACCTGGACGCCGGTGTTCGTGAACAACGAATATCGCTTTTACTTCGACGTGCTCCAGGATCCTGCAAGGCCGGGACGCTGGGTCAGCGCGGGTTACCGCAAGACCGACGCCACCCAGCCGCTGCGCATCGCCATCTCGGAAGACGACGGTGCGTCGTGGCGAGAATTTGACGCACTCGACACCCGGAACTTCGGTGGCGTCCTGAGCATGGCACTATCTGTGGAGAACGGGCGTTCGGTATTCCGGTTCGGAACCTCCGGCGGAGGCGTGGTGCGGGTTCTGATCGATGGCTGAACGATGCGTGCCGGGGCCGGCTCGACCCGACGACCAGACCGGGCTCATCCGGGTCGGACCACAGCCCGACTTCGGCTGCTGGCGGTGTCGCAGCAGTGCCGCAGCCAGACCACGCCGACTTGAACTTCAGGGCCACAGCGCAAGACTCCATCACAGATGAATTCGACCCCCTCGCCGAACCCATCCGCGCGTCCACCGACGCGACCCTCGAGCGCTGCCCCCGCGCTCGACAAGGCCCGTTTCTGGAACCGCATCGCGCGCAAGTACGCCAGCGATCCGATCGCCGACATGGCCGGGTATGACGCCACGCTTCGGCGCGTTCTCGGGCTGCTGTCGCCCGAGCACTCGGTCCTGGAAATCGGTTGTGGCACGGGCACGACCGCACTGCGGTTGGCCTCGGCCACACGAACGGTGTTAGCCACCGATGTGTCGGCCGAGATGATCGCCATCGCCCGCGAGAAGCTGAAGGCGCTGCCGATGCCGATGCCGCAACTGCGGTTCGAGGTCGCCGATGCCGACGCGCCGGTGGGCGACGGCGCGACCTACGACGCGGTGCTGGCGTTCAACCTGATGCATCTGGTGTCGGATCTCGACGCGGCGCTCGACGCCGTGGTGACGGTGCTTAAGCCCGGGGGGCGGTTCATCTCGAAGACGCCCTGCCTGGGCGAGATGAATCGAATGATCCCGGCTTTGCTGATTCCGATCATGCGCCTCATCGGCAAGGCGCCGTCGGTGCTGGTCTTCGACGCCGCTCAGCTGCAGTCGACCTTCAAACGCCACGGACTGGTGATCGAAGCCGTCGAGCGCCACGGCTCAATGCGCAGTGACATCCGTGTCTTCATCGTGGCATGCAAACGGGGGTGACTTGGCGCGAAGCCGGAAAGCCTCCATCTGCTTGCGACGGACATTGCAGAGCCAACTGGCAAGCAGGGCAGCGTGGTGATGCTGATGGCGGGCGCCGCATGAGCGGCCAGTGCAGCCTGGAGCCCCGCGGCCTCTCGCCGGAGGATCGAGCATGTTGCCGACCGACCATGGTTCGTCCTCATATGCGCCCGTCCCACAGCCGATCGCGGCTGCGGCTCTACCTCCCCCCGCCAGACTCGCAGACGTCGAGCCTCATCATGCTGCTCGCCGGCCGAATGACACCGACCTCATTTCGGCCTCCGGGCCTTCACATGCCCTTGTGGGCAGGTATGGGCCGGGCACCACAAGGGCCATGCCCGCCGGTGGTGCGTGCTGCCTACGTCCGCAGCTTGCCCCGCACGCGGCGCGCCTGTGGGCAACGATTGCCCCATGACGCAACCAGGACACGGCTTGAGCCTGCCTACGAAGAAGACGCACAAGCGAGCGTTCCTCGGGGAGATGCCTGCCGCAACGGCCACCGAGCGAGCGTCTGTGCGGTGCCGACGATGACAAGCTGATCTGGGTGAATCCATGTCGGGTGGCAACTGGAAAGAGATGTTCAACGCAGCCTGCGAGGGCGACCTGCAACTGCTGGCCTACCACGTCAGCTCGGGGATCGATGTCAACTACGCCCACCCGGAGTTCCTGGCCACTCCCCTCGTGGCCAGCATCCTCGCGAAACACGAGGCTGCCGCGCTCTACCTGCTTTCCCATGGCGCCGATCCTCACCTGCGTTCCGAGTCGGATGGGCTCACACCCGCACAGGCGGCGCAACAGGCGGGCCTTGTCGCGGTGCAGAAGCGATTGCAGGACCTGGGGGCAATTGCAGTACCGACGCCCACACCGCAGCCGTCAGGGCGCTGGTGGACACGCCTGTTCGGCCGAGAACATTCATAACAGCGGCGCCATGCAGCAACCACCCGCACCCCCCCTTTCGTTGACAGGAAGCCATGATGATCGGTGCCCGCCTTTCTGCTCTCGCCCTGGCCGTTTACGTTTGCGCCACCGCCTTCGGCTCCGATGCCAATGAGCGGAAGTTCATCCGCGAAGGCATGGGCGAGGGTGAAGTTCTTTTCAAGATTGGCAAGCCCGATCACGAGGCCTTTATCCGCGTCGTCAAAGGCGAGCCGGAGGAGAGGCGGACTCAAATCCGAAGTGCAGCACCCACCAGCGTAAGGTGTGCACATGGACCAGAAGACGCAGTACCACCAGCTTCAGCCCGAGGACCGGATGACGATAGCCAGCATGCAGCAGCAGGGGTTCAGCGCCCGGGCCATGGCCCGGGCGCTGGGCCGCAGTCCCTCGACGGTCACGCGAGAGAGGCAGCGCAATACGCTGACGGCCTTGCCGTACGGGTCACACACAGCCCAGGTGACTTGCGCGAGCCGGCGCGTGGCGGCCCGCCCTCCTCGCAAGCTCGACTTCAACGGCGTGGGCTGGGCCACGGTTCGCACGCTCCTGGATTGGAAGTGGTCGCCGCAGCAGATGGTGGCCCCGAGCGTGATCTCGCCTTCATCGTCGATGAGCGCCTTGATGTTCTTCATCGCGGCGTCCAACGGTGCGGCAGCAACTCGTCAAGCGATGCGCAGCACATCGGCCGTTCAACGTTGTCGGGCACTGCGTCTTCAACCCGTCGCGCGCATCGGGTCCGCGCCCGCCGTCGATCGGTGGTCGCCGGAGACGCAACGAATTCTGCGCTGAAGCTCAGGCGCCTACACCGATGTTCGGCCCTGTCCTACGGGCGCCAAGCGTCCGCGAGCCGGTGCTTCTGTTTGCGGTCAAGCCACCGCTGGCAGATCACTATTCGACAACTTCAACCTAAGCGGACGCACAACTCATGAACTTCATCATCTGGCTCATCGTTGGCGGCTTGATCGGCTGGGTAGCCAGCATGATCATGAAAACGGACGCCCAGCAGGGCATGATCCTCAACGTCGTCATCGGCATCATCGGCGCGATGCTGGGTGGCTGGTTTCTCTCTCCCATGCTGGCCGCCGGCACGATCAACAGCAACGATTTCAGCCTCGCCGGTCTGGGCGTCTCGCTCCTCGGCGCTGTCATCCTGCTGGCCATCGTGAACCTCGTTCGCCGCGGCACTGCACGCTAGTCCCTTCTGACCAAGCGTTAACTGGAAAAGCCGCCCCTCCTCGCAGGAGAGGGCGGCTCGTTCATTCGATCGACAACATTGAGAGATCACTATGAACGTCGTGGACATCCTGAAGACATACCTCGATCGACCGACCGATACGCAACAAGACTTCGATGAGATTGCGCATCAAGTGCCCGCCGAGGCGCTGGGGGGCGGTATCGCCGACGCCTTCCGCTCCGACCGGACTCCCGACTTCGGCCAGATGGCGGCCAGTCTGTTCGGCGGGTCAAACGGCGAACAACGGGCGGGCCTGCTCGGTCAGCTTATCAAGTCGGTAGGCCCCGCCTTGCTGACCAGCGTGGCGGGAGGCGCACTCGGCCGCGTGCTGCAGGGGCGGGCAGGCGCCGATGACGGTGCTCCCGCTACCGGAAGGTTCTCGGAGACGGACGCCGCGCAGCTCAGTCCTGACCAGGTGCGCGAGATCGCCACCGAGGCCCAACGACAAGACCCAGGCGTGCTCGATCGGGTGGGCGCCTTCTACGCCCAGCACCCTGAGGTGGTGAAGGTGCTGGGAGGCGCGGCGCTGGCCATTGCCCTCGGGCAGGTCGCCAATCGAATGAAACGGTAACCGCCACGCCCCACGGCGTGGGGCGGCAGCGGGCTCGCGCCCGCCAGAAGTGCAGCGAGGGAACGCATGAAACGCCAGGGTTCTCTTGTCAGCTTCACTCCTTGACCAGCGCGCGCAAACCATGCTCCGCCCTGGTCATCGCACGGCCCTGTTGTTGCAACATCCGGTTGCATTCGCGCTGCAGACGCTGAAGGCGTTTCGCGCCAATCAGGGCCTGTTGCTGGCCGGCGCGGTGGCGTACTACGCTTTGCTGTCGATCGTGCCGCTGTTGATCCTGACGGTCATCGCGCTGTCGCACTTCGTCGACCAGACCGAGTTGCTGAGCACTGTGGGGCGCTATCTCGAATGGCTGATTCCAGGCCAGTCGCGCGCTGTCGTGGCCGAGCTGGCAACCTTTCTGGCGAACCGCCAGGTTGCCGGTTGGGTGCTGCTGGCCAGCATGCTGTTCTTCAGTTCGCTCGCCTTTACGGTGCTGGAGAACGCCATGTCCGTGATCTTTCATCACCGCGTGGTCATCCGGCGCCGGCGCTTTCTGGTCTCGGCCATCATTCCGTATGCCTACATTCTGTGCTTCGGCGTCGGCCTGCTGGTGGTCACGCTGGTGGCCGGCAGCCTGCAGGTGATGGGAACACAGCGCATCGGATTCTTGTGGGGCAGCTGGTCGCTGAGCGGCCTTTCGGGCACGCTGCTGTACCTGCTGGGCCTGGGTGGCGAGATCTTCGTGCTGACCTCGATTTACATGGTCATGCCGGTCGGCCAGTTGTCGCTGCTGCACGCGCTGGTCGGCGCAGCGGTGGCGGCCGTGCTCTGGGAGATCTCGCGCCACCTGCTGGGGTGGTACTTCGCAACCTTGTCGCAGATCGGCACCGTGTATGGCTCACTGACCACCGCCATCGCCGTGCTGCTGAGCCTGGAACTGGCCGCGACCTTGCTGCTTCTGGGCGCGCAGGTGATTTCTGAGTACGAACGCCTGGACCACGGAAAACCAGGTGCCACCAACGTATTCACGACCGCCGAGCCGTAGCCGGCGCTCTGTTCAGGAGTTCCCGATGCAGAAGATCACCGCCACCGAGTTCGACCGCCACCGTGCGCCAGTGCCGGAGCGCCGCTCCGCCGGGTGTCGCCAACATTCGACCGGACCCGCCCCCCAGCGTCCATTCTTCCGGGCATCCGGAATGCCGGCGGTGCAGCCATGAGCAAAGAACCAGCCGAACCAAGCAGCATGCAAGCGTTGAAGGAATCCCGGCCGTCATGGCTGAAGCTGGTGAAGGAGGCCGGCAACGCGTGGGTGTCCGACTACGCGCCCAGCATGGGTGCGGCGCTGTCGTACTACAGCGTCTTTTCGATGGCGCCGTTGCTGCTGGTCGTGATCTCGATCGCCGGGCTCGTCTTCGGCGAGGAAGCGGTCCGTGGCGAAGTCTTCGGCCAGCTGCACTCCTTGCTCGGCGCCGACGCCGCCAAGGCGGTGCAGGCCATCCTGGCCAGCGTCAGCGACAAACCGGCGCAAGGTGTGCTGTCTACCGTGATCGGCATTGCGGTGCTGCTGATCGGCGCCACTTCGGTGTTCGGCGAACTGCAGGACGCGCTGGATCGCATCTGGCGCGCTCCGGTGCGCAACCGCAGCGGCGGGCTTTGGGGGCTCGTGCGCGCGCGGCTGCTGTCGTTCGGCATGGTGCTGGGCATCGCCTTCCTGCTGATGATCTCGCTCGTCACGGGTGCGGCCGTGTCCGCGTTGGACAAGTGGTGGGCCGGCGCATTCGCAGGCTGGGAAGTCCTGGCCCAGGTGCTGAACATGGTGCTCGGATTCGCGCTGACCACCGGCGTGTTCGCGATGATCTACAAGATCATGCCGCGCGTGCAGGTGCAGTGGCGCGACGTCTGGGTCGGTGCAGTCGTCACGGCGCTGCTCTTCACGATCGGGCGGCTGCTCATCGGTACCTACATCGGCGAGAGCGGTGTGGCTTCAGCCTTCGGTGCAGCAGGCTCGCTGATCGTCGTCTTCGTCTGGGTCTATTACTCGGCGCAGATCTTCCTCATCGGGGCCGAATTCACCTGGGTCTACGCCAAGACCTTCGGCTCGATGCGCCACCTCGCGGATGACGAGGTGCCGAAGTCGCCGGCGTTGAGACCAGCAACCACTTCTTCGACAGGCGAAGCGGCCGCGACGCCCGAGCGCGCAGCGGACGATTCCACCGGTCTTCCGCCTATGGTCGGGTCACCCGTTGCAGCCACAACGCCTAACGCCGCCCCTTCGCTCGCCATGCTCGTCAGCGTGGGTGTGACGGGGTTGGACGCCGGCGTGTTTGCGCACTGGGCGCTGCGCACACTGTCGCGAGTGGTCGCTCGCACTACCGAAGCAACGCGCCGCCTGGGGCGCCTATAGCTTGTTTATGCCTTGCCTATACCTGGCCTATAGCTTGCCTATAGCTGGCTGTACAGCAGGGTGGCGAGACGCTCGAGCAAACGCTCGCTCCATGGCCGGTCCTGCCATTCAGCCAGCGTGATGCGCCGGGCCAGGGCCCAGTCCTGGTCGAACACACGCTGCTGGGTGGCACCGAACTCGCGGTTCAACACGTTCAAATTGGCCTCGTCGCGCCTCGGCGGCTGCGCCCATGGCGCGTGCATGTTCCAGCAGGTCCAGTCCAGTGGGCGTGAGCCCCATGGCCTTGCCCACCCGCTCGAAGAGGGTCACGCCCATGCGCTGCTCGATGGCCGCCACCTGGCGGCTCAGCGTGGGCTGATTCAGACCCAGCTTGCGGGCGGCCGCCGACAGCGAGCCGGTTTCAGCGGTTTCCAGAAACGCCTTCAGTTGGTTCCAGTCGAGGTTATCCATGCGCGGATGCATATGTTCACTGCAATCTACCGCAGTTTCTATCGAGATTGCTCATGGATAGCATCTGTGCACGTTCCAAGAAGTCTCCCGAAAAGGACAACCATGATTCACCACCACCGGGACCGACTGGTCGCCACCATTTGCGGCCTCGCAGCCCTCGCTGCTGGCGCGCTGCTGACGACCGCCTGCGGCGGATCGGAGACGCCTTCGCTCGCCTACGCGGCGCCGGGCAGGCACGCAGTTGGCTATCAAGTTTTCACCACCACCGGTGCACAGCAGCAACCCCTGACGCTGCGAGCGTGGTACCCGACACGTCAACCCGACGACGAACGGTCCGCGACGATCACCTACACCGCGCCCAACAAGTTCGACGAACAGATCACGCCCGGCAGGGAGATCACCGCAGTCGGCGCAGCACTCGCAAATGCCCGACCCGACCGGACCGGTGGGCCGTACCCGCTCGTGGTCTTCTCCCATGGCTACGCCCTCAGCCCGATCGTGTACAGCACCCTGGTGGAGCACTACGCATCACAGGGCTATGTCGTTCTCGCTCCCGAACACAACGAGAGCTTCGACGGATCACTCACCGAATTCTGGAAGGAGTTGATCGACAGGCCTGTCGACATCCGTCGAGCCATCGACTATGCGGAACAACTGACCAAATCCGGAGGACCGTTGGCCGGATTGATCGACATGGACAAGATCGCCGTCGTGGGCCACTCCTACGGCGGGTACACCGCGCTCGCGGCTGGGGGTGCGCGGTTCGACTTCGCCGCCTACAAGACCCGGTGCGCGGCACTGACAGCAGATGATCCCCTCAACTTCTTCTGCGCTCCCATTCCCAACGAGTCGGACATGGCCATGCGGGCGGGACTTGACGAGGTCCCCTCGGGTCTGTGGCCATCTTTCGGAGACCCGCGAGTCAAGGCCGTGATCTCGATGGCTGGCGACTCATACCTCTTCGAGCAGCGTGGCCTCGCGGAGCTCAAGGTTCCCGTCATGGCGATGGGCGGAACGATGGACGAAGGCACTCCCTACACGTGGGGCGCGAAACCCACGTACGACGACGCATCGAGTGAGAACAAGGCACTCATCACCTTTCCCGGCGCAGGCCACTTTCTCTTCCTCGACCCGTGCGAGAACCTTCCGTGGGTCGAGAACTCCGTCTACCGCGACGCGATCTGCACCGACGCCGTCTGGGACACACGACCTCTCGACATCGTCATGCACTACACCACTGCGTTCCTTCGCGACACGCTCGACGCCGACCCCGAAGCTCGGGCCACCCTCGCTGGCCGGCAGCCCCACCTCGACAACGTCGAGTACACGGCAACAAGAAAACCCTGACCGGCGACAGCGAGCCGATTTCAGCAGTCTCCATAAACGCCTTCAGTGGGTTCCAGTCGCTTATCCATACGCGGATGTATATGTTCTCTGCAATCTACCGCAGTTCCTATCGAGATTGCTCCTGGATAGCATCTGTGCACTGCCTTGAACGAAACTTCCCTTTGCCCTTGCCGACTTCCGCCATCGCCCCTCTCGCCAAAGCCTCGCCACCCGCCCATGCGGGCGGGTCGGCCGCCCGCAAGGCCCGTTTCTGGGACCGTATCGCAGTCAAGTACGCTGCCGACCCCATCGCGGACATGGCCGGCTACGAGGCCACGCTGCGGCGCGTGCAAGGCCTGCTGTCTGCGGATCAGGACGTGCTGGAGATCGGCTGTGGCACCGGTACCACCGCGTTGCATCTGGCGCCCTTCACCCGGCGCCTGATGGCAACCGATGTCTCGGCAGGCATGATCGCCATCGCCCGCGAGAAGCTGGCTGCCGAGCCGGTGCCACAGTTGAGCTTTGACGTCGCCGACGCCGATGCAGCGGTAGCCAGTCAAGGCGAGTACGACGTGGTGCTGGCCTTCAACCTGCTGCATCTGGTGACCGATCTCGACCGTGCGCTGGAACTGGCGATGCGAGCCTTGCGGCCGGGTGGCCTGCTGATCTCCAAGACAGCCTGCATCTCCGAGATGAACCCACTGATTCCCTACCTTGCACTGCCCTTGATGCGGGTCATCGGCAAGGCACCCCATGTGCTTTGCTTCGACGCCGACGCGCTGCGGTCGGCCATCGCCCGCCAGGGCATGGACATCGTGGCGGTCGAGCGACACGGCACCCGGGGCAAGGACATCCGGGTCTTCATCGTGGCCCGCAAGCCGACCTGAGTTCCCCACCTCACACCAGACCCTGGTTCAGACCCGGGTCGGGTTTCGTTCGCCCTGCCGATTTCGCAGGCCTGCCCTTCTTCCGATCGTTTGACACACAAGCCTCACATGCCAATCTTCCCAGCCTTGCCGAGCCTCGCTCAAATACCCGCCTTCGCCCTGATCATGCAGGCTGCATCAGCCCTGAGTACCTTTGGCGGAGCAAGGCCTCGTTCGGCTTGCATCGACGCCAAGGAAGGCGACTGTCCTTCCGGACACGATCGACACGGCAACATCGCCGTGACCTCGGTCACGGCGATGCAGGCCATCCTCGCCGCCACGTTCCTCGCGCTGTGCCCGCCCGTGCAGGCGCAGTCGGTTTCGCAAGAGCCGGCCTATGGATTCAGCGGCCGCATCGGCCTGGGCGTGGCGACCGTGCCCACTTACGAGGGCAGCCCGA
>ENA-ORBV01013256-ORBV01013256.1-microbial-mat-metagenome-genome-assembly--contig:-NODE-13256-length-12555-cov-5.843004_pt1 | contig 12555 bp, 9 predicted proteins | sample MGYA00237777_ERZ505514 | MGnify/ENA primary metagenome ERZ505514 (study PRJEB26160, sample SAMN06269048) | microbial mat metagenome | isolation source: Oligotrophic lake microbial mat | place...
TTTTCAAGCAGAAGACGGCATACGAGATTCGCCTTAGTCTCGTGGGCTCGGAGATGTGTATAAGAGACAGGACCCATACAGCTGGATGAGTGAGTAAAGGGGATATCCACAAGACTTCTCTAATTTCATAAAAGTGTCAATAGATCAACAGGAAGTTTGCCATAAAGTTAAAGATGAAGCTATTATCCTTAGCTTTGCCTTTTCTGGCTGTCAGCAGCTGTCTGTCTCTCCATAGTGGTGGTCGTCTGGGCGAGAAGAAGCGTGCTGCCTTCACTTCCAGCAGGCCTCAAGGTACTGATATTTGGAGACCCGATCATCGACAACGTCAACTTCCTCATGGTCATCCTGCCAAGCATAGTAGTAGTAGTAGAGGCCACTACTCGGATGTGGCTACTCGAAAGCTAAAGGAATGGCGCCGTCGAGTTTCAGGAGAAGCCCAAACCCTACCACCTATGGATCCCCCTGATGATGTGGACATGGAAGAGGAGGCTGGTCATTTGAACGACCACTATGGAAGCATGGATAGCGAGGAGGAATCTACGACTCCTACAGAAAGCAAACAGTTGCCATGGGGCTTTGAGCTCAGTGACATTGCCCCCGATCCTGCTGTCAAGTATGGGGAATTGGAGAATGGTATTCGTTATGTCGTCTTGCCCAACAGCAACCCACCCGGTCAAATGGAAATTAACCTGCACTTGAAGGTTGGTTCCTTTTATGAAGCGGATGAAGAATTTGGCATGTCGCACTATTTGGAACACATGGTACGTGGAGTTAGGTAGTTTTGTTTGCCGGTTGAAGGCAACTTTATTCCCTTTTACCTCTCCTGAGTTTGGCTATTTTGTTCGTGTGGTATTCATCGATCCATGTTTGCTCACGATTCCGGCCAATATTGAATGCTACAAAAGTGCTTTCGAAGCACCAAAAATTTTCCCAACACTAGTTTGATTGGAGCTTTCGAGCGGCTTGGTCTCGGCTATGGTGCAGATGTGAATGCGTATACATCGTTTGATGAAACGGTGTACATGCAGAGTTTGCCCAAAACAGATAACACAACAACGTCTGTTGTTTTTAAATGGCTTCGTGACATACTGGACGGTGAGCTTTTTATCGAAGAAGAGATGGATATTGAACGACGTATTGTTCAATCGGAAGAAGAAGTTCGTGATTCGGGTGATCAACAAGTAGCTCTTGCAGCCCTCCAGTGGCAATTGCCAGACCATATCATCTCCAAACGATATACTATTGGCGGTACCGAGGAAACCATTTTCTCCTGGACACGAGATATGCTTGTCAATTATCACACCAAGTGGTACAACACTCGTAGGGTTACCGTTGTTGTCGTTGGAGACATGCGCACAGAGGACATGGAGCAACTCATTGTGGAAACCTTTGAAAGCGTCGAAGATTTTGGTGATAGAGGCGAAGACCCCGAGCTGGGCTCCGTTCCGGAAGGCTTGGGATTGAAAACCCAAGTCTTTGTGAACCGTGAGTTGGTGGATACCTCTATTTGGCTCGAAATCGCCAAACCCAACAACTTTTTACCGGATACAGTATCTAAGCGAGCACGGGACCTTCAGTTTTCTGTGATCAATGATATCATCTGGAACCGCATAAATGACCGCTCCTTTCTAGGGCTCAATACCACCGCCTTTCTTAGTGGGGGAGCGTATGTATTTGAAGTTAATGGCTTTGAACTGGGGGGAGTAAGTGTCCGTCCCAAAGAAGGACGATGGAAAGAAGCCGTAGCAGAAATGGAACAGTTGTGGCGTCGGGTCATCACATATGGCTTTACCCAATATGAGGTTGATATTGCTAAAGGATATTATCTAAACGCGTACGAGCAAGGTGTTCTGTCCAAAAATGCAACCCTGTCTCAAATGCTGGTGGGTACCCTGGCATATAATGTGAACTTACGTTCTGTTTACTCGACGCCTGAAGAGGACCTGCGCGTCGCCGCCATTGTGATTGATGATATGACGCCTGAGACACTCCACGAACTTTATCGTTCGTATTGGGATACGGAAGATATTTTCCTTTACATGAACACTCCGTCTGTGGACGGAACTGCTGAGGATGCAGCAGCTCAACTGGAAGAAGCATTTCTGGCTAGCCAAGACGTGGATGTTGAACCACCTGTTGAGAAAGAGCCTGTAGTCTTTGCGTACACGGATTTTGGGTCACCCGGCAGTGTTGTCCAAGACACGTTCATCGAGGACCTTGAAGTTCGGCAGATGGTTTTGTCGAACAATGTTAGAGTAAACATGAAGCAAACTGATGTAAGCAAGCACCATTTCATTTGTACTGTCTGGCTGCTCCACTTATCTGTTCGCTCACATGTGCATTACTTTTCTTGATAAGTTCGCATCAAATGACATATCCTTCGAGTGCCGATTCGGACTGGGTCGGTTGAGCCAACCTAAGAAGGCCCTTCTGGATGAATTTGCCGAGTTTGTGATGTATTATTCAGGAGTAGGCGAACACGACTGGATCGAGCTAGAAACTGTCATAGCGGATAGATCTGTATATCTTGGGCTTTTCGTGGGTGATTATGATTTCTCGATTGGCGGTGGCTCCAACAGAGAAGATTTGGAGTTAGGGTTGCAACTTCTAGCAGCTCGCATTGTAGACCCTGCGTTTCTCGATTCCGCTGTTGAGTATTACAGAGACGAGATTCCTACAATTATGAACATGATCAGAACCTCTTTATATGATGTCTTCGCCTACGATCTAAACGGGTGGCTAAGAGGAGGCGACGAGCGCTTTGTAGCTCCAACCGCGGAAGGGCTTCTAGCTTTGGAAGCCAGCGATGTCAGTGACTGGATTTTGCCCTTTCTGAACAGCAGCTACATGGAATGCAGTTTTGTTGGCGATTTCGATGAAGATGCCACAGTCGATCTTATACTAGCAACGCTCGGCGCCATCCCGGAGCGAGAGAACTCCCCACCAGAAATCTCTGAGGAGCTACGTGCCATAGACATTCCGAGCGCACCGATGACGAAATCCTTTCCTTACGAAACCGGACTGCCCCAAGCTGGCGCGTTTGTGACTTGGGAAATTCCTTCCGACTTGTCAGATGTGTCCACAGATGAAGATACGAGTCGGCACTTCTCCCTGCTTAATGGTGTTTTTGCTATCAGAGTGACAGAGCAGATTGAAAAATTGTTGGGAGGGGCATATTCTCCTTATGTCGAGTCGCATCAGAACGAGGCGTTCGACTGTGGATTCTTAATAGCGATTGCCCAGGGATTGCCGGAAGAAGTAAAAGTTTTCACGGACATCATCTTGGAAATCGCAGCCGACATGTCGACTGGAGGTATTTCGCAAGATGAGTTCGATCGCGCACGCCTCCCGCTCCAGAGCACTGTTGAGGACGACCTTCGTGACAACATGTACTGGTTGAGCAGAGTCATTGGAGAGTCTCAGGCCAAACCGTTTAAGCTTGACTGGTCCCGTAGTCTTGTGGGATTCTACGAAAATGCGATTGTTGATGATATCAATAATTTGGCGATGGAATACCTCTCCCCAGATAAAGCATATCTGCTCAGCATTGTCCCTGGAAATAGCACAGACGGTGATTCCGAGGCCGGTGTTCGCTAAATTTATGGAGCGACGAGCTTGTAGCTAATGATGAGAACGGACGATGTATACGTGTAACAGTTCCGATAGCCGTTGTTACGTCGATCTTTGTTTGTGCATTTTCCTATCGCTAGTAGGATTTAGTCGCATTGGTCAGGGAAGTTTGAGCTTCTTCTCTTTCATCGGTGACAATTCATTCCCGACTAGCACTGGATTTGGAAGTTGAGCTGAAATTGTCGCCAAGCTGGTGCATTGATGATGTGGCATCGTGTCATGGTTGGCAATGCAAAAATAGGTAGTCTTTTGGTGCATTTGTCATCTCAAACACATTTCCCAGTGCATGGCTATTTGCGTGAGTCATTCACATATGGAGTCACCACTTTCAGTGCCGGGCTATCTTGTCCACCACGTGCTACTTGGGTTTTCCACACCCCACTGTTCCACACCATTGTTCTCTCCTCTGCAATGTCAATTATTTCAACACAGCTTCTGGATCCTAATGCATTTTCATTCTGGTCCTATGGCTGTTCTCTAGGCTTGCCATTGCACCCTTTATTTGCAATGTTTGTTACTTTTTTCTTACTTTCTATCAACCTTTGGAGTTCCTTAGATTTCTTTTCTATGTTTTAACGTCCTTTATTTCTTTTGCTGGGCATGTTTGCTTGTTTGCTTTGTTTACCAATGACTTGTGTGAGTTCATCTTTGTACTTCTCTCTGCCCCTTGCTAAAAAGAATTCATTTGTGCATTTCTTTTAACTGTTCCTTCTAGCCACAACTGTGTCTTCTTTTGTCACCATGTGAATTTAAGTCACAGTTATACAAACTACCGATTGTTTGTTTCTTTCGACTTTGGACGAACTAATAACTCCTTTGTGTCTGCATGGTAAACTTGGGATTTAGGTCTAAGGAAAGGCAATCCGGAAACATGCTACACAAACCCAGGCAAGTTGATGGTCATCTTCTTTGGCCACACCATGGTCAGTTTTGTTTTGTTGTGATTAATTGGTGTCCTGACAACTTTCTTTGCTGTTTTCTTTTCAACATTGCAGATTCCACTGGATTATTTTTGACTTCTGTGCACTCAACTAGCATTGCTGTCATTCCTTGACTTTTTTCTACTAGCAAGTTGATCTTTCTTGTTGCTGCTGTTTTTTGTGTAACTTCTGCACTGATCTGCATGGCTATCAGTCTGCCATCATTGGATGTCCTAAGCGCTTTGTCCTGCAAACTCACCACAGCTCTTCTGGCTTTTTTAAGTTCTTGTTTTCATTGATCATTATTATGGTGTCACTTTGACCACATTAAGTTTATCTTGGTTGTTTAGTAAGACAATAGACTTGAATGGTGTGCTACAAAATAGCAATAAACAAGTCCGCTGACTGGAAATTTCAACAGACATGCAGGTTGCTTCTCCTTGTTGATTGCTGTTGTGCTTAGTTGCACCTTGATAAGTAACAGTTCAGGCATGAAATTAGGATTAATCACAATGGCCAATGTAACAAATGGCTATGTTTTTATTGTTGTCTCATGCATAGGTGCATTTTGTGACAACTTGTGTTAGCCCATGTGCACATGTAAAAAAGCACGCTTGTCCCAATTGTTTGCCATTTGTTCTAGCCGGCTATCTACAAAAGATATTCTGTGCTGTCGATGACCTATGCACAATGTGGTGTTCAGCTCATCCAACACATGAAGTTACCACAGGTTTTACTACGTGCAATGTTTGCCTAGCTGGTGTCTAACTGGAAGCACCGTGGGGACCAACTAAAAAAAAATCTACTAGTATTTATTTCCAGAGCACTGCACCAGCCTTAGAAACAATTCCAACAATTTACAATAAATCAGTCACTCTTTGCTGTTTAGCATGAATCATTGCAAATGACAAAGAATTTGTTATCATCTACTAGCAGTTACAAACTAGTTAATGAACAGCAATGCAATCACAGTTAACCAACCACCTGATGGATCATCAATTTGAACCCGAGGAACATTCTTTGGCCAATGGCTGTTGATTAGGAGTGACATCAAGAACAACAGTTGCAAAGAAGCAAGACATCAAGTCTGACCGGTCAACTTGGCACTTACAACTAACCAGGATTTTAATGACATCTGCCCTAAGAGGATTGTTCAATTGTTACAAATGGTGACAAGCCAAAAGTGAGGTGTGTTTGCGTGCACTGCAATCATGCTACTAGTAAAAGCAAACAAGATGAACAAAAATGGTTCATGTTAGGATCACAACACAGTTGTGGTAGCAATTGCAACAAAAAAATGTTGTTGTTACAAAAGCTGCTAAAAATGATAACAATGGATAAAAAAAACAGTTATCAACTGATGCAGTTGCTAAAACAATGGCTAGAGTGACCACAACTTAAAACTGAAGTAAATGTTTTTGGCATGTCACAAAGAAATTGTTAAGGAATTGCTAGTTGTTGCAGTTGTTGCTGTAGCACATTCTTTGTTAAAGTGAGATGAAACAAAATGTTTGATGTCCAATGTTAGCAAATTGCAGCGTTGTGGACACATGCTGAAATTTTGTTCAGATCCTTCCTTTTGTGCCCTTTCTGATCCACTAGGCATTATGGATCTAACCATGTTGAATGATGACGCAAATGAAACTGACATTGTCACAAATGATGGTCTCCACCTGCTGCCAGAATTGTGTGTCATTCTTAACAACTTTCAAAAGCACATCTTTCCAAGCTTCCAAACAACTGCCTTGTTGCTTCATTGAACTCTTGAAGATTGTCCCATCACATGATTCAATGATGGCTTGTGGCTTGAAACAAAGTGACACTTTATCATCATTTTTCAGCCTTGCATGGCAGAGAACAAAGTTGCAGCGTTCTGCTGTGCTGCAACATGCTTACAGGCCGATCACGGTGTGACCTACCGTGAATCTGAAGGCACTGTGTCATAGCTACGAGATGCTGTTGCATGCATGTGATGAAGATGGTGTGCTAAGCACATGCAGGAGAGCTAATGGTGTCGAGCTATTAGACAGAGTCCACTTGATGGAGTTTCGAGTTGACGAGCATGGTGCTGCGATGCGAATTCCAGCGTGTTTTGTGTAGAGTTCCTACTGACAAGGTCTGTCATCCATCCGGTTTCGGACCTCTTTTGTCGCTGTCAAGACAACAAACAACAACAAACTTGAATGACTGTCGCCCTCTCTCCCTTGTCGCAGAGCCTGTCGATCCCCCCCTTCCCTCTCTAAGGATGCCCTCGGATGCCCTATGTCTGTGCATCTGCATCGGTTTGGTAAATCTCGCATCTGAGAGGCGTCCACTACACTTGTGATGGCCAAGTCACCCACTGACGAGTGAGTTTGTTGGATCACAAGGCCTGTGACACCACCTTTGGTGTCGCGATTGATGCGCTCCGGCCGCAAGACGAGAGTTCGGTGGCACGACAAAGCTTGGAATTGGAGGTTGCCTTGCTGGAGATGATCGAGGTCCGCAACTAGGATGTTCACCACTCATGCCTACAACACAACAGGCGCAAGCCCAACAACACAACTGTCGACACAACTGTCGAGACTGGTGATGAAGAGGGGGTAGCTCCCTCTCCTTCGATGACGTCCTTGGAGGTCTGCAGGTCTATGGAGACCATTCGGAGTCCCTTGCTACAGCACAGATGCAACAGTTGTTTAGTGGCGTTCCTTGGTGAGAGCCCTTGAAACAGCACAGGCAAACCCTTGCTGTTGGTTGACCCCGACTGTCTCTTAACTGAACAGTTGTCAGGCTCTGACATCCAATGGATGTCTGTCTGTAGAGGGTGGAGGGCAAAGCAACAGTGCCAACCACATCCCTCTGTTGTGCACCGGCAGGAGATTTACCAAACCAAACCAAACCAAACCAAAACCCTTATGTTCGTCTAAGTAGTCAAACAAGCTGCGAGCGTGCCAAATTTGTGTAGCCTTAGCACACAAGAGTCTGTCCGTGGTTCTCCGAATGAGTAGGACCGGGAGCTAAAAACGGAACAGAGGAGTGGTGATCAGCAGATAAAATGCGGATGTGAGTTGCGCACGTGGGTCAAAGGGAACCCTTTGTGTCACAGGAGGGCGCCTGATAAGTGATAACCAAGTCTTTTCACGACCATTCGTATCCGCAAATAACGTCAATGACTTCCTTTTAATAAAATTTATACCGTCACGAATCGATATGCAGTCATCGGGTCATACCAATACGAACCGTTGGCAACTACTCCAGTACTACGACGAGTAAGTACTGTATTATAACTGGGTTATTGGCTTATTGCGTTGATTAGCTTCCCCGCCCTAGTAGTTAGCCTTCGTTTTTTCCCCTCGGCACATTCATTTGTGCTTTCAAGCATCTCGACACAAAGTTATTGCCACCGTACTGTACCACACCGTACCATACCATACCATAACATACCGTCGGTGCTGTAGAATAACTGATACAAACTCCATCATATCATTCTCGCGGCACCCGAGCTTTTGTGCTTTGAACCTGAATTGCTTTCTTCTTTTGATTCAAGTCGAACGAGTAGCAGCCAGTGGTCTGTCGGCACCGCCACTCAAGACGTTCCGTTTTCCTTGTACACCGACGCTGTCACGCTTTATCCGGCAGACAAAGGCTGAAAATCGTTCCTCGTACAACCCGAATAGCCATGGCAAAGTCGGCCTTCTTTACGGCTCGGCTGCTGTCGTTTTTGTTGTTGCTGACGAGTCAAATTACTTTGATTGAGGCGCAACCAACTGTGGCACAACAAACAACGGACTCTGCAACAACGCACATCTATGCTATTCTTTCTGGCACTCATAATTATCTTGATGCATTGACTCTGGCCAGCCAGATGCCTGCACAGTGTGGTGAGCAACCTCACTTGCTTACCATATCTGATCAACAAGAACAAGACTTTATCTTCACCTTTACCAGTGGCGATATTTGGATAGGATATGACGACAGGGCATCAGAAGGTAGCTTTGTCTGGGTGACAGGCGAAACAACCACATACACAAACTGGAGTCCAAGTGAACCAAACAATTCGGGTGGTGATGAGGATGCCGCATTGATGAGTCAGTTTGGCGGGACATGGAACGATCTACCGACCTCAGGACACAACTATAAAGTTGTGATAGAATGGGACTGTGGGTCGACCCCACCTTCCCCAGGCGCAGGTGGAGATCCCCATTTCAAATTGTTTAATGGCAAGAGCTTTGATTTTCACGGTCATTGTGATTTGCTCTTGCTGGATACGACTTTGGCAGATGGTGCCCGCCTGATGATTCAGGTGCGGAGTAGCCCCTACAAGGAGATCTTTTCGTATATTTCAGAAGCTGCTATTCAGATTGATGATCATGTCTTGACAATTGGATCTAGTGGGCAACACTCCATTGATGGGGTTCCCCAAGTGGTAGGGAAAACAGAGCCACTAGCAGTGGACGAGGTCCGTCGGTATCCGGTCCAATCATCCAAAGCCAAGCGGAAGCCGAGGTATGTGTACAAGATCCATCTTGGCAATGGACCTCATGGAAAGGAAGAAATTGACATTCGAGAATACAAAAACTGGATCACCATTTCCATTCTCCACCCCAGTGCTTCCAACATGAACAAGAGCAAGGGGTTGTTGGGTCGCTTCCCAGATGGTGCTTTGGTTGGAAAAGACGGCAAACTCATTCATACCAATTATGATGATTTTGGCCAAGATTGGCAAGTGCCTCCTGGTGAATCCTTGCTTGGCCCTGGTCCGTTTTCGGATTCTTGTGCACCCTCACAAGCTCTGGAGACTCGCCGCCACCGTCGACTGCAAGAGTCTTCCATCACAAGAGCTCAAGCTACAAAAGCCTGTGAGCATTGGGGAAACCAGATGGAAGATTGTATCAATGATGTTCAGATTTCTGGAGACTTGGAGATGGCCAATGCAGGTCCAGTGTAAACAGACGGATCCACACACATTTAAATAATAATAATGATTGATGAGTAACAATGGCTGTTTGTAATGGTAATAATGCTAGGTGTTGCTAGGTTGATGGTGTTCTCGAAGGGGCTGAATTGGTGGCGCAGCGGCGTCGTGTCCGCCGGGTAGGTTACACTTCCCCCCTGTCGCCGAACATTTCTACCGTGCTAATTAAATGGCTAGCTAGCTAGCAGCACCTCAAATCATTTGCCCCTGGCCTGCACGATAGTGCTAGCTACTGTAGCTAGCTGCTAGATAGAAGCACAAACAAAGACAGCGAACTGGCATGTTGACCAGACCAACCAACCTGTTTCAACCCGCATGAAAGCTTTGACAACAACAACAACCACAGGAAGCAGCAACTGGATTATTTGCTGGTAAATTGGCCTTGCGTCTCCAAAACGAGGGCAAGATTGGCGACTCTGAAATCAAAGAATTGATCTTGGCCGATCGGGGTCCACCATCTCCCAAATTGATCACTGATGTTTGTCAAGCAGGAACAGTCGAGTGACCTCGACGGCGTCAGATGTTACCAAACCAAAGGGGTGTCAAGCAGACCCCCGCCACCAGATTGTTCATGAACCAAATCAAAGAATGAAGATTGGGCAATCTGAAAATGAGATGTCAATTGAATTGTTGCAACAAAGCTGCTAAGCATTTCTGCATTGCTGCCATGTGTGTTGCGAATGTTGCGATCTACTGTACGTCGTACCTGGTACCAGGCCAGTTACTACAAATAGCAATGGCGTGTCAACGAAGAATTGCCGAAGCGCGAGGTGCTACTATTACTACGAGTACCACCTAATTACCACATAGTACCGGAGAGTATGGTGTATGTGCAACTACTGCGTTTGGAGACAGTGCGCAACTATTGGAATCTCTCCACTCGATCGCCACCCAGGCAACAGTCGTATGCATCAGTGAATGAATGAATCTTCAACATGTTGATCATGATTGTGATGATGTCCCGGATTGAGGATACTGTAGATCGGAAATATGACAGATCCCGCGCGACTGTCCGTTCCCCTAAACAGGAGACATTTTGTTAGAAGCTAAGTACCGGATGTGCTCCTACGTACCAACCGTATGTATCCAGGCTTAGTCGCGAATTGAAAATTCGAAATGTGACGTCAGCGTCGGATTGTTATTGTTATCACATCTGTTTCTTTCTCAGTAATCCCATTCTTCTGGGAGAAGTGGTGTCAAAAACCACCCATCAAACATCAGCAACAACAGCACCAACAAAGTAAAGAAGGTATCTTCAGCTGTGATACCTAGAGTAGCTCGACGAGTAGCTCGACGAAATTGACGCAATCCCTTTTTGTTTCGCTTCCTCCATAGCACAGAGTTCCAGTTTAGTTGTTGGAACGATGAAGCCGTCGATTGCACGCCCGTGGCAGCTGAGCTTAAGCCAAGTAGCCTCCTCCTCGAATGCCGGAAGCGTTCTAATAAACGGGCTGTCAGGTCCAACAGCAAAAGTCAATCCGCCAAAAGTTCCATTTGTTTCTGAGATGGTCAATATCCATGATGTTGACTGCTGTTTTCACACATGGGATCCCGATGCGAAATTTGCTGAGCGGCCACCAAAGGCTCTAGTTGTATTCTTGCACGGAGCCAACACCCACGGAGCCTTCCCCACGACCCGCCTGGTAGCAGATCTCATGGTGCACAATGGTTATGCATTCATGTCCCCTGATTTGCCAGGACACGGCAGATCTTCGGGTATGCGAGGATATATGGAGAGTGGCGATTACATGGTCGATATTGCGGATAAAGCGGTGGATCATGCCTACGGCAGCTACTTGGACAAAATTGCTTCCGAGAAAGCAGAATGCCCGGAGATGGCAAGTCCGGGCACCAAGCTCTTCCTCATCGGAACTTCAATGGGCGGCAATTTGTCTCTTCAGGTCGCCTTGAGGAGAAGGAAAGACATCAACTTTGGTGGAGCCATTCTCTTGGCGCCGATGCTACGAATAAATTTTTACACACCGCTAACTCGTCTCGTTGTCAAGCACTCCTTTGGACTCCTTCCAAAGGCCGAGGTGCTACCCATGCCAAGGTGTAATCACTACCGAGACCCCAAGATTAGGAAAGAATGCGACAAAGATCAACTGAAGCCCTTCCAGACAGGCGACATGGTCAAACTGGGTTACATCAAAACCTTGGTGGACTTGGAAGGCTCTTTGAATGCTCAGTTTGAAGATGTCTCTTGTCCTTGTTTAGTTATGGTAGCAGATCAAGATAAATTGGTAGACAACCAAGGCGCAATCGAACTCATGGAGAGAGCACGGTCAAAAGACATGACGTTGAAAAGGTACCCAGCTCTACATGGCCTCATGGGCGAACCATCCCCACTGCTGGATCGGATGGAAGCCGATATGGTTCGTTGGATTGACGAACGAAGCAAGCAGCAGCCTTATTTCATCCGATCCTCCTTGTAGCGAGGGGCCTCTCTCTGTGAAATAATATGATGTAGATTACAGTAAATTACACGCATAACTATTCATTTTGCTATTTGGCAACGATCCGTTTCGTCATGGTGTTTTTGGACTTGACGACAATTAAAGTAGGGTTCATGACAAGTTTACTTTGTTGGTTTAAGCCCTCTTCAGGCCAATGGGTGTTTTAAAGCTAAGGCATCTTCTTTTTTTGAGGTTAGGAGGTTTTCTTATGGAATCAATTTGTTATTCATCTTGTCAAATGGCCATCGTTCAATCCCACTTTTGCTTTTGCCCCGTCAGTCCGTCATCCCACCTCCACTGGTTGTTGGTCATCCCCCATTTCACTACCATCTATCCTGACCGCGACCTGGTTATCCCTATCGAAACTTCCTACATGACACCTTTGACTCCAAGCTTACATCGTTTCAGCCGGCATGTCATCGCCCTACTGGTATACAGTTGATCCACCGCCTCCCTAATAACGAACTCGGAAAGAGCGCAAGACCATTATTTCTCTCATCCAATCTATGTTCTAGTGATGACTCCAAGCTTACATCGTTTCAGCCGGCATGTCATCGCCCTACTGGTATACAGTTGATCCACCGCCTCCCTAATA
>ENA-ORBV01013258-ORBV01013258.1-microbial-mat-metagenome-genome-assembly--contig:-NODE-13258-length-12554-cov-5.405867_pt1 | contig 12554 bp, 8 predicted proteins | sample MGYA00237777_ERZ505514 | MGnify/ENA primary metagenome ERZ505514 (study PRJEB26160, sample SAMN06269048) | microbial mat metagenome | isolation source: Oligotrophic lake microbial mat | place...
AATGATACGGCGACCACCGAGATCTACACCTCTCTATTCGTCGGCAGCGTCAGATGTGTATAAGAGACAGGCATGATCCATATTAAACACAAGCACGTGTCGTTCCTAGTTTGCGGTGGCTGTGTTGGATTGCCGGTCTCCTATATGTGATATCCGTTCCTAGCATATGCACCCACTCAATGTACGACCCCCCTCTCCTGCTCTATCACTTATACCTCAAACTAGCTACAAGCTCATAGCCAAGTAAACTTACCGTTTGGCCAAAGAGGAAGGAGACCCATGGCTCTCTCCAAGGAATCTTTTTCATTCACTATTTCTATCCATCGAACGGGTCCATAGTACGGATGAGAAGGAGTGCCGAGACAGACAGTGAAAGGGCTCGTTGGGCTTACTTCCTGCTACTAGCTAGCTAGCCGTAATGTAGATTTGTTTCTGATCCTTTCTCTTTGGGCTAGCATTATGATTAGTCGGTGTACAGAAAAAGCCAGGTGTTCATCAGAGGTTGATCCTCCATTCGCCATTTTTCTTTCAGAATGAGACGCACACTTGCAGAATACAAGATGCACACCTCTTCCAAAATAAAAACCAGGCGAAAGATTGATTGTTTCGTTGGCTTCAAAACAAATGCCATTTATTTGATTATTCAATTGACTTACTTGCGAACACAAGATAGTCCAACGGCATTAGTAGTAGTAGATAAAACAAAACAAGGACAGAAATCGGATGATCAATCTATGTACTACTGTAGTAGCCTTGTAGAAAGGACCTCGCTTGACTCAAGAAACCACCCATTCAATTGGATTTTTGATGCGATTTCGAAACCAAACAATCAATCATAATTATGGCAGGCAAGATTGTCCATTGGAATGGGTTATCCACTTGGTGTTGTTGGATACTCTTGGTTTATACCGCTTCCTCTTCCACGGCGAGTGATGTCTCGGCAGATGACAACACCAACAACAACTGGAAATGGCGGCCCGAAGTCCCACATCCCTGTACCATCCAGCGCATGAATGTCGACGAATACCGAGAAACATTTGAAGAAACCAATGGCATTCCTGTCATGTATCCACATCCACTGGTCCTTCGTACTGGCCGTGAACGCAATGACCCATTGCGACAAGTTACTACCGAAGACAAAATTTTGTCCGCCTTCCCCCCTGGTTTCAATGTCACGCTCTCGAGCTCCAATTCGTTTTCCCAACATCGGAGAACCATTCCATTGGCACAATATCTGGAAGAACTTCGTGAAAACGATGGAACCACATCTCCCACTCAATTGTCCAATACCAGTTGGTATCTCTTCGGCGAAACCTTTTCGGACGATTGGAAGAAATTGCTCACATCCTACCAATTGCCACCCTGCCAATCCTGTCAGCACGAATATTCCGCCTTATCCTTTGGCATTGGCAATCGAGGAAGCGGTGTCCAGTGGCATATTCACGGACCTGGATTTGGGGAAGCCTTGCATGGACGAAAACATTGGATCTTGTATCCTCCTCATTATCAGCCTCCCTTTTTTCATCCCGATCAAAGCACTCGCAATTGGATGGAATATATCTACACCAACACGACAAAATTAGCGAATCATTATTCTGACTATTACAACAATCAACAACAACAACAACAACTTGGATCCAACGACGACGAAAAAATATATCCGGTGTTGGACAATGGCCTCCCTTATGAGTGCACGCTGGAACCCGGAGATTTGATTTACTTTCCGGATCGTTGGCACCACGCGACACTCAATTGTAACCCCTACACGGCATTTGTCTCTACGTTCACATCGGATCACTTGTACTTGCAAGATTATAAACGAGTGAAACGTAGTAGCAGCACCTTTGGATCCGAATTATAAACAAGAAAAGCAATCATGATCCAGAAAGAAACTGCCGTCATTCATTGTGATAGCGTCCAATCAATGGCAGTAAGTTGAGACCTCAGGAATCAGAAAGAGTGGACGTCATTTCCCTTGCCTGTTGTTTCCTTCTCCCAGTGCTGCCAGCATAGCGACAAGTTAAATAAAGACACAGGCGGGCGAAGATTGGCACGATGGTTCTACCTAGCTAGCCCGAGACAGAAGACTACAAGGTGATTGCGCCTTTCAACCGACAAGAACGCTCGCCCACAAGAAGAAATCGACAGTAGCGAACACCTCTAGGGGGCGCGTAGAAGCAAACAAGTGAATCTCTGAAAGTGGGTCCTATTTGATAAATAAACTTAATAATAATATACAAATAGCTGTTGTGGTGTTTGTTGTTGATTGAGATTCAAATGAATTCTGGAGCATATTTTTGCCGTGTGCTTGATTGTGACTGTCGCATGTGATGGACAGACCATGCTGTGTATTGTGTGCGTTAGAGTATTGTTGTGTCCGCCTTTATACCAGATGTCCTTGCATTAGAATGAAGGAATCAAATCTCTTTATCCTTCCTTCATCTCCATAAATTGACAGTCACATGTTTTGTTCTTATTAAGACGAAAAATCATCTTCAAAGATCCAACGATGTTCTTCTCGGGCACGCGCTTCTTCTTCGGGTGTCATTTCCGGCAAATTCAAAATTTGTCGAATTTCTTCGGCATTTTTACCGGCCAATTCAAAGGTCACTTTGAGACAGGCCAAGTCCAATAACTGCTTAATGCCCATGTAATTGGCCGCCGTCAACAAATCAAAGAGTGTTGCTTGTGACATGTATTCCATGGATACAAAATCATTGTACCATTGTTGTGGCATGGCCTAATAATACATGATAATGAGGGAAGGAAAGACATTTAGATTTGAATTCAAAGTAGCGGCAGAGTGTGGATGGGCACACAAGGTATAACAACGAATAATACAGGAAGGGGATAGCACAGAATTGTTTATAAAATAGCCTGCACTGACTGTGTATCCAACCCAGCAACCACGAACTCAACAACAACAATCGAAACTGACTGCAATGAAAATAATTCCTACCTCATCAAACGTGTTTCCTTTCAGAGGCGTTTCAATTTCTTTCATGGGTTCTTGTTTGTGATGGATTAAAAATTCCACAACTTTGCCCAAGCATTCTCCGTTGACCCGCAAGACATCAATTTCTTTGGGGACGGCGTCATCGTGATTTTCGTCGTCATCATTTTCATGGTCGTCCGGGTCCACGCCGAGAGCGTCATTGATAAAATCCGACATGATGGCGGCATCCAGCGGAAGTTCAAAGGATTGCCCATCGGGGCTTTTGAGAACGACTACCGCGGATGAGGACGATCTCGTAGTAGTGTCTTCGGCTGTCATGGTAGATGTTGATGATGCTTGATCGCGTGGTGCTTGTCTTTGTGTTGTGTTATTTTTGGCTATCGGTTGGATAGGCAGGATCAGTTAGGTAGAATGTGCTGCTGCGGCTGTCAACGCCTCGACGTAAACGTGGATACAATATAATAATTATTATCTGTTGATATGAAACTGTTGTGCTTGGGCCAGCCAAGCAAGTGAGTCGCTTTCATACACGTTCCGTTGCCTTACACGACTTCTGGAAAAAAAGAAAGAGATGGACGCACAGCTGTCTCATGTCGCCGGGCGAAGATAGTTTATTTCATTCGTGTCTGAAGCTGTCCCGTGACTGAAGCTCATTTCAAAGAATGAGAAAATCTGCCACCTCAACATGGAGAACCAGACTAGCTAGTAGAAGCTACCGTAGTAGTTAGTCAAGTGCCCTCCCCAAAGACGACATATCTATCCCTGCAGCCTTCAATACAGTCGGCTTTGTCTCAGTTCTGCAACAAAAAGGCACCTCAGAGACTCCAGCAACAAAAACGATTGTTCTCCTGTTGTTAGGGCTCTTCTAGTTCACTACAGAACTGGAACACTCACTGACTCACTGACAATGCACCTTCGAGTGTTCTTTCTTGGCTCCCTTTGTCTTTCGCTGCTTCCTCGGTCGAGCCATAGTTGGACTCCCACTATTCATAAAAAGAGTATTCCACAAAAGACTACTGCCACTGCCGCATTTTCTCTCAGCAGCAACAGCAACGACCCTACTACAATGACACGCCAATCATTTTTCCAAACCATTGCCATGACCAGTGCTGCAGTGATGACAGCAGTTGTCAATCCTGCCACGGCCTTTGCCACCCAAAACAATGCATCGCCGTCACCGTCAGGTCTTCCAACGTCATCATCGCCTGCAATTTCATCATCGTCGGTTGTTGTGGCATATCGTCCCATGTCCATTTCCATGGGAGAAGACTTGGGTGGAACCACCATTCCAGTGGCTTGTTGGTATCCTGCTTTTTCTTCTTCCTCCTTGGATCCACAATCATCATCATCATCATCGTCTGCTTCGAGCAGCACCAGCAGCAAAGTCACATATCCACATCGCATTTCCGTACGACGCATTGGTCAATTGTTGGCACGCTGGGATTTCATTCCCGCCTTTGCGGCCCGCAATTTTGCACTCCAACCCTACTATGCCAATACCATTTCGGCCATGGGCGACGACAACGTTCCACTGCCCTCCAGTGCTCCCGTGGTGTTTTTGGCCCATGGATATTTGGGAAGTCGCTTTGATTTGTCTCATCTAGCCGAAGCCTTGGCCGCCAAGGGATTTTTGGTGGTGAGTGCCGAATATCCCGAGTCGTTGGCAGCTTCGTACGATAGAATCGAAGGATTGGACCGGAGTGTGATCACTACAAAATTGTTACAAACACTTCAAAACGAGTGGAATGTGCAAGCCACATCTTATGGAATCATTGGGCACTCCTTGGGATGCGGTACGGCCATTCGAACGGGCGATGCTACGTGGACACGGGTTTGTATATCCGGATTTCCAGGCAATGCGGTTCAAATACCCGGCAAGGTATTGTTTTTGTCGTCCATGAACGATGGTGTGGTATCCTTGCGGACACGAGGTGGATTGGCAGCGATTCCTTCCGATTATGTGCAGCTCAAGGAACAAGATTTTTTAACGACAATGCAACCATCCACCACACAAGGATCCACCATACCCGGACGAGCGGCGTTGATTTTTGATCGACCCGATGCTCCCAATCACATTTCCTTCTTGGCGGAAGGAGTCAATGATGCCATGGTGGACTTTTTATCACCCTTGCTCCCCCTCGCTCAATCTCTGTCCATTCCCGTATTGGATTTTGATCGGTACAAGGAATCACGAGATTCCATTGCCACGGCTGAAATTGTCTTGCCTTTGATTACAACGTATCTGCAACAAAACATGAAGACATCCTAATAAAAGGAACGAGAGTGGTCAAACGATTATTATGATAGTGTGCCAGAGCGTCAGTAGGAGTAGTCTACAACCTTGCTTTTGTGGCATTGTGATTTGACTATACTAGCTAGGTAGTACAGCAGAAGGAATCGAACCAACTACGTGCGACCAGAAATTTGTGCAAATATCAATTTAATTTTTTTAATGCCTATAATACAAAACCAATATGACAGATATCACATCAAACAAACCAAGAAGGCGCCATGAACCGTTGGCGCTAACTCGGTCGAGCAGTACAGTACAGTCAAGTACAGGGTCGGCTGCTGAACCCCAGCAAAATTAATGTTGGTCGCCCTGTTTGTGAGCTTGCATAGCCATCACCATTTCTCGGTCACTCAGGCTAGCTAGCAGTCTACAATCGTGGATTTGTCCACAGACATTGAACCACACACCATGGTATCAATCTTCAGGATATTTTCATTGTCCTCATCGTCTTCTTCTGTGACTTGCTCAGAATAAGAGTTGGTCGAGGAGGCGCTTGCTCCGGACCCGATTTTTGCTTCGGATGGGCTTGTTTCGATGTCCTCTTTCATCTTCATCATACAGATTTTGATGGATAGGTTTCCGTTTAGTGATTCACCGTTGTCGGGAGTAATGAGCACCTCGGGTCCAAGTAAAGAGAGGACGACTGGCAAGAGGATCAAACCGTGCAACACTCCAAGTGTCACCATGGAAAAGAACGCGGTAAAAACGGTACGCAGAATCACACTTGTGCTGAATGCCAGAGGAATGGTGCCCAGGAAGGTGGAGAGACCACCCACCAAAATGCTACCTCCCATGGTTTCCAACGTGTATTTGACTTTGTCTTCCCGAGTTTTACCAGGCGATTCGTAGTACTTCAAAACGATGTGCATGAGAAAATCGACCAACAGACCAATGCTTATAACCATACAGACGTAGGTGACAACATTGATGTAGAGCCCCGCCCATTGAAGTGTTCCCAGAAGCTCCACGTAAAGAACCAGAATTGTTGGAAGGACAAATAATGTTGCCGTCCAATGCTCAATGAGGAAGAAACCAATCACCGTAACAGCGATGATACCCGAGATCGTCGTATATATAAGCTCATTGACAGCCACTCCATAAAATTCAATGATAAAGTACATGGTGTCAAAGGTAAAGAACTTGATGTCGCTTGCGCTGGCGCCTTTGTTGACTGGTTGCGCAAGTGACACATCTCGTTGGTCCGCCAGATAATCGATCTGGTCTTTCACGACATTCATATCCAAAGCACTGGGGTTGATCCAACAGCGAGAAGCAATAATTGTTCCATTCTCATCCCGAACGATGTCGTCACCGTAGGCCTCGTTGATAGCGGGGTTATTCAGTGCAAGAGTGAGCTTGTCGGAGAAAGAGAGCCCCGTGGTAAGCTCCCCATACATTACCTCAATCTCATCCTGCTTTTCATCGAAGTCCAGGACCCAACAGAATGGAGGCTTGCTTCCATTGATTGCGGGGACTTCCATTAGGTCATGGAGGTAATCGCGCATCTCTTGCTGGACGACAGGATCTGACTGGTTTAAGTCTCGGAAGTAGACGTTGACTGTCAGCTTTTGCTCACTGTACACCGGTATGTCATGCAAAAAGTCAGCAACATACGATCCCTCAGGTACAAAGTCTGCAGTACGGAATCGCTGAGTCAACTGTGTAGTGCAGTAAGCGCAAAACACGCTGTATGCCATGAACAGTAAGACAACCACGACCTTGACGCCTGGGCGCATCAGTTGCACGGCGTACATCTTCATGAGACCAGTAATAAAGTCGACATCTTGCTGCTGCTCTTGAGTGGGCGTTCGCTCTGCTTGATCAGTACTGGCCTCGGAGCTATCATTGTCGCTGGTAGGTTTTTCTTCCAAAGAAAGGTCACTTTTTCTTTTTTCGTATTCCACATCATCGGCAATGCACCAGGTGCTCTGACAACAATCCTTGCGGTTTTCCTTGATGCGGCGCTCGTCTAACACTAGAAGAGCCACAACAAAAGTGATGGAATACACATAAACCAAAAAGATTGTGGGAAACGCATAAAGGCAGACCCATCGAATAGCTGGAATACTCGACATACAACCAAGCACGAAAGCTAATGCTGTGGTAATTGTTGTCAAACTAATGCTTTGTCCAACTTCCAACATGGTTTCCCTCACTCGTTCCTCGGTATCCTTGTTGGGATTAGTTCTGAAATAGGCTCCGGTGATGATGAATGTGTCGTCCAAGCCAACGCCAAATACGATGAACGGCAGTATCTGCGTCATGGAGGTGAATGGGACACCTGGAAGTGATAAACAAATGGAAAGAAAAAGGTTGGATACGCAAGCCCATCGAATTCGTTTCTTGCCGGCGAAAACACAGCTAGGGTACTCACCAATAATAAACATGAGCCCAAAACCCGCCATGATGCTCAGACCAACAGCTGCCACAGTTCCAAGGCCAAAGAGACAGCGAGACTTGACTCGATCGCGCTTGTAGAAGACCATGCAAGTAAAGACACACATGATCAAGCCCACGAACGGAACGAGAATAAGGTCTTTTTCGATGGCTCTCTGAAATTCAAGTTCATACGACAGCATTGTAAAGTATGATAACTTCAGAGGAATTGTAGGATCTTCTTCCCACTTGGACTTGAGGTCGAACAAACGGTTCAACATTTCAACTTCAAAGTCTACGACGCCTTCCGCGTCGGGAATGTTAATTCGAACAAGAAAGGATTCCGCGGATTCGAGTTTTGTACCATCTAGATAATCCTTTTCATGGGTATTGTGAACAGCCTTGCGTACAACATTGCCAAAGTTGAATGCAGCAATGACTGGCACTCCTCCTGGGTACGTTGACGCCGACATGGCCTCGATGACATCATGATCGTTGTGGATTTCTTGATGAAAGATATCGGCGGAGTGGTGCCAAAATCGTGTGGCAGAAGTAATTTTACACGTTGGTTCTCCCTTGGCGTTATGAGAATTACTTTGTTCGCACATTTCGTCATAGCCGGGCGTATTACGAACCGTATCAATGGCTTCAAAGAGCCGTTCTACATTCGCCCGCCCCAAGACGTTCCCGCCATCATTGTGCAAAACCATGGCAAGTGGCCTGGGCGGATCTGGAAAGCCTGAGTCGTCGCTGATCCATGTTTTATGGTCCATTGTAACACTGTTGAAGGGAGCATATACTTTTTCATAGTCGACCTGGATATTGAAGTTGGTGAAAAAGCCAACAATAATCAAGGCAAACGAGATGAAGGTAATAAACCAAATAGTTCTCTTTGGGTTTCTTGCTGCCAGCATAGACGAGAAAAGGATAAAACGAGTGATCCCATGATGGACAAGGCCAGTCAAAAAGGACCACCGTTTCGTCACCCAGTTTTTAGGACGAGGGGTGTAGGCGGTATTCTTGTTAACGTCATCGTCTTCTTCGTCATTCGACGATGTGGACGACGTGGAGGATGGAAAATCGTCGTTATTGCAGTTATCATCAAAATCTTTATCCACTGAGCAGTTTTCGGTTTCGGTTGGGTCGGCTAACATAGCGGGTGGAGTTTTGGTATCATCATTATCCGCAATTAGCTCTGTTTCGGAGCACTCGTCCGACTCCCTGGAAGGGCTAGTCATGATTAATTGTGATGACATCTCAGTTTGAAAATTTGCTGTAAGGCTGTTTGCGCACTGTATCTTTAAAAAGAAGTGGAAGGAATTGTGAGAAATAAATGTGATATTACAACCACAACAGCACTGGCAGGATGTTTTGCAATATTGTATTAATTTGAGATTTTGCAGATCCCAAAAAGTGAGGTGGCGGGCATCACTTTTTTGGAGGTCATTTTGACAACTTAAACTTGGCTCCCCTGCGCGCTTCCGATAATACTCAGCATAAATACCAAAAACTTTTTGTCGACCCGAGTAGATTCCGAAGTTGTGACTGGTCCCCCAGTAATCAACTTGCGACGGACTTGGACTACAACAGCTAACACATCCGTGTTCAGTTTTTAGGCGCAGGAACCATTAGCTATCTCCAGCTAACAGGCTAGATAGCAACTAGGTAGCAGCCAGTTTATCCAATGCTGCAGTATCTGCAATAGTAGCCAAAGCTCTTAGGATCTAGCACAACTAATACCTTTCAGAAATTAAGTGTGATCAGGAGAGGAGTCACGGCTCCGTTCTGACTGAGCTACTCCGTCACTGTCTTGAGCTACGAGGAGGACGATTGGTGTCTACTCTGTACCAATACTCCCCTTCCCCTGTGTGCATCCAGACTACTAGTAGTAGTACCGGCTAGAATGATCGGAATGATGAGGATTGGAAACTACTATACTAACGGTTATGTTGTCGTTGACTAGTATTGGCGAGCAATGAGATGGCCGCCGTCCGTACATGGCAACTCGACGAACCCAAAGATTCCCCGAATTGGCTTCGGACCACTTCTTTTTTTGATATATTGTTGCTACCAAGCAATTTTGAGGGTGTAAATAGTGGCAACTGAGCGGATTTTGTCGCTTCGCTTATGCTCTCGTTTTCGTCCGGGTTTGTTCAAAATAATCTTCTAGGCAACAACTAATGGTGACCGAATAAAGAAAATTCCGGCCAAAACGATTCTAGCTACATAAAAAAAACTTAGAGCAAACCTCTAAAGTAACCAATAAAGAAATGCTCCGTACTAGAGCAAGCTGAAGATCCGTCGACTCAAGAGACTTTGTTTATTGCCATGCATAGATTACTGTAGTCTGGCAGTGAGCCCACTTGAGCTCTACCTACAGGAGGCGAAAACTTAGACAGGGACAAGCAGACTAACAAAAGAAGCCAATAAGAACTGCTGCAGAGCAAAGATCCAGAGCAGTCGCCAACGAAACAGAACTTAATTACTTTAGTGGCATGCATCAATCTCCTCCACTGGCAGCAAGCCTACCAGCTGGGGCTTCTAGTAGAGGCCAGTCACGGGCTTCGAACATGAAGAACATCATTCTCAGAGACTAGCCCATCGTGAGCTAGCTAGCAACCTACTGACAGCACAGACTAGCTACTGGCTAGAGCGACGGACGGTGAAGTTTTGGCCATGATTGGAGCAACTTGGGTGTCGAATGAGAAGAAGACTTCTTTGTGACAGCCCATGATCGAAAGCTACTGTTGCCGTAATCCATCGACAACACCGAGCTAGCACGACGGAACGGCCGTGGTGTTTCGGCCGTGATTGGAGCAACTTCGGGAAGATTCCAGAATGGAAAACTATGGGAACGAGCTAACTAGCTACTGTAGCAATTAGTGTGGGTAAATTTTCAGGACGGCCGTTCTGTGGCGATACTAGAGCAGGCTGAGTAGCTGTCCATGGCATTGGCACGACGCAAGACTCCGTTCGATGTACTCTTGCATATTTTTCTAGTAGGTAGCCACTTCGTCCCTACTCCTTCGCTTGTTACCTCTATTGCATACAGAAATCTCCCCAAAGGTAATTCAAGATGATCAACAGGTTGCTAACCATCTAGTAGCTAGCTAACTACCTAAGACGAAGCCAAAGGAAGGCCGTTCCCGCAAGGGTGGCCTCAAATTTTTCATTTATTCGCGGAACGGGCAGGGTCATTAATTCGATTGACCTACAATCTTTCGCGAAGCGCGCCGGGGGAATATGACTCACGTCCACACAGTTTCAATTTTTGCTCATGATTCAGTTGAGAGGAGCTACATCTTTTCTGGGGAGCCCCATTCATCCATTCCTTTGAGTTATTATCATTGGGAAAGAACAGCATTGCATCTTTCCGGCACGCAACAACAATTCAGTATGGACAACAGCGGCAGCAACAACAATGGATTTCATAATAATAAAGGACGAAGATCGAGCACTTGGGTTGTAGCAGCGGCAGTCGTTTTCTTTTTTGCTGTTACCGCGCTCATTTTGTGGTTGGTTTGGGGCCGACCCGATACCCTTCATGAGGTTACGCAAAAGTTTCAGCAAGACTTTGGAATTTCCAACGAGAATGAACCAATGATTGCGGATGATGGACATTACGACGAGACCACGTGGAATTCCGGTCCGCCGAACACTGCTACTATAGTTTCAAGTTTAAAGCCAACCACAGAACGTACTACTACCTTGGGGCCATCGCCTGATGAGCACAGTGCGGGTCCTTCGTCAAAGCCTAGTCCGGCACCTTCTCCAATGGTTGCATATGACGAGTACGTAGCTGATGGTGGAGGAGACATTGAAGGTCTCGCCAACATGACCAGTGGCAGCGATGAATCGATAGGGCAATCTGGAACGCCGCCCGCCTGGTGGCTCTGGTTGTCCATGGGGGATGAAGATATCCCAACAAGTGATAGTGATCCGCAAGATGAACAAGATGAACAAACCGGGCAAGACGAACAAACTGGACAAGACACGCAAGACACAAACAAGCAAGGTGAACAAGCTGGACAGGACAATCAAGACAAGGACAAGCAAGACAAGAAAGACCCGTTCGTGGGAGACACTACATTGATTGCATGGCTCTGGGACATTATTGTGACTGGCAATAAAGGTGGAGACATCGAACTTGGACTCAGCTTTGTCAATGCCCTGGATGATTCATGGCAGGAAGAGTTCCAAGCCGCTTTTGGCGATTGGCAACAAGGATCTGATTTGATTGCATTAAGCACTACAAAAACGTCTGCCGATCCGGACTGTTCCCCTGTGGATGGCGTTGTCAAGATTTGCAATGGTGACTTTGGTCCAACAGGTTGGAATGGAATTAATGAACAAGTAGTCCGGTATTCCTCCAAGAATGGTAGTCCTGGATACATGGTTTCCAGTGTTGTTAAAATGAACGACTACTACTTGAAACAAGCCAGCCAGGCAGGTCGTCAACATACCATGTGTCACGAATTAGGCCATAGCTTGGGATTGCCGCACACGGATGAGAATCCTTACAATGAGGATCTTGGAGATTGCATGGACTATACCATGATACCAGAAAATAATTTGCACCCCGGGCAGGTCAATTTCCAGCGCCTCAATTCCATCTACATTGATTTTGAGAAGCCATCTCAAAGAAGGTTCTTAAGGTAGAAGTCGACATGGAGAAACATACTGTACAGAATCGAATACACTTTCATTAATCTCTTGTATCTGAGCAAATGAAGTACTCACTAAAATATGCGAAGGAAATGATGTTGACTATGTCTTCTACCAGTCGAGTGTTGAGTACCACCGCCAACATTCATTGTTGTCAAACAAAGCTGCACCATCCATCACGATCGATTGGAATGTCCCAGGACATCGAATCACTCAAACTATGATTAATTATCAAAAAAAATCCCTAATACAACTGTAGAAAAC
>ENA-ORBV01013260-ORBV01013260.1-microbial-mat-metagenome-genome-assembly--contig:-NODE-13260-length-12553-cov-4.290237_pt1 | contig 12553 bp, 8 predicted proteins | sample MGYA00237777_ERZ505514 | MGnify/ENA primary metagenome ERZ505514 (study PRJEB26160, sample SAMN06269048) | microbial mat metagenome | isolation source: Oligotrophic lake microbial mat | place...
GTCTTGCTACCTAGCTAGTAGCTACTAGCTAGTAGAGCCACAAAATACACAACAACCTGCTCTTCTACTGCACCTCGGGGTAATCGCCGATTCTAGAAGTCATTGGTAACGGTCGTACTAAGTAGACTGGTCTTAGTGATAATTAAAATAATCGAAGCAAGTAGGGGCAGGTCATTATTAGCGCCTATCAACACATAGACGAGCAAGGCGGGCCGCAGGATTGTCGGCATTTTCAGATGATCTGATTATCACTTGAATTCTTTCAGATGATGTTTTCTAAATCGTCTGAATTCTTTCAGACATTTCCTTTAAGTGTTTTATTAGCGATGAACTTGAGTCTTGGGCAATCACACTGCCAAGCACGACTGCATCACAACATCCGTTTTAAACGTGCTTGCTCGGAATCGCAACATGTCCATTGGAACGACTGCGCGGCGTGAAACAAGACTAGCTAGCACGAAGGTTAACTTCAAGCTTGTTGCATGCGATGCGTTTGATTCTAAATCACAAATCACAACAGGCATCAGTCTGAAATCCGAAAGAAAATGAATCTTGGTCGAGGATTAATTGTGCTAACCGCAAACGAGGTTTTGAAGGTTGGGCTTGAACTCGTTCATACAAACGAACGGATTCACAAAGTCAAGGGAGATCCATGGACGCCGAAAACAAACCATAAGCGATTTAAAGGCCATTGTGGCACCAGTCATGTAGTTGTGTCTTCTCTTTGGGGGGATTTGCAAACTACAAACTTCGTCCCGCCGGATGTGCCTCCACAAGGAGAATGCATTGAATCACCATTGGAGTCTCTAAACTTCATTTATAGATACAAACGAGAGACTGAGCGCGAAGCTGTGTTTGATAAATCTCGAAAGACATTGAGAAAATGGTGCTTGCATTATTTGAAAAGGATCCAAGCACTCAAATCTCAGAAAATTATCTTCCCTGAGTTCAATGCTGCGGATGTGTGGATCATGACGGTTGATGGGACACATTGCAAAGTGAATGAGCCTAGCCATCCTGAATGTTCTATGGATGAGAAGTGTTTCTCCCATAAGCACAAGAACTCAGGAATGAGTTATGAATTAGGGATCCATCTATTTGAAAGCAAGCTCATATGGATGAATAGCCCCTTTCCGGCTGGAAGAAATGATAACGGCAACTTCTCTCAAGGTGGCCTGAAGGCGAAGCTTATTTCGATCCAAAAGAAGGCTCTAGGTGATAAAGGACATAATGGCCATCCGGAGGCTTGTAGCACCTACAATGCTTTTGATGATGCTGCTGTCAAGAAATTTAAAAGCAGAGCCCAGATGCGCCACGAGCAGTTTAATGGAATGCTCAAAGAGTTCTCTTGCCTCGACAATTGTTTTCGGCATGGAGAGGAAATGTTCAAGGTTTGCTTTGAAGCAACAGCTGTGATTTGCCAGTGCCGAATGGACCATGGCGAGCAGTTGTTTGATCTCCTTTCGGGCATTTGGTTTGACCATGCGGAAGGCGAATCCGACGAGGATGCCGACAGTGATTCCGATTAGAGGGCGCAGCTCAAATGACGCAACATTAGTAAACAAGTAACATAAGATGAAATAGAAACAAATTATTTGCATGAAAATACATTGTTGTAGAATTTCTAATTCGCAGTGTTGTGATCACCAAAGATGCGACAAACATGCCTGATCAAATCGGAAATCGCTGTGATGCTTGATCCAAGAATTGCCCTTTGAATTGAAAGAAGATCTATCGCCATCTTGTATTTGAAAATGGCACGAACTCTAAGAAGAACAAGAAACTTCATTTGAATTGTTCCTAATGCTTTATTTATAAACTCTACCGGTGTTCAACTCACTACAAAAGTCTTGAATGTCATTCCCAAGAGCAATCAACCGCGGCATCTCGGCCTCCACGTCTACTGCCATTCAGGAACCAACAGTGTCAGGCTGCCCAGAGGCGGCAGCCCCTTCATAAATGAATCCACTCTGAACTTGTTGCGGCTGCTGCTGTGCCTGCGCCTGCGCCTGCGCCTGTGCCTGCGCCTGTGCATGCGCCTGTGCATGCGCTTGTGCCTCGGCCTGTGCCTGTGCCTGTGCCTGTGCATGCTGCTGCTGCTGCTGCATGAAGGTGCTCATGTTGTTCATTGCCTTCATCATGCTTTGCAATTGATTTTGCATCACTTCATCATCTTCCTTCATGCGGCGAGTCATGTCATTGAAACGATCATCCATGTCAGCTTTTATGTCGTCAATTGTCTCCTCAAAAGAGTCAAGCGAGGCGTTGTCCCCTCCGATGTCCATACCAGAAGGTCCTGCGGTGTTGCCGAAGCATCCTTTCGGGGCAGCATGCTGGGCCTGATGAGACTTTAATGTCTTGAGGAAAAAAGTAATGTGCTGACGGCCATCTTGGTCAGTTTTATGTCCAATGTTGCCATTGATCAAAGGTCGTCCTTTAATGTCAACAAACGCTTTGAACAGTTCTTCGTCTGCAGAAACAATTTCGGTCTCTTCCCATTTGTCAGTCAGCTGGTCTCCTTTGAGACCGACAAGCAACTCATCCAAAGCACTGACTGCCACATTCTCACTGTCACTACTCCACCCACCACAATGCGACAAGAGCTCACTTGCACTGGCCGGATTGGGCATGCGTGTCTTCATCTTTACGGAAAAACCATCTTCACCGAAGATAACAACATCCAGATTTGAGAGCTTTGTGTCAACCCAAACGACGCAAAGGATGATGCCTTTGGGCAGTGGCAAGACGATCTTCTCTCCAAGTTTGTTGCGCTTGTCCATGTTTCGGTTTTTCGAGTGCCTTGATGCTATGTTCGTATTTGATTTGACAGGCTGTGGGATTGGCTTTGAAGCTGGAGACGGCCTTGGGGTTGGAGTTTTCGGAATGTCGGGTACTTCAGACTCACTGTTGATGCCAGAGGATTCAGTTGGCTCTGCACCAGCGCAATGTTTTATTAAAACTTTTTGAAAGCACTCTTCTTTTGAAAATGATTTCCAACACTGAGCTAGCTGCGCAATCTTACGTCGCAAGGGGTGCCCTCTTTCTTTGCATAGATGCTCACGGGCTGGGTTGTTCAACAACTTGTCCAGACCTTGAGATCCAAGGTCGAGCACTTTGATTCCGGCTGTTCCTGTTTCCTGGAAGATGTCCTTTGCTAACTGTTGTTTCACCGGATCAGGAACACCACGTTCCTCTAGTTTAGACTCTTTTTTTGATGTGCTTTTTGGCATTGTGACGAGAAGAATGAGTGCTTCAAATTGGAATGCCATCATTGTGGCACGACCAATTTGGCGAGTTGGTCGTGGTGGTGGTGGTGGTCGTGGTAGTGGTCGTGGCAGCGATCTATTCGGCATTGTTGAAACAAAGCCACAAGGTGGCAGTAGAAGCTACACAAAAATGTTTGTCTTAACAAGAACACTCATTTTACGGTAACAAACGCATGCTGGGATAGCTCACACCACTCGTTGCCTCGAATCAACTCTATGCTGGTTCCGACGATTAAAGCAAGACAGGTCGTGCTTGTTGACTAGTTACATTTTTCTCAACGACATAAGAAGACAGCTCCGATTCCATAAAACGGTGAAGAAAGAAGATGCCTACTAACTCTAACGCCGGGAGTAGCACTGCGTCTCCTGCAAATGTCTCTAGCAAGGCAATCAGCAATCTGACTGTAGCGGAAATCAAGGCCGAACTTAAAGCCCGGAATGTGCATTTTGTATCCAAGCTTCGTAAGCAGGATCTTCTCAAGCTTCTCAGCGAGTCCTTGAATTTGGAATCTACAACGCCGGGCAATGTGAATGAGATTGACAAAGTTGCAGGCAAAGATGCTGGCGGCGACACGGAAAACACAAAGGAAACACCACTAAAATGGAATGCCGATCATCCAGCCAGAGCATTGCTACACAAAGAAATCGAGGCAGGAAACATTCCTCTTGATGCAAATCAAATGGGACCCGCGGAAGTGCATTTTACTTGTAGTCACACCATCGAGTTTCAAATGAAGGGGATGGAGTATGGAGACACTTTTACTTCCCCGACTACGAAGCCTTCGAGAGATAATTTCTACAGATAAAAACCGATCTGCAAACGACAAGAATGCCTTAAAACTGGCAATGAAACACCATCCTCCACCAACATTGAATCATCGCGGGCGACCCCAGTGGAATGGTTCTGTTGCTCAAGCTATCTTGCAGTGTGACATTGCTCAAGGCAAACACAAAGGAAAGGGAGCACGAAAGGCGTTGTGCAATGCTTCAGACAGAGCCGTGTGCAGAAGGGCTCTGTCACCAAAATCATTTCGCTGGAAACTACAACAGGAGGAAAGAACAGAGAAGTGCCTTTACACTCTGAAGTGCAAAGCGGAGATAAAGCTGAAAGACAACATTGACAAGATGCAGAAGTCTGCCTCCCGCAAGCATGTAGAAGAGCGGACGAAAAAACCCATCGAATGAAAGTTAATTAATCTGCAACATAACAAATAAGCAAATCGTACAAATGCTATGTGTGAATCTGCCCTGACTGCTTGTTGACTTAGCTAGACACCCCGATAGCCACGCAAAATGAAGACATTCGCCGGCTACATCATCATTGTCACTGACATCGACATGCATGGGAAGACGGTTGTCGCGTTGCATCTTAACAGAGAGGCTGACACGCGAATCGCCGATAGCACTGGTTAGTCTTGAATAGAAGGAATGTCTTCGCCAATGCGAACATTTAATGCAAAATGTCTGAAATTTCAGATCATCTAAATAATAATTCAGATCATCTTGTTGTCGTCTGAAAAGATTTAGACGATCGCGAGCCGATTCCTGTTCGATGACTTTGCACGCATGCGATGTACGGAGACGAGCCGGTCACGCTACAGCAAAGAATGGGCAATCAGTCATTTGCTAGGTAACTGCCATGACCAACACATAAGGGAAATCGCCAAGAAGACGTTTTACCCGAGGTGCTGCGTTTTACAGGGGTGGAGCAGTTCGATGGTTAGCCTCGTCTCATTTCACTCCTACTAGTACTCTAGTAGCCAAAAATAACTAAATAATGTCGTCCATGATCAACAATACCTGCTTACCTTCACTTTTACCTTCGAATCCTACTCATGCCAACAATAATAATTGTTATTCCTTTGCCGCCATTGTCGGTCAAGATGATTTAAAGTTGTGCCTCATTTTGTGCGCCATTGACCCGTCCATTGGTGGAGTGTTGATTCGCGGTGATAAAGGCACGGCCAAAAGTACTGCTGCACGAGGATTGGCACGTCTTTTGCCGCCAATTGAAGTCTTGTATGACGAATTGCTGGATGCACTGGATCCGTATAATCGCAGTGCGGCATGTATTCACAGTACGGACAGCAACCACAACAACAATACTGATGATGCCAATATTAAGAATCATAGTTCGAGTCGGCGAACAGACAAAGACACGTCCGACGAGGCGTCCTCTGTACCTGACAAAGAGAGCACAACCATAACAAGTCGACTCATCCCAACTCCATTTGTCGATCTGCCCATTGGCGCTACGGAAGACCGTGTCTTGGGATCTCTCGACTTCTCGGCCACTATTCAACAGGGCGGGCGGCGAGTCTTTGCACCAGGTCTCTTGGCGTCTGCCAACCGAGGCATCCTGTATATTGATGAGGTAAATCTTCTACCGCCCCATCTCGTCGACGTATTGTTAGATGCGGCTGCCATGGGAGTCAATACCGTTCATCGAGAGGGCATTACCATGATTCATCCTGCCAAATTCATGTTGATTGGGACCATGAATCCAGAAGAGGGCGATTTGCGTCCGCAATTGTTGGATCGATTCGGTCTCATGGTGGATGTTCGAGCACCCAAGGATCCAAAAATAAGGGCTGAGGTTGTACGGCAACGAATGGCGTATGAGTGCAACCCAAAGGAATTTCGAACCAAATGGGAAACCAAAGAAAGTGAAATAGCACAGCAGATTAAAAATGCCAAGAATCTGCTACCGCAAATACGACAGGAAATGTCCGAGGAATTGTTGTTACTGATTAGTACCATTTGCAGTGAGTTCATGATCGACAGTCTGAGAGCGGATATTACACTGTACAAAGCAGCGACGGCGTTGGCTGCTTGGAATGGCACGACAGAAGTTACCCCTGACCATGTACGGCAGGCAGCCAAATGGGTACTAGCTCATCGTCATCGTCAGCAACCATTTGGTGGGGGACAGGATCAGCATGATCAGGATACGAACAAGAAGTTGGAGCAGATTGTCAAGGATGCAGTTGGTACCCCTCCCGAAACGGAGAATGAAGTTGAGGGCAGTGATGGCCAACAACAACCACAAAACCAGCAACAAAACCCGGCAGATGGAGATGGAAACGACGGACCGATACCTGCAGCGGACTCCAATCATGCAGATGATTTGGAGGACGGCCCAAACGGCAATGTACAAACGTTTACTGCCAGCAAACCTCAGCAAATCAAGCAGCTAAAACTTGGAAAACAGCAAAAGGGACAACCCGGTGCAGGTCGGCGCAATCAAGTCAAGAGCACACCTCAAATGAAAAAGGGTCACTATATCCGGTCTGTTCGTACAGATAGCCCAGTAGATATCGCACTTGATGCCACGTTGCGGGCCGCCGCGGTGAATGGTCTGCATCCGGAAACGGGTCAGCCCATTATCCTTCCCGACAATTGGAGACGAAAAGTTCGGAATGCCAACACCAATACATTCATCTTGTTTGTCGTGGATGCCTCCGGTTCCATGTCGGCACGCCAACGAATGGAGGCTGTCAAGGGTGCCGTTCTTGCATTGCTCACGGATGCCTACCAACAACGTGATCGCGTGGGAGTGATTGCCTTTCGTGGCGTTCGAGCCGAAGTCCTTTTAGAGCCTACGCAAAGCGTGGAACTTGCGGAAAAGCAATTGCGCCGTCTCCCCACGGGTGGCCGAACGCCCCTGGCTCACGCTCTGTCTCTAACGCATGCGACTGTCCAGCGGCTTTATCGGCACGATCCAGATCAGGCCATTTTGATTGTGTTACTCAGTGATGGTAAGGCCAATGTACCACTGTTGCCGGACTCAGTTTCGCCGCCGGATGGCGGTGACGGCGGAAGTGATCCCTGGGCACAAACGGAGCAGGTTGCCGCCAAACTTGCGACGTTGGACATTCCGACGCTGATGCTGGATACGGAAACGGGTCATGTTCGGGTTGGCCGTGGAAAAGAGCTTGCGCACTGTCTGAACGCAGATTACTTGCCACTCGATGATTTGAGCGCGGATGGATTGACCCATACGATACGACAGGCCTTTAGGTAGAGCATGATTGTAGAATCTGTGCCAAAATCCAAAAATCGATCTCCCTACTTGTATACGTAGTCATCTTTACCGCTGTTTGCCTCGTCGTAGAAATGTAGTCTTCGTGGTTCTTATTGTTGATTGTGGACCATTTGGATTTGCTACGACGAGAGAAAGAAGTAGCAAAGAAACTGTTAAAGCCACCAAGCTCGTAATGGGCATTTTCATCCGAGTGACATGATTTCCCGCCATATGTCATGCAAACAGTTTGCAAGGATATTCCGTCCAATTTTTGGCATACTTGTAGTCTTGGAAGCACCAGACGTTTCTGGTCCATTTCTTGTTGCTGTAAAGTGAGGCTCTAAACCATATATATATATGTTGCAGTCTTTCTTTCAATTTGATATTTCCTTCGAAGACGATGAGGCACTGTTGCTGTTGGCGTTGCCAAACATTGGAACGACCGATGGGATTTTGTCAATGCCATTATTCTTGATAAAGGACAAGGCAATGGATTCCACAAAACAACCACAATTGACTACCAACAATTGATGTCGGACCGGAACAAAGGCAAAATTGATGGTATCGAGGGGTGTCCACAGTGCCACTTCCAAAGCGTAGGTGGGCATAAAATCCGTTTTTAATTGTTGCGTAATGTCCGTCCACCATTCTCCATTCATGGTACCCACAACGCCAAAATACGCCAAGAGACTGACGGGATGCAAGACGATCATTTCCAAGGCCAACTTGGTAGTGGTCACGGCCAACAACCGAGGAGAGGATGATGCTGCTGCTGCTGCTCTTTTGGAGGATAAAACTGTTGAAGCCCCAGCCGCGACTATGGATTTTGCGAACCGATCCAAGACTTGATACCACTTGTGGGCAATGGGACCCCAAATCAAGGACGCGTACGCGGTTTGGTGGAAGGTGCGTCTCCAATCTATACTACTACTAGTAGTGGTGGTAGATTTTGCTGCTACATCTGTAGCAGCGTTGTTGGTAGCAACCCTCTCCATTTGTTGGGTGGCCAAATCTCCCAGGCCCCATATTATTCCAGAAGTAAACATTTCCGTGAGCATGGGCCGTTTGTCCAGCGATGCGCTGTAGGCTGTCGTGAGGGTCCGCATCAAATGCATGAGCATGGTTTTGCTTGTTTGATTGATTGACTACTGATGGATTCTAATGAATCTCTATGGACATTGCCCCATCCAACAGCTAATGCTCTTTCAGAATACCAATAGAGCATGGAATTGGGAGTGTTGATGTTTGATTGTTCAAGCATTAAGTTGCTTGTCATTTCGGACAACGATGATGTCACACAGGCGACTCGCCCATCGATTCATTCGTTTTTTAGAATTCTTCTTTTTTAGCGAAGTTCTCGCGCTGCTCCGGCCCTCATTCATGTTTTCCCCACCACAATCAAGTCAACAACAAAAAGCGGCAACATCAACACCCCAATCTACTACAAGGCACCACTTATAAAGTTTGTAAGAGGTTCTGACTACATCACGTTCGCCCACTAGCTCTGAAACAAATGTTGAAGTGCATGTTCGGACGATCAAGTTATCTACGTACAGTACTGCGGTATGATACAGTCCGTATTCTGTCTTGTACTGAGGCGAGTCCTCCTTGAACTATTCTTTTGTTTTGGCCAGCCAATGATTTGGCTGCTCCAACGATTCCAATTCGACTCTTGATTGGGACGTACCGACTTCACAATAGGTACTACTATGCGGAGCTACTCTACAAACTTGAAACTAAATCCATTCACGTTCCGTTCTCCCGTGCTTCCAGGACGAAGGCAAAAGTAATGGGAGTCATTCCTCGAATAGGGCCGACAGTCAAACAAAAGGCGATTTGTGTGCAACAATAAAAAAACATGGTGCCATTACAATACTGGATTTATTTGTCCGGACAGGCCAACACTACTAATACACGAAAAAGCCTTAGCGGGTGTCGTTTGAGTGCCAAAACGTAATATAAAACGATGATTCCATTCTCCGTGAGTTCTGTACTGTACAAAAATGTTGAGAATGGCAGCGTAGCTCAAGCCCAAGCAGTCGTGTGCTTGCTATAAAGCTGAACAAGATGGGAAATGGGGACGACCACGACCAGGCAGTTTGGACGTTATAGCACTCTCTAGTAGCAAGTGCCGCACATTGGCCTGGGAGTCCTACTCTAGCAGAAACTGAATGAGTCTGGGTGGCCGTGACTAATTGCCTGGTTCGGCATAGCAATAGTCAATTCCTAAACCCACAAAAAAAATCGAGAGACAAGGTGAGAGTCCGCGTGAGAACAAAATCATAAAGTAGACAGTCGTACAGTAGTAGCAAAGGATGTCAGGTACGTACGCGCAATGCCCATGCCGACACACCCCGGTGGCGTTTCAAAATCATTGCCCCAGGTCCGTTCAAAACATTTCAAGTTGCCGACGCATTCATCATCGGTATTGCAATGCCCTTGACAGGCACCACATGGTAAGTCCACACTGCATCTTGGATCCAATCTCGGTTCCAATAGTGTATAGAGCGAGGTAGAATTTCCCGTCAGTTCTTGCGGGGATGCATCAAAGCCTTGTAAGAAGGTATTGATGTTTTTATGTTGATTGCGTTTGAAATTGTCCGAGGTATCCATGACGACGTGCCATAAATTGGTGTGGTAATACCGTGCCAAATCACAGGACGTGTTGATAATTTCTTCATAATTCCGGGGATGATGATGCATATTGACGCATTTGTCATCGATCCGATCAATGGCATATTTGTTTCGCGGTCGTATTTCAAATCCGACATGTTCAAAACCACTTGTCCGATCTTGTGTTGTGGAAGAAGAGGCTGGTTTGCCCGTGTCGTCCAAGCCACTTTTGGTCGTTTCTTTGCCACCGGAACCGCTCTTTTTCTCCACCTTGACTTTCTCATCCTCCGCAGCATCCTCCAGATTGTTCATGATCATTAGGTCGTGTGGCAATCCATAAAACAATTGCGATTTGGAATCGTCACAGTTTTGGAGGAGGTATTTGTTGATATGGATTCGGTCGAGACACAAGTTTTTGGACAAATCCGCTACCATTAGGAGTCCCAATGTGTCGCCTATTATGGTAATGGGAGGACCGGTCGGTCGCAATGTAGAACTGGTGGGTTCCACCGTTGGTACACTGGAAGGCATGGTGGTAGGTTTTTGTGTTGGACGGTTCGTTGTCGGTGCACCCGTGGAGGGTGCAAACGTCGGTTTCTTGGTAGGCTGTGGACTGGTAGTAGGAACGGATGAGGGCCTGTCAGATGGCGTGGCCGTCGTAGGTGATGTGGTGGGTACATTGGTTGGCAGGGACGACGGTTCTGGAGCTGTGGTGGGTACATTGGTTGGGAGGGGTGAAGGAGCTGTAGTTGTTGGTGCGTCAGAAGGTGCTGTCGTTGGAGCGACAGAAGGTGTTGAGGTAGGAGTGTTGGTGGGAGCCGCGGATGGACCTGGACTTCTAGAAGGTGTGGCCGATGGACGTGCGGATGGCATTTTGGTCTTGGTAGGACTTGCCGTGTACCTATCGGGATGCAAAAAGGCGCGAGTGGGTGCAGGACTTGCCAGATCCAAGTCCACCGGGATTTTGTTATTGTCGGTAATATGGTTCAACAGATTGGATTGCAAATCACGTTGTTCTTGTTGTTGGAGGTGAAGTTGACGTTGTCTCATTTTCTTCTTGTCGTCGTCAAAGGGTGCATTGGGATCTTCTTCATCTACTTCGGTAGTAGCATCGTCTTCGTCCTCGACCGGAATCCATACAAACAATTGTTGATCAATGTTGCGACAATACTCCACCCATAAAATATCACCTTCGTTACATTCGTATCCTTCACACTGAATACACCAATCCAATTCGTGGTCACAATCACCCTGCCAACACGATTCTTTGCTCCAAACCATGCGCAACCGAAAGGGACCAATGCCCTTGAGGGGTTGAAGGAGCTTGGCCACCTGTGTGGCATTGAGTTTTCCAGCCATTGTGGCGTTGGAGTAGGGTGGAATGTACTCGTCGTCGTCTTTTGTCGCCGTCGTGGGAGGGGTGGTGGCTTGCGTAGGACTTGTCGTGGTCGGAGCTCGCGTCGGTTTGTTGGTCACAATCGTGGCCTCCGTGGGACTTGCGGTAATGACCGTCACAATGGGGCTCATTGTAGGACGGTTCGTTGGTTTGGAGGATGGACGGTTCGTGGGAGGAGTGGTGGGACGGCTAGTAGGATTTCTCGTAGGACGAGTCGTAGGATTTCTTGTAGGTTTGGCGGTAGGATGAGCTGTTTCGGTTGCGGTCGAGTTGGCATTTCCCAACTCGGCTGCCTTTTCACGAGGCTGTTTCTCGTGTTGCGAGTTGAGTTGTCGTCGTTCCTCCTCAGTAGTCCAATAGGCGGCCATGGATCCCCGCAGTGCGGCACCACCCAAGGCTTGTTGTTGTTGTTGTCCACGCAGGAGTGGTGTGGGTTCCTCGTCTCCCCCTTCGCCATCGTAATCCACGGCAATGGGGTCGCGGCCATAGGCCTCGTTGTATAACGGCATGTCATCATCCAAGCCATGGTCGCTCTCGTGTTCGTAGGCTTCCACACCATCGTAGTCGTACGCGTACCTGCGGTGATGTTCCTCGGCAACTGGATCGGGAGATTGCGCATTTACTAGTGGCGATTGGAAGACACTCCACTGCAAGATGAGAAAGGAGAAAAGGAGGCTACAATAAGTAAAGCTATTGTAGGTCCCACCACCTTGGGAGCCTCTACATCTCTTGCTATTGTTGCTGGTACTGCTAGTAGTAATTGACGACGCCATGTTGTATATTCTAGATAGGAATCGTGGTAAAGGAAATTTATAATATGAGTGTGCCGAATTACAGTTGATGATGGATGGCTTGATTGATACTACAGTAGTACAGTTAGTTTAGTGTATGATAATGTGGCGGTTTGTTCTGGATATTCAATTGTTCTTGTTACCGTTTGTTATCTACCGTTTTGTTTGTGTGCTTGTCTCTCTATGGGATGGATGAGATGACGTTCCCCAAGAAGACTGTCCTGTCCAACATGCAGGATAGTGGTTGTAGGTGCGGGTATCGTGTCAAAATGTGACAACGAGCAACACACATTCATTCAAATCGGATTGTGAGAGTTCCAAGGATTTGAATTTGCCTAAGTAATCGAAAGGGTCGGCGTGCGTTTGTGACAACCAACGAAATCCAACCTGTCCATGAGAGCACATGTGAGTACTAATGTTTGAAACCCATAAACGTTAGCGTTAGGGGTGTTCTCAAATGGAC
>ENA-ORBV01013263-ORBV01013263.1-microbial-mat-metagenome-genome-assembly--contig:-NODE-13263-length-12551-cov-3.870210_pt1 | contig 12551 bp, 10 predicted proteins | sample MGYA00237777_ERZ505514 | MGnify/ENA primary metagenome ERZ505514 (study PRJEB26160, sample SAMN06269048) | microbial mat metagenome | isolation source: Oligotrophic lake microbial mat | place...
ATCTACACCTCTCTATTCGTCGGCAGCGTCAGATGTGTATAAGAGACAGCGCTGGGATGGCGTTGGGCCCCGATGCGGACGTTAATGATGGCCGCAGCTTTCATCAGTTTGCTTGCCATCAATTACTATCAGGGAGACCTTGGCCGCGCAGAGGAGGTTTTCCTCCTTAAATATCTGGGCTCGAGCCAGTCCGCGATCATGTGGATGAGCTTCCTGTTTTTTCTGTCGACCGTCAGTTACTGGTCAGCCACCATTTTTGGCTCGGAGTTCGCTGCAAGGAGTGGAACGGCGCTGGCCTGGTCAGCGGTCCTGCTCGGACTGACCGGTATGCTGGTGCGCTGGTACGAGTCCTACCTGATCGGGCCGGACATTGGGCATATCCCCATTTCCAATCTGTACGAAGTGTTCGTGTTGTTCAGCCTTGTGACGGCGCTGTTCTACCTTTACTACGAGCAACGCTATGCCACACGGCAACTCGGGGCATTCGTGATGGTGGTGATCAGCGCCGCCGTAGGCTTCCTGTTGTGGTACACCTTCGAGCGCGAGGCGCACGAGATACAGCCGCTGGTGCCGGCTCTGCAGTCCTGGTGGATGAAGATCCACGTTCCCGCGAACTTCATTGGATACGGCACGTTCTCTATCGCGGCCATGACAGGCTTTGCCTACCTGGTGAAGGATGCCGGCGCATCGCATGCAGCATCCAGACCGGCCTTGGGCTTGTGGGCGGCCGCCTTGATGCTTGCACTGTTGCTGGCGCTTGAGGCGGTGGTGTTCCGCAAAACCGGCACCTCGGCCTTCTGGCTGGTCTACTTCGCGGCATTCGCCGCCGGTTTGGGGGCTGTTGTTGCGGCGCGCCGGTCAATCGCTTCCCGCCTTCCGTCGAAGGAGCTGCTTGAAGACCTGATGTACCGGTCGATAGCGGTGGGCTTTGCGTTCTTTACCATTGCAACCATCCTGGGGGCTTTGTGGGCCGCCGAAGCATGGGGGTCTTACTGGTCCTGGGATCCCAAGGAGACCTGGGCGCTGATCGTTTGGCTTAACTATGCCGCATGGCTCCACATGCGCCAGCTCAAGGGCCTGCGCGGCGCACCCCTGGCGTGGTGGGCGCTCGCCGGCCTGCTGGTCACAACCTTCGCCTTCCTTGGCGTCAATATGTTCCTTTCTGGCCTGCACTCCTACGGGCAACTCTGATGATTCCAGGGCCCCGTGCAGAGAAATCGCGTGCCGGGAGCCTTTTGGAATAAGCTTTTAGGCTGCTTGTATACGCCTTGCGGGCATTTGCATGGATAGCCATCCCATTGAGCGACACATTCCCAGGCTGCGGCGATATGCCCGAGCCCTGGTGGGTGATCGCTATGCCGCTGACGACCTCGTCCAGGACACTCTGGAGCGTGCCTGGAACAAGCTGCACCTGTGGCGTGAGGGAAGCGATATGCGGGCGTGGCTATTTGCCATCATGCATAACGTCTTTGTGAATCAGGTGAGAAGCCGGCGCCAGGAAGTCGAAAGAAACATGGAGGAACTGCCCGTGATCGCGGTGCGGGGCACCCAGGGGCAGGAGCTGGAAATGATGGACATGGACCGTGCGCTGGCGGCACTGCCCGAAGATCAGAGGGCAGTCATTTTGTTGGTGGCCGTGGAACAACTGACTTACGAGGAAACCAGCAAGGCCTTGGCTGTCCCCATCGGGACTGTCATGTCACGTCTATCGCGTGGACGCGAACGGCTCCGTCAGATCACGGCCGGCGGCGATGGCTTGACCTCATTGAAGCTTGTGAAATGACTGACGCCGATCTGCACGCCTACGTCGACGGTTTGTTGCCGGCTTCGGCTGTCCAGAGAGCCGAAGCCCATCTTGCGGCCCATTCTGAAGATGCGGAGCGGGTGCGCGCCTGGCGCGAGATCAATCTCGCATTGCGCAGCCAGTTCAACCCTGTCATTGACGAACCGGTGCCAGAGCGGCTTCGCATTCGGCCACGCTTCTCAAGGCATCGCCGGTTCGCAGTGGCAGCTGCCCTTGTTTCCACCGGAATTGCCATTGGGGGTATCGGCGGCTGGATGACGCGAGGAACTTTTCAGGAGACACAGCAAGCGGCGAACCCCTTGCCGACCTTTGCCCGTCAGGCGGCCATGGCCCACGTCGTGTATGCGCCGGAAGTGCGGCATCCCGTGGAAGTGGGCGCCGACCAGGAAGATCACTTGGTCCGCTGGCTGTCCAAACGGCTGGGGACAGAACTGAAATGTCCAAAGCTCGGTGCGGTGGGATATGAACTGATCGGCGGCCGATTGCTTGCGAACCCCAATGGTCCTGTGGCGCATTTCATGTACCAGGACAAGCGCGGTAGCCGGTTGACACTATATGTGTCGGTGCAGAGAGGCGAGGCCAGGCAAACGGCCTTCCGCTTCAGCCAGGAAGACAAGGTGGCTGTTTTCTACTGGATAGACGGAAACTATGGCTATGCCTTGTCCGGAGAACTCAATAGGGACGTCCTCTTGAACGTGGCCAATGTTGTCTATAAACAATTGAACCCGTAACAGCAAGGCATAGGTGTGTAAGGAAGCCGGCGAATCAACCGACTACACGTTACGCCATCGAAAACCGGAGATTTACCATGCTTATCAAGCGCCCCGCGGATATCAAACCTTCCGAAATCACGCCCTATGCTTTTTATCGTCGCCGGCGCGAGTTAATGGCTTCAGCCGGAATCCTCGCGGCCGCCAGCGTCCTGCCTTTCGGTGTGTCAGCACAGGCTGGAGCAAAGCTGCCTGGAAATGTCAGGAAAAGCAGTTTTAGCACCTCCGAAAAAGCCAATACCTTCAAGGAGATTTCCAGTTACAACAACTATTACGAGTTCGGTACGGATAAGACGGATCCGGCGGAATTTGCGGGGCGCTTCAGGTCACGTCCGTGGACTGTGAAGGTTTCCGGCGAGGTCAGGAAACCAAAGACCTTCGGCATCGAGGAGCTGCTGAAATTTCCGCTGGAAGAGCGCATTTATCGTATGCGCTGTGTAGAAGCCTGGTCGATGGTCATTCCCTGGGTCGGCTTTGAGTTCAACCAGATAGCCAGGCAAGTCGAGCCGACCGCCAACGCGAAGTTTGTCGAATTCGTTACCGTGGTCCAACCGGACACAATGCCAGGCGTCCGCTTGCCGGTTTTGAATTGGCCCTACCTGGAAGGCTTGCGAATCGACGAAGCCATGCATCCATTGACTTTGATGTCCGTGGGTCTGTATGACCAGATGCTGCCCAACCAGAACGGTGCTCCCATACGCCTTGTGGTGCCTTGGAAATACGGCTTCAAAAGTGCCAAATCCATTGTGGAAATTCGCTTCGTCGAGAAGCAGCCCAAGGTTGCGTGGGAGCTTGCCAATTCAAGCGAATACGGTTTTTATTCCAACGTGAACCCTAACGTCGATCATCCGCGATGGACCCAGAAAACGGAAAAGCGTTTGCCGGCATTTTTTGCCAACCGCAAAACCGAAATGTTCAACGGTTACGGAGAGCAGGTGGCGAAGCTGTATGCAGGTATGGATCTGAAAAAGTTTTATTAGCTGAAGGCGCGCGTGCTTTCCTATTGGCGCAATCCGTCACAGGGACATATCAGGCATGCCAAGGTACTGGTCTTCGCGCTTGCATTGTTGCCCCTGTTACGACTGGTCCTTGGTGCAGTAGCCTTTCCCGAATGGCTGGGAGTCAATCCGGCGGAGTTCATTACGCGCTCCACGGGCGACTGGGCATTACGCATTTTGTTGCTGACTCTAGCCGTCACCCCGCTGCGGCGACTATCCGGTTGGAACTGGCTACTGAGGTTCAGGCGAATGCTGGGATTGTTTGCGTTCTTCTACGCAATTGTCCACTTTTCCAGTTTCATTTCGTTCGATCATGTGTTCGATGTGGACGCAATTATCAAGGACATCGTCAAGCGGCCGTTCATAACCGTCGGCTTTGTTTCACTGGTGCTCATGCTGCCTCTTGCGCTTACATCGACGAACGCAATGGTGAAACGCGTGGGGGCAAAGCGGTGGTTGGCCTTGCACAGGCTGATCTACTTGATTGCTCCTCTGGCAGTTTTGCACTTCTGGTGGATGGTTAAACGCGACATTACGGAACCTGTCATTTACGCGCTGATCCTTGCGGTCCTGTTGGGCTTACGGCTGGCGTGGTATGTGCGCGCTCGACCCCGCCACGGCGAAGCCAAACCAGTAAGACTCTGAGTCCAGAACTTTCGCGGGCAAATGCGGCTGCATAAATGACAAATGCCATTTATGCGTTGTTAAGCAACCATTTTTCGCATTTTATTTCAATATGTTACATGACCAAACCGATTGCTTGGCCGCCATCTTGGCTTGACTGATAATCCTAGTTGGGCAGTCAGCGGGGTTGTGCTAGCGTGGCTGCCGCAGCACATGGCAGGGTTGTTTTCGTTCGGAGCAAAGAGGAGGGCTCGTTGCGTGAACGGTTGAACCGGTCATGAGTGCGACGACATTTCCATTATAAAAAGAGCGGGGCTGCTTTTATGAAAAGAGTGCGCGTGGGTGCATTGCTTGCCCTCGGGATATTGCTTGCTGGCGGGACTGGGTACTGGTTTGGCGGCTTGAGAGAAACAGCTCCCCCGCCCACTGCACAAACTGCTTCCAAGCAAGGCGGTGGCGTCAAAGGCGGTGCGGGCAAGGGAGGCGGCGGAGGGCCTGTTCCCGTTGAGTTGACCAAGGTCGCAACCGCCATACTGCCGCAAACCATCACTGCCGTTGGCAGCTTGCGCTCAGACGAGTCAGTTACTTTGCGTCCCGAAGTTTCTGGGCGTATCACTGCGATTGAATTTCAGGAGGGCCAGCGAGTGACCAAAGGGGCGGTGCTGGTTCGGCTGGATCCGGCCGTCAACATGGCGGAGGTTCAACAAACCCGCGCGAACCTGGCATTGGCCAAGAGCAAGTATGAGCGTGCCGTCGACTTGTCCACACGCAATTTCATATCGGGGCAGGCGAAAGACGAGGCTAAGAACAATTTTGAAGTAGCCCAAGCTGCTGCTGGGCTGTCAGAGGCTCGACTGGCCAAGACCGAAATCAGGGCGCCATTTTCCGGCTTCATCGGCTTGCGCGTAGTTTCAGTGGGAGACTATGTCCGCGAAGGCGCAGACTTGGTCAACCTCGAAGCGATAGATCCCATTAAAGTTGATTTCCGTGTTCCCGAGACCTTCCTCCGGCAGGTGAAGGTGGGCCAGGCGGTTGACGTAATGCTGGACGCGCTTCCCGGCAAGACCTACAACGGCAAAGTCATTGCATTGAATCCGTTGCTTGATGCTGCTGGCCGTGCTCTGGTCATCCGCGCGCAGGTCCGAAATCAGGATACGACTCTGCGCCCGGGGATGTTTGCGCGCGTCAGTCTGATCACATCAACAAAACAGGATGCCTTGGTGGTCCCTGAAGAGTCGCTGGTCCCGCAGGGCAGCGAACAGTTTCTGTTCCGGATCGTTGATAACAGGGCTGAGCGGGTCAAAGTGGAAACCGGCCATCGCCGTGACGGGAAGGTGGAAATTCTCAGCGGCGTTGCGAAGGACGACGTGATTGTGCTTGCAGGTCAGTCCCGCCTGCAACAGGGCTCAACGGTCCGCGCGAGCGGCGATGCTGAAGTGGGTACGGCCGCGACCCGGCGTCGGCGCGCTTCCGGTCCCGAATCCACGGTGCCCGGTTCCTGAAAGCGATCGTTCCATCCATGGGCAATGCCAACCTGTAACGTCTCGAGGTAACCATGACCCTGCCAGAGCTATGCGTCCGTCGGCCAGTATTCGCCACCGTTTTATCGCTGGTTATCTTGCTGATCGGGTTGATTTCGTATCAGCGCCTGTCGATTCGGGAATATCCGCGAATCGACGATCCCATCGTTAGCGTCAGCACGACCTACCGAGGGGCCTCGGCGGAGGTCATCGAATCTCAGGTCACAAAGATCATTGAGGACTCTCTCTCGGGAATCGAGGGAGTGCAACAGATGACCTCCCAAAGCCGCTCCGAACGGAGCCAGATCACGGTGCGCTTTCGTTTGAATCGCGACCCGGATTCTGCTGCTGCCGACGTGCGCGACAAGGTGTCACGTGTGCGCGGCCGCCTACCTAACGAGGTCGAGGAACCAATAATTGCCAAGGTGGAAGCGGATTCACAGTCCGTTCTCAGTATCGCGGTGCAAGCGGGATCGCTAACGCCGCTACAGGCATCCGATTACATTAACCGGTACATAAAACCGCGCTTGTCAGTCCTTCCAGGGGCAGCCGAGGTGCGTGTGTTCGGAGAGCGGGTGACGTCAATGCGCATTAATATTGATCGCACGCGCCTGGCCGGTTATCGCCTGACGGTGCAAGACGTCGAGGACGCATTGCGGCGTCAAAATGCGGAAATTCCGGCTGGCAGGATTGAATCCACGGCACGGGAGTTCACGGTCGTTGCCGAGACCGGAGTGCAGACGCCTGAACAATTTTCCAACGTCATTGTTGCCAATGTAGGTGGATATCCCGTGCGAATTCGCGATCTCGGATCGGTCGCGATAGGCGCGCTCAACGAGCGCACCATATCCCGATTCAATGGCAAGCCATCGCTTAACATCGGCATTGTCAAACAGGCCGTCGCCAATCCCCTGGATCTGTCCCGTGAGGTTAGGCGGGAAGTTGCCAAGATGAACGAGAATCTGCCCTCTGGAATGAAGCTCGTCATTGGATACGACACTTCAACCTTCATCGAGCGGTCAATTTCATCAGTGTTCATAACCATGGTGGAGGCAATCGGTCTGGTGGTGCTGGTGATCTTCTTCTTTCTGCGAAGCCTACGCGCCACAATCATTCCCATTGTCACCATCCCGGTATCGCTTATAGGTGCTTTCGGGTTGATGTACATGTTCGGATTCACCATAAATACCCTGACGCTCCTGGCGATCGTGCTGGCCATAGGACTTGTGGTGGATGACGCCATCGTCGTGCTCGAAAATATCTTTCGCCACGTTGAAAACGGCATGACGAGAGTCGAAGCCGCCCTGAAGGGCTCTCGCGAAATTGCTTTTGCCGTCATCGCCATGACTCTGACACTGGCGTCTGTGTTTGCGCCCCTAGCATTTGCCACCGGACGTACCGGCCGACTTTTCATTGAATTTGCGTTGACTCTATCGGGCGCAGTGCTTGTGTCGGGGTTCATGGCACTCACGTTGACCCCGATGATGTGTTCGCTGCTGCTTCGACACGAAACCAAGCATTCCTGGATTTACAACAAAATCGAGGCAGGATTCAACGTATTCACCCAAGGCTATCGCCGGCTCCTTATTATGGCGTTGCATGCACGCTGGCTCGTCGCGATAGGCTGGTTTGTAATTCTGGCCAGCGGTGCCTTGTTTTTCTCCATGCTCAAGTCGGAATTGTCCCCAATCGAGGATCGGGGAATCATTTTTGGCGTCGTTACTGCGCCGCAAGGTTCCACGCCGCAATACACGGCTGACCAAATGAAGCCCATCGAGGAACACTATAGTCAGGTATCCGATGCGTTCGCCTACACGGCAATTTCGGGCAATCCCACTGTGGTGGATGGCACAGCGATTCTTCGGTTGAAACCTTGGGAAGAGCGCAAAAAGAAGCAGCAGGCTATTACCGATGAGTTGCGCCCGAAGCTTGCCGCTATTCCTGGAGCTCAAGTGTTTCCGATAAACCCGCCTTCCCTGGGCCAGAGCGCTCGAGCCGCGCCGATCCAGTTCGTGATCATGGCCCAGGTCCCTTACTCCGAGCTTCAACGACTTGCCGATCGCTTCCTGGAAGAGGCAAGGAAGTACCCGGGGGCGCAAAACTTGCAGACGGATCTGCGCTTGAACACTCCTGAGGTGCGCGTCAACATAAACCGCGACAAGCTCGGAGACATGGGCATCAACGTAGATAACGTTGCGCGGACCCTCGAGACCATGCTCGGCGGGCGCCAGGTTACCCGCTTCAAACGAGATGGCGAACAGTATGATGTGATTGTCCAGGTGGCCCCTTTGGCCCGGTCTTCACCTGCCGACATCAGCGAGATCTATGTTCGTGCACGCAACGGCGGCATGGTTCAACTGGCCAACATAGCGGACGTCAAGGAAGGCGTGGCCCCACAGTCCTTGAATCATTTTCAGCGGCTGCGCGCGGTGAAGGTTACGGGCACCATAGCTCCCGGCTATTCCATTGGCGAAGTGCTGGAGGCGTTTGACCAAGCGGCCAAAGTGTCCCTTGGTGCCTCTGCGCAGACTGCTCTGGATGGACAGTCAAGAGAGTTCCGGGATTCTGGTAACGAAATTTATTTTGTTTTCGTGCTCTCGCTGTTCTTCATTTATCTTGTCTTATCGGCGCAGTTCGAAAGCTTTACCACGCCGTCCGTCATCATGCTCTCGGTGCCCCTGTCAATGACGGGGGCGCTGTTCACGCTGTGGCTCACGGGAGGGACGCTGAATATTTATAGCCAGGTTGGCCTGATTACGCTGATAGGCCTGATCACCAAGCACGGCATATTGATTGTTGAGTTTTCAAATCAGTTGCGTGCACAAGGCAAGGACCTGATGACGGCGGTTGTGGATGCGGCGACATTGCGCCTCAGGCCCATCCTCATGACAACAGGCGCCATGGTGGTAGGGGCATTGCCATTGGCTCTTGCGACCGGGGCTGGGGCGGAGTCCCGCTCGCAGATCGGTTGGGTGATCGTGGGCGGAATGACGTTCGGAACGGTTTTGACGCTTTTTGTGATTCCTGTTGCCTACTCGATCTTTGCCAGAAAAGTACACATCGAGGCACATGGCATGGACGAGGCAGCAACCGATGGTGCTGATCAACACGGTCTTGCGACGCAGAACCCGCGCTAAGGCCAAAGAAACCGGCCAAGGGTTTTTTCGACTGCTATTGAGGAAGCAGGTGTTCGCCGGCGAATAAAGCGATTATGTCTTCCCTTTCACGAATGAGAAAGGTGTTCATCCCATCCACCATGACTTCGGCAGCACGCGGGCGGCTGTTGTAGTTTGAGCCCATGCTCATGCCATAGGCGCCCACGGAGTGAATCGCCAGCAAGTCGCCCGGTTCAAGGGTCAGACGGCGATTGCGACCGAGAAAGTCACCGGTTTCGCATATCGGACCGACGACATCGTATTTCGTTGCCGGTCCGGATCTTGGCCTGACAGGCTCTATACCATGCCACGCGGCATATAACGCGGGACGCACCAAATCATTCATTGCAGCATCCACGACAGCGAAGTTCTTGCTTTCTGCATGTTTCAGATATTCCACTCTGCTAAGCAGTACTCCTGCATTGCCCACAAGCACTCTTCCCGGCTCGAATAACAGCCGTAAGCGCCGACGTCCGAGGCGGCTGAACAGTTTAGAGATGTAGTATTTGAGATCAGGCGGTTGCTCATTTCTATATCGAATTCCAAGTCCGCCTCCCAGATCTATGTGTTCCAGTGAAATGCCGGCGCGCTGTAATTTATCGACGAGTGCAAGGATTCTGTCCAAGGCCGCAAGAAAAGGCGCGATGTCGGTGAGTTGAGAACCGATGTGACAGTCAATCCCTGTGACCTTTACTCCGGGCAGGCGCACGGCCTTACGATACAGTGCGAGCGCATCTCCATGTGCTATGCCGAATTTGTTCTGTTTCAATCCGGTGGAAATGTAGGGGTGTGTCTTCGCATCCACATCAGGATTCACACGCAGCGAGACTGCCGCTTTTTTACCCATCGAAGCGGCAATGCTTGAGAGGCGCTCGAGCTCCTGTTCGGATTCCACGTTGAAACACAGGATATCGGCCTGCAGGGCGGCCTGGATCTCAGATCTGCTTTTCCCTACCCCTGAAAAAACCACTTTCCTGGGGTCCCCGCCAGCGGCAATGACTCGCGCCAACTCACCGCCGGACACGATATCGAATCCTCCCCCCATACGTGCAAACAGATTCAGTATTGCCAGATTGGAATTCGCCTTCATTGCATAGCAAATAAGCACGTCGCGTGAACCGCAGGCCACCGAGAAGGTCCTGAACGCGTCTTCCAGCGCTGCCTTGGAATAGACATAGCATGGCGTTCCATACTTTTCCGCAAGGACTTCAAGCGATACTGATTCGGCGTGCAGCACGCCTTGGCGATGATTAAAAGCCGGCACGTGCAGCACTTACTTACGGGGAATTTGCTGGTTTGAGTCGGACTGTGTGCCTGCCTGAGGGTTAGATGGAAGGAACAGCGGTCCCTTGTTTCCGCAACCCGGCATGAACGCAATTAACATCAGGAGGCAGGCAATGCGTAACATGGAGAACTCCAAAGTGAAGCGATGGTAGCACGGTGATGGATGATTTCGAATTAAGCGCGGGCAAAGCTCTGGATTCAATAAGGCAGGCGATTGACACCAGTGGACTCGAGTGTGACGTCGAACAGAAGGGAGATGGCGTGCTCGACATAGTCCTGAGCGATGACAGCCATATCATCGTCAATCGTCATGCCGCTGCTAAGGAGATCTGGGTGGCGGCAAAGTCGGGTGGCTATCATTTTAGCTTCGATGGCCGAAACTGGATCGATTCCCGTCACGGCGAGGAATTGTTCGCGTCGCTCTCCCGCCACCTGAGCGAACAGGGCGGTGAGCAAGTGGTGCTTCGCTCACATCGTGATTAGTACAACTGGTTCCTGACCTCGTCAGGAGCGCGTGACGAGTCTATGGTGCTGGCTTCGGGCGGTGTAGCTTCGCGCATGAAAAACTCAGGTCTGCCATCCGGCGCCTGCTGCCCCGCCTCGTTGACCCTTATACTGACAATGCCTTCCGGCGCGACGGCTGCTTCCTCGGGTATGTTTTTCAAGGCTTGGGACATATAGCTGATCCACACAGGTAGCGCGGTCGTTGACCCGGTTTCACCGTTGCCCAGTTTGCGCGGCTGATCAAATCCGACCCAGGAAATGCCCACCAGTTTGGGCTGATATCCATTGAACCATGCATCCACGAAATCGTTTGTGGTGCCCGTTTTGCCAGCAAGGTCATGCCGGCCAAGTGATGCCACCCGAGCGGCCGTGCCATAGCGGGTCACATCGCGCATCATGTTGTCCATCAAGAAAGCGTTGCGGGCATCGATGACTCGGAGGCTTTCATCTCCGGCTTGCTGAGGCTGTGCTTGGGCCAATACGTTGCCGCGGTCATCGACTATCTTCGACACGATATAGGGCTCGATTTTAAATCCGCCATTGGCGAATACGGAATAGGCCCTGGCCATCTGCCAAAGTGTGACCGATCCTGCTCCCAGGGCCATGGTCAGGTAAGGCGGATGCTTCTCCGCGTCAAAACCAAAGCGCTTAATGTAGTCCTGTGCATACTGAGTGCCGATCGCCTGGAGCACGCGTATCGATACCATGTTCTTGGATTTTGCAAGCCCCGTGCGCAGTCGTATGGGACCCTCATATTTGCCATCATAGTTTTTCGGCTCCCAGACCTGCCCCCCAGTCAGGAAGGGGTCGACCACAACCGGGGCGTCGTTCACGACCGTTGCCGGAGTAAAGCCCTTTTCGAGCGCAGCTGAGTAGATGAACGGCTTGAAACCCGACCCCGGCTGTCGCCATGCCTGAGTCACATGGTTATATTTATTGCGATTGAAATCGAATCCGCCAACCAACGAGCGTATCGAGCCATCCTGCGGATTCACCGAAATGAAAGCTGATTCCGCTTCCGGCATTTGGGCGATTTGCCAGCCCCCCTTTTCATCCTTGATGATACGGATGACCGCGCCGCGTCGTATCTTCTTGTTCGGAGCGGCTTTTTCGTCAAGGGAGCGAGCGGCAAACTTCAGGCCATCTCCGGAAAACGTAATGATCTCGCCGCCCCGGCGCGCGGCCCGAACCTGTTTTTGGCTTGCCTCGACGACGACCGCCGCATACAGGTCGTCGCTATCCGTGAAATCCGACAGCGCATCCTCATAAGCTTCTTCAGTATCCTCCTTCAGTTCCGCGAACCCTTCTGGTCCGCGATATCCGTGTCGCTTGTCGTATGCGAAAAGACTCTTACGAACAGCCTCATAGGCGGCGTCCTGATCCGCCTTGAGCAACGTCGTATAGACCCGGAAACCTTTTGAGTACACCTCATGGGGATAACGCTCGTAAAGCATCTGACGAACCATTTCGGCCGCAAATTCAGCATGGACTCCGAAATCATTGAGCACATGCTTTACGGCCAATGGCGCTTTTTGAGCTTCCAGAAGACGGGCTTCGTCGAGATAACCAAGCTCTCCCATTCGTCGCAGCACGTAAAGTTGCCTTTGTTTCGCACGTTTGGGATTCACCACAGGATTGAATGCGGAGGGTGCCTTGGGCAAACCTGCCAGCATGGCAGCCTCGGCCGGGGACAGCTGCTGCAAAGTCTTGCCGAAGTAAATCTGCGAGGCTGCGGCGAAGCCATATGCTCTTTGACCCAGATAGATCTGGTTAATGTAAATTTCCAAGATCTGGTTCTTGCTCAGACTCGCTTCAATGCGGAACGCGAGCAAGGCCTCGTACAGCTTGCGGGTTAGCGTCCTTTCTGAAGAAAGGAAAAAATTCCTTGCTAC
>ENA-ORBV01013265-ORBV01013265.1-microbial-mat-metagenome-genome-assembly--contig:-NODE-13265-length-12550-cov-5.157861_pt1 | contig 12550 bp, 9 predicted proteins | sample MGYA00237777_ERZ505514 | MGnify/ENA primary metagenome ERZ505514 (study PRJEB26160, sample SAMN06269048) | microbial mat metagenome | isolation source: Oligotrophic lake microbial mat | place...
GGCAGCGGTCAGCGCCGCGACCTGCTCGGGCACGTCGGCCATCGCCACGATCGCTGCTTCGGGGGCCAGGGCGCGCACCGCCTTCACCAGCGCCAGGTTGGTCGTGCCTTTGAGCAGCATGTCGGGCAGGGTCGACACGATCACCTTGGCGTGGTGCAGCCGCGCGTGGTGCAGGGTGTCCAGACTGGCGAGGTCGCCGAACACGCCGCCCAGACCGCGCGCGCGCAGACCGGCGAGGGCCTCGGGATTGAAGTCGACCACCAGCGTGCGCGCCAGCAGTTCAGGACTGTGTTCGGCGAGGCGATCGATCACCGCGCGGGCGACGCGATGGTAGCCGAGCAGGACGATGGTGTGGCCCTCAGTGCCATCGGCCTCGGCGTCGGGTCGGTCGGCGCGGCGACCCAGGGTACTGAGAAGGCGGTCCCATACCCCAAACAAGCGGTGGCTGGCCTGGATCGCATACGAGGACAGCACCGAGGTCGCGGCCATGGCGTAGATCAGCGTCTCGAGCAGCTGGGCGCCGACATGCTGATGGGTGTCAACGCCGAGTGCGACGATGACCAGCGAGAACTCGCTGATCTGCGCCAGGTTGAGCGAGGCGATGAACGCCGTGCGCCGGCCGGAACCGGTCAGTTTCAGCAGCGGGTAGACGGTGATGAAGCGCGACACCCACACGAACCCGACGATGAGCGGCACCTGCCACAGGAGATCGATGGTCGGTCGCGAGATCTTCATGCCCAGGGCGATGAAGAAGAGGGTGAGGAAGAAGTCGCGTAGCGGCAGCGTCTTGGCGGTGACGTGGATGCTGTAGGGGAAGGTCGAGATGGCGACGCCCGCGACCAGCGCGCCCATCTCCTGCGACAGGCCGATGCGGCCGGCGACACCGGCGACCAGGGCGCACCAGCCGATCGACGTCGCCACCACCATCTCGGGACTGCGCGCGATCCAGGTGAAGACGCGGCGCAGCAGGTAGCGGCTGACCAGGAAACCGCCGGCGGTCAGCGCGACGCTTTTGGCCAGGGCCTCGACCACCGGCAGCAGCGCGGGATGATCGAAGTTGGGCTGGAAGGCGAGGACGAGGATGGCGAAGAGATCCTGCATGACGAGCACGCCGATCGTCACCCGGCCGGCGAGGGTGTCGGTCTCGAACTTGTCGTAGAGCAGCTTGACCACGATCGCGGTCGACGAGAGCGCGCAGGCGATGGCGAGGTAGAGCCCGTCGCGTCCCGCGCCGGCCCAACCGACGAGCGGGAAGAAGCCGAGACCGAGAGCCAGGCAGATCAGGAATTGGCCGCCGCCCGCCACCAGCAGCTGACGCCCGGACGCCACCAGCTGGCGCAGATCCATTTCCAGACCGATGATGAAGAGCAGCAGCACGAGGCCGATTTCGCTGATCACCTCGATGTTCTCGCCAGCCGCGACCCAGCCCAATCCGACCGGGCCGATCAGCGCGCCGGCGGCGAGGTAGGCAAGAATGATCGGCTGGCGCAGGCGATGGGCGAGCACGCCGACCACGGTCGCGGCGATGGTGGCGATGCCGATGTCATGAAGGAGGCTGTGCACGGCCAGGAAGCTACGGCGCGAAACGTTCGCGGCCATGCCCTCGCCTTCCCCAGGCCGGCGCTCCGGGTAGCCTGCCCGCCATGGCCAAGGAGACCGAACTCGCGCTGCCGGTGCGCGACTTCCTGATCGCGCGCGGGTACACAGTGCGCTCCGAGGTCCTCGACTGCGATCTGGTCGCGGTGCGCGGCGATGAGGTGGTGGCGGTCGAGCTGAAAATGGGACTGACCGCGACCCTGCTCATCCAGGCGGTGCAGCGCCAGCAGGCCTGCGACAGCGTCTATGTCGCCATCCCGCGACCCACCACGGGCGAGCGCGGCCTCGATTGGCGTGGCGCCCGGCTCCTGCTCAAGCGCTTGTCGCTCGGTCTAATCACCGTCGCCCTCGACTCCACGGCGCGCACCGTCGAGGTGGTGGTCGATCCGCAGGACTGGCGCCATGCGCGCCAGCTGCGTCAGCGCGCGCGCATCGTGCGCGAGGTCGCCGGGCGATCGGCCGACCTCAACCTCGCCGGTGGCAATCGCCGCAAGCTGGTCACCGCCTACCGTGAGGCCGCCATCCGCGCCGCGGTCCACCTCGACCGCCTTGGCCCGAGCGCGGCCAAGGACCTGGTCGCGCGCGGCTGCCCGGCCAACACCCGCGCCATCCTCTACGCCGATCACTACGGCTGGTTCGAACGAGTGGGCAAAGGCACCTACGCCCTGACCGCCCAGGGCCGGGCCGAACTCGCGGCCTACCCCGAGCTGGTCGCGCACTACGCGGCGCAGGCACAACCCCTTGGCGGACCAGGGTCGTCGGCCCAAACGGCTTGACCTCGGGGGCGCGCCCCTAAGGTGTGCGCCTCACCGTTTCGAGGGGTCTGTATGCCGCGCGTTTGCTATTTCACTGGTCGTCGCACCCAGTCCGGCTGGACCAAGGCCGAGAAGGGCGCCACCCGTGATGGCGGCGTGGGCAACAAGATCAAGGGCCGTACCAAGCGCAAGGTGAAGCCCAACCTGAAGAAGGTGAAAGCGGTCATCGACGGCGAGATCAAGAGCATCTACGTCAGCACCCGCGCCCTCAAAAAGGGTTGGGTGGTCAAGCCCAGCAAGGTCAAGAAGCCGGCCGCCGCCGTCGTCGCGAAGTGAGCTGAATCCCGCCTTCCCCGGAAGGCGGACATCCTGGCGCCGTGGCGGAGAGGCTACGCAGCGGATTGCAAATCCGTGTACCCCGGTTCGATTCCGGGCGGCGCCTCCAACAAGAAAACCCCGGTTTTTACTGGGGTTTTTTCGTTTTTCAAGCCAGAGGAAATGCCGCCCTCTTGGAGCCACGGCTAGGGTATGGCTAGGGTTTGGCGGCGGTGCGCCCCGTTGACTGCCACCGGCGAGTAGTGAGGCTTCGGCTACGACCGTAGCAAGAAGGCTCTATGACGCCCGCTCAGATCAAGATACCCGACCTCCCCGAAAGCTTTACTGCATCGGGTACCATCGTCGCCTGCGAGCGGGCGTACCGGACCGAGCAACAGCAGTGGGTGATTTCAGGGACTTTTAACAAGCTCGGGATGCAGTTCGATGAGGCCACGCTTGTAGAAATCGAGGGCCAGCCGACGCGGAGACTACCACTGCTAGCGCTGTCGTTATGGACCCGCATGATCTACAGACTCCCGCCTCCAACAGGGCCCATTGAGGCTGTGACCTTAATTCGCGTAATGCGATGGAATGATGCGCCTGACGGCAAATGCACCATAGTATCTCAGACGACCATTGGAGACTTGACCCAAGACAACCTCGGAAATGCAGAATGGGTTACACCTCTTCCTAATATTGGGTTCGAACTGTCCCCGTCGCGTTCGCTTCGGACAGGGGACAACAAGGTTCTGGCACAGTTTGAGCTATGGACATCCTCTGTAGGCCAAGTTGCACTTGACCAGCTGCTAGCTGTTCAGCCCCTTGAGGTGACCTATAGTCTAGTCAGAGTACCCTTCGATGATGCAAGCGCAGCTTTACGGTAGCGGCTTCCGTGAGGTGCGACCGACCATCGTCGAGCAGCTTGCTCCACGGACAGGTAAATCCCTCCCGTCGTTCGGAGTTGGTAAAACCGTCACGTGGACTGTCGACGATAGGGTTCACGCGCCGTCAAAGAATACCCTCAAGTCCGAATCTTCCCTGTCGATCATATTTAACATGGGCACCATGGTTGAGTACCGCAATGCGGGCTCCGATGCGACTTCAGTCGTCATCGAGTCCGTTATTTTCGACGACCACGCTGGCGTGCGTAGGGAAGCCACGCTACACATTGGCGGGCATATCGTTTGGGCTTCAGCACCGGATCATGACGGGGATACGATCTGGGGCAGAGGGGCCACGAAGCAGGAGTCTCTCTCCGATCTCGCTGCTACCCTCGCGGAAGTCGAGGAGACAGTCGCGGGCGACCCCTCATCTGAGTGGTTCCAACTCAACCAGGGCTAGGGCAAAGGCAGAAGCCTCCTGGCTAAGGGGGCGCTGATGCCCCCTTGCGGCTTCCCGAAAATTTCAACTCATTTGATACACCCGCCACAGGTGGGGGTTATCTATCGGTGTTGCTACTGGCCATACTTCGAGAATGCCAGGACTCCGCGATACATCCTACTGCTCAAGGCGGCCGGCGGCAATCAATGGCGCTGCGCAACGACCACCACGGACGCAGACAAAAACGTTGATCCTGCGCACGCAACGCGGCTGACTAAAGAGCGTTTTCCATCCGCATATAAAATCCCGAATCAGCCCGGCATTCTCCCACCAAAGGATGGCTGGCTGTGCTTCACGGTTCATGCGACTGCTCGCCTTAATGTGCACACGGTAGCCATTGACACTGCTTCTTGCGAGGTATTGGTCCGCGGTGAGCCAGTGCCGATCATAGGGTCGTCTTTAATTTCGTCTGATGATCGGCGCAAGCTGAAGGAAGATACTCCAGCGACTTACCATCGGGAGTTCGGTTCCGACTTCTGCTGAGGAGGGTCAAGGCGGCCCCGCCCTTTGCGCAAGCCGTCCTTCGCGGCGCTAGGGCGAAGCCTAGCAACTCGAAGCTGGAGGCGTTCAAGCGCGCTGCACCGTGAACTAAAGACATGCACCGGGATGCGCTTCCAGTGCTCATGGCCGCGGATCACGCTCAGCGCCAGGTGGCCGCAGATGATCGGCAGCAGGATCAGGTCGGAAACGCTCTCACCGACGCACCGTCCGCGCCCAGCGAGGAAGCCGAACGCCTGGACCGCGTTTTCGACCACTTCGAGACGCGCGCTGCAGCCAACCTCGGACAAGGCTTCGGCTGCCAAGCGCGCATCGCTGACGTTGTCCTCGACGTACAGCACCAGCTTGGTCGCCCGTCCGGTCAGGGCGGCCGCGGGGCAGGTAATGGAGGGCAGGTAATGGACAGGTAATGGGACAGGTAATGGACATACAACGATGAATGGGCTCCTAAACGGCGATTTCACTATTCACCGGTGAAGTGTGAACAGCTCCCTCCCTGGAAATCGTTGCAATTGGAGCGGAAAGCTGCGCCTCGCGACGGCCTCTTTAGACGTCCTTGTGGATTCGCGGATCGTGAGGCAGACTCCTGCCCGGTTCTCATGCCCACCTCCAGCGAAACTTTGGCGACCAGGCCCGTCTATGACGGGGAGGCGCGTTTCCAGGCCGTCTTCGAGGCTTCCCTCGATGCCATCGGGGTGTTCATCGACGGTGGCCATCGTTTCGTCAATCGCGCCTACCTGACCCTGTTCGGATTCGCGAGCCTCAAGCAGCTCATGGGTGAGTCGATGCAGGCCGTGATCGCGCCGTCAGCCCGAGCGGCGATGCGCGAGCACATGGCGGCCCACACGCGCGGTGAGGAACCGGCACCGCTGGTGGAGACCAGGGGCGTGCGGCGCGACGGCAGCGAGTTCGACATCGAAGTCTCAATCTCGGCCTATCGCTTCGAACTCGGCACCTACACGGTGGTGATCATCCGCGACGTTTCCGAACGCCGGCGGCGCGAGCAGGCCGAACGTCGCCTGCGTCATGAGCGGGACTTGCTACTCGATCAGCTGCAGCTGCAGCTCACGCGCATGCCCGTCCCCTGCGTGATGAATGATGCGTCGTTCAACTTCACCTATTGGAACCCTGCCGCCGAACGCCTCTTCGGCTGGAAGGCCGAAGAGATCCTCGGTCAACATCCCGATGCGACCATCGTGCCAGCGGCCGGACGTGAGCAGGTGCGCGCGTTGTTCCGCCGGTTGGCCTCAGGCGACATGACCGCCAATGGCGTCGGCGAGAATCTCACCCGTGACGGGCGCACCATCACCTGCGAGTGGATCAATACCCCGCTGCACCGTGCCGATGGCACCTTCATGGGTATCATGTCGATGGCCCTGGACCTTACCGAGCGCATGGTCCTCGAGGATCAGCTGCGCCAGGCACTCAAGATGGAAGCGATCGGCCGGCTCGCCGGCGGCGTCGCCCATGATTTCAACAATCTGCTGACCGTGATCACCGGCTATGGCCAGATGCATCTGCGCTCGCTGCCGATCGAGGATCCACGCCGGCGCCAGGTCGAAGCGATGCTGCAGGCCAGCGATCGCGCCAGCGCGCTCACCGGCCAACTGCTGGCATTCAGCCGCAACCAGGTGCTGGCTCCCCAGGTGGTGGGCATCGACGCCCTGGTGACGGGCTTCGAACCGATCCTGCGCCGGCTGATCCGCGAGGACATCGCCATGCGCTGTACGCTGGGCGCGCCCGGCGCGCGGATGAGTGTCGATCCTCGGCAATTCGAGCAGGTGCTGATGAACCTGGCGGTCAATGCGCGCGATGCGATGCCGCAGGGTGGCTCCCTGTGCATCGCCACGCGGGTTCGCATCGTCGCCGGGCCCGAGGCTTCGTCATTGGGCGGTGCAGCCGCTGGTGAATGGATCGAACTGACGGTGACCGACAGCGGCATCGGCATGGACCGCGAAACCCAGAGACGGCTGTTCGAACCCTTCTTCTCGACCAAGGAGCCGGGCAAGGGCACTGGTCTCGGCCTGGCAACCGTCTACGGCATCGTCAAGCAGAGCGGCGGCACGATCAGCGCCCGCAGCGCGATCGGCCACGGCTCGACCTTCACCATCCTCATGCCTCCGGCGGTCGGTGCCGCGACGCAGACGAACGCCGATGCGTCGTCGGGACGGATTGCGATTGAACAGCGCGGCACCGTGCTGCTCGCCGAGGACGACATCGATGTCCGCACGTATGCGCGTACCGTGCTCGACCAGGCTGGATTCACGGTGGTCGAGGCCGCCGACGGTGCCACCGCCATCGCCCTGGCCGAGGGACGCCACATCGATTTGCTGATCACCGATCTGGTGATGCCTGGCCTAAGCGGGAAGGAAGTCGCGCTGCGTCTCGCGGCCACCCGTCCTGGACTGCCCGTGCTGTACGTCACCGGCTATACGGATCATTCGAACCCACCCTTCGTTCCCGGCCAGCCCACCGACCAGCTCAATAAGCCATTCTCCGGCCGCGCCCTGGTGGCGGCCGCCTCGCGCCTGCTCGCTCCCCGTCCCTGAGGAAATGCCCATGCCCCCCAGCATCGCCCTTGACTCACGCCTTGCCACCAAGCGGGTCGCTTGCACCCGGATAGGCGCAGGACATGGTGCGACCATGATCGGAGTAGCACCCTCCGAACAAACGAAGTATCGCCTGCTGTCGGCCCTCGGGCTGGACGAGGCGAGTTCAGGCGCATCGCCCGCGCACGAGGCCACCGCCATCCTACCGCCCGCGGATAACGAGATTCCCGAACGCCTCGGTGGCGTGCGCATGATTCGTCCCCTCGGCCGTGGCGGCATGGGCCAAGTCTGGTTGGGGCACCACGAAGCGCTCGATCTCGATGTCGCGGTCAAGATCCTTGCCCGCGACGTGCTCGATGGCGACCTGCTCATCCACGAGGCGCGCGCCGCGGTGCGCCTGCAGCATCAGCACGTAGTGCGCATCCATCATGCGGGAGACGACCACGGCCGCCTCTACGTGGTGATGGAATACATGCCGGGCGGCGATGTCGCCCAGCTGCTGCGTCGTGAAGGCCGCCTTCCCTGGCGCCGCGCGGTGCGCTTGGCGGTGCAGGCCGCCGAAGGTCTCGCCGAGGCGCACCGGCTCGGCTTGGTGCATCGCGACGTCAAGCCCGCCAATTTCCTCCTCGACCAATCTGGCCAGCTCAAGGTCGCCGACTTCGGCCTCGTCCAGCGCGTTGGCTACAGCAAGGCTCCCGCCGGCGTCGCCCTGGGAACGCCCGCCTACATGGCGCCTGAACAGGGTCTCGGTCAGCCGGTCGGCCCCGGCGCTGACGTCTATGCGCTCGGCGTCACCCTGTACCAGATGCTCACCGGCAGCAAGCCGTTCCGCGGCGACAATACCTCGCGCCTGCTCCAGGCGCATCAGCAGCAAGCCCTGCCGGACGCGCGCGATCTCGCCCCGGACGTGCCAATCTCCCTGATCGAACTGCTCGCCAAGATGACTGCCAAGGAGGCGGAGCAGCGTCCAGCCGATGGGGCCGCGGTCGCCACCTTGCTGACGCGCCTGCTGGCCGAGCCCGCTGAAACGGCAATCGCCACTCCGTCGCACTCACGCCGGCACTCGTTCGCCTTCGCCGCCGGCATCGCCGCGGTCGCCGCCATCGCGGTCGGCGGCTGGATCGCCGGTCACGGCGGCGCCGACGTTTCCTCGGGTGCGCCCGCGGGCGCCATCGTCGCTGCGCCCGGCGGCAGTCGTGCCGACGCTTGGCGCACCCCACCGCGCGCCGCCTTCCTGCTCGCCCAGGATCTTCCTGCCGATGTCGAAGTCGCGGTGGAACGCGCCCTGCGCAACACCGGCCTCACCATTGTCGAACGCCAGCGCATCGACCGCATCGCGGGCGAACAACGCATGACGCGCGATGGCTTCATCGATGCCGGATCTGGCGTCGCCCTCGGGCGCCTGGTCGGTGGACACGTCGCGCTCATCGCCCGCGCCGAGAACGGTTCGGTGCAACTCGCGGCCGTCGCCGTCGAAACCGGTGAGCGGGTCGGCTCGAGCATCGCCTCGCCCGGCGCGGCGGCCGAGCAGGTCACCGCCTTGGTCCAAGCCGCGGTCGGATCGCTGCCGGCGCGCGGGTACGCCACCAACGACAAGCTCGGAGATTACACCCTCGATCTCGGCGCCGCGCATGGTGTGCGCGTCGGAGATATGTTCTCGTTCTTCGCTGGCACCGCGGATCGCCCAGGCGATGCGATCGGCGTCGGCAGGGTGGTCTCGGTATCGCGCACCAGTGCCGATCTCGTGGTGCAGGGCGATGTTCCCAAGCGCCGGGTGCTCGCCCAGCGTCAGGACCCATGACGCGCCCGCGTTATCTCTGCCGTCTCCCCCTCGTCCTCGTCGCCTCCCTCCTCTTCGCTTCGTCTCTGCTGGTCTCCTGCTCGGGGCGGGGACCAGCTCCCCGGGCGGTCGATGGAGTCGACTACGGCGTGACCCGAGCCCCCTTTCGCGGTCGTTGGTGGCAGTACTACGAGCGCGGGGTCAGCTGGAGCCTGGGCGGATTCTCGCGCGAGGCCGAGCAGGACCTGCGTGCCTGCCTACGCCTGCGCGGCACCGATGCCCGCCGCGCCCGGACCTACGGCCTCCATTTCGTGCAATGCTTCGCCCACCGCGAGTTGGGTGCCGTCCTCTTCGAGCGCGGTGAACTGGATGAGGCCGAACGTGAGGTGCTGGCCAGCCTGGCTCAGGAGCCGAGCGCGAAGGCCGAATACCTGCTCGCACGCATCCGCGCCCAGCGGGCCGGCGCTCCGCCGCCAACGGTGGATGCGGGAGCCGAAGGACGCATCGACCTCGATACCATCGCGGCCGTCCCCGCCGCCGATGCCCAGCCCGGATCGCTGAACGTGGCTGGTTCGGTCAGCGCCGGCGCCGGCCTGGAGGCGATCGCTGCCGACGGCAGTTCGCGCCCGCTGGTGGTCGCCGCCCAGGGACGCTTCGCCGCGGTGCTCAACGCCGGTGAGCGCTTGCGCACCGGACGCGGTCCGACGGCAGTAGTGGTGGTACCGATTCCTCCGGCAGCGCCCTCACTGACCGTCGATGGCCCCGGGGACGGGCGCATCGTGACCGAGGCCCACGCACTCTACCGCTACGAGGCCAGCGCTGACGCCGGCCTCGCTGAAGTCCGCGTGGCCAGTGCCGACGGCACCGTCCTGGCGCGCAAGACGCTCAGCGGCCTGCATGGCGCCGGCATGCTCACGGTGCCGCTCGAACCGGGCGAACACGTGCTCCGCTTCACGGTCTCGGACCGCGCCGGTCGGACGGTGCTCGACGAACGCCGATTGTCTGCCCAACCGCGCCCAGACCAGGATCGCGCCCTGCGCGCCACGGCGCTGGTGCTGCCGTTGCAGGCGCCCATCGACGGCGCCGGCCTGCGCTCGGGTGATGACTCCCTCTTCCTGACCATGCTCAATCGCGATGGCCGGTTCCGCCTGCTCGACCGCCAAGCCGACGAGTTGCTGAACAAGGAACTGCGTCTGATCGAGGCTGGCTATGTCGATGCCAGCACCGCGGCCGACGCCGCACGTCGCCTGAAAGCCCGGTACGCCGTGACCGCCACCCTGCGCCGTGGACGCGCGGACATCGAATGCTTCATCCGCCTGATCCACACCGAAAGCGGCGAAGAGGTCGCCCGCGCCGACGCCTATGCCCCGGTCGCCGATGCGAACCAGGAACAGGACTTCTTCGTCGCCGTCGCCGATCGACTGCGCCAGGCCTTCCCCGTGCTCGCTGGAGATCTGCGCGTCCCTGCCGAAGGGAAGATGGAGATCGCCCTCGGCCGACGCCAGGGCGTGGTCAACCGCATGCATTTCCATGTCCTGGCTGCGGGCAAGGATCTCCTCGACCAGAAGACCGGCATGGTCCTGGCCACGGGCCGGCGCACCCTGCAGGCCACGATCGAGGCCGAGCGGGTGGACGCTGATCGGACCCAGGTCCGGATCGTGGCGGGCATCCCTCGCCGGGAAGACGATCGCGTGGTGAGCGAATGAAGCTGGTCGCCACCTTGCTCGTGCTCGCACCGATCGGCACCCTCTTCGGGGTCTCGGTCTTCACCTCGAATGATTTCGGCGGTAGCCCGACCCCGATTGGCGCCGGGGCGCGGTCGCTCGGCATGGGTGGGGCCTTCGTCGCCATCGCCGACGACGCCACCGCCAATACCTGGAATCCGGCGGGGATGACCCAGCTCGAACGCCCCGAAGCCTCGTTCACCCTCGGCTATGCGCAGCGCCGGACCGAATCGGATGCCGGCAGTGATCGGCGCGAGGATTTCGGCGTCGATCACGTCAGCGTCGTCCTGCCCTTCCATCTCGGCTGCCAACAGACCGTTGGCCTGGCTTGGCAACGGCAATTCGATTTCACCAAGGGCATCGCCTTTTCGAGCTTGGAAACCGACGGCCTGCTGACCGAAACCCGCTCCTACGACATCGACCAGGAAGGCAGCTTCGCCACGATCGGGCTCAGTTATGCCATCGAACCGGTGCCGGGATTGTCGTTCGGGGCAACCATCTTCGATTGGGATGACGATCACACCTTTGGCAGCGCCTACACCAAGCGCTACCGCAGTCGGGCGGCCGCCGAATTCGATTTCGGAGCCGGCCCCGCCCAGCGCACCACCACCTTCGGCGCCAACGACAGCGAGATCTCGGTAGACCGCGGGCTGAGTACGGTGCTCGGCGTCTGGTGGCAGGCGAGCCCACGGCTGACCCTGGGCCTGAATCTCAAGCCACGCTACGACTTGCACCTCAGCAATCGCGACCAGTCCACCACCCGTGATCTCGATGAGGATCTGACCACCACGCCGTCGACGGTGAACAGCGATACCACCACCGCCTTGTCCAGCACGACGGATAGCACCCTGACCTATCCGACCAGCGCCACGCTCGGTAGCGCGGTACGCATCGGCGATCTCACCACGTTAAGTCTGGATGCGACCTGGACCAAGTGGAGCGAGTATGAGCTTGAGACTGCAGGCACCACCCGCAGTCCACTCGGCAGCCAGATCCAATCATCGGACTACCGCGACGGTTGGAACGTCAGGGTCGGCTGCGAACAGGTCTTCCCGCTCGATCGCATGATGCTCGTGCCCCGGTTGGGTGCCTTGTACGAGGAAACCCCGGGTGTGACCACGGCTCCCAGCGTCCTCGACCCTGGTAATGTCCAGGCGCGCATGGATCGGTATTACGGACTCACCCTGGGCATGAGCGTCTTGCACGAGTCGCTTATCATCGATGCCGCGGCGCAAATGCGCATCGCCCACGGAATCGCGGGCGAGGGCGGGGCGCCAGATGACACAACGACGGTGCGGGCCATCGCGGCCCGCATGAGTCTCGCCTACCTGTTTTGACCACATCCCCCCCACCGGCAGACCGGTGGGGGGATGGGTAAACGATCAATCGTTATCGACTACCGTGACGGTGGTGCTGATGCTGCCCCAGGTCCCGGCGGTGGCGCTGACGGTGACGACCGCATTTCCGTCCTGAACCGCATTATTAACCGCGCTCAGCGAGAAGTTCGCCGAGGCCGTTTGCATCGGAATCACCACAGAAGCCGGTACGGTCGCGCGGGCGGTGTTGTTGGAAGACAGGTTGATGGTCATCGCATTCATGATGGTGACATTGGCACCTGCCTCGTTTTTGAGGGTTATGGTGCCGGTCGCCAAGCCACCCTCGGTCAGCGAGGCGGGGGAGATGACGAGATTCAGCACCGGACGCTTGAGGTAGTGCTTCAGCTTGGTGGTCGTCCCATTGTAGACCATGCAATTGACCTGGGTGAAGGGCACGTAATCGGTGGCCCACGACGTGATGACGTATCCATCCATGTAGTTGGTAGCGAAGCACAGGCCATCGTACCAGACCCAGCTGGTCGACATGCGTCTCAGGCGCAGATCGAGTTGGTCATAATCCTCGACGTAGGACCCGTGGGCGAGCTGAAGTTTCTCGAGGGTCCCGTGAGCAAAGACC
>ENA-ORBV01013266-ORBV01013266.1-microbial-mat-metagenome-genome-assembly--contig:-NODE-13266-length-12550-cov-4.704482_pt1 | contig 12550 bp, 14 predicted proteins | sample MGYA00237777_ERZ505514 | MGnify/ENA primary metagenome ERZ505514 (study PRJEB26160, sample SAMN06269048) | microbial mat metagenome | isolation source: Oligotrophic lake microbial mat | place...
GGCTAAGCAGACGGCCACAGGCGGGTCCTCGGGGAAAGGAGCGGGATTGATTTTCCTGTCGCTATCGCTTCTCCGATCAATTCTGGCGTTCATCGCCGGGCACGGGCGCCGATTTCGGCGCCTTGCGCAGGTAGCGCAGCAGTTCCTTGGGTTTCGCCCGCCCGGCGCGTTCTGCGAGGAAAGCGTCGACGGTACGCAAGCTGCCGACCTTCTCCGCCACTGCCGCCGCGATGAACTGATTGAGTGAAACCCCATCGGCCCTTGCCAGCTGCGCCGCGGCATTCTTGACCGACGTAGGCAATTTCAGGGGATACGCGCTCTTGCTCATAATCTCAGCTCCTTAAAAAGGACTCCCGGGGTGACGACTCGCAGACCGAACCGTATCGCGGCCGCCGCGAAATCCGAAACGTTGTGCGTCACCAGTGCATCGGCGCGGCCATTGATCGCGGCTTCAAGCACCATCTCGTCGGCGGGGTCGCGGAGTTGCGGCCGCCACTGAAAGTGCACCTCGACTCCCTCGGCCGCGCTGGCGAGCGCGGCCAGGAAACCGGCGACGTCGGCTTCGCTCATGCCTGTCGCGAGCCGATGCTCGGCCCTGAGAAGCACCTCTTCGTATTCGAGAAAAAGCGAAGTGGTGACCAATGGCTTGATCTCCTGGTTCGCCGCGAGGACCAACAGCGCATTGCTGGCTCCCTTTGCGCTTCGCAGCCCCGCCACCAGCACCGACGTGTCAAGTACAACCCTCAGCATACCTATATGATACCGCATCACATAGGATGTCTATCAAAGGGCGCCACCCCGCGGGAAAGCCGCGAACCTCAAGATCACTCCGTGCGCGCGGGCCGACTCCGGGATCTTGATGCCAAGGGCGCGATCAGACAACGGACGCCGGGGTCGGCGAGGGACTGGATCACGCCAACGAATCTGCGCGGCGCACGGCGCGCGCCGCGAACAACGGAGGATCCTTTCGCTTCTCCACCCTGGGCAAATCGATCCCGCGTTTCCTGGGACGCGTCCCGCGCCCCAGGAGTACCCTATCAATCACGCTTTTCCCTCATACCCGCCGGGTGTCTCGCGGATCAGCTTGTTAATGCGCTCGACGATACGCTTGTCCTGCTTCTGCCAATACAGGTAGTCTTCCCATACCTCGTCGGCGAAAATCAGCTTCACTTGGGGAGCTTGCGCTCCGCACCTTTTCCGGCGTTCAGTTGCGCAGCGGCCGACAAAAGGCGCCTGGTGTTGGCAGGGGTGCGCAAGAGGTGGGCGGTCTCCTCCAGAGCCTTGTAGTCTGATGATGCGCATCGGCCCCTTGCATTTGGGGCATTCGAGCGGATCGGCCTCGTAGACCTTGCGGATGAGCCGCGCCCAGGCTGACTTGGCGTGCGCGGCCAAGGCACTTGCCGGTTCGCTCACGGGCTCGATCAGCGACGCACACAGCGCCGACACGCGGCCCGGCGCATCGTGAGTCTTTCAATCGCGCTCGCGCCGCAAATGCGTGGGGCGATCGCCCGCGCGTCCATTTTCGGTGGTTGGCGCTTTGCCGCTTGAATAAAGGCTGCAGTTGTTCGACGCCGCCACGGCGGGCCAGGCTGCGCGCCAACGCAGGCAGCGCCTGCCGAGGAGCGCAATTCAGGCCGGGACGCGCGCAGACCTTGTACTGGCACCGATACATGAACTGACCGGAGAGCCAATGGCTGCGCGGACTCTTGAACTTAAAGTCGCCAATTCGATGGGCCGACCCGGTGCGAAAAGACCCGCTTCCCGCGGCTCCCGCGTACCCAGGCCAGAGTGAGCGCCTAACCGACGAAGATCCCGACCCGGTCCGCACGCAGGAGCGCAACCACGCTCGCGGCCGCCATGTGCACGTCTTCGGCGGGCACCACTCGCGGTTTCGACATCAGTTCAATCTCCCCCCGGCGTTCGAGAGCAAGCGAAACCCCATGGTGCGCCCGCGCGTCCCCTTCGGCGGGCGCATCACCCGCACTCGAGTCGCGTCCAGGCCGCGGCCGGCGAGCGCGGCAGGTATTGGCGGAAGGCCTTTGGTCCGCCGGCCTCGATGATGAGGTCCGGCGCAGACGCAAAGAACTCGTCCGCATCGGCAGTGACCGGGAACCCATCCAGCGCCCGCGCGGTCCGCCCGAGCACGGCGCACAGTTCGTGCCTCCCGGCTTCGCCCCGAAGCAGCGCGCGCGCGATTGGCCGGCCGATGTTCCCGCAACCGATCAGGCCTACCCGCAGCGTTTTGGTCATGGATTCCTGCTCGCTTCGGCACGCAGCGCATCGAGCGCCGCGCGCCCGTCGATGCTCTTGGGCGCCGCGTCCTTGATCCAGGTCTCCACGACCGGCAGGGTAGCCTTGCGCACTTGTTCGATGAAATTCGCGTCTGCGGTGCGGATTTCGATCTTTGCTTCGCGCATTGTTCCCGAGGCTGAAACTACCGTTCTGCTACTGACGAGTTGAAGCCATGATTGCCCCAATGACCTCGGCAAAGAGGAACAAGAATGGCGTCTTGAGATGCACCTCGGACTGCGAGGGAAGGGCGGGGCCCCTTCCCGGCCCCAGGAACTTTCAGGTGATGCCCGGCGCCCAGTGGCTCGCGCAGTAAGTGATGCGGCTGTGCCGGCACATCCCGGATCGCTACGACCGAAGGAAGTCCCTGTGGGACGAGCACCTCGTTCGCTACGTCGGTTGAAGTAATGTGAACTGCTCCAATCGCGCACGCGGTGAGCGGGCGAAGGCGCAGAAGACTCAGGCCGCGCTGGGCCATGCGGCCCTGTGCGCGTCGCCCATCGAACCCGTGAGCGAACCTGCAAGCGCGTTCGCCGCGCACGCCAGGTCAGCCTGGGCGCGGCTCATCCGCAAGGTCTACGAAGCCGATCCGCTCGAATGCCCGAAATGTCACGGCCCGATGCGCATCATCGCGCTGATCGACGATCCGCCTGTCGTACGGCGTATTCTCGATCACCTGAGGCTGTGGCAGCGCGAGGCGATGGAGCGCTCGCCGCCGGTGCCCCCTGAAGCATGGCCGGTGAACAGTGTCCTGCCGATGAGGTACCACCCCGTTCCCGACATCGCGTAAAAGGCGCGAGGCCCGCGGCTGGCCAGCCGCGCGCCTCGCGCTCTGTGCGGGCATCACGTCCAGCCAAAGTGCGGGCTTCTGCTCGGTTTCGGGGTCACCAACCTTGCCGATTGTGCGGTATCGGGGGCAAACTACCCCCGAACTCGACGCTGTGCGCTCATCGTTCGGCTCATACGCCCTGCGACTGCCGGGTGTGCCCGAAAAGAGCGGGATTGATTTGGCTATCTGTTCGGGCAAGGCTTCGGTAAGGACGAGCGTGGCGGGCATGGCTGGCCTGGAAGGTATAGAGTTCTGCACATTCTGCAGCAATGCGAACAAGGAGAACGCCATGTTTCAGCGAGTATTGATTGCGGCCGCGATCGGCGCGGCCGTTTCGTTCGGGGCGTTCGCCCAGACCCTGCCCAAGCAGACCTTCAAGGCTGTCGGGCTGAACGGCCCGACGGTTGCTTCGATGGTGGACGAGGTGCCGTTCTGGCGCGACATGATCCCGAAGGCCTCCAACGGCTCGATCACCGTGGACATCACGCCGCTGGACCAGATGGGCATCGACGACAAGACCATGCTGCGACTCCTGCGGCTGGGCGTGATGGACTTTGCCGGCATGGACATCTCCAAGATGGCCGGCGACGACCCGCGCTTCGAAGGCTGCGACCTGGCCGGCCTTACGCTGGACGCGGACAAGGCGCGCGCCGCCTGCAACGCCTATCGCGAGGTGATCGACCGCCAGATGCAGAAGAACTGGAACGCCAAGCTGCTCGCCTTCGGCGGCAACCCGCCGCAGGTGTTCTGGTGCCGCGGCATGCTCGGCGGCCTGGCGGATCTCAAGGGCAAGAAGGTACGGGTGTTCAACAACACCATGCGCGATTTCCTCACCGGCATTGGCGCGACCGCGGTCAGCATGGCTTTTGCCGAGGTGGTCCCGGCGCTGAACAACGGCGTGGTCGACTGCGCGGTGACCGGCAGCCTGTCAGGCAACACCGCCGGCTGGGGCGAGGTGACCAAGTCGCTGTACCCGATGTCGCTTGGCTGGAGCATCAACGTGCTGGCGGTGAACATGAACACCTGGAAGCGGATTGACAAGGCCACGCAGGACTTCCTGCTCGCGCAGTTCGCCAGCTACGAGGACAAGATGTGGCAGACGCTGAAGAAGGCCGCCGGCGAAGCCGACAGCTGCAACACCAACCGGCAGCCCTGCACGATGGGCAAGATGGCCAACCTGACCATCGTGGCGGTCAAGCCCGCCGAGGCCGAGCAGCACAAGAAACTGGTCGAGGGCGCGGTGCTTGCCGGCTGGGGCAAGCGCTGCGGGGCCGAATGCGCCCGCGAATGGAACGGCACCGTCGGCAAGTTGCTCGGCCTCACGGTGCCCGCCAACTGAGTTCGATGGGTGCAGGCGGCTGATCGAGCCCGGCAATCGAGCAATCGAGCCTCTGCGCTTTAGCGGTCCGTCGGGCCGCTAAAGCAGCTCTTGGGCAGGCTGCGCGGCATTGCAAGCCGAAAGGATGACTCCATGGATGCGCTGATGCGTGGCGCCCGCCGCCTCACGCGCTGGGGCGTCTGGCTCGGCGGTTCGCTGGTGTTGCTGGCCGCGGTGCTGATCGGCATCGACGTGCTGATGCGCAAGTTCTTCAACGCATCCATCGGCGGGGCAGACGAACTGGCCGGCTATGCGCTTGCCATCGGCACCGCCTGGTCGCTTGGCTCGGCCTTGCTCGAGCGCGCGCATATCCGCATCGACTCGCTCTACGGGCTGATGCCGGGCAAGCTGCGCATCGCGCTCGACTTCGCCGGCCTCGCGCTCTTGACTGGCTACTTCGGCCTGATCGCCTGGCACGGCTGGGCGATGGTGATGCAATCGTGGGCTTCGAATTCGCACAGCCAGTCGGCGCTGCAGACCCCGACGGTGATCCCGCAGGCGCTCTGGATCCTCGGGCTGGTGTTCTTCGTTGCGATCGGGGCACTGCTGTTCGTGCACGGCCTGGTGCTCGCCGCGCGCGGCAAGTCGGTTGAGCTGGCGCAGGCCATCGGCACGCGCTCGGTGCAGGAAGATGTCGAGAGCGAGGTACGTGATTTGCAGGAGCGGGAACTGCGCGGGGGCGGGCAGGCGGGGCACGGCGCAGGACGGACCGAGACTGGACGCGGCCCCGGAGGGCGGCAGGCATGATCTACAGCGCGCTCATAATTCTGGTCGTGCTGCTCGCGCTGGCGGTGCCGGTGGCCGCGGTGCTCGGCTTTCTCGGACTCGCTCTGTCCTCCGCTTACTCCAAGCTGCCGCTGGCGCTCGCCATCGGCGAGATCTCGTGGTCGACCTCGAACAACTTCCTGCTGGTCGCGATCCCCTTCTTCGTGCTGCTTGGCGAGGTGATGCTGCGCACCGGGATGGCCGAGCGGATGTACAACGCGTTGGTGCTGTGGATACCGTGGCTGCCCGGCGGGTTGATGCACTCGAACATCGCAGCCTGCGCGATGTTCGCGGCGACCTCGGGCTCGAGCGTGGCCACCGCCGCCACCATCGGCACCGTGACGATGGGCGAGATCGAAAAGCACGGCTACTCCGAGCGCCTGTTTCTGGGCACCATCGCCGCCGGCGGGACGCTCGGCATCCTGATCCCGCCCTCGATCAATCTGATCGTGTATGGCGTGCTGACCGACGCATCGATCCCGCAGTTGTACCTCGCCGGCATCCTGCCCGGGCTGATCCTGGCGGGCCTGTTCAGTCTGACCGTGCTCGTGATCTGCCTCGCGCGCCCGGGCCTTGGCGGCAAGCGCACCAGCGCCACCTGGGCACAGCGGGTGCGCGCGCTTCCGGACCTGCTGCCGCCGGTGTTGATCTTTCTTGCGGTCATCGGCTCCATCTACGCCGGCTGGGCGACCGCGACAGAGTCGGCCGCGCTCGGCGTGATCGCGGCACTTGCGATCGCGGCGGTGCGCGGCTCGCTGTCGGCGCGCATGCTTGGCCAGGCTTTCGAGGGCGCGATGCGCACTACCGCAATGATCATGGCGATCCTGATTGCGGCCTACTTCCTCAACTTCGTCATCACCTCGATCGGCCTCACCACGCAGGTGAACAACTACATCACCAAACTCGGCCTGACGCCGGCCGAGCTGTTCGTCGCGGTGGTAATCTTCTATCTCGTGCTCGGCATGTTCATGGAAACCCTGTCGATGATGGTGGCCACGGTGCCGATCATCGCGCCGATCATGGTGAAGGCCGGCTACGACCCGATCTGGCTCGGCATCCTGATCGTGCTGCTGATGGAGACCGCGATGATCACGCCTCCGGTGGGCATCAACCTCTATGTGGTGCAGGGCCTGCGCAAGCGCGGACGCATCGACGACGTGATCATCGGCTCGGCGCCCTTCGTGATGACGATGTTACTGATGATCGTGGTGCTTTACTACTGGCCGGCGATCGCGTTGTGGCTGCCGAGGGTAGCGGCGGGCTGAACAGCGGGTTGAGCGCGCGCGGCCGACCCTAGTCGAGCTCGATCACGATATTTCCGCCGGTATCCAGGCTCGCACGGGCCCCCGGCGGCACCACGCAGGTCGCGTCGTACTCCTCGACGATCAGCGGGCCCTGGCGCGGCGTGCCGAGGTCAGAGCGGCGCAGCACCGGGGTTTCCAGCCAGCCGTGCGCCGAGCCGAAGTAAGCCTTGCGCGGCGGCGTCGGTGCTGGCTCCGCGCGGCTCGGGCGCACCCGCTCGGGCACGCCGGCGCCTTCGCGAAGGCCCTGGCCGACGACCTGCACCGACACCAGCTCGACAGGTTCGTCCGCGCCGGCGCGGTGTCCGTAGGTCCTCTCGTGCTCGGCGCCGAACGCTTCTTCCAGATGCGCGACCATCGCGGTGTCGAACGCGCCGTCCGGCACCGGCACGGTCAGTTCGTAGCTCTGGCCCTGGTAGTGCAGCGCCGCCGAGCGACGAAGGCGCGCGGTGTCGCCCTCGAACCCTTCCACGGCGAGTTGACCCATCGCCTGCGCGGCAAGCTCGCCCCACGCTTTGCCGATTTCGGCCAGGTCCGCGCTGCGCAGCAGCCGGCGCAGGGTGCGCGAATAGTGGTGCTCGACATCAGCATAGAGCAGCCCGAAGGAGGAGAACAGGCCGGCCGAGGGCGGTACGACAACACGTTTCATGCCCAGCGCCTCGGCCATGCCGCAGGCGAATAGCGGCCCGTTGCCGCCGAACGCGAACAGCGCGAACTCGCGCGGGTCGCGGCCGCGCTCGGTGGACACCGCCTTGATCGCGCGAATCATGTTGGAAGCGGCGATCAGGTGCGCGCCGTAGGCGGCTTCCTCGATGGACAGGCCTAACGGCGTCGCGATCGCCTGCTCGAACACGCTGCGCGCCCTGGCGGCGTTTAGAGGCAGGGCGCCGCCGACGAGATGCCGAGGGTTGATGTAGCCGAGCACGACGTTGGCGTCGGTCACCGTGGGCACCTCGCCACCCTTGTCGTAGCAGACCGGGCCGGGCAGGGCGCCCGCGCTGTGCGGCCCGATCTGCAGCGCGCCGCCGCCGTCGATCCAGACATGCGATCCGCCGCCGGCGCCGACTTCGGCGAGGTCGATCGCCGGGATCTTCAGCGTGTAGCCCGCGCCCGACAGCAGGCGCGAGCCGATGGTGACGCCGGCGCCGACGCTGTATTCCGACGCGCGGGAGACTTCGCCACCCTCGACCATCGCGGCCTTGGCGGTGGTGCCGCCCATGTCGAAGGTGATCACGTTCGGCAGGTTCTTGGCCCGCGCCAGCGCCTGCGCGCCGACGACGCCCCCCGCAGGGCCCGACTCGACGATGTGCATCGGGCGCTCGGCCGCGGCCTTGTCGGTGGTGAGGCCGCCATTGGATTGCATCAACAGCAATCGCGCGGCGATGCCGGCTTCGTCCAGCCCTTTCCTCAGTGCGACCAGATAGCTGGCCACGACCGGCATTACGTAGGCGTTGACCACCGTGGTCGAGGTGCGCTCGTATTCCTTGATTTCGGGCAGCACCTCGAAGGAGATGCTGGTGGGCATGTCCGGCACCTTGCGGCGAATCATCTCTGCAAGCTGCATTTCGTGGATCGGGTTGGTAAACGACTGCAGCAGGCACACCGCGATCGCCTCGACGCCCTCGGCGAGCAGCGCGTCGATCGCACGCTCGGCGTCGGCCGCATCGAGCGCCCGCAGCACGCGGCCCTGCGCGTCGATGCGCTCGTCGACCACCTGGCGCAAGTAGCGCTCGACCAGCGGCGCGGGCTTTACCCAGCCGATGTCGTAAAGCCTAGGCATGCGCAACGTGCGAATTTCCAGCACGTCGCGAAAGCCCTTGGTGGTGATCAGGCCGACCTTGGCACCCTTGTGCTCGAGGATCGCGTTGGCGGCTACCGTGGTGCCGTGGCGGATCTCCTCGACGTGGTCGCCTTCGAGCCCGGCCTCGGCAAACACCTCGGCGAGGCCCTCGATGATCGCGCGCGCGTAGTCACCGACGCTGGAGGAGATCTTCTTGGTGTGCAGGGTGCCCTCCGACCCTAGCAGGACAATATCGGTAAACGTGCCGCCGATGTCCACGCCCACGCGATAGGTGGTCATCGCGCGGTCCCGACGGTTTGCGATGGGGCGTCCGACCTTTGCACGACGGGCACCGCCTGCCAGCCGCGCGCCGCGCGGATGCGCTCGCGTTCGGCTTCAGTCGCCGCAGCGTCTACGACCCAGCGCTTGCAGTCGACCACGACGCCGTAGTCGGCGCGGGCCTTCTGTGGCGAAAGCAATTCGTTGTGAACGTCCTTCAGCACCGCTTCGACGTCGCGCTCCAGCGGGTCGCCCCAGCCACCGGCGCCGGCCAGCACGTGGCGGAACACGTCGCCGGCCTTGATGTTCATGGTGAACTTGCCCGGCAGCACGCGGTGCTCGCCTTCTGGGTCGAGGTAGTTTTCCGAAGGCTGGCCGGGGCTGCCCCCGTAAAGTCCGAAGGGCTGATGGTCGCGTCTGTCCGAGCGCACCTGCAGCACGCCCTCGGCCTCGAGGAAGCGGTAGTCGCGCTTGAAAGGCACCCCGCCGCGGAATTTTCCCGCGCCCGCCTTGTCCGGCACGAACTCGTAGGCGAGCAGCTGGATCGGCTGCTCGGCCTCGGTGATCTCGATCGACTGCGAGGCCATGTTGGCGAGCATGTGCGAGTTGCCATCCAGCCCGTCCACCCAGGGCCGGCCTCCCCAGCAGCCGCAAGTGAAGTCGACGTAGATGAAGGGCTTGCGCTGCGCGTCGTAGCCGCCGATCGAGATGCCGGTGTTGCCGCCATCGCCGGCCGCGTTGACCTTGTCGGGCAGCATCATTGCAAGGGCCCCGAACATGCAGTCCGTCATTCGGAACCCGGTGAGGCCGCGCGCGGCGCAGGCGGCCGGCAGCACGCCGTTGCCGACCGTGCCCGGAGGGCAGATCACCTCGATCGCGCGGAACACGCCCTCGTTGTTCGGGATGCCCTGCGGCAGCACCGAGCGCACGCCGGTGTAGGAGGCCGCCTTGGTGTAGGACAGGGTGTTGTTGATCGCGCCCTTGACCTGCGGCGAGGTGCCGGTCCAGTCGACGACCATGCCGCCGCCTTTCTTGGTGATGGTGACGAACAGGCGGATCGGCTTGCCGTAGTCGATGCCGTCGTCGTCTATCCAGTCCTCGAAGCTCCACTGCCCGTCGGGCAGCTTTTCAAGCGCGGAGCGGGTCAGCCGCTCGGCGTACTCGACCGTCTCCTGCATGAAGTCGCGCGTCTGCTGCGCGCCGTACTTGGCGATGAGCTCGGCGAACTGCGTCTCGGCGATGTGGCAGGCGGCCAGTTGCGCGCGCAGGTCGCCGAACACCTGCACCGGCAGGCGCACGTTCTTCTCGATGATCGTCATCAAGGTCTTGTTCTGCACGCCCTTGTCGTAGAACTTGAGTGGCGCGATGCGCAATCCCTCGGCGTAGATCTCGGTGGAGTCCGAGGCGTTCGAGCCGGCCACCCTGCCGCCGACATCGCTGTGGTGGCACACGGTGCAGGCGAAAGCGATGCGCTTGCCCTCGTGGTAGAGCGGCTTGAATACGAAGATGTCCGGCAGGTGCATGCCACCGTCGAACGGGTCGTTCATGATGTAGACATCGCCCGGGTGCATGTCGCCTTCGAAGCTGCGCATGATCGCCTGCATCGCGGTGGGCACCGATCCGAGGTGCCCGGGCAGCGTAAGGCCCTGCGCGACGAGCTTGCCGTCCTCGTCGGCAAAGCCGGTCGAATAGTCCATGTTGTCCTTCAGCACGCCCGAGTAGGTGGTGCGGAACACGGTGAGGGCCATTTCGTCGGCGATCGAGAAGATCGCGTTCTTGAACAGCTCGAACGCGATCGGGTCGTGTGCAACGGGCATAAGCAGAGTCTCCGGTGGTGCGCGGGTAGAGGCGCGATTGTAGTATCGTTCCGGCGCATTGCACCTAGGAGGATCGATCTTGGCCCAAGCAGATGTCTACGACGCCCTCGGCGTAAAGCGCAGGATCAACGCCGCGGGGACCCTCACGCGCCTGGGCGGCAGCCTTATGGCGCCGGAAGTCGTCACCGCAATGGGCGCGGCGGCGCTGCACTCGGTCGATATCGCCGAGCTGCAGGCGGCCGCGAGCCGCGCGATCGGGCGTATCACCGGCGCCGAAGCCGGCATGGTCTCCAGCGGCGCGGCGGCCGCGCTGACGCTCGCGGCGGCCGCGTGCATCACCCGCTGGGACATCGCCAAGATGGCGGCGCTGCCGCACACCGAGGGTTTTGCGCGCGAGATCCTGATCCCGCGCAGCCACCGCACCGGCTACGTGCACGCGCTTTCCGCTGCCGGCGCAAAGCTGGTCGACATCGGCCACAACGACCGTGCTACCGGTGCGGGCGTGCGCGGCCTGGAAGCCTGGGAGATCGAAACCGCGATCACGCCTTCCACCGTCGCGTTCGCCTTCAGCGCGAACCCGCAGAACATCGCAGACCTCGGCATGGTCGCCGCGGTGTGCAAGGCGCACGGCCTGCCGCTTATCGTGGATGCCGCCGCGCAACTGCCGCCAAAGGAAAACCTTCACCGGCTGATCGAGGCAGGCGCGGATCTGGTTGCTTTCTCCGGCGGCAAGGCGATCGGCGGCCCGCAAGCCTCGGGCATCCTCACCGGCCGCCGCGACCTTGTCGGCGCGGCGCTGGTGCAGCAACTGGACATGGACGTCGCGCCGGCCACCTGGTCGCCGCCCGACCTGATCGACCGCGCCGCGATGCGGGGCGTGCCGCACCACGGCTTGGGGCGCGGTTTCAAGGCCGGCAAGGAGGAGATTGTCGGGCTGCTCGTCGCGCTCGAGCGTTTCGTCGCGGCGGACCATGAGGCCGGGAATGCCCGGCTGGAAACCCGCCTGCACGAGATCGCGCGGCAATGGGCGGGGCTGCGCGGCGTCGCCACGCGGGTGCTCGCGGCGAGCGCGACCGGCCGCGTGCCGCACCTGCACCTTGCGATCGATGCGGCGGCCGCGGGCGTCGATGCGCTGGGATTGAGCGCCCGGCTGCAGAAGGCCGCCCTGCCGGTGCATTTCTCCGAGCGCCTCGCCGGGGAGGGCGTCCTGGTCGTCGACCTTCAGGTGCCGCCGCCCGAGGACGATGCGGCCATCGTGCAGGCGGTGCGCCGGGAGCTCGGCGGTTGAGGACTTTAGTGCCCGGCCCGGCGAAGAAAAGCTAGCGCGGAATCGAATAGGTGCCGACGACGTGGGCCACCGCGTCTTCGAGGCCCTCGGAGTAGAGTGACACCTCGCCGACCGCGAGCGTTTTGCCCGCTTTCATCAGCGTGCAGACGCCGACGATGGCTCGGTCCGCCGGCGGCTTGCGCATGAAGTTGATGCTCAGGTTGCTGGTCACGACCAGCGAAACGAGGCCGATCTTGCCGAGGATCGCGACGTAGAGCGCAACATCGGCCACCGCCATCAGCACCGGGCCGGCGACGGTGCCGTAGCGACGCGAACAACGGAGCCGGAAATCTCTACGATTGACCGGTCCTAAAACGGGGATGGGGTCACGAACTTCAACGTTTATGCATTCCTCGCATCAATCGGGGACACTTCTGGCGATAGCATTGATGCTGTGGGACGTCTTATCGATTCGCCCTATCCTTTGTGGCAGACCCGCAAACTCAGGAGTCGAAATATGCCAAACATAGCCGTAGCATTCAGAGAAGAGATCACCAGACTAGCCCGTCGAGAAATCCGTAGCCATTTGGTGGGCTTGAAGAAAGCTTCTTCCAGGTGATGCCCGGCGCGCAGTGGCTGGAGATGCTGTGCCGGCATATCCCGGATCGGTACGACCGAAGGAAGTCCCTGTGGGACGAGCACCTCGTTCGCTATGTCGGTTGGTACTCCAATCGCGCACGCGGTGAGCGCGCCAAGGCGCAGAAGACCAGAAGGCATCGCGTTCGGTGGTTATGTCAAAACAAGAAACACAATTGGCATGATCACCGCACCAGCGCTCGCTTCTG
>ENA-ORBV01013269-ORBV01013269.1-microbial-mat-metagenome-genome-assembly--contig:-NODE-13269-length-12549-cov-7.960071_pt1 | contig 12549 bp, 12 predicted proteins | sample MGYA00237777_ERZ505514 | MGnify/ENA primary metagenome ERZ505514 (study PRJEB26160, sample SAMN06269048) | microbial mat metagenome | isolation source: Oligotrophic lake microbial mat | place...
TGATCTTCTTCTGGTAGGTCTTTGGAGAAGTGATAGACTGCTTTTCTCACTAGTTTCAGTCTTACCGATGGGTAGAAATCTTCAGCATCTATTGATACTATCGTGGAGTTGTTGCAAGTTATCCCTTGATCCTCAAGATTGTCTTTGAGGTCGGAAGCTTGGATTATTGTTTTTGACATATAGTCTACTTTATTGTCATCTAGGATTCTTTTGATCCCCAGGTAGCCAGTCTTTGGGAATGCCGATGTGAAGTTTGTTGCTGGCACTACTAGTCTAGTAGGGAAATTTCCTTCCTTGTCAGGATTCTTGTGATCTTTGATCAGCAATTTGGGGGATGGTGTTGCCTTTGATTCAATAGTTTGTTTTATAAAGCTCTCTTCTTTGTCTGAGAGGACTTCTAATTTGATGGGCAATGATGCCGGCCGTGATGGTGTGGGCCCTAACTAAATCTCAGAGTGCGAGGCCCAATGCAATAACCAGAAGTAGGATCTCTTTAAATTTACTCAATGCGTTCTAATTCTGCTTCTTTTTCTTTGGAATTGTCTGCATTAGTGTACACTTCAATCTGTGATGTTCAGCTTTGGAGCACAGTTCATCCCACCGATGGTTGGCATTTTTGAAGTTGATCTCCCACTGCGCTTTTACTTCTGCCGTGCGATTTGTACTTGCATTGTTCCAACGAGCCAACACACCCAACAATCGATGATCACCACGATCATTGACAAAACGATTACAATCCTTACTTCGCGAAGACGTTTGAGAAGTTGAAGCTTGGTTGCCCGTTGCTCGTTCTTCTTGATGCTGAAGTGCTTCTCGATCATTGTTCTCATCCAGAGTGACACTGTCATAAATAGCCAAGTGCTCCAGTTCGTTTCTTTCGATCCTTTGTTCAACCATCATGTTATGTAAGATGAGGCAAGCGCCCACAATGTCGGCAATGTCATCGACATAGAACAATTCCACGGGCCCACAAAGAGCCTGAAATTTTTGCTGTAGGATGCCAAAGGCACGTTCTATCATTTTCCGACTCCCTTCCTGCCAAGCGGCATAATCACTCTGATGCCGGTTCATTGGAACAGCACACGTTTTCACGAAACGCGATAGCTCTGGATGCATGCCATCAACCATAAACCACACTTTAGAAAAGATCTTGTCGCCAATCTGAAATGCGAAATCGACACTCTCCATGGTGCTGTCTAGCATGGCCTTAAGTAGGGGGCTTTGATCCCAAATGTTCACGTCATTGTTAGTTCCAGGGGAACCAAAGTAGGAATGCCAAAACCATGTGCTGCAATCAGACACAGCTTCAAGTGCAAGTGAAGACATCTCTTCTTTGCCATTCTTGTGTTGGCCTTGCCAACCACGGGGGCAGTTCTTCCAACAAACGTGCATGCAATCGAGACAACCCATGTTCCTGGCGAAGCCACCACACTCCTGTTCGTGCAATTGACTAATTCTGCGGTCATCTGCTTTGGTGGGTTGTCAGAGATATTTCTCGCGAAGAGTCTTGTCTCTGGCAATTGCGTTACAGAGCTTCTTCATGCAATCGCGGCCCGCTGTTTCTCCCATTTGAAAGTAATCACAAAATGCGATTGCAGGAACACCGAACGCCAGCTGCTTGAGGCCCATCAACAACTTCACTTCAGGACATATAGCTCGTCCGGTAACTGGGTTCTTTCTGTACACAAAAAACTCATCAGCAGCAGCAGCGATTTGCCACAGACGTTCAAAGATTCCCCGGGAGATACGAAATGTTCGCTCAAATTGCCTCCCAAAAAAAGGATCCGGACCTAGGTGGTCTTGGTAGACACACACACGGGCTCTCTCATAGTCATAATCCTTTCGCGGTTTCTTTCGAGATGCAACCGTAGTGTCATCGGACTCGGCCAATGCTCTTTTGTGGCGAACATCAACTCGTCGCAGTGCCGCTACAGCTTCAGCCAACGCACCAACGTCTAGTCGTGCCGCGTCAAAATAACCACTCTGAATCAACAACAACACATGAGTAGCCAAACAAATCAGGGTGCATGCAGCTAGGCTAGACGCAAGGTTGTTATCGCATCCTATCATGGTGTAACATAGCTACTTTGTCATTGTCATTGGTTCATTTGACATTTGTTTGCGCATGCCGAACATGTAGCTTTGATTTGAAGATTTTACGGGATAGAAATGATTCATGGTTGATGTCCGATGCGACACAATTGAGAGTCGATCCAGTGCCGGATTGCATCACTTGCGCATGTCGAGCGAGACTGCTCTTACAGGACAATTTTCAAAATTGTGGTATGAATTTTTACCACAATTTTATGCGACAGTTTTACAGTAGGATTTTTAGTACCAATCCACTTGGAGTTGCACCCCTTTTTTTCATGTGTTTCGGATTTTTTGAAGTGGTGCAGGTAAATTTATACGACACTTATAGTGCAGTTTTATAGCACAGTTTTATGACAATTTTCAAAATTGTAGTAAAAATTAATGCCACAATTTAGTGGTGCATTTCCACTGTTAGGCACTCCCCTGTCTCGTACAGTACCATTGGCCCCAAGCTACCGGCTAGGAGTACGACGGAGCTAGCTGGCTTGAACCCACAAGCTTGTTAGCCTTGACAGATTCTACAGCTACTGTAGTATCAAACAAAACAAGAATAATGGTGGCGCTTGGCTGTTTTTCGGCCCAGCTCGTGGATGCCGAGACCAAACGTTCGTTTCGAGAACATGTGGGCCCCCATGGACAGTACTACGTGGAGACGGAACCCGATGCCGAATATTTCATCCAAATTCAAGTCCTGTGCGGCGAAACGGCGGACAAAGAATACAATGTCATGTATTTTATCGATGGTCAAGATCTTGGCGTTTATACGCAAATCAGTGAGAACGATGGTCCCCATTTGGTGGGATTGTGTTCTCGTGAAAATGGCGTGACGATCAAAAAAGCCATTCGCTGCGTTTCGCCAACCAAAGCAACCGCCAGCACAGCAGTAGCAACAGCAGCAATACAGTCGACGACCAATAATAGTTCATTGTCGCCACCCATCGCCATGATGGGCATGGTGACGGTCAAGTTCTCGCAGGCCATTTGCACGGGAAAGGTCAAGAAACGACAACGAAATTACAATGCGAGCCAATCCTTGGCCAGCAAAAATAGTCCTCCCAACCACACGACGACTGTTGGAGCACAGAAGAAAAAGATGTTGCGATCCGCCGAAGGGAGTGCAACCTTGACATCCAATGAAAGGGGACGCAAAAAGTTCAAACCTGGCCTCCTTTTGCAAGAAATCAACCTTCATTACTGCACAGCCTTGGGCTTGATTTATGCTGGAGTTTTGGAAAAGCCCCCCTTGTGGGATATGTACACAAACAACAAAAGCAACAACACACGGGTCAAGAGAGAAGAAAATGGTGACTCTGTGGTTCCACATCATTCCTGCAAACGAGTCAAAGTCGATGCCGTCTTTGATGATGGGGGCATCATGTTGGCGGCTCCCAAGGAATACAATGTCATTGAATTCCTAGACGACGATGATGACGAGGTCATTGGTATTGGTATTGGTATTGGTGCTGGTGCAGCCTCCACTCTCACACTAAAACAAGAAGAAGAAGAGGAAATTCCGGCTCCAGTAACTTCTGCGGCTCAAGCCAGTACTAGTAGCGTCACTGTGGCCAGAAAGATCAAATTGAAAGAGGAGTGATTTCTAGTGGGACACCGTCGAGAGAGAGAGGCCGGAGGGGCAGCTTCTTTCTTTCCTTTGGCTCATGGAGCATTGGATTTATCCCACAGCTGTTGCCTTCAACCCAAATCTATATGTACATATATCACAGTGGGGAAATTTATAAATGAATTATACTATGGACGAAATGCTTTGTGCTCCATTGGTACAATTGTTCTTGTCAGACGACAACTAGGGGTATTCCTCTTTCCTCGAAAACTCATGTTTTGACTTCAAAATCAAAGAGGGACTTTCCGTTTCAATCAATCGCGGAAAAACGACTAGACCACTGCCAGTTACGGTGATGCAGGAACTCTGAATAGAAAGGCATCCAATGCTACTAGAGTAGAGAGACATTGTCCTTGACTGTCAACTGTTCACAATTTTTGTGTTGGCTTGCAAAGAGCATCTAACCAACATCGACTTTGTCGTGCAAAAAGTTTGGTCGGCGAGCCCTGCAGCACTCCATTGATTCATTCTTCATTCCTACATATGCCATAATTATTGTGGTGCTCTGCAGCAGTAGTTTAGCTAGCTAGCTAACTGCATTCATTGCATGCATGCTTGCTAGCTACGCTGCAGCGCCAAGGGATCGGGTTTTCGGGATTGAATGAATCCATGAATGAATCCGCTACCTTCGTCGATCGTGCGTCATTCGTGGCTAAAAATTCGGAAGCTGGGACCCCCATTTCAAAAGGGGAGAGTCTATTCCATTGTCCTGACTATCAAAGATTCCGTATTCCTTCATTTTTCAACTAGATATTAAGTACTCACATAACAAGAATGGAATAATACATGTGACAGAAGGGGGCGATATGGCAGTCATCACAAACACCTGTTTTTATTGGTGCGTGGAGTTCTTCAGAGAACAAACCCATCAAACAAAAACAGATGTTTGTTTCGTGATGGATTGAGAAGCAGATTGATGGGTCGGATCCGGAGCAGGTTTATGGGGCAGCTGTGAGCGGCATCCATGTTCTTCTAGCGGTACGTCGTACAATTGTATCAAGGTTCTTCTCCTTCTTCGAGTTTCTTGTACCCAAAGCCAACTGCAGCAATCTCACGTAGTAAGTCTCACAATCTAATAAAGAAGAGCTAAAGTAGGATACTTCTTCTACGATACATCACTACACGTACCTTACTACCGTCTCTCTCCTTCTCCAAACTACAACAAAACAACACAATGATGACTCGACTAGCCCTTTTCGCCCTGGTTGCTCAATCCCTTTTGGGAACCAGCGCTGCTTTCTCGGCTCGATCGGTGGCCAAACAACCAGTAATGATTATGGCGTCCTCCACAAGAACAACCACCACCACCACCCAATTGCACTCGAGTGCTGCTTCGAGATTGTCGGAATCGGAAGCCGCGTACATGATGGCCAAGGCACGCGAGTGTGCCTTTTCGGACACTTGTTCCATTGAGGAATCCCGAGTGCATTTGCACGACATTCTCAATATTCAAGTGGCGTGTGCCAGTGGTGCCGTGGAATCGGCCGAGCTGTGCGATGGAGATCAACAAGCCGTGGCCGAAATTGTCGCACGGTTGAGAGCACACACCGAGGGCAATCGCCATGGATTAACGTGAGTCGTTGAGAAGGAAGGAAGGAAAGCTTTCCAATCAATCTATTTTTCTTTTACTATTTTGCAACTGGCTGTCTCACGAACGAATGCTCTTTGTCTTTTGTAGTACTCGCCAACAAATGTGGTTTGGAGCTCTCCCCATGACCTTTTTGGCATTGACGACCCTCTCCATGTTGCTTGTCAATACGGGCCATGTCAATGGAAGTCCCGACGTGGTTCCCTTTACCCTCGAAGAAATTGGATGGGCCATCAAGGGAGGATATTTCGATGATTTGGCCAAGGAATTTATGCAGCACGGTGGATATTTTGTGGGCGCCGAAGGAAAAGAGGCCGTTCCATTCACTTCAAAAGAATTGGTCATGGCCATTCAAGGTGGATATTTGGATGATTTCATTGGACATTATTTCCGAAATGGAGGTCTTTAAAGAAAGCAACCTGAATATAAGGAAACAACAATAATCATCTGCAATAGAATATATACCTGCTTCCAGTGCATTATGCTCACGAGCTAGTATGCACGAGAGAGATTACAAGGAAGTATCTTGCAAGTGTTACCGACAAGTACATAATTATACAATTATAAATAAACTAATTAATAAATCAACAACAAACTAGAGATTTTCTAGAGGTTTTCTAGATTTTGTCTTCGAATCTAAACGTTCGCGTCCGCTCTACGCCGACAGGTGCTCCTTGTAGAACAATTTTTTAGCCGAGTGCACATATCTTTCATGGCTGGGAATTAACGCTGGCAATTGCCTCGGAGTGCCAATAACCGAAAGGTACTTTGGCTTGCCCTTACATGCTGTTGTAAACATCGAGCTTCATCCTTGTCCACCAGTAGATTTGGCGCCAACCTTGTAAGCAAACATAAAAAAAATGGTCGTCTCTATCTCGAAGGCCATCCTTGGTCTGTACACTACTCATATCAGCAACGGCTACTTTTCTTTTGGTATACATGAAGTAAACTCGTCCAGGTGCTTGAACAGGTGAGTACCAATCATCTGACCCCTCCTTCATCGTCATTGGAATAGCCAAGCTTCTCATGGGGTTGCCTTAGGCGGACTTCAACCAAACTTTTCGCATCGGTGGAAACAAATGCAACATCCACCCCGTCGAGGGATCAGAGCAGTTGGAATATATGTTTATCGACTAGCTAGCTACAAATTCATATCTTGTTCATCTTGCTCTTATCCAGCATTGCCTGGCCACTGCAGTCACCGATGATTCGTCACTCAATTGGCACCGATTTACTAGTAGAAGTGGTAATCATGAGTTTTGACCGGAGGCAAACAACTGGTACTATACTCTTATACTACAGTAGTAGCACCAGTCCCACCGTTCCTACTGTATTGGCAAATTGATAGAATGGCTGCCTGGCAAGGAGATTGCTCGCCTGGATAGAGCAGGTGTTCGGACGGTCCTTGACGAAGAGGAGAGGTGAACCAGTTGAGTATACTATGGTACAATACTGTACTTACTGTATGACAAGCCCGAGGCTCGCGCGGTTTGGATCGTTCAAAAAGGTGAACCGATGGTGGCCCGATTGAAGCCTCTGAAGTTGAATCCACCTACTAGCTAGCTAGCTACAGTACATAGTAGTAGGGTGTGTGCCCTCAACCAAGGAGATAGTGCCATGCAAAATGTTTCTCCTATCAGCAGTCACCCGGGCCTTGCTTGAGTGATGTGCAATTGTATTCCTTTAATTCCCCGCTGAGCGGACCTTGCATGCCAAATTTTGTCGCTGTGCAGCAGAACCCTGCCGGCAGTGCAGTGACACAATCGGGAAATACGGATGCTTGGACGGAGACGGATTCCAGCGACATGTGCTTACCGGTGAAATTGATGTGGTTACCGGTGAAATTGTGATGGAGTTGCGCGCCCCTCCCCTTCGCGGGACGGACGAAGCTCACTCACCAGCGACATGTGCTTACCGGTGAAATTGATGTGCTTACCCATGAAATTGATTTGCTTACCGGTGAAATTGTGATGGAGTTGCCCCTCCCCTTCGCGGGACGGACGAAGCTCACTCACCAGCGACATGTGCTTACCGGTGAAATTGATGTGCTTACCGGTGAAATTGTGATGGAGTTGCCCCTCCCCTTCGCGGGAGTTGCCCCTACCCTTCGCGGGACGGACGAAGCTCACTCACCGGTAAGCACATCGCACCGGTATTCGACCTTGATTGAAGAAACCCTGAAATACGGAGGAATCGACGGAGACGAACTTAAGAAACCCGGAAATACGGTTATTTCTACGGTTATTTCTACGTTGATGTCTACGGTAATTTCGGTAGATTTTTGCATAGTAAAATAGTACCGCACCGTACTGAATCGACCATCATGCCAATCTCGTATTCATGCATACAATACAAATAGTACTGTTGTTTGTTAGTCATTGGTTTGCGCGATACTGGAAGATACAAGTGTACCACTGTCTATTTATTGTACACTGCAGTGGTACTCACAGTATTTATGGTATCGATTTTCTCTCGTACAGTACATTCAATTATTCATTATCGGTCACATTAACAGTTACAAAAAGCTCATTTTCTTGTTACCGAAGAAAAGAAAAGTAAGTAGGTCTCCAACAAACTCATCTTGTCACGTTCTATCTCTTTCAGCTATGATGATCTCACTCTCTGCTGTCTCGTTCTTGAAAGATGCTTAAAAACATAACGATGTTCATCAAACGCCACAGTTTGCTTGCTGGGGGGCTACTCTCTTTGCTCACCGGTGCTTCTGCTAATGCTGGATACGAAGTGTGGGCAGCAGATCAGTCTAACACGAGTCCTGGCCAGCCATCGCTTGGAATCAAAGGTGGATTTCTTTGGATCTTTGACTCGGACGACATTGAAATCCAGCTTGCAACGGGGGTGGACGCTAAACCCTTGTCCTGCACTCCAAGTGCAGCCGAAGGACCGTGTAACATGCTTGATGTCTTTCCTCAGAATCTGCAGCGATTCACCCACAACGGGGAGGCCTTGGTTGCAACGGGAGAGACGTTGGGTGATCTCCCCGGCTTTGGAAGACTCCATGGTGTGATCCGTGACGCACAAGGCAAATACGTCAACGTCAACTTTTTCGCTCCTAGCGGCGGCTACGTTGGAGTGATTGACGTCAAAACGAAAGAGGCTGTCGGGCTTTTTCGTGTCACCGAGTTCTACTTTGACCCTCTCGCTTCACAGGGACGCTCAGTTCATATGAGTTTTTGGACTGCCAGTGGAGATGCTATTGTTGTATCCAACTTGAATGGAAAAGCCGCCGAACGGATTAATGTCAGCCGAGATAATGATGGAAAGATCACCAACTTGTCCTTCGACAGAAGCGCCACACTAGGGCTTGGCAAAAATATGGTAGTGAAAGAAGAAGCCACAGTGTTTCATGGAATCAATGCCTTGGGACGACCTATGATCGGCGAAATTATTGGCACATACGACGAAGCTGGTCTTGGCGATCTTACCCCCAATGGTTTCTGCAAAGAGAACGAATGTGGTGAAGGGGGAGGGGATGGCTCAATGGGCGGCCGCGCCAATAATCTTCCCATTTGCCCCATCCCATCTAGCAATAATCTCCTTTACATCACACTTGCTGGAGGAGGACAATTTGTGGGAGACATCTCTTCCACTCCAATGTCCATTGTTGGGGAGTATGGCCGGAATGCCGTCTTCGGTGCCGGCTGTGGTGGAGCCCAAGTGGGAAACACGATGTTCTTGGACACGGGCGTGTCGGCTTCTGGCGCTGGAGCAACGCAATCCCATTTTGCTGTGTTTGCATTTGACGATTCGGCTTATCTCGGTCACGCGAATGCTGAGAATGAACCAGAGGTCGTGGTCGTGTACCAAGATGAAGGAAGCACCCGAACTCTTGGAAACATTTTTGGAACGAAGACCCAGGATACCACTGGTCAGATTCCCGGCGTGACCACACGCCGTGATTCGCATGGAGCATGGATCACTACCAACGGCAAGTATCTTCACGTGGATGATCGTATTCAAAATAAGGTGGAAGTCTTCGACACTTCTAGCTACCAGCATTTTACATATGACTTGACTTCCAAGTCGGGCCAGTCGGGTGCACAAGGACCCCGAGGTGCTTGCATGGATCGCTCTGTTACTGACGACGCGGATCTCCCCAAGAACGATCCCGCTCCGGATCTTTTTGAAGTCACACCGGATGGAAAGTATATGATGATGGCGCTCCGTGGACCTGCACCCGTGTCCGTACCCCATGCAGCACAGGGATCTTGTCCCGGTATCGGCATTGTTGAGCTGTATGGCAACGGCAAGTTTGGTAGGCTTGTCGATGTTCTCCGTACCACCAATGAAATCCCGGACGCGGCGGTCATTTCTCCCACCTCTTTCCCTGGTGGCGTTCAATACAAAGGCAGTGAACGCAGTGATGTTCATGGAACGATTGTTATCCCTAAATAAAAAAAAGCCCGAGTGTGAAGAGGAAGAGTGCCCTTTCATGGAGCTCCTTGAGCATGAATGCTTGCGTGTCAACAGGTGGAAAATGATGCCACAAGACATGGCACTACACAGTCTACTTTGGATAAAGTAATGAAAAAGTGTCTTTCGTGATTTTGCTTTATTCTATTGTGTTAGGGAGGCAGTAGCAAAGCCTGTTAGTGCCACTAACGATTATTGGCGATGGCCAAGAAAAGGAAGCTGAACCTTTATTAATTTGTTTTTGTTTGGACTGTCCTGTGGGAGAGACACTTAATTTGGGCATAGCAGCACCCGCGGTAGATCAGAAATTTGTCCCAAAGGAAGTCCATGAATTGGTATCACCAGCAGTAGAGGTGGAACTATCGTAGAAATGCAAATTAGGGCCAGTTGAGAACCCCAGATCATTGATCTTTCAGGCAAACGCAAAAGAAATATTTTGTTGAATGCGGAGTATCGTTTTGGGTTTCGTTAGCTATTTGCTGCGGGCGTGTTTTGTTGGAAGTGAGCCTCCAAAACTTCCTGGACGGTCGTCCAATGAATTTTGCCTGGATACCGGTCATTATCCAGCTGGGCAGGCATATTGGCACGATCATCAATCATGTTGTGCATGTACTGCATACCTTGCCAGGCAGGATACAGTTCTTGATCCGCAGGGGAAAGAGTCTGGGCGATTTTGATAATCCATCCCAACAATCGTTGGCCGCCCGTGCGGAAAAGCCGGTAATCCTGCCCAGTAATAGTCGCCATGGTGTTTTTGATTTCACAGGCACTGATTTGATCCCCGGCGATATACAAGTAGCGGGGAGTCGGTTGTGGATCCACTGCCACCATGGCCGTAAATGTGGCGACATTGTCAATGGTGGTGAATCCCATTTTATGGTCCGCGCCGCCCCAATGTAGAATTCGTTTCTGTGTGGGGAAAATCATGGGGATTTGATCGGTCAACATATCGGCAAACGCTCCATTTAAGATTGTAGTAGCTGCAATCGTCGGTGCCTGATCCAGAATTGTATGAAATTCACGTCGTAGATCCAGGTTTCGGTTTTCGCCAGGCGAAAACTTCGTAAAATCAAGAGAGTAATCCGAAGGTATGAACCGGGGAACACCCGCAGCTACTGCAGCATTCAGTAAGATCTGTTGGGTATCCATGATGACTTCTCGTAAACCCGCCAAAGCCGAAATGACACATGTTGCCCCTTGGCAAATAGGGATGAATGAGTCCACGGATTCATCGGCCATATTTACAGCTGATACCTGCGCGCCCAGGCTTTCTAGGTGCTTGATCTTTGCTGAGTCTGGCCGAACAATCGCCCGAACCTCTGCGCCATGAGAAAGCAAGTTCCTGATAATTCGTTCCCCTAAATTCCCAGTGCCACCAGCAATCACAATGATCGGTTTATGATTCATCGTTGGTGGTGTGATTCGATTTGATGAGCATTAGCCGGTGTTCACTTTTTTGTGAGTTAGGTTCTTGGTAAACATCGAGACGATGTGAAACGCTCCCGACTTACTTACTACATGCTCAGCCTTCTATTTTCATTAGTCTTTCATCATACACAACCGAGTGAGTCATCCAAGGGATAGTCGTTTGCTTCCGCATACCAGGGAAAGTCTGCTGGTGATCTTCAACAAAGTGCGATTGCTGCACATCGTCGAAGTTGATGCCGCGAAAACAATCAGTGCAACCCTCAATCTTTGTTGCTTCTGGTATGATACAAGTTAATAGCAAATTGCTCCTTGCCCATCAAGCAGGAACGACCATACCAAGATGACAGCACCGCTTCCCGTCTGCTCAGCGAAGTTAAGCATCTTCGGGCCTGGTTAGTACTACGGTGGGGGACCACGTTGGAATCCCAGGTGTTGTTCTTTTTGTCTTTTTGTCTCACAACATGCATTTTTTTACACACATGTGTGTCCCTTGTTTTCTGGCTACTCTCTTTGAAGATGAGGATCCCTTAGTTTTCAACAGAATTGGAGCTCTTGTCTGCTGCTTTTCATTTGTCAACATCAAATGAAAACGAGATTGACGTTTGCAAACTGAGAAGTTTTGGGACTCTTCATGAACAACCACCACTAGTGGCCCAAGGACAACTGCATGTTAAGCAGTCTCGGAATTGGCCAAAGATGTTTGGTGTGGGAACATGACACATTTTGAATGCACACATGTCATGAACTGCCTGCTCACAATGTCATTGTGTCTGGGACATTTTGTCCAGTGGGTTCACAGAGCAATGTCACAGCCAGCTCTCCAGTTGTGCAATTGTGTCTCTGTCATGTTGTGTCATTCTGCATCATATTTCTGAAAAAAAACCAATGTCATTGATTGCCACTCAACACAACAAGAAAAGAAGCAGAGCACCCAAAGATGCTTTTGAGCTTGTCTTGTTAAAAATGGCAAAAGAAAGACAATGGCAATCAACAGTTCAAAGAACCAACTTGTGATGTGAGGCCAAGGGCCAAGAAGACAACAAATCATTTGCACAACTGACATGTTGAAAACAAATGTCAAACAGAAGGATGTTGATCTAATTTCATTGAACCTGTCAGCTTGACAATCCTAAATTGCAAACTGGAGTTGTGGTCACCATGAAAATCCATAAAATTGGGTTTCCCGTGGGGGGTCTCACTCCCACCCAGGCCCAGTTTTTGATGTTGTTTGTTTGTTAATCTCCTGCCGGTGCATAGCAAAGGGGACGGCTGATGCTGTTGCTTCATCATCCTCCCTTCTCTGCCACATGCATCCATTTTGGATGTCAGAGCCTGACAACTGTTCAATTAAGAAGCAGTCGGGGTCAACCAACAGCAAGGGTTTGCC
>ENA-ORBV01013275-ORBV01013275.1-microbial-mat-metagenome-genome-assembly--contig:-NODE-13275-length-12546-cov-44.182292_pt1 | contig 12546 bp, 10 predicted proteins | sample MGYA00237777_ERZ505514 | MGnify/ENA primary metagenome ERZ505514 (study PRJEB26160, sample SAMN06269048) | microbial mat metagenome | isolation source: Oligotrophic lake microbial mat | place...
TCGACGAGCACGGGCGTCGTGCTCTGCGTGACGGCTGCATCCCAGGTCGAGTCGGTGACGTCGGTGGCGTTGCTCATTGTGGTCGAGGTGTAGTCGTGGTCGAGGTGTAGTCGTGGTCGAGGTGTAGTCGTGGTCGCGGTGTAGTTGTGGTCGCGGTGTGATCGTGGTCGCGGTGTGTCGGCTCGGGATTCGTCTTCGCGGTCGGTTCCGAGCGCGGGTCGGGAAGCGCGCGACGTCCGTCGGTTCGAGACCAGACTATGGGACGCGGATGTGCGGGCGTCTAGCCCGCGGAAGCGGCCGACGTATTCGCGGACGAGTCCTGCGTCGCATCTCCGTTCGCGTCGGTGGGTGCGGAAGCGGTTTCCGCCTCGCCTTCGCGCGTTTCGTCGTCGAAGACGGTGTCGCGCAGGATCTCGGAGACGGGTGCCGGCAGGTCGTCGCGCAGTCGGATCGAGATCTCGTCCGGGCTCTCTTGGGTGAGGCGGACGAGGCCGAGCCTTGCGAGTTCGAGCAGAGCGCAGAAGGATCCGATGAGGGATTCGCGCGTCGGTTCGGCGTCGACCGCGAGGACGAGGTCCTTCAAGGAACTCCCGCGCCGTTCTTGGAGGATGCGCGCCATTTCCTCGACGAAATGACGCAACGGACGTCGATCGCGCACGATTTGGTGCGGCCGATTCGCGAGCGTTTCGCGCAGGAGTCGCGAGAACTGCGCCAGGAGATCCCACGTCGTGACTTCGCCCAGTTCGAACTCGGGGCCGGTCTCGGGTTCTGAGATCGGGCTCGCGCCGCGCGCATGTTGGAGCGAGCGCACGGCGAAGCGTGTACCGAGGTCTTCGGACGCTTCGCGGAAGCGTCGGTACTCGATGAGGCGCTGGATGAGCTCGTCCTTCGGATCGAAGCCGTCGTCGAGGTCGACGTTCTCGCGCGGCAGGAGTGAGCGGCTCTTGATCGACATGAGCGTCGCCGCCATGACGAGGAACTCGCCCGCGACCTCGATGTCGAGCTCCTTCATCGCGCGGATATACTCGAGGTAGCCCTTGAGCACGCGCGAGATCTCGACCTCGTGGATCTCGACCTCTTGCTCGCGCACGAGATGCAGCAAGAGGTCCATCGGGCCCTGAAAAACCCGCTCGAGACGCACGGTATAGCCGTTGTCGCTCACCACAGGCCTCCGAGGCTGACGATGCGTTCGGCCCCGCTCACGACGAGGTCCACGAGTCCATAGATCTGGTAGGCGAATGGATCCCAGCGCATGAGGAGGAACACGATGACGATGCCGAAGGCACCCACGGCGTTGTACGACTCGCGCAGGCTCGGGGGCAGCATCCACGTGAGGATGCGCGATCCGTCGAGCGGCGGAATCGGGATCAGATTGAAGACGAACAGGATGGCGTTCGCGCCGACCGCCTTGCCCAGAACGGTCGGTAGCAGATCGCCTCCTCGCAGGTTCGCAGTGTTGGCCGCACCGTTGTAGTAGCCCGTCTCGACGAAGAACTTCCACAGCGCGTAGAAGACACCGACGAGCAGCAGGTTCGAGAGGGGCCCCGCGAACGCGACGATCGACATGTCACGCCACGGATTCTTGAGGCGTCGGAAATCGACGGGGACCGGCTTCGCGCCGCCGAACAGGAACGCACCGTTCGTCATGAAGAGGAACACGCCCGGGATCACGATGGTCCACCACAGATCGATGTGCGGGATCGGGTTCAGCGTGAGTCGCCCGAGGTCGCGCGCCGTCGGATCTCCGCACTTCAGCGCCGTCCAGGCGTGCGCCGCCTCGTGGATGCCGAGGGACAGGACGAGCAGCGCCAGCGACAGGACGAGGACGAGCACGTCGAACGACCCGTCGAGCCCCGCCGGAGCCGCCGGCACGACGACTGGTGCCATGACGGCGATCGAGGCCCCGCCGAGGATGCGGCGCAGGCGGTGGAGGGGCGACGGCTCGATGACGGGATCCTGGGTGCGCGGGGCCGGAGCCCCAGGCCTCTCGGCGCGGCGCGGAACCCCTCGTCGGCGCATCGTAGCAGCGCGAAGCGTGCGGGGAACGGGCTCGCGACTCGGTCTTGCGCGCCTCTTTTTCAGAGTTCACCCGCGACCCGCGAGGTCCGCGCGCGTCCTCTGGAAAGCGGTCGAGCCGCGGACGCCCCGATGGCCACGCCCCTCATCGATCCCGCCTCGACCGTCGTGCTCCAGCACGCTGTCCGGCGCTGGCAAGCCGAGTCGGAGAACGCCGGCCGCCTCGCGACGCGCGAGAACGGGATCCTGGGCGTGATCGCGATGCTCCTCGGCCTCAGCCTGTTCCGGGCGCCGACCCCGGTTCTGCTGGAGCCCGGCTGGCTGATGTGGGCGGCGCGCATCCTGCTCACGGCGAGCGTCCTTCAGGCACTCGTCGCTCTCGGCCTCGTGCTCTGGAACCGTCCCGACCGCGGTCGAGGGCCGACCTCGGGCCCAGGAACGCTCGGGCTCGCCAGCGCGCTCTTGATCTGGCCCAGTGCCTCGAAACGAACGGGCAAGAAACCTGGGAGTGAACGCGAAGCGCACCAAGTGGCCGTTCGTCTGCTCGATGTCGCGGCCGACGAACAGTACTTCCGCAACGCTGCGCGCAAACGGCTCTTGGACCGCAGCCAGCGCTGCCTATTCAGTGCAGCCTCCTGCGCCGGTTTGGCGATGGTGTGCTATCTCTACATGAAGTCCGGTGGACCGGGAACGAGCGGACCATGAACGATCAGTCACGGAACGGAAACAGCCACGACTGCCGCGACGGCGAGGAGCTGACGCCCGAGCAGCTCTACCCGGACGAGCGCCCCGAGTTCGCCCGCATCCTGGCGGACCTCGACCGACAACACGACGAGATCCGAGCGCGCATCGATCGCCAAGCGATCGAGTTGAACCGCCCGCGCGGGATCATGGGTCGGCTGTTCGGGCTCGAGACTCACGTCATCGACTGAGCGACACTCACGAGGTGTCGGTCGTACTCGCCGCCCGCTCGATCAGAAGCCTATCGAGAGCCCGACGAAGATGTCGAAGCGGTCCTGCTGGCCGCCGAAGCTGTCGTCGAACTCGGTGTGGCGAAAGCGAGGCTCCATGGTGATCGAGGCGCGGTCTGTGACCCACCAACGTCCGCCGACATGCACGCCGTACGTGAACGCGGTGTCGTCGTTCGTGCCATCGTCGAAAGAGCCGATCGCGGCCTCGACACCGACGTAGAGGTTCGTCCGAGGAGCCGGCCGGAAGTTGAAGTTGTAGAAGGGCCCAGCGGCCAGCGAGAGGCCATCGAACGCACCCACATCGAAGAAGAGGAAGTCGACGCCGAGCCCCACTTCGTGCTCATCCGTGAAGAAGTAGCTCACCTCGGTCGAGAGGCTGAACGAATCCGTATCCGCCGCGAACTCGTTGTTCTCGCTGGCATACAGACCCTCGAGCGTGAGCAGCCAGTCCCCGGCGCCGACTCCCCAGCTGCTGTCCGTTTCGGCGACAGCCAGCGCAGGCTCCGGTGAGACCAGCGGGGCTGTCGACGCGGCTGCGGTCGGGGCCGACACGGAGAGCGAAGCGATCAGGATGCTGAACGGGAGCATGGATGCGAGCTTTCGGTCTTCTTGTTGTAGGGATGGCGCAATGAGCATGGATGAACCACTGCCCGGCCGTGTCAAGCATGACCCCCTGCCCCTGGAGCATCAAGCGACGCGCGGCCGAGGAAGTTTGCGGTGGAAGAGCCGCCGAGTCTTGTGACGGTTGCCGTTCGGTGGGAGACTGATGGGGTCTCCGTCAGCGGTCCCCAACCGAACGAGCGAGCTCGCATGAAGAACTTGGCAATGGGCGAGCACGCGCCCGACCTCCGCTGGCACCCTCGCGGCGGTTCCGCGTTCCTCGCGATCGTTTCACTAGCCATCGCCCTCGGAACTGGCTCCTGCGGCGGCAGCGGTGGGTCGGCAGACGACGACCCCCTCGACGTGCTGGCCGTTCAGCTTCCGTCGGGCCCGGCGCTGCGGCTGGGGCAGACCCTGACCCTGCAAGTGAGGGAAAGCTGCTCGACGGTGCCTGAGCAGCTTTGCCCTATCGATGCAGTCTGGTCGGTCACGGAGGGTAACGCGGCCGATGCTGGCGAGTTCATCACAGCGCAGGGCAGCATCGTTCAGTTCGTCACCCTGCGCCCTGTTGAGTTCACCCTGCGAGCCACGGCCACGGACGGCAGTGGACGATACGGCACGCGACGGATCTCGATGGCCGAACTCGAGTTCGACACCCGCTCCAGGGTCGAGATCCCCGGTGGGGTGAATCACGACTCGATCCTCGGTGCCGACATCGTGCATCGCGACAACCGCTTCCATCTCGGCCACAGTGTTCGCGGTCGACTGAGTGCACTCGAGCGCTACGAGGAGACCGGAACGCTTGAGCTATCCGAGAACACGGACCCGACCCCGACTCCAGCCTCCGAGCAGGAGGCCATTCTGGATCTCGCCGTCGCGCCCAATGGCCAGAACTTCGTGATCACGGACGGTCCTGGACTTCCGCGGACCGTGACGCAGTTCGACCCTGACTTCGCCCGCGTACCCGGCTTTGTGCCACCAGAGGGCTTTGCCTACCTGCCTGCGATCGCTGTCGACAGCGCTGCAGTTCTGTGGGTCGGGCACGGGGCTGGGGCGGCCGGGGTCGTCAAGCTGTCCGCATCCGGAGCGATCCTTGGGGAGCTGACCTTGCCCTCGCCACTGGACTCCTCCCTGTGTGCGCTGGCACTGCTGGAGAGTCCGAGCGGACCGACCGCCCTCTATGCGGCAGACAGCTCGGATCTTGTTCGCATGACACCTGACGGGGTCGTCGACCCGACCTTCACGCCTCCCGTGTTCGCAGGCGAGATCCTGGACATCACGGTCGACGGTCTCGGCCGAGTCTTCGTGGCGGTGCAAGAGATTCCCGACGGTCAAGTCGGAGCACGCGGGTCCATTTTCGTGCTGAACGCTCGCGGCCAAATCGTGAAGGAGGTTCGCACCTATGACGAACTCGTGCCGGACGGCAACGACTTCACGCACGTAGAGCGAACCTTCCGGCACCCGATGTCCATCGCCGCAAACCGGAATGGCGTGCTCTGGGTCTATGAAGACCTGACCGCATCCGCAGGGGCGCCAAACGCGCGACTGATCGAGTTGAATCCCGAAGACACGATACCGCTACCTTCGATCGTGCTAACGCCAGGCTGGTATCTGCTGAAGCCTGGATGGCAGAGGGAATTTGAAGTGACAACCACGACCCCGGGCTTCAGCCCAGACTATCAATGGACGGCCTTCAATGGGGATTCAGTAGCGGGGGACGGGTATGTTGCTCCGCATGCTAACTCAAGTTACTGCGACTTCTTCGCCCCTGCTACACCGGGCACCTACGCCGTTCGTGTGACGACGATGATCGACGGAACCGAGGTAAGTGCTGAAGCGGCCATTACTGTTACCGCGATAACTTTCGGGTTCGATGCGGGTGCCACAACACCGGGGGCAGATTCAATCGAACAAGACGGGCGAATCGCGATCAGCGACAGCAAGATCTATCTCCACACGGGCACGGAATCCGGCATCCTCGTCTACTCCAACACGGGTGTGCTCGAAAGAAATGACCCGTGGTTTGTCAGCTCGAACAGGGCGAATATAGCGGTTGACACACTGGGACGTGCGTATTATGCCCGCGGCGCGAACTATAGTTTCTCAATCCGAGTGATAGGGGAAACCGCAATCCAGGACCGGTGGGTCAGTGCTACTGGCCTTCCTTACTCCTACGCGTCTACTGGGGCTAACGTGATTGTTGAGCAGGTGAACGGCTCGACGACTACCAGGGTATTCGTCGCCGGGAGTTGGTTCCCAATAGGCGCGCCCTACAATCACCAGCCGTTCGTCGCGATCATGGACATCGGGCAATCGTCGACGCCCGAGAACTTGACATTCAATATAGACGAATACTATGATTCTTCTTTCTTAGACCGGTGGATCGTTGCGATGGCAAGGACCCAAGGTGGAGACAAATTCGCAATAGTGCGCCAGACGTTCAGCGGGCAACCAGTGGAATACTATTGCTGCTACCTGACCGACACGGGCGGCACTTTGCCGTTGTATTGGCGACTTCCCACCACGATCGAGACCGTGGATGACATGGCTGTGGATTCGAATGGGCTGGTCTATATCTCAGATGGCACGGCGGTTCATATCCTGGCGCTTTCGCCTACACTTGCTCAAGGTGGGGCGCAAATAGCAGAGCCGATTGGGTCGCCAATTCGCTCTTATGGTCTCGATGCCGGAAGCGGCCGGACAGCCGCAGAGTTTGTAGAGGTTCTTGGAATCGGAATGGACCACAACGACAATCTCTACGTCTGTGATGATGTTGTGAACGCAATCTGGCCTGGTATCGCCTCTTTTGTCTTCCGTGCGATTCCGCAATAGGCTAACTACGCGAATTCAATATCCGAATCAGCGCTTGCGGGTTGAAAATACCCCTTGATCGAGATTCGCCAATGTCGCGGCATCCACGAGCGGAATTTGCGCGGTTCTACTCCGTCTTGCAATCAGGGCAAGTCTCTGACTTCGACTTTCCCGTCGCTGCGAATCGCGATCACGCGTGAGCTGGACACCCAGCCGAGTCTCGAGTCCTCCGGTATTGGGTGCTCGGTGTCGTACAACACGTTGACGCTGGCTCTGCCACCGTCGTAGACCCGGTATGCCGCCAGGACCCCATCGTCCAGGATCATGGCAACCAGCTCCTGACCGGCGACCAGATCGAGCACGCGTGTGATCGACGCCAGCCGCTCGTCGCTGACGAGCGTCCTTACTTCGCGACGGTCCATGTCGTAACGCAGGACCTTGAGGCACTGGTCCATGGTCATTTTCCCACGGCCGCGATCGCCGACGAGCTTCCCACCGAGGTAGATCGACGATCCGTCACTCGTAACGACGCTGAGATCGTGGATCTCGTTAGAGACATCCTCGTTCGCTAGCGGTTGCCAGTTCCCCCGAGCAGTATCGACCTTGGCAATCACAGTCCGCGGCCCGCTCATCAACCACTCTGGCTTGTGCGCCACGACGACCAGCTCTCGGTTGGCACCCGGAATCGCGATACAGAGATCGCCCAGGGATTCGCGCTCGAGCCAGGCTGCCGCATCCGTTTCCCAGATTCTCTTACCGTCTGCGACGTTCCAAACCGTGACAGCACTACCCGACATCGTGGCGAAGGCGCCACTGTGTACGCCGATGGCCTCGATGCGAGCGCCCGAGTAGTCGTGCCACTGAACGGCGGCCTCGGCGAGCTGGACGACACCGATCTTGTGGTCGTAGGCGATCACGCCCCACCCACCATCCATGTCGAAGCCCGAAGCGGTCGGATGGCCGATCCCTACCGGCACGGCCTCGGGCGGCCTGACGAGTCCGTTCGCGTCGCGGAGTTCCCTCGACGTTTCCGTGTAGACCCAGAACTGGTCACCGGCTGGAATCGTGATCGGCCCGCCGCGCGTGGCCTGATCTCGGATACCGGCGCCTCCGCAGGAACTCGCGAGGGAGAGCGCGATAGCCATCGAAAGCTGCAACAGTTGGTTTGCGTGCATGTTGGCCTCAATTCACGAGCAGGCAGGTTCGGAAACCCACGTAAAGTGACTTCGGAGACGGAGTCCGCGGATGATCGAAAGTCGCGGTTTCGGGCGTCGATGACCACGAGCCCCCCACGAGTTCGCCCTTCTCCGACGACCCCTGGCACCACTCGCTGACGTTGCCTGTCATGTCGAATGCGCCGCAGTGCGACCTGTCGCAGGCGTAGGAGCCAACTGTGGCCGCCGAGGTGAGGATGCCGCCGGAGTTGGCGCAGTTCGCGCGCCACTCCCGCCCCCAGGAGTACGGCTGAGTCGGTTCCGTGCGCGCCGCGCTCAACCACTGCTCTCGCGTCGGCAGCTCGAGTCCGACCGCGAGGCAGAACTGCTTGGCATCCTGAAAGGGAATGGCCGTGAGCGGCAAGGTTGGCGGCAAAGAGGCGGGGGACTTCTCGCCTCTTCCCTCTTCCTTCCACCGCCACCACGTTGCATTCGTCGTCTCCGTCTCCGCAATGTAGACCGCTTTCGTACCGGGGCGTGTGACTCCCGGCACGACTACGAGCACGATGCCCGTTCGCTTGTGGACGATCCGGCGGGCGAATTCGGACTCCGGGTCGATCGCGCGTGGACCGTCGACCTCGCAGCCTTCCGGGACTCGGACGGGGCGTCGCTTGACTGCACCTTCCAGAGGGGAACCGGCCGCGCCGTTCGTCGCCTTGGGGACGGCTAGAACCTGGAAGGTCTGACCATCGCCTTCGAGGGAAACCCGGCAGGTGAACTTCCGGCCATCGATCGCAGCGGGCATGCCGTTCACGATCACGGACTCGAGGTCCATATCGGCGAGCCCCACTACGACGATGTTGTCTGCCATCGGAGGCAGCAACAGACCCTCCAGCGGTGGAGTCCATTGCAGGCGGGGAGTGGGCGGGCCTGACGTCGATCGGTCGCGATCTTCTTCTTGAGCCCGTTGCACGTCGAGAGCCGATTCGACCCGCGCCACGACCTTCACTTCCTTCTCGAGGCTCGTGTTCCCGGCGCGGTCCGTCGCCGTGATCACGATCACCTTCTCGGGCTCGTCCAGCAGCACCTCTGTGGTGAACACTCCACCCGCGAGAGCGACGAGGCGACCATCGACCGTCACCTGCGCGGATGGGTGGTCATCGACGACGCGGCCCTCGAAGAGCACCTCGCCTCCTCGTGGGATCTGCGCCCGCTCCGATGAGTTCGGGTGCACGATCGTGATCACCGGAGGCGTCCCGTCGACTCGCCATGCGAGTTGAAGCGTGTTCGAGTTGCCCGCGCGATCGACAGCCTCGGCAACCACGGTGGCTTCCCCGCGCCCGTCGGTGGCCAACTCCAACTGTGCTGAGGCGAGCCCTGATGCGTTGATTTCGCGCTTGGAGCCGCCGATGCGGACCGTCTCGAGCCCGGCGAGCCCTACGTCGGTGGACTCGAGTTCGAGCGTCACGGAAGTGGTTGCGCTGAGCCTGAAGTTGCCCTCGTCTATTCCGGGCAGAGCCATCCACTTGAGGCTCGGCGGGGTGCGGTCGACCACGATCTGGAGTTCCGCTCGCACCTGCTCGGGATCGTCGCCCGGTGCACGAACCGGAATCGAAACAAGGCCCTCCGGAAGGTCATCGAGGTCGACCCGCCATCGTCCAGAACCGTCGACATCGACCGATCGCCCCAGGATACTCACCGTGCGGGTGCCGGCTGCAGTACCGGAGACACGAACGGGCCCTTTTCCATGGAGCGAGCCTGCTGGGGGCAACTCAATGGACGCAGCGACAGGAATAGGAACGACGAACGAGGGCGGGAGATCGGAATTCGCGATTCGCGGAGACAACTTCGTCGGTCGCGTCGCCCCCCACCAGGCTATGCCGAGGATCGGAGTCAGGACGACGACCACGGCAGCCCAGGGGGGTACGCCAAACCAGAGCCTTCGGAGCCGGAGCAACGGTGCCGGCATCGAAATTGTGCCCGCAGCCCCGAGGGCTCGGAAGCTGTCCAAAGCGTCACGAGCCGTGGGACGTTCAGAGGGGTTTCTCGCCAGTAGTCGCGCGAGCAGCGGAGTCAACCACTCCGCAACGTGACCCGGCGCGATCTCCCTCGGCGGATTGCTCAGCCGAGATGCAGCCATCGCCTGCAGGTTCTCGCCATAGAACGGCAGCCACCCGCAAGCCGCCTGATAGAGCAGGACTCCCAGGGCGAACACATCAGCCCGCCCGTCGATCTCCTCCCCGAGGAACTGCTCGGGCGCCATGTACTCGGGCGTACCGAATCCGCGCGCGAGGCTGTCACCCGGATTCGCGCTCGAGCCGGGACTCAGGATCTTGGCAATCCCGAAGTCGAGGACATGGACTTGCTCGCCGCTCGGCGAGTCCGTGACCATCAGGTTTCCTGGCTTCAGGTCGCGATGCACGACGCCTTTGGCGTGGGCGTATTGCAGCACTTCAAGGAGCTGAATGGCGAGTCTGGCCACACGTTCCGATTCCCACCGTCCCTCAGCTTCGAGGATCGCCTTCAGGGAGCGACCTTCGATGAACTCCATCGTGTAGTAGAGCTCGCCTGTTGGCGTTCGACCCGAGTCCCGCACCTGCGGGATCCGCTCGTGCTTGAGCCTCTGGTTGGCTCGCACCTCGACCTGGAAGCGCTCGAAGAACTTCGGGTCCCTCGGATCCTCTCGCAGTCGTTTGACGGCGACCAAGTCGCCGCCGATGAGCGAATCCTCGGCCAGGAACACGTCGCCGAACGACCCACTCCCCAGGTACTTCCGGACTCGGAATCGACCCGCGAAGACTTCGGGGTCGACGCGATCCGCGCGGTATGCGGTCGCGGAAGCCTCGGTTGCGGCGACCGGCTGGGTGCTGCTCCGAGCTCGGTCGTCGGGCGGATCTTGAGGGGTGGAGTCCCGCATCGAGGCGTGCAGCTCGAGTGGCGACGTGGACGCGTCGCGTTCGGCAGCTGATCGAAGTCGATTGTAGGTGGAGTCAGCCGATACGCACGCTCGCTCTCATCGCTTGCACCGCCCCCCCCGCTTCCTAGAATCCGGCCTTCCGTCGCGCGCGACCGCGGGCAGGCCGCGATCGTGCGCTTCGGCGTTTTCCTTGGGGAGGCCGCGCGAGCGTGCCCAGGCCGATCGACCGCAACGAGATTCTGTTGGCGCGCGCGGCCGAGGTCGTCCGCGTGGAAGCGCGCACGATCGCGGGGCTCGAAGCGCGCCTCGATGCGCGGTTCGTCGCGGCGGTCGACCTGCTGATCGCGTGCGAGGGGCAGGTCATCGCGACGGGCGTCGGGAAAGCGGGGCTCGTCGCGCAGAAGATCTCGGCCACGTTGGCTTCGACGGGCACGCCCTCGTCGTACTTGCACCCGACGGACGCGCGGCACGGCGACCTCGGGCGGTTGCGAGCGCGCGACGTGCTGTTCGCGTTGTCGAACTCGGGCGAGTCGGCGGAGGTCGTCGCGTTGCTCGGGCCGGCGCGCAAGATCGGGGCGCCGATCCTGGTGATCACGGGCGAGCCGAATTCGTCGCTTGGGCGTCATGCCGACGTCGTGCTCGACATCGGGCGCGTGCAGGAAGCCTGTCCTCTGAATCTCGCGCCGACGGCCAGCACCTCGGCGATGCTCGCGATGGGCGACGCACTGGCGATGGTCGTCTCGCAGGAACGCCGGTTCAGCCGTGAGGATTACGCCCTGTATCACCCGGCGGGAGCGCTCGGGCGCAAGCTCATGAAGGTGCGCGAGGTCATGCGCACGGGCGAGCAGATGCCGGTCGTCGCGGCGGGCACGACGATCCGCGACGTGATCCTCGTCATGAATCGCACGCCTGGGCGGCCGGGCGCGGCGTTGATCGTCGACGGCACGAAGAGGCTCGTCGGTATCTTCACGCACGGCGACTTGGCGCGTCTTTTGGAACAGCGGGGCACGGTCGACGTCGGCGCGATCGTCGACGCGCACATGGGTCGGAATCCCAAGGTCGTCGGGCCAGACCAGCTCGTCGAGGAAGCGCAGCACCTCTTGCGCGAGCACCGCATCGACCAGATTCCCGTCGTGGATGCCGAACGTCGTCCGCTGGGTCTCGTCGACGTGCAAGACATGCTCGACGTCAGGATCTGAAGCGATGTCCAAAGCGTCACTCACGGAAGTCCTGCGCCGGGCGCGGCTTCTCGCGCTCGACGTCGACGGCACGTTGACCGATGGGTCGATCGTGTTGCTGGGCGGCTCGGCGCTTGAAAAGCCGCAGGAAATCCAGCGTTTCGACGTGCGCGACGGCATCTCGATGCGTTGGCTCGCCGACGCGGGAATCACTTTGGCGTGGATCAGCGGGCGCGGGGCCGACGTCACATCGGCGCGCGGTGTCGAGCTCGGCATCCATCACGTCGCGCTGCGCGTGCCGGACAAGTTCGTCGAGCTCGAGCGGTTGCAGGCGCGACTCGGCATCGATCCGGCGGACACGATCGCGATGGGCGACGACTTACCCGATCTCGCGATGCGCTCGCGCGCCGCGTTCTTCGCGGCACCGAGCGACGCGTGCGAGGACGTGCGCGCGCGAGCCGATCTCGTCACGCGTGCCGCAGGCGGCGCGGGCGCCGTGCGTGAGCTCGCCGAAGCGATCCTGCGAGCACGCGGCGCGTGGGACGCGATCGTCGAGTCGTACGCGCGATGAAACGCGTCCTCCTCTTCCTGGTCCTCTTCGGCATCGGGTTCGGCGTCTTGTGGTGTTCGCGCGGCGAGAGCGATCGCAAGCCTGATTCGGCGACCTACCAACCCGAGGCACCCGCGGGCGAGTTCACCGAAGTTCCGTTCGCGGGCAAGGACGGCAAGCCCGCCAAGGCGATCGGGATCTCGCTCGACGGGCCGCTCTCCGTGACGATGCGTGGCGGAACGGGGGCGGTGACGAAGCCCGAGCTCGAGCTGCGTGCGAGCGACGTCGACAGTCTCGGTTCGGATCTCTACGACTTGAAAGAGGTCGAGATCGAAGTCCTCGACCCCGA
>ENA-ORBV01013276-ORBV01013276.1-microbial-mat-metagenome-genome-assembly--contig:-NODE-13276-length-12546-cov-5.095838_pt1 | contig 12546 bp, 7 predicted proteins | sample MGYA00237777_ERZ505514 | MGnify/ENA primary metagenome ERZ505514 (study PRJEB26160, sample SAMN06269048) | microbial mat metagenome | isolation source: Oligotrophic lake microbial mat | place...
AAACTCGTCACGGCGATCCTCGACGCGAACCGCGAGACGCTCCTCAAGCTTCCCGCCGCGACGCACAATCATCACGCTTACGCCGGCGGCAGTAGAGCGGCTGCACCTGCAATATGGAACGATCGAACGCACTGGGGTTCGCCGCGTGCGCATCTATGGCGGCGAAGTACTGGTTCCCGCCGGCAAGACAATCCTTGTCGCAGCGCCGCTCAGTGGCGTACTGCAAGCCACGCCGAACGGAGTACCCCAAGCGGGAACCACCGTCGCGAAGGGAACGCCGCTGTTCACGCTTCTTCCACTCTTGTCGCCCGAGTCTCGAGTTACGCTCGATGCCGCGAAGACGGATGCCCAAGGGCAATTCGACACTGCCACGGCGCAACTCGGCGCGACCCGGATCGCACTCGACCGCGCCAAGCGCGTGTTTCAGACCGAAGCCGGCAGCCGTCGCGCGGTCGACGACGCCCAAGCACTCTTTGATGTGGCTCAGGAGGCGGTCGAGGCGGCCCAGGCGAGGCTGACGCTGTTGGAACGTGCCCTCGGGGCGACCGCTGAAGGGACAGCCGCCGAATTGGATATCGTTGCGCCGCAAGCGGGACTTCTGCGCGCGGTATTGGCGCTGCCCGACCAACAAGTCCCAGTCGGGGCTCCGCTCGTAGAAATTGTCAACTTGGAGCGAGGTTGGGTACGCGTGCCCGTGTATGTCGGGGATCTGACGGCGCTTGATCGCGAGGCCGAAGCCTCGATTGTGGACTTCACGGCCCAAGCGAATGTTACCGGAATTCCCGCGCGACCCGTCGTCGGTCCGCCCTCGGCCAATCCGACCGCAGGCACGGTGGATCTCTTCTATGAGTTCGACAATCCGTCGCTGCAGTACAATCCTGGCCAGCGTGTCGGCGTCAACCTAATGCTACGAGGCGAGGCCGACGCGCTCAGCGTACCGTGGAACGCCGTCGTGCAAGACGTGTACGGAGGCAGTTGGGTCTACGCGAAAGCGGGCGAGCATGCGTTCGAGCGTCGTCGCGTGTCGCCGCGCTATCTGGTCGATGGCCGCATGGTTTTGGCGGACGGTCCGCCGGAAGGGACGGCAGTCGTGACGGACGGGTCGGCCGAACTGTTCGGCACCGAAACCGGGTTCAGCAAATAGCGCCGACAGGAAAGACTCATGCTGTCCGCAATTGTCTCGGCGTCGGTGCGCTATCGCGTGGTGTTGCTGGCGCTCTGTATCGCGCTGCTGGTCGTGGGCTACCGATCATTGCAGCGCGCCCCGTTCGACGTCTTTCCCGAGTTCGCGCCGCCGATCGTCGAAATCCAGACGGAGGCCCCCGGGCTTTCCAGCGAGCAGGTTGAAAACCTGGTCACCGTGCCGTTGGAAAATGCCATGATCGGGATTCCGAACGTCAAGACCGTGCGCTCGAAATCGGTGCTCGGGCTTTCGCAGGTAGTCCTCGTGCTCGAACATGGCGCGGATCACCTGCGCGTGCGGCAGTTGGTACAGGAACGTGTGGCTACCGCTGCGCGTCAGCTTCCAACCATCGCGCAAGCCCCGGTGATTCTGCAACCGCTTTCCTCCACTAGCCGCGTGATGAAAATTGGCGTCTGGTCGGAACAGCTCGATCAACAACAGTTGACCATCCTGGCGCTGTGGACGATTCGCCCCAAGTTGATGAGCGTGCCGGGCGTCGCGAATGTGGCGATTTGGGGGCAACGCAATACACAATTTCAGGTCCTTGTCGATCCGGATCGCTTGCGGGCGCAGGGCGTGTCGCTCGACGCGGTGACGCGCGCGGCGGCCGACGCCACGGCGCTCGACACCGGCGGTTTCCTGGATTCCCCGAACCAACGGATGGCGATTCGCCACGTGTCGCCCGTGCGCACGGCGGAGGACTTGGGCCAGGCCGTCGTGGACTCGCCCGGCAGCGCGCCGATGCTCTTGTGCGATGTGGCGTCCGTCAACACCGGCTTCCCTCCGCCGATTGGCGACGCGGTGATCAACGATGGCCCAGGACTCTTGCTGATTGTCGAAAAACAACCAGAGGGAAACACGCTGGACGTCACGCGAGGCATTGAGCAGGCGTTGGAGGTCCTGAAGCCAGCCTTGGCCAACGTGGAGATCGACTCCACGATCTTTCGTCCGGCGACGTTCATCGAACGCGCGATCCACAACCTGACTCGGGCCTTAGCCATCGGCTGCGCCCTGGTCATCGTGATCCTGATCGCTTTCTTGTTCGACTGGCGGACCGCGGCAATTAGCTTGACGGCCATCCCCCTCTCCCTTGTGACCGCAGTTCTATTGCTTACCTGGGCAGGCGCGACGCTAAACACCATGGTTCTGGCCGGTCTGGTGATCGCCTTGGGAGAGTTGGTCGACGATGCCATTATCGATGTGGAGAACATCGTTCGCCGGGTGCGTTTGAACCGAGCCGCCGGCAGCCCGCTGTCGGCCTTTGAAGTTGTCCTGCGGGCGTCGCTCGAAGTCCGTAGTGCCGTCGTGTTCGCTAGTCTGATCGTCGTCCTCGTCTTCTTGCCGATTTTCTTCCTGGATGGTCTGGCGGGCGCATTCTTCCGTCCCTTGGCGATTGCTTACGTCTTGGCGATTCTTGCCTCGCTCGTAGTCGCACTGACCGTGACCCCTGCGCTGTCGTACGTGCTCCTCACGGGCCGAGCTGCCGAGCGACGCGAGCCCCCGCTCACACGCCTCCTGAAGCGATGGTACGGTGGCATCCTGCCGCGCATCGTCACCCGGCCCTATCTCGCCATGGGCTTGCTGACCGGTGCGTTTCTCATCTCTGGCTGGTTGGCGAATGGACTGGGGCAAGAGTTCTTGCCGCACTTTCGCGAAACCGACTTCTTAATGCACTTCGTGGAAAAACCCGGCACGTCCGTCGAGGCCATGCAGCGCGTCACGGTGGAAGCCAGCCGCGAGTTGCGCGCCATCCCGGGCGTCCGCAATTTCGGCGCGCACATCGGTCGCGCCGAAGTGGCCGACGAAGTTGTCGGCCCGAACTTTACGGAATTGTGGATCAGCATCGACGAAGACGTCGACTACGACGCAACCTTGAAAAAGATCGAGACCGTGGTTCACGACTACCCTGGATTGTATCGTGACGTACTAACTTACCTCCGCGAGCGCATCAAAGAGGTGCTGACCGGTGCGAGCGCTTCGATCGTCGTGCGCATCTACGGTCCGGAGTTGGACGTGCTGCGCTCCAAGGCGAAGGAAGTCGAACAAGCGATCGGCGAAGTTCCGGGCGTGAGCAATCTGAAGACGGAACCACAAGTCTTGGTGCCGCAGGTGGAAATCAGGCTCAAGCCGGATGCCGCGGAACGCTTCGGCATCACCTCCGGACATGTGCGCCGCGCATCAACGACGTTGCTTAAAGGCCTGAAAGTCGGCGAGATCTTCGAAGGGGAGAAGCGTTTTGACGTCGTCGTCTGGGGCGATCCCAAGGTCCGCACCGACGTCGCCTCGCTCCAATCGCTACCGATCGATACGCCCAGCGGCATGCAAGTGCGTTTGGGAGACGTCGCCGAGGTGTTCATCGCGCCCACGCCGAATGAAATCAAACGTGAAAACACCTCGCGCCGACTGGACGTCACTTGCGATGTGCAAGGTCGCGATCTGGCCTCGGTGGCGCAAGAAATCGAAGTCGCCGTCCATGGTTTGTCCTATCCGTCGGGCTACCATCCGGAACTTCTCGGCGAGTACGCGGCCACCCGCGCCGCTACGCAGCGGCTGTACGCACTGGCCGCCGCCGCTATGGTCGGGATCGTGTTGCTGTTGCACGTCGATTTTCAGGCCTGGCGGCCGACGCTGCTCGTGGCCCTGACGGTGCCGTTCGCCCTGATCGGCGGCGTCGTCGCGGTTTGGCTGAGCGGCGGCGTGTTATCCCTCGGCTCGATCGTCGGCTTCGTGACAGTGCTCGGAATCGCAGCCCGCAATGGCATCATGATGATCAGCCATTTCCGGCACTTGGAACTGGAAGAGCAGCAGCCATTCGGGGCTGACCTGGTCATTCGCGGCGCGGAAGAGCGCATTGCGCCCATTCTCATGACGGCCTTGGCCACTGGGCTGGCGCTCGTGCCATTAGTCGTCGCGGGCGATCAGCCCGGGCATGAAATCGAGTATCCGCTGGCCGTGGTTATTCTCGGCGGGCTCGTGACCTCGACGGCGCTCAATCTCTTTTTCGTGCCGGCGCTCTACCTCAGGTTCGGACGAGTCCCAGCCAGCACGGCCGCTTAGGTCGATGGCTGCCGTGCCGAGACGAGGTACGTCGTCCGATGTTTCACCCAGCGCAGCGTCGCATAGCCCATTGCACCCGCCGGGAGGATGAAGCGCCAATGCGGCTCGATATGCAGCTGCCGTTCGACGATGAGATGCTCGACAAACTCGAGCGCGCCGAAGGCGAACAGAACTCCGAAGGCCGTGGTGTACTCGCGACGAATTACCTTGCGCCAATCCAGCGGCGTTTGCGGTCCTCGCCACTGACGCTTCTTTGGCACGAACGCCGGGGTTCCTGTGGCCCATTGCACGAAGGCATCGCCGAACTTGCGGCGGAGAAACTCTTCTTCCGCAAACATGATCCGCTCGTAGTAGAGCCAAAACACCGCGCAGAAGGCGATCGTCAGCCAGAGGTGATGAAAGAACAGGGCGATTCCCAACCAAATCAGGAAGTTGCCCAAGTAGAGCGGATGCCGGACGACCGAATACCAGCCGCGCGAGTTAAGGCACTCGGCGATTTGTTGTCGCGTATTGCGGCCCGACGTACCTTCGGGCGTATGTCCGACGACATGCGCGCGAATGGCCATGCCGGCCAGCGAGACCGCCAAACAACAGAGCATCCAGGCCTCTTGCAAGGAATGCAAGTGCTGCGGGTAGTCAAAATCCAGGCAGGCCTGGACCACGAGCAACAGCAATACGAACGGCAGGTAGCTGCGCCAACGAAACAGCCAGTTGCCCTGGGCTTCCCACTCTTCTTTGAGTGCCATGCATTGACTCGAAGCTGCGGTGATTGGATCAAGGGAGGTGGAACAGGTCTGGCAGCAGTTCCATCGTGCGCGCGTAGGCCAGCCCTTCTCCAGCGACCGGAATGATCATCCACCGCAGCGCGTTGAGGCATTCTCGACGCAGCCCGACGACGTTGACCTCAATGACTGGGGGCGCGCGGTATCCGCGCAGCCGAGGCCAGAAGCGGGGAACAGTATTGCAATAGGACGTGTACTCATCACCAAAGCGATGATGAAGGCGAAACTCTTCTGAGCCAACGGTCACACGAAGATAAACAAAGGTGGCCAGTAACGCCCCCACCGCTAGGGTCAGATTCTGCAGGAAAACAACGAGCGACATCAGCATCAAGAACGTGCCGAAATACAGCGGGTTGCGGCAGAGCGAATACGGTCCCAAAGTCGCCAGCCCGCTCCCCTTGCGCCCGCCGATATAGAGCGTGGCCCAGAAGCGAAAGAAAGCTCCGCAAACGAATAGGACAAACGCGGCCAGGTCAAATTCCAGATCACCCAGCGTGCCTTCACCCACGTACGGCTTCGAAAACAGCGCGCCGACCGCGAAGGGGGCGAGAATGGCGAAGGCCAGCAAGCCGCGGCCGCGAACCCAGCGGCTTTGCGGAGGGAGCGAAGTGATTGCGTCCATGCGAATGTTGCCAAGTCTAGACCGGTAGCGATCCCTCACCAATGAGGTGCAGGGAATCTAACTATGGATGTCGTAGTTCGGCAACGGCATTGGGGCATTGAATGAACGCTTTTTAATGTTCGGGGTCGTGAAAACGGTATTCAATGCCAACCATGAAACTGGTTGCAGCAATGTCCGCCCATTAGCGAGATGCGTGCCAATTCCTTGTCGCCGCGAATCAAGTCGTCGCCAATTGAACGTTTCGACGCAAGATGTCATGGATTTTGGCTGGCGCATCGGCCATGTCCGACGCCCAACGCCCGAATTCCCCGCTGGCATTTACCGCCTTTACCCACTCTTCAAGAAACTGTTGTTTCGCCTTGGCTTCCTCCGAAACCTCACCCTTGACCTCCAGCACAAGCATCGAGCCGTCGGCAAGTCGAATGAGGTAGTCCGGCCGGTGCTTCCTGGGCACACCCCGATGGATGTAATAAATCTCGAATCTAGGATGATCGTTCTTCACCCAGGCCGAGACCAAGTCACTGCGATCCAGCACGTACGCCTCGCTCGCTTCCCAAGTGCTGTCGTAGACGCAGACATTCACGTGGCCCTTCCGCGTATGCTCATTCGGACGGCCGGTGTGCCACGGCCGCATCTGAGACGTCGACAGAATCGGGTGCTCCTCATCGAGTACCGTGCATGCCCTCGCGGACTGCTGGCGAGTGATAAGTCTGGCGACTAAAATCTGACTTTTCCTGTTGGGGAGCGCTGCAAGTGCCCGTTGACGCAAAGCCGCTTTTCCGCCCCGATGTGCTGCGCTCGCATTTGGCGGATTTCAAGCTTCCTTCTTTTGACTCGACCAAGCTCAATCATTGGGCTGGATTGATCTCGTCGGGACGACTGGATAGCTTCAAGGAGCAAGAAATCCTGCGCGACTTCCTGAGCGACTTTTTCGTCGGAGTGCTGGGATATACACGGCCGGCGCACGGGCACAAGCGCTATACAATCAGCTGGGAAAAGCACGTCGAGGTCGACGGCAAATTCGCGGATGCCGTTCTGGGCGATTTCAATGGCGAACAGCGCTTTGTTGTCGCCCTAGAGGGCAAAGGGCCGCGAGACCCCTTGGACCGCCCCTACGCGGGCCGCCGGATGTCGGCCGTCGACCAAGGCTTTCGCTACGCGATCAACCTGAAGTGCGACTGGGTGATCGTGACCTCGATGCGGCAGACGCGGCTCTATCACAAAGGTTCGGATCAGCAGACATACGAACGATTCGATACCGAACAACTGGCCGGTGATGAAAGTGCGCTGCGCCGGTTCGTATTCCTACTGGGGGCGGAACGCGTCGTGCCGAAGGTCGGTCCCTGTCATTTCTATGGTCTGCACGCCGAATCGGAAAAGGTCGGTCGTGAGCTGACCAAGAAGTTCTACGTCGACTACGCGAACATGCGGCAGGACGCCTTTGAGCATCTGAGCGCCGATAACCCGGACGTGTCGCGGCACGGCGTATTGGCGAGCACCCAGAAGCTGCTGGACCGCGTGTTGTTCGTGGCGTTCAGCGAAGATCGCGGGCTGCTGCCAACGGAATCAATCAAGAAGGCCTTCGAGCATCGCGATCCCTATCATCCGAGACCGATCTGGGACAACTTTCGCGGGCTGTTTACCGCGATCAACGACGGCAACGCCGCGCTCGGCATCCACAAGTACAACGGCGGCCTGTTTGCTGACGATGCAGTGATGGATCACTTGAAAGTGTCCGACGAAGTGTGCGGGTACTTTCACGAACTGGGCAGCTACGACTATCGCCCCGCCCATTTGGCGACTGGCGAAGGGAGTCTGATCGACGTTGACATTCTCGGGCACATTTTCGAGCAATCGATCACCGATCTCGAAAAGCTGCGAAACGAGTTGGACGGGCTAGCCGAGCCGCTCGGGGCGGAGAAGCACAAGTCGCGGCGGAAGAAGGAAGGGGCGTTTTATACGCCGTCGTTTATCACGCGGTACATCATCGAACAAGCGCTGGGCGGAGTGCTGCGCGATCGCTTCGAGGAATTGCGCGCCGACCATCAGAAGTCCGCGAAGGGCGCGGCCAAGACCGCACTTGCCGATCCGTCCGTCTACGAACTACCGAAACTTACCAAGCCAGCTAAGGCGGCGCTGGTGACGCTCTGGGAGGCTTGGCAGGACGCGCTGGTCACGATCCGCCTGTTGGACCCGGCGTGCGGAAGCGGTGCATTTCTCATCGAGGCCTTCGACCAGTTGCACGCCACGTATCAACGATCCAACGACCGGCTGCTGGAGCTCCGTGGGCATCGATCCTTATTTGATCTGGATCGGCGGATTCTGGAAAATAATCTCTACGGCGTCGACCTCAACGAAGAGGCGATCGAAATCTGCCGCCTGAGCCTGTGGATCAAAACCGCGGAGCGCGGCAAGACATTGGCAAGTCTGGACCACGCGATCCGCGTCGGTAACAGTGTTGTGAGCGACCCGGCCGTGCATCCCAAGGCATTCGTCTGGCAGGCTGCATTTCCCGAGGTGTTCGCGCAAGGCGGGTTTGACGTCGTTGTGGGGAACCCGCCCTACGTCCGGCAGGAGTTGCTGTCGGCGATCAAGCCGTATCTGCAATCAGCGTATCACGCCTACCACGGGATGGCCGACCTGTACGTCTACTTCTACGAACTCGGGTTGCGCGTGTTGCGGTCGGGCGGTCTGCTCTCATTTATCGTGACGAACAAGTGGATGAAGTCCGGCTATGGCGAACCGCTGCGCCGCTTCTTTGCCGAGGAAGCGTGGGTCGAGTCGGTGGTGGATTTCGGGCACGCGAAGCAGATTTTCGAGGACGCCGACGTGTTTCCATCGATCATCGTGGCGCGGAAACCTACGAAAGCGCCGAAGCCGAAGACGGCACGCCTGTGCTCGATTCCTCGTGAGCAACTTCGCGTGGAAGACCTTTCGCGGCAGATTGATGTGGAGGGGGTGGAGTTAACGCTTGACCAACTCGGCGCAGAGTCTTGGCAGCTTGAATCGAGCGATGTCACTCGGCTCATGCAAAAGATTGCCAAGAATCGCACCGCACTCACTGAATTTGCCGGAATTAAGCCTTATCGGGGCGTGGTAACCGGATGTAACGAGGCGTTCGTGATTGATTCGAAGCTACGGGATCGCTTAGTTGCCGAGGATCCAAAGTGTGCTGAAGTAATCAAGCCCTATTTGCGTGGCCAAGATATTGATCGGTGGGCATCAGAATGGAAGCAGCTGTGGATGATCTTCTCGCGGCGCGGAATCGACATCAAGGTGTATCCATCGCTGCTGAATCATTTGACACAATTTCGTGCGCAGTTGGAACCGAAACCGAAGGCCTGGACCGGACGCGAATGGAACGGACGAAAAGCGGGGCAATATCATTGGTTTGAGATTCAGGACTCGACGGAATACTGGTTGGAGTTCAGCAAGCCAAAGATTGTGTATCAAGAAATCCAGTTTCATCCATCCTACGCGTTCGACTCGTCAGGGACCTTTGGCAACAATAAGATGTTCTTTGTTCCGACTGATGACTGCTTTCTCTTAGCAGTCCTCAATTCTCCTCTCATGTGGTGGCACAATTGGCGATACTTGCCGCATATGAAGGATGAAGCACTGTCACCTGTCGGTTTTCTTATGGAATCGCTTCCAATCGCAGTTCCATTGGACAGCACGCGTCGGAAATCAGATGCTTGCGTTAGGCGTCTAATCGAGATTGCAGCCTTGCAGCAATGTACGCGCGCTGACCTTCTTGACTGGCTTCGCGTTGAACACCACGTCGAGAAGCCAAGCCTGAAATTGCAAGCGCCGACGGAACTCGACTCCGATGCCTTTGTCGCCGAAGTGAAACGCGTTCGCGGCAAGAAGAACTCGTTGTCCGCCGCGGCGCTGAAGAGTCTGCGCGACGAATATACTCGGACGATTGAGCCGGCGCGGATGCAGGCGGCCGAGGCGTTGCGGCTGGAGCGGCAATTGAGCGACATGGTCAACGAAGCCTACGGTTTGACGCCGGAGGAAGTGGCGCTCATGTGGCAAACCGCCCCGCCTAGGATGCCGCTGTCCAAATCGCTGAGTTAAGTCGCCGCGCGCGAATCGATTAGCCAAGAGGTGCCCACGGCGGTCTAAACGCCAAACAGACTTGGACAAACGTCCGTCTAACATGCCGCGATGCACAAGTGAGGGCGTCCAGTGCGCCTCTCAACCTTTTCCGCAGAATACGGTAGAATCAGCGACCCCAGCGCGTCGATGGCCCAAGAAATCGACGATGCTTTCGTTGGTTCTTTCACTGCGAATGACGCCTTGCAACTGCTGGCAAGCACCGTTTCCAATGTGGACGAGTTTCCGGCCTCGAAACACCCTATGGTAACCCGAGATGCAGATGGTTAGCCAACCCACCATTCCCGCCGTCGCGTATCTTCGCCGCAGCACGAATCGGCAGGAGCGCTCGCTGGAGGATCAGCGCAGGGAAATCGAAGCGTATGCCCAACAGCACGGCTACCGCATCCTCCGCTGGTATACCGATAGCGGAATCAGCGGCGACGCGACCGAGCGCCGACTTGAGTTCTTGGCGATGCACAAGGCGGCGACGTCGAGCCGGGACTTCGAAGTGATTCTCTGCTGGGACTATTCGCGGTTTGGGCGCTTCGACAGCATCGAAGCCGGACGCTGGATTCATCCGCTGCGGCAAGCGGGAGTGAAGCTGGTGACCGTTGCGGAAGGCGTGGTCGACTGGGACTGCTTCACCGGTCGAATCATGAACGCCCTGCATGCCGAAGGCAAACACTCCTTTTTGACGGATCTCTCCCGGAACGTGGCACGCTCACTCTCCGGGATTGCCAAGGAAGGCTTTCTTTGTGGTCAGGCAGCGCCGTACGGCTACGACCGCATGCTGGTCGATGAACGCGGCGAACATCGCCAGCGGGTTCGCACCAGCGAAAAGTTCAGCAAGCCTCGCGGCTGGCGTACGACGTTGGTGCTCTCGGACGACCCGAGCAAGGTGGCGATCGTCCGCTGGCTATTTCAGCAATACGCCGATACAGACACCGGCCTCCGCAGTCTTACCGATCAACTCAACGCCAGGGGAGTTCCTGGACCAACCGGCGGGCCGTGGTACGCCGCCTCGATCAAGGCCATCCTGGAAAACCACAACTACACAGGCACGTTCACGTGGGCCAAGCGCCGCGAGGGCAAATACCACAGCGTTGCCGCGGGCCAAGTGCGTGAACGCGACCGTGGCGAAGTGACGCTCTCACCGGCTGGCAAACCCCACGCGGTCGCCAACCCCCGCGAGGCATGGATCGTTGTCGAGGGCGCTCACGAGGCGCTCATCGACGAGGAACTGTTCGAGCGGGTCCAAGCGAAGATCGTGGATCGTCGGCGCAATACGCCCGGCGCGGCCTATCGGACGCACACCAAGGAAAACGGCGACGCTTACCTGCTCTCTGGACTCGTGTTCTGCGCCCAGTGCGGCTGCAAGATGCATGGCAGCACGCTCAAGGCGAAGGGACATTCGTACCCTAAGTACACCTGCTCGACCTATTGCCGGGCCGGCAAAAACAACCCGTCCGGGTGCGGCTGCCACGGCGTCCTACAGGACAAATTGGTCGACGTGGTCGTTCGCAAGCTTCAGACGACCGTGCTCACAGAACGCAATCTAGAGCGTCTACGTGTCGCCCTACGGCAGCAGATTAACGAGCGACGTAATCAGGCGAACAATGGCTCAGACGGCCTCCGCAAGCAGTTGGCCGAGTTAAACCGGGAAATCGATCGGGCCGCCGAAAACTTCCTGCGAGCACCAGCTGAACTTCTCGACTTGATCGGCGGGAAGTTATCGGCCATGAAACGTCAGCGAGACCACCTTGCTGACCAACTGAAACTGGCAAAGGCGAGTACCAAGGCCAATGACACGGACGCCCAAGTGGAGGCCGCGGTTAGCCGCCTGTGGCGACTGGGCGAGGATATGGCCAAAGCCGAACCGGCCCGCCGTCGCGAGGTCTTCCGCCAATTGGTGAGCCGAATCGACCTGCGGTTCGACAAGGTCCAGCGCGGAAAGCGGACAGAATGCCCGCTGAATTCAGGTGAAATCCACCTACGAACGACCGAAGAGAGGATCTTCGGTTCTGTAAATCGGGGCGACACGATTTGAACGTGCGACCTCTACGTCCCGAACGTAGCGCTCTAGCCAGGCTGAGCTACGCCCCGAAATCTGACGAAGAACCATATCTTAGTCGTTTCACGGTGCTGGTCAACGCACGTTCCGCGGCGATGCCGTTCCCTGGAACGGCTTTTTTTCCGCGTGCATCCGGGTCAATGAACGTCCTTGCCGGCAACGCACTCCGGTTGACAGCTTGGGCGGCGACTTTATGATGAGGGGCTTTCCGCAGTCGCGAAAAGCAGGAATCTCGAGCCATGGCCGTACCCAAACGCAAGCAATCGAATGCCCGCACCGGGTCCCGCCGGGCGCATGACTTCAAGACGCCGAAGCAACTGCATTTCTGCCCGCAGTGCAGCACGGCGGTTCCGTCCCACGTGGTCTGCCCGAAATGCGGCTACTACATGGGCCGCACGATGGTGCAGGTCGAAGAATAGCTCGGTTCGTCGTCTACGGGCGCGATGTCAGCAAAGTCCGCGGGTTCCGGTTGAGGTTCGCCGCTTGTTGGGCGACCTCCGGCGAGCCGGGCCAGAAGGCCTGAGCCTGGTCCAGTGTGACCAGCGCGGCCTGGGTTTGTCCGGCCTGCAATTGGCAATCCGCCATGGCCAGCCACAGCGGTAACGCCGGCGCTCCCCGCCGACAGGCCACGGCAAGCTGCTCCGCAGCGTCCGCCGGTCGATTGAGCGCCAAGAGCGCTTGGGCCTGCTGCTCCAAAACTTCTCTGGGAACCTCATCGACGGGATAGGTT
>ENA-ORBV01013277-ORBV01013277.1-microbial-mat-metagenome-genome-assembly--contig:-NODE-13277-length-12545-cov-14.964228_pt1 | contig 12545 bp, 11 predicted proteins | sample MGYA00237777_ERZ505514 | MGnify/ENA primary metagenome ERZ505514 (study PRJEB26160, sample SAMN06269048) | microbial mat metagenome | isolation source: Oligotrophic lake microbial mat | place...
TTTCAAGCAGAAGACGGCATACGAGATTCGCCTTAGTCTCGTGGGCTCGGAGATGTGTATAAGAGACAGCGTGATCACCTTTGTGCGCAAGAGCGGTCGATGGGGTGGAGCGGTGCGGGCGATGAGACCATGCAGCAGTTCAAGAGCGGGCTGAGGATCAGGTAGTCGGCGGCGGCTTGCGGTCACGCCCCCGCGTGGAGCACCGGATCGACGCGGGCCGCGCGCGGCCGCTGGCCCATGCCCAGGAAGTTCGCCAGCAGGCGCGGGCCTTGCACGGTCAGGAACGACTCGGGATGGAACTGCACGCCTTCGAGGGGCGCGGGCCCCGGCTCATCCCACTCACGGCGGAGGCCCATGACGACCTTGACGCGCCGGCCATCGGGGAGGGTGTCGTGGGTCCAGGCGGTGATGGTCCAGCCGGGGACTCGCGCGACGGTCTCGGCCAGGACGACCAGGGAGTGGTAGCGTGTGGCTTCGAAGGGGTTGTCGAGTCCCGCGAAGAGGCCGCGGGAGTCGTGGTGGATGGGGCTGGTTTTGCCGTGCATCTGGATGGCGTGGCGTGCGACGGTCATGCCGTGGAGGTCACCCATGCACTGGTGGCCGAGACAGACGCCCAGGACGGGGACGCGTCCGGCGAAGCGCTGGATCATGGCGGAGGAGATGCCGGCTTCTTTGGGCGAGCAGGGTCCTGGGGAGATGATGACATGGCTGGGGCCGCGCGCGTTATCGAGCGCGTCGGCCTGCTGAGGCGTGATCTTGTCGTTGCGTTCGACGATGAGGTCGCGCCCCGGCTCGAGCGTGGGGTCGAGTTCGCCCAGGCGCTGGACGAGGTTCCAAGTGAAGGAGTCGTAGTTGTCGATGAGCAAGATCACACGAGGAGCATACGCCCCTCCCGGGGAGGGGTGCATGAACAACGCTGGCCGGTTGCGACATGCTCCTGAGTTACGGGCTGATCTGGCAGCTGACGGCTCCGACGCCGCCACCTTCGCAGTGGGCGTCGGATTGGCTGTTCTGGCGACAGGTGAACGTCTGAGGATCGACGGTGTTGTCGCAGCAGGCGTAGTACCCCGCGCGGCAGGTGACGCTGCCGTTGATGCTGCAGGTGACGGTGCCGAGCCCGCCGCCCGTGCAGTTCGCAAGGGTCTGCTGATTTCCGTCATGGATGCAGGTGTAGGTGGGCGGGGAGGCACCGGGCTGGCAGCACGCCGAGTAACCGTCGGAGCAGGTCACGGGGGAATCCATCCCGGGAGAGGGCGCCCAAGGGCTGGCGTCGTCGTCGGTGAACTCCCACGGGAAGCCAATGACCACGAGCGCGCCCGCAGGGACAACGACCCGATCGGTGTGGTTGGGCAGGGTGCTGACGAGGGTCGCGTCGATGGCAGCGGAGTTCCAGAACACGGCGGTTTCGAGCACCTCACCGGGCTCGGAGGTCGTCCCGTACCGTTCGCCGACTCGGACCAGCGGCAGGCCCGCAGACTGGACCCACGCGCCCCATCGAGGAAGGCTCTGGTACTGGGGGGCGCGAACGTACACGGCGACGGCGTGCGGGTCGGCGAGGGTGAATTGATCGAGTGAGTGCGGCGCGACCAAGCCGCGGACGATTGTGTCGGGGCTGGCAGCAGACCATGTGTCGGGGCGGGCGAGATCGGTGTCGGCGTGGTCATTCTGTGCGGGCAGGTGGACCGGGGCCGGCCCGATGAGCCCGGTTGCCGCGGAGTTTGTCGCCATCGCTGGTTGCATCATCAACGACACGGCACCCGTCACGAACCACGCATTCGGCAGGCCGCATTTCATGGAAGTACTCCTTCCGACCGAGGGCACTCCTAAACAACCGCCTCAACGAGCGGCATGAGGTGAAGTGACGGCGTGACTTCCAGGTCGGGTCCATCGGGCGCTTTGTTTCTCAACCTTGGGCGCAAGGCGTCTCGCGGCCTTGGTCAGGCTCAGGCTTGTCTTCCAGTTGTACGCGATCAGGTTCAGCGCGAAGTCCACCTCGTTGCGTCGTCGGCCCCGGTAGCGCACGCGCCGGTACCCCATGTTCTTCATCCACGCGAAGGGGTGCTCCACCACCGCACGCACCGAGGCGATCATCCGGTTGAGCCGCTTGAGCGGCGGCAGGTCCTTCTGCCCTCTCTTCCGCTTGAACGCGATCGCGCACGACACGCCGCGGGCGGTGAGCGCCGCCTCACGCCGCGCGCTGCGGTAGGCGGTGTCGGCCACCACCATCTTCGTCTCGTTCACGGTCAGATCGTCGATGAAGTTCGAGTCGTGCGGGGCCGCGTCGCTGAAGCGATAGTCGGTGACAATGGCGCTGCGGTCCGCGGCGACCGAACCCTTGTACCCGTGGTAGGCCTCGCCGTTCTTCTTGGTGAAGTTGGCCTCGGGATCGCGCGTGCTGGTGCCGTCGTCACGCCTGGAGCCTCGGGCCTGCTCGATGATCGTCGCGTCCACCAGCGTCCCGCCCTTGACGAGCAGGCCCAGTTTCTCAAGGTGTTTGAGGGTGTCGTCGAAGAGCGTGCGGCCCAGGCCGGCCTCGCGCAGGCGGGCGCGAAACCGCACGAAGGTCGTCTCGTCGGGCGTGGCGTCGGTAAGGCTGAGCCCCGCGAAGCGGCGGAAGCTCAGTCGGTCCATCAGGCACTCTTCCAGCTGCGGGTCGCTGAGCCCGAACCACTTGGCGAGCAGCACGCACTTGAGCATGGTCAGCGCCGGCCACGCCGGGCGGCCGCCCTTGTCGGCTCCCGGAGCCTTGCCGCGGTATTCGGGCAACGCCGCGATGGGCTTGACCAGCGCCGCCCACGGCACGGCCCGATCCAGCCGCGCCAAGACCGCCGTGGTCCGAGGACCCCCAAGGTCCGCCGTCATCCCGTCGATCATCCCGTCGATCAGCCCGCTCACCGCGTTGGTCCGTTCGGCCATGTTCCGCCTCCGCGCTTGGCATCTCACTCCACCCGATCACGCGGCAGGTTGGGGTGTTCAGAGATCCTTACTGGGCGTCTGGGCCGCGCCGAGGTAGGGACAATCTCGGCAATGAAGGGCGAATCACCTCCAGTTCACTCTGCGGGTCTAGGAGGAGGCAGAATGGAGTAGTCGCGCAGCGTGCCATCCGGCTTTTCCCAACCCCGTTCACGAAAGGTTCATTCCATAACTCACGAAGCCATCTCCAAGGACACGCTCGACTGTATGAAGGGCAACAAGATGGGCGACAAGCCGAAGGGCTGCGGGATGAAGGACATGTGGGCGACTACGTTGTGAAAGCGCCTTCAAAGACTCTGAGAACGGCTTTGCCGAGCCAGATACAACGTGTACATTTCGCTGAAAGGACTCACGCACATGGCCATCGCGACCGTCAACCCCTTCACCAACAAGACCGTCAAGAGTTTCAGCGACGACACGCCGGAGAAGATCGAGAAGTCGCTCACGGCGGCCGCCGCGGAGTTCTCCCGCTGGCGCCGGACGAGGTACACGGAACGGGCCGCACTCCTGCACAAGGTCGCGGCGATCATGCGTGCAAGGAAGGATGAACTCGCAAAGACGATCACCAACGAGATGGGCAAGCTGATCGCCGAGAGCGTCGGCGAGATCGAACTCAGCGCCGCGATCTTCGACTACTACGCCGACAACGGCGAGCGATTCCTGGCCGACAAGCCGGTGAAGACCGAGCGGGGCGAGGCGATGATCCGGCACAGCCCCATCGGCGTCGTGCTGGGCGTGGAGCCGTGGAACTTCCCCTTCTATCAGGTCGCCCGCTTCGCCGCGCCCAATATCATGATCGGCAACGTGGTGCTGGTCAAGCACGCCTCCAACGTGCCGCAGTGCGCCATCGCCATCGAGGACATCTTCCGCGAGGCCGGTGCGCCCCGAGGCCTCTATACCAACTTGCTGATTCCCGGCAAGGGCATCGCCGCGCTGCTCGGCGACCCTCGAATCAAGGCCGCATCGCTCACCGGGAGCGAAGAGGCCGGCGGGAGTCTGGCGGCCGCAGCGGGGAAGAACCTCAAGAAGTCCGTCCTCGAACTCGGCGGCAGCGACGCCTTCATCGTCCTTGAGGATGCCGACATCGACAAGGCGGTTGAGTGGGCGTTCGTCGGGCGCATGAACAACACCGGGCAATGCTGCGTCGCGGCGAAGCGGTTCATCGCCGTGGATGCCGTGGCGGACGAGTTCACCAGGAAGTTCGTCGCCCGAATGAGCAATCTCAAGGTCGGGGACCCGCTGGACAAAGCCACGACGTTCGGGCCGCTCAGTTCCGAAGCGGCGGCGGTCCACCTCGCGGATCAGGTGGAGCGGGCCGTCAAGGACGGGGCGAAGGTGCTGCTCGGCGGCAAGCGGATCGACCGCGAGGGCGCGTTCATTGAGCCCACGGTGCTGACGGAAATCAAGCCCGGATCGCCCATCTCGTACGAGGAGATGTTCGGCCCCGTCGCCGTGATCTACCGCGTCAAGGACGAGCAGGCCGCGATCACGCTCGCCAACGACTCGCCCTTCGGCCTGGGCGGCTCGGTCTTCACGGCCGACATCGAACGCGGGAAGCGCGTCGCCGACCAGATCGACACGGGCATGGTGTTCATTAATCACCCGACCTGGACCGCGCCGGAACTTCCCTTCGGCGGCGTGAAACGGTCCGGCTACGGGCGCGAACTATCTGGGCTGGGCGTTGAAGAGTTCGTCAACAAGAAGCTCATCCGCGTGAGCGGTCTCAACGATCCGTTTTAATACAGTTATCAACACTGAACACGAATAACATCTCCGCCGTGTGATTATGTGGATCACTTCTCTCGGCCTTGCGGACTTCGTACTCGGCACACGCACTCACTTGGTGCATGGGGATCAACTTTTCCTGGCAAGGCGTTCTTCGCCACTGTGATTTTCGCCGCGGATGCCTTCGCCGTCCGTGGCGGGCTGGCGACTGTGGCCGCTGCGAGCCTCGTGTACGCATCTTCTGTGGTCGTGGCGCGATTCTCCTCACGCCAACGCCGACCAGTACGCTAGTCGGCGAGTACTTCGTGGTGGCGTTCGCGGCGGGCCGGTTGGTCTCGCTCGCCAACTGTCGCAAAGAGCGAAGGGAAAGGATCATGCCCCCCGTGAGAGCCGCAGTCCGGCGGGGGCCGGACCGAGCACCCCGCCGCGCCTGAATCGCCCTACAGCCCCATCGTCTTGGCCATCATCCGCAACTTGTGAGCGACATCGGCGGTGGGTCGGCGGCGTTGTGGTGCAGGACCAGCACGGTCAGGTCGTCGGTCCTGGCCGCGCCGGTGAGGCCGGACTCGTGGACATCGAGCTGATCGTCAAGCCGCGGTTCGTCGAAGCGACGGTGAACTCGCAGGACCCGCAGTACACGGCCGTCGGGGGAGCGCTTCCCGCCGGTACGCGAATCGGCGACTATGTCGCGAGCGTGAACCTCGCCGCGAGGAGGCCGTCGCGGTGAGAGCGGGGAAAGGCTCCCACACTCGCCGGCACCGCGGATAGTGGAGAGCAGACGCGGGGGCTGATCCAGCCTATCAGGATCTTTGGGCCGAGCCCACACTCGCGAGCTGCTGACTCGTGTTCATGCCGACTCTCCGCGTTTGATCTCGCTCGGCCCCCGGCGTTCACTACCGGGGAACCCAGCGGACACACTGAGGGCGGCATGACGCGGGAGTTCAAGTCCATCGCCGCGAGATTCCTCGTTCACGGAGATGTCCGATGACTCGTCGCGCAGGGCTAGGCGTTCGAGGCCGGCAGCCATGAGGTCGACGAGTTCATGCTGGCGGGTGCGCGGATCGACGGTCGGCGCAGGGAGACAGCGCTTCCGCTTTGGCGGACGGGCTTCGGGCATCGGTGCTCCTTTGGGGTTTGGAGACACCGCCTATATCTGCGCGTGGACTCGAAACTGTCGCAGCGCTTCTACAATCCACGCGTGCCAGACCCCACGCCCACCAATTCGCTTCTCGGCGACCCATCGGCCACACAGCCAACCCCAGAGTTGCTGGTGCAACCAGCAGAAGACACGGCGGAGCCGCCGGCATCAGTCGCACCCGCCCCTCCACCGCTCGTTCAAACTGGCAACCTCTCCCTGCTCACCTCCGTGACCATTCGGCGTTTCAAGAAGATCGAAGATCTCACGATCTCGTTGACGGATGCCCCAACAGTGCTGGTTGGAGCAAACAACAGTGGCAAGAGCTCAGTCCTGCATGCGATGCACTTTGCGGTTTCGGTGGCCCAAACTGCCAAGCTCGTTGGGGAGGGCGTCAGTTGGCGCACGGACAAGTTTGAGTTGTCGTTTAACCCGACTCAGCTGATCTGGTCGCCCGTTGGAGACGCCATGTCTCTTGCTGCTGGAGGCATTCTCGCGGAGCAATCCCAACGGCAGATCGAGATCGTATTGCGCGACGGTGCTGGGCAGCAAACATTGGTAGCTGTGCGGCGCGGCAGGAACCGGAACATTCAGGTTGTGATTGAGGGCCGCGCATTGGGTGAACGACTCCAGAATCTCGCGGGTCCGTTCAGTGTCTACACGCCAGGGTTGGCCGGTGTTGCGCGTGAAGAACGGTTCCTCTCCTCAGGCGTGGTACGACGCTCAGTTGCGCGGGGAGATGCGAATCTTGTACTTCGCAACGTTCTTCTGATGCTTCAGCGCGATCAGACAAAGTGGGGCTTGTTCTTGCAAGACATGCAAGAACTGTTTCCAGGTATCGATTTCGAGATCGCGTTTGCCGACGATTCGGACGAGAACATCCGAAGCTTTGTACAATTTGCCGGTGGACCCAAACTTCCGCTCGACGCCGCGGGCACAGCCGTGCTCCAGGCCGCCCAGATTCTCGGATACTCTGCCCTATACAACCCACCACTCGTGCTGCTAGATGAACCCGATTCACATCTGCACCCCAACAACCAACGAGCTCTCTGCACATTGCTGCGATGTCTGGCTCTCGAACGTCACTTCAGACTCGTCGTTGCGACGCACTCGCGGCACGTTCTCGACGCCCTGCGTGGCGCGAGTCAGGTCGTGTGGATGTCTCAGGGGCAACGGGTACCCGACGTGGGCGAGACATTGACTTCGAGGCTCCTCGATCTCGGTGCGTTGGACTCGGTCGATTTCTTTGCTGACGGACAAGTGAAGTGCGTCGTTGTATCCGAGGACTCAAATCTCCGTCCGCTATCCGCCCTGTTGTGGTCGAACGGTTTTGTAGAGTCCGACACTCGCATTGCGTCGTACGACGGATGCTCCAAGGTCGAGGCAGCAACAGTGCTTGGTCAATTTATTTCTGGTAACACCAACCAAGTCGAAGTCGTGGTTCACCGGGATCGCGATTACTTGTCTGCAACGGAGGCATCAGACTACTGCACTCAGATTGGGAACTGTGACCTTAACGCATTTGTCACGGATCCGAGTGACGTGGAGGGGTACTTCGTCAATGCCACTCACCTCGCGCTGCTCAACCCCGGAATCACGGCTGCTGCGGTGCAAGCAATCATCGATGAAGTTACGCAGCAAACAAGGACGCAGTCCGTGGAGGCCATCGTGAACATCCGCCTCGAGCGTGCACAGCGTGCGCGTGCGCGGACAGGGCAGCAACCCAACGCCGGAGCTATCGCCACCCAAGCAGCGGCCGACTTCGATCAGAACCCGGCGTTGTTTCGTCGCGGGAAAGTCGTTCTCGGGCGCGTACTGGCCCGAATTCAGGAGGTGCTGGGTACTAACCCACGGGTGTTTGAGGCTTCAGCGCACCTAGTCGACACAAGGCTTCAGGCTGTCTCAGCAGCTATCTGGCCGCCTTCGAACTGAGGGCTGACCAGTACGTTCAATCGTCACTCTCTTGGTGAACGCAAATCGATGGCCTCCCAATGGCTCTCGCCGTTGAGGAGGCGGAGAATTTAGCTGTTTGAGATTGACAAGGCATCAGTCATCACAGTGGAGACAGCGTCACCCCACGCGACCTTAAGGTGGACACCGTCGCGCCAGACGACGAGGCTGTCCATAAATCCGGGCCAATGATCATGTTCGTGCTTCACGCCAAACAGTTCTTCTCGCACAGCCAAGAGGTTCCAATCGTGGGTGACCATGACCACCAGACCACGCTCTGCCCGAGCCAGGTGGGCATCAACCGTCGCGAGTTGTTCGAGCGCCGTCTCCCGCCGCGACTTGAACAGAGTTGGACAGATTCGCCCGTCGAACCACTCACGAATGAACTGATGCCCGAGCTCGCCGGCCTTGTCGAGCGCCGCCGAGACGTTGAGCATGTAGGGCCCACCGAGCCGGCCCTCTTCGCCGGTCATCGTGATGCGGGTGCCTGCCTCAAGTGCCCCCCGACCGATGGCTTCAGCCGTCTGGCGGCAGCGGCCGACGGGCGAATGACACAGGTGCAGGTCGCTGAACTGTGCAAGTGAACGGCCGAGAGCCTCCGCGTCGATTGCACCCTGAGGCGTGATTGGCACTGACGCGCCTTCCGCTGGGTGGTTGAAATGGCCCCGCTCGGCGTGGCGCATCAGGATCGCCGTGCAGGCTCGCTCTGAGCGCAGCCAGTGAGAAAATTGGTTCATCGTGAGTCTCCTACTTCAGGTGCTTTGAGGTGTTATTGGTTGACGGAAGAATCAGATCAGCCCGGTGACGGTCGTACCCGAGCTGCATCGCCCGGACTTGGACATCGGCCAACTGCTGCAGAACGGGATCCCGGGCCTGGATCGACTCCACTCGCAACGAGGGCAATCGGAGGGTCCGCTCAAGGTGGGCATTCCCAGCGCCGTATCGCACGAAGCGACGCCAGAAGTCGTCCTGCGATTCTTCAAACCTGTGCTGGACAACCGCTCGCTCAGCCCAACCGATGGGGCCGATCGCCCGCAACCGGACGCCGAGGTCCAGGTCCTCCCCCGCTGCGAAGGGGAATCCTGTGTTGAATCCGCCCAACGCAGCGAACGCGACGGCGCTTACTGCGGCGTTGGCCGTGATGATCGCCTGAGGACCGTGCTCATCGCGAGGGGGATTGAGGATTGCTTCCTCTGTCATGTAGCGGTTGATGCCGCTGCTGGCCCTTGGATCAACGACACCGATCACCGGTGCGGCGATGGCCACCGTGCTGCGTGGCATGGCCATGCTGGCATCCACAAGTTCCGCGAAGAAGGCACGCTCCCGCACGCAAGCGGTGTCGGTGAAGTACAGCCAGTCGATCGGCCGGCCCGAGTCGAAGCGAGCGCCCTCATTCCGAGCGTGGGATGGCCCCCGATTACCTGGGTAGTTAACGCAGTAAATGGGATAACGACGGACCCATGCCGGAAGACCGGTCTCATGGTTGTCGTTGACAAGGATGATCTCGGCAGGTTGCGGGCTGCACGCCAAGATCGACTCGATCGTGATCCTCGCCTCATACCAGTCGCGGAAGGTGGGCACCACGATGCGGAGGTATTCCAAGTTGACCAGTGGCGGACGAAACAGATGCAACGGCTTGATTTCCAGAGGAATGGTCCAGATCCAGCTCATACCGCACCCCCGATCAGCTGGGCGATGCCAGGCTTAAGTTGGGCACACCGTTGGAGCAACGTGCGAGTCAGCCGGGCCTTGGCGACCGCCGCGACCAGCGCATTCGGATGCGGAAGGTGATTGCAGTTCAGAAGCGGGAGCCCCAGCTTTCGGCACATGGCATGCAGATCACGACCGTGCTGCGTGCGGGTCAAACCGCGGACGCAAACGACGAGCGCCAGACGTGGGGTGCGGAGTTTCGATGAGAACCTCCAGGCTGATGCATCGGACTTTCGAGTCGGACAGTGGATTGCTTCGTCGAGCCCGAGGCTCGACTCAAGCTTTTCGATTGCATTCGGACGGGGATCACCGCCGACCAGAATCATCTTCAGGTCGACCAGCGCGCAACGGATCTTTTGTTCTTCGTGTTCATTCATTGGCAAACTCCTAAGTCATGGGTTTGACCGCCCGGCACGGCCGGGTGATCTGACGGGTTTACGCGACGCCCCGCAAGGGGCATGAGCGAGGAGTTCCTCGCCACAATCGCATCAACTACAAGTTGTCATTTCTGTTCGCGTGTCGCGGGCTTGTCGATCCGCTCGGTCTCCTTCGTTCGTGCAAGTTCCTTCACTCGGGTCCGCTGAGCGCCATCAGGATCCGGCTGGATTCCCAGCCCAAGAAGATGCGCCTGACGGATCCACCATAACGCCGACATGATCGCCCGTCGAGGTGATACCGCCTCAGGCAGGCCGCCACTACGACGAAGTTGTTGATAGCTCTGATTCGCGGCATCGCGTACTTCCGGCTCAGGATCGAGGTCTGCTGCCACACGCAGGATTCGATGGCCCTTACCTTCCGGATTCACGCCCAACGATCCCGCCGCCCGAATCAAGCAGTATCGCCATTCTGGCGATCGCTCCAGCATGTCGTCGTTGGTTCGGTCCCGATGAGATCGTTTGGCTTCCTCACGTTCCGACTTACTCCAGCGGTCCGCCAAACGTTCAAGGCAGAACGAGGCGAGTTCGCCTCGGAGACGGATCAGTTCGGGGTCCGTCGACTGTTCGCGGTTCACGTACCCGTGGAACAGATTGATCGGCCACGCGATGAGGTCACACCACGGCGAGGGTGGGGACTCGCGGTCCGCCTCCGGCCAATAGCGGAGATCACGTGCAACTGCCTGTGTTTGGAGGGACCGCCACGCCAGGACCATGGGCTTGAGCCCGCGCCAAACGCCGCCGAACTGGTAAAGCAGAATCAGGCAGGTCTGGATGTGGTCCTTCTCCCACTCAAACTCCTCCCACGATGCACGTTGCGTCTCTTCCGGCGGCCCTTCGGAATCGGCCGGCGGCAAATGCCCCCATCCCTGACACATGTCCGCCGGGGTGAGCGGTGGAAGTGTCTCGCCCGTTTTCATGAGGGCAAGCAGCTCGCGGTCTCGTTCATCTCCCTTCACCGGTCGAGGCCGAGCTCGGGCGAGGAGCTTGCGAAGACGGGAGATATCCTCGTTGGCGGCACGTAGCACCGCCTCGCGAACATCCGAAGCCATCGCGTTCCAAGTGTTCGGATCGGCCTCGAACGTGCACCAGGCAAACCACAGCCATGCCTTCCGAGCAGAGGGGGCGCCCTCGGCCGAAGCACCGGCGCAGTGCGCGTGAAGCGAGTCGAAGTACGGCCGCGTTGCCTCCGCCAGCAACGGGCCTCCTTCTCGGAAGTACGTTGGGTGGCCTGAGGCACGCAGGAGCCATTTCTCCAACGCGTCTCGCACGCCGAGCGCCATGGCCCCCGCGTAATCGTCGTTCTTCCATTTCTCGAACACCGGGAAGAACAGGCGGAGTGCCCGAGGACCGAGCCCCAGCACCCAGTTCGAGAGACTGCCCGCGTTGCTCATGGGGTCAGGATTCAGATCCGGTGACTTGGGAACGCGGAGTGGCAATAACTCCCGCGGATCTGGACCCCAGCGGGGAACGCCCGCGGCCACCACCATCCCCTCGTTGATAACCGTGGTCAGGTCCAGGTCCGCGGCATCGACCAGCACATGCATCAGACGCACGACCACAGGCAACTCGTAGAAGGACCGCTGGGGGCCGCGCCCGGTCATCCCCCGTGCATACTCGGTCATCCACCCGCTCAGTTCGGTGTCTTTCTCGTATTCGCCTGGCCAGCCGGTGCGAACAAGGGTGCTTTCGAAGTTCGCGCCGTTGGCTCGGAACTCCGCCGCGATCTTTCGCCATTCCGCCAGACCCGCTGGTGCTCGGGGAGGTTGGGGCGGATCGTCCAAGGACGGCTGGCGGTGCCAAAGGTCTGCTGTCTTGTCACCGCATCCGCAGAGTCGCGCGAACGTGATGAGCAGCGCACGGTCCCGGTCAGACGGGCCTCCTCCGTCTTTCAACGAGCGAGCAACAACTTCAATGTTGTGCCGGGCGCAGTCGCCCAGCACGGCCTCGATCACGTCACCGTCTGCGGCCTCATAGGTACTTAGCGCAAGCGGGCCTAGCCACTTGGCGTCTTCACGCCATCCGGCGTCGACAAAGATCGAGATCGCCTCCTGCTCGCGCGGAGGAACATCTTGCGGTTCAACAGGTTTGATGAATGGTCGTGCCACGTTTCCGCCTTCCTCAGGGGGATGACTGCCTGAAACCCGAAACGCTTTAACGTCGCGGGGTTGTGCGGGCTGAAGGAAAACACGGTCCTTCTGGAACACGGCCCATGGTGAGGCCAATCCCTGCACAACAATGAAGTATCTGCTGCTCGACTTCTCCGGTCAACATTCGCACAGAGCCAATCATCTTGGATCGAAACTGCGTTCGCATCAGGCCCCCGATGCGAACGCCCCTGTTAACTGGGAGCCCGAAGACCTGCCGAGAGCGAGAGAGTTTGGGGTGGCCGAGCCCGGAACTCGGGGCGTTCCGATCCGGACCCCGCTCTCGGGATCGAAACCGAGAGCGCCGAACCCCCGCCCTGGCGTGCCAGAGGGGGCGGTTTGGCCGCCCGGTGTGTAAACGATAAGGCCCTCGTCACCTTTGACGAGGGCCTTAAACTCCCCGACTAGGATTCGAACCTAGAACCTATCGGTTAACAGCCGATCGCTCTACCGTTGAGCTATCGGGGATCT
>ENA-ORBV01013278-ORBV01013278.1-microbial-mat-metagenome-genome-assembly--contig:-NODE-13278-length-12545-cov-6.036092_pt1 | contig 12545 bp, 18 predicted proteins | sample MGYA00237777_ERZ505514 | MGnify/ENA primary metagenome ERZ505514 (study PRJEB26160, sample SAMN06269048) | microbial mat metagenome | isolation source: Oligotrophic lake microbial mat | place...
CCACTGAAGAAGGTTAACACCGAAAGAGTCATTAGGACTCTTTGGATAAGAGAATAAACCAGTGTTACTACTGTTAATCTTGTAGCCTAAACCCCCTAACAACAAGCTGTGCTGACATTCTGGTGTCGACTTGAAAGCCATAGTCTTGGGCGTCCTACCTGTGAGAGGGGCCAACAAATGGCTCCTTCCTTTCCACATATATCGGTAGTAGTTCACTAGACCAATAAACCTTCTAAGCTGACATTTAGTCTTGGGTGCTTTCATGTTCATCAGTGCTGCAATCTTTCTTGTCTGGGGTTTGACTCCTTCTGGGGTCAACCTAAAGCCTAAGTAAGTAGTCTACTTCCTTCACTGTCCAGAAAGACTTCGTGACATTGACTGTTAAGTTCTTGGATCTGAGTCTCTCAAGGACTTGCCCGACCTTCTTCATATGGTCCTGGTAACTTCTATTACTGAATATGAGTACATCAGGCATCTAAGTAGACTTTTTTGAAGGGAAAATCTGCTAACAATCTCTGCATGTTGGCTTGAAAGAGGTCAGGACTGATACTCAATCCCATTGGCAGTCGTAGGTGCTTGCATAGTCCCCATGGTAACACAAAGATAGACATGTCTTGTAACTGCTTGTCTAACTTGAAATGGTAATAGCCCATACTTAGATCCAAAGCTGATACATGAGAGTACCTGCCAACATCTTGTAGCAAGTCGGCTATATGTGACATTGGCCATGGTTTCCTTACAATCCTCCGGTTGACTTTCCTGTGGGCTGCAATGAACCTTACAGCACCATCCTTCTTGGGAATAATGAAACTTGGGGAACACCGAGGGCCCACATTGTTACCATCCACCTCTTCTAGGACTCCTATGGAGACTAATCGATCAATCTCCTTCTTGAGAGTCCCATAGTGGGCATGAGGTATCCTCATTGGCCTCTAGCAATGACATGATGTTGCTCCACCGATCAGAGTGACTCCCATTTCTGCATTGGGCCATGCTCCTGAGTTCCCTTGAAAGAGATCCTCAACTCGATCGATCAGCTGCTCAGTGCGTAGCAATTGGTACTTCTGCTACGGTCCATCATGAAACCTGTCTGACCTTGTTTTTTCCCTGGGTCGATTTTTGGTCTACGTGAATTCCCTGGTGAAGAAGCAAATTTAATTGTGGTGACGTCACAAAATGATTTGGATGGCTCCTGTTATTTTGCTGGGAAAAGCCTGGCAACTTTTTGACAACCCCTACTACTAGCTACTAGTAGCTAGCTAGCTAGTAGTATATATTTACCTGTCATAATTCCCTTTGCTTTCCTCTATGTATCGACACCGCGAAAGAGACCATGAAAGTAGACGGCGACACCATCGCCGAGACCGAAGTAGAAGCCTGGGAATGGCGGAAGACCGAAACCGACGACACCCATCCTACTCGTCCTCGTCTTCCTGTGCCACGTCGTATGCCGACAGCAGAAAAGGACGTAGTCGACGACCAAGAAGCCGCGAAAGGAGTTTGTCACATTTTCTAGCTGCGGATAGAAAGAGAAAGTGCAAACGCTCTCGTTCCGCTAGATCACGATCTTGGTCTAGCCCGAGATCTCGATCTGTTCGACGACGAAACATTATCAACAAAAATTACAGTAGCAACAACAATCGACAAGATGTCGTCTACCGAGGACGTCGTTGTGAAGAGTCAAGAGATAACAGCAGAGACAATAAACACGGAGCCTACGATGTTCAACGGTGGCCATTGGATTATCATCGTCAAAGATTCTTTTCGATGGATCGTGAACGACCTCGACGGCCGCTTGACAGGCAGCGAAGTCGGCGAAGAAGAAGCAGACGAGATCGACGACAGCGGCGTAGACGAAGTCGCAGCCTTTCCTCTTTCTCGCATTCTCACTCTCCCGATCAGAGAATGGCACAACCCCCTCACCATCGAGCTGCTGCTGCTGCTGCTGGTGGTGCAGTCGTCCCTGCAGGGGTTGTCAGCGATGACGAGGAAGCCATCATGATGGGAACCACGGGCTACGCCTTTTCTCGTGGAGAGGGAGGAGGGCCCAAGGGAGGAGATCCTACAACACAACACACACGTAGAAGTAGAAAGATAAAAAGTCAAGGTGGAGGCTGTCGCAGAGCAGCACAACCCAAAGAGAAGAACGACGCAAGGAACAAACGCACAAGAGACAGCGCCCAGTCCTCCTCGCCGGCCTACGATGACACGGTGGGTCATTTCTGGGGAGGAGCAGGTACAATCGTTGCGGACAGATACCGAGTCGAACGAGAATTAGGTGTAGGAACATTTGGGCGTGTCTTAGAGTGCACTGACTTGAGCAAGGTTAGTAATGTTGGGGGGGGCATCGGAGGTGGTAAAAGAAGTCAATGTCATTACCGAGACGAAAACTGTCTTGTGGCTATCAAGATGGTGAGGAAGGTCAAAAGGTACTACGAATCAGCGCTCATCGAAGCCGATATTGTCTCCGACGTAAATCGCAGGGGCGGTCCCCGTGGTAGAGGAACTTCCCATTTCGCTGTTATGTACGATTCTTTCAACTTCTTAGGTCACTACTGCCTTGTTTTTGAAAGTCTGGGTCCCTCTCTGTATGACTATTTGAAACGCAATAAATATCAGCCCTTTCCCATGGATTATGTTCAGGGTTTTGCGCAACAGCTGTTGGAAGCAATTGAGTTTCTTCACAGTTTCCGACTGATTCACACCGACCGTAAGTGCTTTTCATGCTATAAGTGATCGTTATCTGTGAGGTGGAAATTGCTTTGCATCTGGTTTGGCTGATGCCATGCCTTTTGATTGTTCGAATCGGATGCCATGTTGAATTAAATCCAGTCAAGCCGGAAAACATTCTCGTCACGAAATGCCGAGACGTCTCATACAATGGATTCCAGAAATTGCCGGAATCGACAAGGATCAAAGTCATTGATTTTGGCGGTGCCACTTTCGATTTTGAGAAAAAATCTACGCTCATCAATACCCGCCAGTACAGGGCACCGGAGGTTATCTTGGGCTGCGGATGGAGCATGGCCTCTGACCTTTGGTCTGTGGGCTGCATCTTAGCGGAACTGTATCAGGGGGAACTCCTCTTTGCGACGCACGACAATCTCGAACACATGGCTTTGATTGAAACAATAATTGGGCCCTGGCCTCGTCACATGCTGCAGAGAGCTAACCAATTGAATTCTTCGTTGGCAAGTGAAGCATTCAATGCTAATGGTCGCCATCGAATGGAGCGACTTCTGCCGCCAGAGAATGCCTCGTACGTGCTTAGTATGCCTCCACTTGAATCCATTGTGCGCAAGAAGAAGGATAGTTGGTTCCTGAGTTTGCTGCAAAGTATTTTGACGATTGATCCGGAAAGTAGAGCTTCCGCAAGAGATGCTCTTCGCAAGTCTTTTGGCTGAGATGATAACATCTCTCTCTTAGCTTATGCAGGGATGTAGTATACCCGCTTTCAGTGATATCTTTTGCAAAAATGTAAGTTAGCTACTACTAGAGGTAAGGTTTGTTACCAGTAAGGCTGCCCCGCCAGCAGTCATTCATCAACGCCTGCCCTGCAGCATCCAAGGGTATTAACTCTAACCCTTTGATGTCTGCTTGCCAGTTGTTCTGGCTCCCTTCGTATAACCCAGAGCTCTCATTCTCCAAATTGATCTCACATCGTCTCTGAAGATGAGACACTACAGGGGGTAGTAGGTATCTGCATTAAGCCATGAAGTTGCTTAGAGATATAGCTATCGGGGGACTCTACTCTATCTAGTAATGTAACTAGTGCTAGCTAGTACTCGATTTTGTTGGTAACAAATGTCACCTTAAAAGCAGAGTGAGCTCATCTGCTTCAAAGTCTAAGATTGAGGTTTTGGGTGTCCTCGGTGTGTTGGTCAGACATGCCATCTGTCTGCCTGTCTGTGGTCCTCCATCCTACGCCTGGGACCCTCCACTTGGTGACCCGCAAATCAGAGAAAAGAGACGGCAAGAGAGTGTGCGACAACAGGAAAGGAGGATGGACAAAGTCCAAAACAAATAGGAATTACCCAAAAATAAGGCATCAGACCCCACTGGGATCTTTCAACAAAGCACACAAATTAAGCAAACACAAGTTTGCAATGCCCATGACACAATGAACTTGACACTCATAGAGTATCTAACCAAGCAGCTCTGGATAGGTCATCAGATTAGTTGATGACTCCAAGATGGAATTCCATTGTTCCCCATGTTCACTTTTGCTGTGTTGTTGTATCTGAGTCTGTAGACTGCTGTTGAGTTCCTAGACGTGTTGTTGTAGCCACAGACACCGGTTCTTACTGTTCTGTAGTTGCAAGACAGTGGTTCAAAGTCTTTGGAAGTTATGCAGATTGCGAGTTTCTTAGATAGATCTCCTTGGAAAATCTCTCTGAGGTTGGTGAATCTGTGGTATGACAGCGACACTGTCAGCCATTGGAGGTTGAATTTGTCTTTGATGCTTTTGATTATTGTGTGGACAGGTTTTGACCATAGATTGGCTTGTCTGATGCAGAAGCAGGTTGTTCTTTGTCTATTTTGTTGGTTGTTGGAATCATCCTTAGCTTGTTTATATGCTTTGGCTTCTTCATTGAGTTGCAATTGTTTAGTCAGTATTGGAATCTTTTTGGTGAGGAGACCAGCATGTTGTGCTGTAAAGCTTGGAAGCGTTGTGGGTAGATTTTGTCTAGTGGTAGGTTTTTGTTCATTTCAGTGATTGTTGTCAGTTTAGATAGTCTTTTGTAGACACCTGAAGGGATGGCTTTGAAGCATGCTTTGTTGTGGATGCTGTATTTAGACACTTCCGTTGTTGGTTGGGTTTGAAGTGCACTTGTAGGTTTCCTTCAGTTGACCAGACGAGTTTGGTGTCTAAGCATGGAAAGAAGTTTTCTGTTTCAACCAATATCTTTGGCTCATTACACACTTTTGGTGTCTGTTGGAAAATCACACAAAACATGTGTGCATCCCCATAGAATTCCACAGAATGGCATCTTGAAGCACATCTGAGTCGGCAACAAAGAAGACTCCAGAAAGATCCATGGTGCTGTGTCAGCTCTGCTGCGCTACTCATTGTCCATGTGTCAGTGTGCCGTGTGTGTGTGCGTGCGCATCTGTCAAAAAAATATGGGTTCAGAAATGACAGGGTTGGGGTTAATAACATTTATAGGGCACCTAGCAGCCTGTCGTGCTGCAGCTGTTTAATTGTCTCTGTCTAGTAGCCACTAATAGTCCCTACTAAGTCTTCCAGTGTCACTGCAGAATTGCTGGTGGGTGCCCGGACCCTTTCTCTTGCTGACAGATATCACTTTGAGCTCAACTTGGCTGACCTCCTTGACAAGTCAACCCCATGCAAGAGAAACTTGCTATGAATGTTATAATAGCCAGGCAAAGGTATAAGATGCAACAAGCTCACTTTGAAGGCATTTAGACTCACTCTGTTGCCATCCCCAAGCTGATCAAATGGATGACCACTGGCAGAAACTCCTAGTGTGTACCCTCAACCTTATCTCTTGCAATGCCCCATGCTTCTGAGCATGTCTTAGTCCCCTGCCAACCGGGACCAAAGATGCTTCTCTTCAGCTGAAGATAACCCTTGTAATCAAATCTGAAGGTCAAACTCTTCGCTGGCGTTTCCAACAGATGCAATGCGCGCAACACCCTACAACTCTTACATAAAACCTCTAACGAGTCTGTTGAAACTACTTCAACAGATAGATCAACCCAAGCGGAATGCAGCATGATAGAGTCCATACGATGTGGATTGACCTATTGTGGTGCCTACTGCACTATGTCCTATGCTCTCATTCTCTCACAAACCTGAGCTTACCTCCTAAACTCACCTCACTTTGTTTCTGACAACAACCAAAAACCAAATCCTCAAATAAATGCACCTACCATGGCGCAATGCGTACTGGATCCTGTCCTATTATGACCCCAAAATTGGGAGCAACCTGCTGATTTACCTCATTCTAAACAACACCTTGGAAAGTTGTGCAGTGCCAAGATCAAAGCTTTGTGTAAAGAGGACAAGATCAACAGTGCCCTCCAACAGGCTTATGTCGAGGGGTCTCAACTCGACAAAGAAATGATTAATAATTTGATTGCCCACGGCCAAGCCAATGCCGCACACTTCCTTCTCCTCATCAAGCCCACAGGCCTTCCCATGGAGAGACCGACAAAGAAGCCATCCAACACAAAAAGGCCTGCATCACCATTGCCCAAGTCATGGTTCACAACCGCCTTGATTTTTTGATCAATGAGAAGGCTCTCCACTTGTGGATTGAACAGTTCCTCCCCAAGTTTAGCCCTGCCAGTTTCAAGCCGGATCAACTCCTGCAAATGAAGCATTGGGTTTGCTAAAGTGAGCCCTAGTAGCCTTCCCTCACATTCCCTCCACTTGGTCGTAAAGTTCTGGTTGCATCTTGAATTTGTTCTGTAACGCTCTGTCTTTCTTTTGATGACAGGTTAATTCTTTATGTGAGAGTGGACACCCTTCTGGGAATTCCTCCTCTTCATTCACAAGTTCTCCTGCAAATGCTTTAGTGCAAAGTTCTTCCTCTGATATTTCTAGTTGACTGAGAGCATAAGTGACAATGTTGTCCATGTCCTTGATGTGGGTAAACTTAGGACCAAACTCTTCTAAGAGGAGTTGCTATCGCAGAACTCTCTCTGTGTTGAAGTGTTTACATACCAGATTCTTGTGATCAATAAATGCTTCAATTTCTTGTCCAAGGAGTATGTTCCGATATTCCTTGAGGGTCTCTGCTATGCTAAGTAGTTCCCTTTCTGTAGTCGTGTGCCATGTCAGAGCTGGGTTTGCGGCTACAGAAAGTAATCAGCTTTCCATCTTGTGACACCACCACTCCTAAATGAAGGCACGACGTCTAGGCTAGGTCCATGTCTTTGTGATGGTTCGGATGGGGGTTTTGGCCATTAGTGTTAAGCAGTTTTGTCGCATTTGTGTCTGTCTTTGTTAATTTTGGTAAACATTGATTAACTATGGCGGATGGTGTGAGCAATGTTGTCGGGTGTCGTTCCAAATTGTTCATTAACATTGCCTAGTAGTGTGTTAGGCGATTGTTCTGGCAGATTTGCGGCTGCACATTTGTTTGCATGAATGGTTGCTAACTTATCTTTTTACATAATCATTTGTCAATCTGGTCCCGCAATGACAAAATGCGTCATTTTGAGTGTGAGAGGTCAATGCATGTGTTCTTGTTGTTTGTGTGTTGAAACACTAGAGCAATGTGCCTTTGTCGACCAACAACGGCACGCTGCGTCATCAGTTGAAATTGCCATCATTGTTTGGATGCCAATGACACTAACTGGATTGCTGATGGAGTGGTAACAATGGGGACGGACGGTCGATCATCACATCAAGTGTCATGTCCTTGGATCGGGTGTGCAGCCGTGCTAGCTGTGGGTCCAAAATCCGCTTGTGGAGAATGGGTGACTAACTAGCTGCTCGTTCTTCAAACTACCACTAAAGCTGGCCATGGTGACCAAGTCTAGTGCTGCAATCAAGAGGAAAGTGAGCTCTTGTAGAGATGGATCATTGCCCTAAACTGTAAGTGTGGTGTCTATGCAATTTTTGTTTGTTTGTTTGTATGTATGTATGTATGTCTGTCTGTCTGTCTGTCACTTAAGGAGCATGTCACATAAGGGTTATTGGCTGCATTACGGATGATAGACAGACGCCCAGCGCCACCCGGACGTGCATAACCAACACACCGAGAAACGCCGAGCCTATTTTAGACTTTGAAGTGATTTTGCAATTCAGAAGTAGATTAATCTCACTCTTTCTCTAATTTAATATTTGTTACCAACAACATTGGATTTACTAGCAATAACTAGATAGAAAGGGTCCGACGATAGGTTACGAGCCCAAATGCTTGTATCCATTGGCATCGTCCACTCAACGAGTGCCTCGCGCATTTGTTTTGTGGGTGATACACCAGCTAAAATAGGAGTACCCAGTACCCACACTCCGAAGTTCTCGAAGTTCGGATATTTGATCCGTGTTGTTTTCGTTGTTTGCACAATGATTTCAAGTCCTCAAGTTGTTCTATCAAGAAGTCCTTTCAAGTCAAGTGAGAGGTACATCGCATTGACAGTTTTCCTATTGTGTTTATTACACTTTGTGTGAAAAATACGGCTCGGATACGTATTCAATACATCGTTCCATTGCCGGATATTTCGCATACATTACGAAAACAGTTTCTGGCTGGATATTACCACGGTGATACTTTCACGGGTTTTCACTACTTGTTTTCATCCAGTGACATTTTACGGAATTTAACTACTGGTTTCCATTTCGCCAGTTATTCGAAATTCTGACCTCTCAAGTGACCCTCAAGTGACCGACATGGAGTCTCATCCTGACACGCTGACTAAGCTGGATATCTCTGACTGGTGACGACGTGGCATAGTGACCAAGAGCTCTGAAGAAGAAGGAATTCTGACGAAAGGTTCTCAATTGTCCTGCGAGGTCTACAGTATGATTCTCGGATTGCTTCTCAGCAGGAATACGGTTTGTAATGCTACTTGTAAAGAGCCAAGGAGAGTGACGCACGCGACACAATCTCAGCCTGCACGACTATTATTGAAAAATCGTATGTTGAAGAAATTTATTTCTATCTCACTTTTTCGATAAGGTACTAGTAACAATGGTTACTGGCGCTACTCCTCTAGCGCTTACTGGCCCTACTACCCCAGGTGGTCGAGGAGGCAGAAGACCTACAGGTGTCACTGTCAACCCGAGTGTCACTGTCAACCCGAGAACTGTTACAGACTTCGAAGATATCACAGGTATTCCTTTCGTGTTTGTGAGACACCCTACACACCATGAAGCACACATGCACATGAATGCTATCTACTCAGATGCATTCATGGATATGGACGACCTTTTCGCTGTGACGGCTCCTCCCACAAGGACTGCTTTGGTCACCGATCCTGTTGCAATTATCAAGAACAAGATTCGAGGTGATTTTATTGTCCCGAACGCAGTTGATACACCAGATCCGGGACCTATTACTCCTTTATGGGCAAGATGTTCTTTCTCGATCTCTGCTGGCCACCGATACCCTAGTCGGCGCCTTACGCTAGTGACTCTGAGAGAGGCTATGCAGCATGCTATCGCTTTTAATTTGCTACATGAGTTGAAGATTACTGTTGGCCTTCAAGCATTGCACTTCTGACCTGGATTAAACTACCTACAATGGGGAATTGATGTTGCCGATTTGGCAGCCGGTTTTGTAGCACCGACAGCTCCTCCAGCTCCTGCCGCTGCTGCGCCTGCGGCGGCTCCTGGTCCAGCGCCAGCGACACCAGCTGATATCGCGACGGCAGTTGCGCATGCAGTTGCTACAGCCATTAGGTCCGCACCTACACCTGCGATTACAGTGACGGCTGCGGCAGCACCTTCTACAACCAGGTTGCGCATGCTGTTCAACCCAGTTTCTCTCCCAGCCGATGTACGAACGAGGTTCCAACACAAGCAGGATAAGAAAATCCTAACTACTGTGATTTATACCGCGTTCAATTGCCCAGGGGATCCTTGTCATCTTATGCAATGTTGGATCGATCCTGGATTGGAGAAGACAATTTGTGCTGACGGAACTGTTTTCTTTCATGTACCGATTGACAAAAAGATGGTCATGAAGAATCCAGTGCCTTGCAAAAAGGATGCTCATGCAGCGATCCGTCGTTGATACCAAACCTTTCAAGAGACTTTGATGCAGTATGGAGTTTATGTTCATCTGCTATGGCTATTTAGGAAGAACCATGGTGGTAAATGGGGATTTACTATTGGAGACACCACAAACGATGATCTCCCTACTCCGCTACGTATGACTTGTCATCAGTCGTCAACACTGATCTACCAGTTATTGTCACAAAGTACGATGTTTCCCACCGGAAGTCCTCTCCATGACGTTGTAGCTAACTGCTATGGAAATGGTTTGAAGGCGCTCAAGGCTATCCTACTATGATCCCATCCAGCATTTGTAGATGAACCAGCTACATTGGTTACTACCTACCCTAAGCGAAAGGACAAATCTCTTTTGGAATACAAGATGGAAGCTGAAGACTTTCTACAGATGCGTTCTATGGTGCAAGGATTCTCCAAGGAACTTGACGACCCAGGCGAGCTAGATGTCTTCATCAACAACATGAAGTACAGCACCCATGTTCAGCGTGTTACTCGAGATGAAAGACGACAGCGCGCCCTCCTCCACAAGTGCCAAGGAGACAAACTACTTGAAACTTTGAACTCAGGTCTTGATGTTGCCAGATTGCCCTGGAAGGATGGAAGTTATGAATACCTCAAGGGCGGTTCGCCAAGTCTCTACTCCACCTAGAGAGGCAACGACTGGCGCCCGAACATCCCAAATTCCACGACTTCGTCCAAGATGTGGTGCTAGGATCAATGCCATTGATGCGGCTAGTCCTGACTCTGCCGGCACTGGTGGATCTGGGAGTGGAGGAACTAGTGGCGGTTCTGGTGATAGAACCGACTCCGAAGAGCACTATGACTATGATCAAGGTGCTCCCGATGAAGATGTTCCAGGACCATTCATGAATTATGAAGAAGCCTGCGTCAACCTTCTACAGATTGGGGTTCCTGATCGAGACGAAACTCCCAACAACATGTTCACTTGTGACAGTTATCGTAGAGCGGTGCTTGCAATCCGAGAGAATCCGAGTGCGGCATATGCACAGCATTGCATCGTATGTCGAGGACAACATCGATTCGAAAACTGTCCCACCTTGAACAATCACGATTTCCTCAAGCAGCACTACATCCGATTCTGCCAAAATGTCCGCCAAGACCAAGCTGAGCTCTCTCCGCAGAGAAGTGAACAAGTCAACTTCATGGACCGTGGCTATTTCGATGATGAGGAATCCGACAGTGATAACAGTGATCGGGATTTTCCCTACGGCCGCCGCTAAATTCGTTGCAGCTCCACCGTACATCAAACGTCAAGCCTAGAAGTTGCGGGACAACCAAGGGTACACCAATTGGTGGGTTGTCTTCCGCAGGTAAAAGCTCCCTACAAAATGATGACTCAATCGTGGTTACGTCGAATCTCTCCAAGAATTTGAAGTCTCGAAGGCCTGTTACTCCCAGAATAGCAACATTGCCCGATGACGACCCATCCTGCATTATGCAGAAGCCCTCTTCCGCCTCCGCCGATGATGATATCGAAGACGGAGACATATACAAAGAGGGGAGGGATGACATTATGATTATGTCATCCATCAATGTGGTGGATATTCACCACCTATCATGGTCTCCAGCTGCCAATGTTCAAGTCAAAACAGTTACTGACCACCATGACGATGATCCAGATGCGATCCGAGCACAAGTCGACACTGGAGCCCACGTGAGTTGCACTGACCAACAGCACATGCTGCATGGTTATCGAGAATTCACACGATCCAGACCAAGCCCTGTGAAGTTGATGCCTGCTATGGTCAACTCTGATGCCATCCGTAAAGGTGTTGGCTAGCTTCATGTCCCTGCAAAGAATGCTCAAGGGTATCTATCAGTCCAGACTTTCTACACTCCCTACCTTCAAACTACAGTAATTGACGAAAGGGACCTTGTCAAGGCTGCTAAGATACGCGTGAAAGACATTGAGTCTGATAGCATTACTAAGCACAAAGACGCAGGTACTTTCACCTATCATGCGAAACATCGCATGAACTCCAGTAAAGATGTTATTATTCACGGTATCCTTATCGATGATAAATGCTATACTGGAGCGCTCATTCCTCCTGATTTTGATCCGCCAGACCCCAAGGCCACTCCGGCTACCTCGAGCATCCTAGCTCTCGAAAGCGATCCTGAATTTGCTGAGCAATGTCGAAAAGCTACTACATTGGCCATTCATGGATAGCACGAAGCAGTCGAAACCCAACTGCGTGAGGAGATGACCAAGTTGCCTACACAGTTCCATTCGCTACCTTTCCATGAGTACATCCAGTCCAACACTCCGGTGTCGACCATCAAGGCTGCCACTGAGAGACTTCTCTGGCATCAACGTCTCGGACACCCAAGCGACTGCTACCTGTTCAATGCCCATTGACATGCTGATGGAGTCCCACGATTCCCTCACATGGACCGTGTCCTAGACATCTGTCCAACTTGTATTTGCTCCAAGCAAACCAAGAATGCTGCTGGCAGCAACACTACTAGGACAGCTGAACAGCCCTATCAAGGCCTATCCATCGACTTCTCCTTCTCTGGTACTCGTTCGAAAAATACTTTCAATCGATTCCCGATTGGAACCAAAGTCAAGAAGAAGTTCGGTGACAAGACGTTCAAAGGAAAGGTCATACGGAGTCCTGAAGACACAACTGAGCGAGACCCCAATGCTGATGATTTTGGGGAAACTACTCAGTCATGGCGGGTTGAATATGAAGACCAGGAACTGGAAGACTGTAATGAGCGTGAGATGGAATGGATTGCCTAGAGCAACCTGCCTCAGTTTGATCCTCACAAACATTGAGATGATGATTACATTGGTCTCAATGGAGAGACC
>ENA-ORBV01013280-ORBV01013280.1-microbial-mat-metagenome-genome-assembly--contig:-NODE-13280-length-12544-cov-13.630224_pt1 | contig 12544 bp, 5 predicted proteins | sample MGYA00237777_ERZ505514 | MGnify/ENA primary metagenome ERZ505514 (study PRJEB26160, sample SAMN06269048) | microbial mat metagenome | isolation source: Oligotrophic lake microbial mat | place...
GTCTTCAGCCAGTCCTGCTCGCGATTGCTCTCGGTGGTTTCGCGCAGGTTGGAAATCATGGTGTTGATGTTGTCCTTCAGCTCGGCCACCTCGCCGCGCGTCTCGACCTGGATCGAGCGGGTCAGGTCGCCCTTGGTCACGGCGGTGGCGACCTCGGCGATGGCGCGCACCTGGGTCGTGAGGTTGGCGGCGAGCAGGTTGACGTTGCCGGTCAGATCCTTCCAGGTGCCGGCGGCGCCGGGGACATTGGCCTGGCCGCCAAGCCGCCCTTCGACACCGACTTCGCGCGCCACGTTGGTCACCTGGTCGGCGAAAATAGCGAGCGTGTCGGTCATGTTGTTGATGGTGTCGGCGAGCGCGGCGACCTCGCCTTTGGCCTGCACGGTGAGGCGCTGACTCAGGTTGCCGTTGGCCACGGCGGTCACCACTTTCACGATGCCTCGCACCTGTTCGGTGAGGTTGGAGGCCATGAAGTTGACGTTGTCGGTCAAGTCTTTCCAGGTGCCGCCCACGCCGGAAACCTCGGCCTGGCCGCCCAGCTTGCCCTCGGTTCCCACTTCGCGCGCCACCCGCGTGACCTCGCCGGCGAAGGAATTGAGCTGATCGACCATCGTGTTGATGGTGTTTTTCAGCTCCAGGATTTCGCCCTTCACATCGACGGTGATCTTGCGGTTCAGGTCGCCGCGTGCGACGGCGGTTGTCACTTCGGCGATATTGCGCACCTGCGCGGTGAGGTTCGATCCCATGGTGTTGACCGAGTCGGTGAGGTCCTTCCAGGTGCCCGCCACGCCCGGCACCACCGCCTGCACGCCGAGCCGCCCTTCGGTGCCGACCTCGCGCGCCACGCGCGTCACTTCCGAGGCAAACGAGCGCAACTGCTCGACCATGGTGTTGATGGTTTCCTTGAGCTGCAAGATCTCGCCGCGTACATCGACGATGATCTTCTTGGACAAGTCGCCATTGGCCACGGCGATCGTCACTTCGGCGATGGCGCGCACCTGACCTGTCAGGTTCGACGCCATCGAATTGACGTTGTCGGTCAGGTCCTTCCAGGTGCCGGCCACGCCGGGCACCGCGGCCTGGCCGCCGAGCTTGCCGTCGGTGCCCACTTCGCGCGCCACGCGCGTCACTTCGGAGGCAAACGCCGAGAGCTGCTCGACCATGGTGTTCATGGTGTCCTTGAGCTGCAAGATCTCGCCCTTCACGTCGACCGTGATCTTGCGGCTGAGGTCGCCGCGCGCAATGGCGGTGGCCACGTCGGCAATGTTGCGGACCTGGCCGGTCAGGTTCGAGGCCATCGAATTCACGTTGTCGGTGAGATCCTTCCAGGTGCCGGCCACGCCGGGCACCTGCGCCTGGCCGCCCAGCTTGCCGTCAGTGCCCACTTCCCGCGCCACCCGGCTCACCTCGGCGGCGAACGAGCGCAGCTGATCGACCATGGTGTTGATGGTTTCCTTCAGCTCCAGGATCTCACCGCGCACTTCAACCGTGATTTTCTTGGACAGGTCGCCGTTGGCCACCGCAATTGTCACCTCGGCGATGTTGCGGACCTGACCGGTCAGGTTGTTGGCCATCGAGTTGACGTTGTCGGTCAGATCCTTCCAGGTGCCGGCCACGCCCTCGACCTCGGCCTGACCGCCCAACTTGCCCTCGGTGCCGACCTCGCGCGCCACCCGGCTTACTTCGCCGGCGAAGGCGTTGAGCTGATCGACCATGGTGTTGATGGTGTTCTTCAAAGCGAGAATCTCACCCTTTACCTCGACCGTGATCTTCGACGACAGGTCACCGTTGGCCACCGCTGTGGTGACGTCGGCGATGTTCCTCACCTGCGAGGTGAGGTTGGTCGCCATCGCGTTGACCGAGTCGGTCAGATCCTTCCAGGTGCCGGCCACGCCGGGCACCTGCGCCTGGCCGCCGAGCTTGCCCTCGGTGCCGACCTCGCGCGCCACGCGCGTCACTTCCGAGGCAAAACCGTTGAGCTGATCGACCATCGAGTTCATGGTTTCTTTGAGCTGCAAGATCTCGCCCTTCACCTCGACCGTGACCTTCGAGGACAGATCGCCCTTGGCGATGGCGGTGGCCACGTCGGCGATGTTGCGGACCTGGCCGGTGAGGTTCGAGGCCATCGAGTTGACGTTGTCGGTGAGGTCCTTCCAGGTGCCCGCCACGTCTTTGACGACGGCCTGGCCGCCCAGCTTGCCTTCGGTACCGACTTCGCGCGCCACCCGGCTGACCTCGGAGGCGAAGCCGTTGAGCTGATCGACCATCGTGTTGAGGGTGTTCTTTAGCTCCAGGATCTCGCCCTTCACATCGACGGTGATTTTCTTGGAAAGATCGCCGTTGGCGACCGCAGTCGCGACGTCCGCGATGTTGCGGACCTGGCCGGTGAGATTCGAGGCCATCGAGTTGACGTTGTCGGTGAGATCCTTCCAGGTGCCGGCCACCCCGGGCACGAGGGCCTGGCCGCCGAGCTTGCCGTCGGTGCCGACCTCGCGCGCGACGCGGCTGACCTCGCCGGCGAAACCGTTGAGCTGATCGACCATCGTGTTGATGGTGTTCTTGAGCTCCAAAATCTCGCCGCGCACGTCGACGGTGATTTTCCGCGACAAATCGCCGTTAGCCACGGCGGTCGTGACATCGGCGATATTGCGGACCTGCCCGGTCAGGTTGGTCGCCATCGCGTTGACCGAGTCAGTGAGATCCTTCCAGGTGCCGGCGACACCGCGCACCTCGGCCTGCCCGCCCAATTCGCCTTCGGTGCCCACCTCGCGGGCGACGCGCGTCACTTCAGAAGCGAAGCCGTTGAGCTGGTCCACCATCGTGTTGATGGTGTTCTTCAGCTCGAGGATTTCGCCCTTCACGTCGACGGTGATTTTCTTGGACAGGTCGCCGTTTGCGACCGCGGTGGTCACCTCGGCGATGTTGCGCACCTGGCCGGTGAGATTGGAGGCCATGAAGTTCACGTTGTCGGTCAGATCCTTCCAGGTGCCGGCCACGCCGGGCACCAGCGCCTGGCCGCCGAGCTTGCCCTCGGTGCCGACCTCGCGCGCCACGCGCGTCACCTCCGAGGCGAAGCCGTTGAGCTGATCGACCATCGTGTTCATGGTGTTTTTCAACGCGAGGATCTCGCCCTTCACCTCGACGGTGATCTTCGAGGAGAGGTCGCCCTTGGCGATGGCGGTCGCCACGCCGGCGATGTTACGGACCTGGCCGGTGAGGTTCGACGCCATCGAGTTCACCGAGTCGGTGAGATCCTTCCAGGTGCCGGCCACGCCGGGCACCAGCGCCTGGCCGCCGAGCTTGCCTTCGGTGCCGACCTCGCGTGCCACGCGCGTCACTTCCGAAGAGAAGCCGTTGAGCTGATCGACCATCGTGTTGATGGTTTCCTTGAGCTCCAGAATCTCGCCCTTCACATCGACGGTGATCTTGCGCGACAAATCGCCGCGTGCCACGGCTGTGGTCACGGTCGCGATGTTGCGCACTTGCGCGGTGAGGTTGGTCGCCATCGCGTTCACGGAGTCCGTCAGATCCTTCCAGGTGCCGGCGACGCCAGGCACCACCGCCTGCCCGCCCAGCCGTCCATCCGTGCCGACCTCGCGCGCCACGCGCGTGACCTCCGAGGCGAACGAACGCAACTGGTCGACCATCGTGTTGGTCGCTTCCTTCAACTGCAAAATCTCGCCGCGCACATCGACGGTGATTTTTTTGGACAAGTCGCCATTCGCGACCGCGATGGTCACTTCGGCGATGTTGCGCACCTGCGCGGTCAAATTACCGGCCATCTGGTTGACCGAGTCGGTGAGATCCTTCCAGACGCCCGATACACCCTTCACCTTCGCCTGGCCGCCGAGTTTGCCCTCAGTGCCGACCTCGCGCGCCACGCGGGTGACCTCTGACGTGAACACCGAAAGCTGCTCGATCATCGTATTGACCAGCTTCGCGGAACGCAGAAACTCACCCTTGAGCGCGCGCCCGTCGACCTCGAGCTCCATCGATTGTCCGAGATCGCCCTTGGCCACGGCGCCGATGGTGCGCGCCACTTCGGTCGTCGGTCGCACTAAATCGTCGAGCAGCGTGTTCAGGGAGTCGACCTTCTGCGCCCATCCGCCGATCGCCCCCGGCAAAGACATCCGTTGCTTGAGCCGCCCCTCCTTGCCCACGGCGATGCTCAACCGCGTCACCTCGCGCGCGATGCGATCCTCATGCCCGAGAGCTTGGTTGAAAGCCTCCGCAATCCGTCCCTCCATTCCCACCCAATCGATCGGCAGGCGCGTTGAGAAGTCCCCATCGCGAAACGCCATGACCGCCGCGAGCAACTGGCGCGATCGCACCTCCGCATCATCCCCTCCCGGAAGCATGGCATTTTCGCGCGCCAACGACCCAAGTCTCTTTTTTTCCGCGGCTGCATTACGATTGCCCGCCTTTGGAGTGGACGGGGATTCGGCAACGGGGCTCAGCGTGGAATGGTTCATGGTCTTGGAGCCTATTGGGAGATGAGGAGGTTGGCAGCTGGAAGTGAGGTTTTCAACGGGCTATCCACCTAGTTCCAATACTGTTTAGATAGATATCATTCGAGGTATTGGGTCGCAGGACAGGTTAATCGGATCGTCTCATTTCCGAATGTGGCCCTCACTCATTTTTCGTTTCACGCCACGTGAATTGCGCTTGCCACGACTTGTCACGGCTCGTTCGGAGGCGGTTTCCTTAGAGCCCTGCGAAGACGCGCGGTGGTGCGAAGGGCACCCACAAGGCCCGCGGCACCCCAACAGCGGACGAGTTCAGGGTGGGCGCCCCTGCGTCACCGCGGATTGCCCCGAAGGGCGCCCACAAGGGACAAGGGGCAGCCCCTACGTTGTCAGGGTTGTAACGACGGCTGGCGCGAGAGGGTGCGCGCGACCGCGTCGCTCCATCCCGCGTAGAGGGATTCGCGTTTCGCCTCGTCCATGGCGGGGGTGAAGGTGCGATCGAGCGCCCAAAGCCGCTCGACGTCGTCCTGGTCCGCCCAGACCCCGGTGGCGAGTCCGGCGAGGTAGGCCGCACCCAGGGCGGTTGTTTCCGCGACCACGGGCCGCAACACCCGCGCGCCCAGGATGTCGGCCTGGAACTGGAGCAGCGCGCCATTGCGGGTGGCGCCCCCGTCCACGCGGATCGATTCGAGGGCCAGGCCCGAGTCCTTGCGCATGGCTTCGATGACATCGCGGGACTGGTACGCGATGGAGTCCACCGCCGCCCGCGCGATGTGGGCCCTGGTCGTGCCGCGGGTAAGACCGAAGATGGCTCCGCGCGCGCTGGAGTCCCAATAAGGAGCGCCCAGGCCGACGAATGCGGGAACCATATAGACGCCGTCACTGTCCGGAACGCTGCCCGCGAGGGTTTCGACTTCGCCGGACGTTGCGATGATCTGCAGAGAATCGCGCAGCCACTGCACCACCGCGCCGGCGATGAAGACCGAGCCCTCGATGCCGTAGGTCGTCTTGCCTCCGATGCGCCAACAAACGGTGGTGAGCAGGCCGTTCTTCGAGGCCTTCGGTGTGGAGCCCGTATTCATTAAGAGGAAGCAGCCCGTTCCGTAAGTGTTCTTGGCCTCTCCCGGCTTGAAGCAACATTGTCCGAAGGTCGCCGCCTGCTGGTCGCCTGCGATTCCCGCGATGGGGATGCGGGAGCCGAAAAGAGCTTCGTCGGTTTCGCCCACGATGCCGCTCGAGTCGACAATTTTGGGCAGCATGGCGCGGGGAACCCCCATGATCTTCAGTAGCTCGTCGTCCCATTCGAGCGTTTCCAGATCCATCAGCAGGGTGCGCGAGGCGTTCGACACGTCGGTCACGTGCGAGCGGCCGGAGGTGAGACGCCAGATCAGGAAGGAATCGACGGTGCCGAAGAGGATGTCGCCGCGCTCCGCGCGTTCCCGCAGGCCGTCGATGGTCCCGAGCAGGTGGGCGATCTTGGTCCCCGAGAAATAGGCGTCGAGCACCAGCCCGGTCTTTCGACGGAACAGCGGTTCGTGACCCTCGGCCTTCAGGCGATCACAGACCGGGGCGCTCACCCGGCTCTGCCACACGATGGCATTGGCGACCGGTCTTCCCGTGGCGCGCTCCCAGAGAATGGTGGTCTCCCGCTGGTTTGTGATGCCGATGGCCGAGATCTTCGGCACCGCGGCGCGGGTGATCGCTTCGCGTGCGGTTTGCAGCTGGGTCTGCCAGATCGCTTCGGGATCGTGCTCGACCTCGCCCGGGCGGGGATAGATCTGCTCGAACTCGATCTGCGAGGTCGCGAGCGGAAGCCCCTCGCGGCCAAACATGATCGCGCGGGATGAGGTGGTGCCCTGATCGAGGGCGAGGACGGCGGGTTTCGACATTTGTAAGATCTCCGTAAGGTCCTTGGGGCCGTCCGCCTAGATTTCGACGCGCGCTTCCGGGTCGAGAGCGAGTATCGAAGACGTCAACTCCACCGAAGCGCGCTTGCTGCGCATGAGGTCGTAGTCGTAGCAGACCACGACCGTGCGGGCCTCGGCCACGACCCGCTCATCCGCTTTCGCCCGCACCGCGTATTCAAGCACCAGCGACGATCGCTTGATCTGCGCGGTCCGCACGAACACGTCCAGATGCTCGCCGTAGCTCACCGGCGACCGATAGTCGATTTCGGTGCGGGCCAGGATCATGTCGATGAGGGCGCCCGACATGATGCCGGGGCCGGGCTCGTGCGAAGCGCCGCCGGGGGCGGGAGGCCCCACGTGGATTTTCTGGCCGGTGACGCGAATCCAGTATGCGATACGCGCGGTCTCGATCCACTTCAGGTACACCACGTTGTTCACGTGGCCCATGGCGTCGAGGTCGCCGAAGACCGCTTCCGCGGCGTGGGAGAAGTGGTACCCTTTCAAAGGATCTTCTTGCCGAGCAGCGAGCAGAGGAGTTCGACCCCGAACCGGGCGGTCTGATTGGCACGGTCGAGAACCGGGTTCACTTCCACCAGTTCGACCGAAGCCACCCGATTGGTGTCCGCGAGCATTTCCATGGCTAGATGCATTTCGCGATACCCGATGCCGCCCGGGCTGGGCGTGCCCACACCGGGGGCTTCCTCGGGATCGACGGCGTCGAGATCGATACTGACATGGATGCCGGAAGTGCCGTTCAGCGCGCGCTGGATCGCTTCCTCCATCACCGAACGCATGCCGCGCTCGTCGAGGTGACGCATGGTGAACGCGCCGATGCCGACCTGGGCCACATTTGCCCGCTCCTTGATGTCGACCGCGCGCAGGCCGATGATGGCCGCGCATTCACCGTCGATCATGGGGCCCTTGCCGTCGTAAATGGAGAGAAGGTCCGGGGCGCCGAGGCCCAGACAGACCGCCATGGGCATGCCGTGGATGTTGCCGGTGGGGGAGGTGTGCTCGGTGTTGGCGTCGGCATGAGCGTCGAACCACACGAGACCCGGCTTCTCCTTCCGCTTCCGGAAATGCCGCGCGACTCCTGCGATCGTGCCCATGGCGATCGAGTGATCGCCGCCGAGGACGACGGGCAGGACGCCTTCGTCCATAGTGCGGGTGACCACGTTGCGCAACGTGATGCACGTGGCGCGGATCTCCTTCAGATACTTGAGCCTTGGGTTGCCCGGGTGCCGGGTCTCTGCCACTTCCGCCTCGATGTCGCCGTGATCTTCCACCACGATGCCCAGAGCGCGCACCGCGTCGTGGATTCCCGCCACGCGGAACGCGGAGGGGCCCATATCGACGCCACGGTGGCCGGCCCCCAGATCGAGGGGAGCGCCGATGATGCGGATCTTCTTCCGTGCGGGCTTGCGAGGGGCCATGGGGGTTTTGCCTTTCTGGCTATTTGGTTTTCGGTCGCCTAATCTACCCTTGAATGAGTTGGTCAGGGTGAGACAATCTCTCGTGCCAGGCGCCGCGTCGATCGGAGTCGCACGAGCCGCGCTGCGGGTGCTGGTAGCGCTCACTTTGGGAGCCTCGGCCTGGGCAGGCTCGCTGCCTCCGAGATACCGCTTCAAGACCCTTGAGGCCGGTCGGGTGCGGGTGCATTTCCACACCGAGGTCGCTCTTCCGGCTCGCCGGGTTGCCGCTCTGGCCCTGGAAATTCTGCCCCGCCTTGAAGAGCGGTACAAGGTCCACGTGCCGAGCCTCGACGTGGTGGTTCACGATGCGAGCGATTCGCCCAATGGCCTCGCCACCGCCTTTCCTTATTCGTTTGTCGAGATCCGGACCGCGTCTCCGGATGGCGCCGACTCCGGCCCGACCGAGTCCTGGCTGCGCATGGTGGTGACCCACGAACTCACTCACATTGCGCACATGGAACAGGCGGGGGGGCTTTACGGTCTTGGTCGGCGGGTCTTCGGCCGCGCTCCGTTCCTGTTTCCGAACGCCCTTCAGCCGACGTGGTTCATCGAAGGGCTGGCCGTCCGGGAAGAGACGCGGGGCACCGCCTTTGGCCGAGGGCGCCACACGTTCACGAAGATGGTGGTGGACGAGGCCGCGCGCGCCGGCGGGCTTGGAAGAATCGATCAGGCCACCCTGGGGCTGGACCTTTGGCCTTTGGGGAACGCGGCCTATTTGTTCGGCGAGGAGTTTCTCCGCGTCATCGAGAGGGAACACGGTGAGGACGCTCCCAGGGATCTGGCGGCCTCCCACGCTCGCTCGCTCAGGCCCTATCTCGACGGAAGGACCTTCCGGGAGACCCTCGATATCGACCTTGCCGCCTCGTGGCGCGCCTTCGCCAGGGACCGGGCGGTCCCGCTGCCCCGCGATGATTCACCCGTCCTTCTCACTCGGCGCGGTGCGATCCAGACTTCTCCGCGCCTCGCCCCGGACCGATCGCAGCTCGCGTACTTCAGCCGCACGCTCGACCGGATGGGTGAAATCCGGCTGATGAACCTCGACGGCTCGAACGACCGCGCCATCACCAGGAGCCTCTCCGGCCGGGCGCTGTCGTGGTCCCGTGACGGCCGCTTCATCGTGTTCGACGAAGCCGACCTGGTCGACAAGTTCGAATGGCGGTCTGATCTGCATCGCATAGACGTCGCGACCGGCGGGCGGACTCGCCTCACTCGCGGTCTTCGCGCGAGCGATCCTGATGTGGGCCCGGCTACGGCCGGGTCGAAAGCGCCGATCGTATTCGTGCAGCGTTTCGCGGATCGTTCGGAGTTGTCTTTGCTGGCCGAGGGAGGGAAAGCCCGTACCCTCACCTCGTCCCCGCCTGGTGCCGAGTGGTCGCACCCGCGGTTTTCGCCTGAAGGCGATGGCATCGTGGCCTCGCGCCTGCTCGGAGGTTTCTCGGATCTCGTTCTCGTGGACCCGTCGCATGGCGAGATCACCGCGCTTTTGAGCGATCGGGCCCTCGACGCTGAGCCTTCGTGGGCTGATGATCGGACCATCATCTTCCGATCGGATCGGGAGGGCGAGTCCTTCCGCCTTTATCTGCTCGGTCGGGACGGCTCCAACCTCCGAAGGGCGGCAGGACTTCCCCAAAACGCGTTCGGGCCCGAGGTCGACCTAGAACGGAAGACGGTTTTCTTTGCCCACTACTCGGCCCAGGGTTATGACCTCGCGACCGCGCCGTTTCTCGAGGGTGGCGCCGCCGCTTCGTATGTCGATCCCTTTCCGCCCAACACCGAGGAGCCTCCGCCGTTCGAAGGGCCTGAGCGGGACTATCGGTTGTGGCCCTCCCTTCGGCCAAGGTTCGCGACACCCTTCGTCGAGGTCGTTGAGTCGGAGTGGCGCCTGGGTCTTGCCACTGCCTCGATCGATCCGCTGCAGCGGGTTGCTTACGGCCTCGCCTCCAGCTGGGGAACCCGGGTGGGTAAGGCGAACGCTCTCGGCTATTTCCGATATGACCGATTCACACCGACGTTCTCCGCTCTGGCGCGGATCGAGTCGTCGCCCATTCAGGGCGGCGACGGCGTTCGCGACCTGAAGGAAGGCCGCGTGTCCGTTGATTTTCCGCTCGAACGAAGTGGCTACCGCACCCAGAGTCTCGGCCTCACCCTGCGACGGCGACACGAGTCGGCGGCGCGGGTGGCCTTGGAGACGGGTGTGCTCGCGGTGGGATGGCAGCTTGATTCGACTCGGACCTTTCCCATGTCGATTTCCCCTCAGGATGGATTCCGCCTGCGGGTTTCGGTGACCCGCGAGATGAAGGCGCTCGGAAGCGCTTTGGATTTCGGGAAGGCGCAGATCGATGCCCGGGCCTACACCCGCGTCGGCAAAACCGTGATCGTGTCCCGGGTCGGTGGGGGCGCCACCTTCGGCGCGCGCGCGCCGAGCAGCGCGTTTGCGGTCGGCGGACTCTCGAGTCCCGCATTTCTTGATCCCGCGGGAGACGAACCCGCGGTGCTTCGCGGCTACAAAACCCCCGATGGGTCGGAGGTCTCCCGCTACGGCCGGAGGCTCGCCTTCGCCAACGTGGACTGGCGGATTCCCCTCGGGCACCCGCAGCGCGGTTTTCGAGCCCTGCCCTTTTTCCTTCGTCACCTGCACCTGACCGCATCGGTCGATGCCGCGGTCATTGGCGCGCGAACCTTGAATCTGGACCGCGCGCGGGTTGGAGCCTCGATCGGGATCGGCGCCGACCTGTTTCTGGCCCACCGGATCCCCGTGACTCTTCAAGGAGGGCTTGGCCGCGGACTGACCCGCGACGGCGTGACGACACCCTGGTTCTCCATCGGCTTCCCCTTCTGAGAGGATGAAGGGATCAGATGAGGCTATCGATGCGCCGCCGTCGTGAGCGCGAAGACCTGTCGGACGAGAGTTCGAAGAAGAAGAAGTCCAGGATCGAACGCCTTCGCGAGGTCTTGCCTCTGGCCTGGACGTTGCTGAAACCCCGCCTGCCCGCTTTGAGCCTGGGCCTGGTTCTCATACTGATCTCCCGCGCCGCGGGGCTGGTGTTGCCTTCGAGCGCGCGGGTCTTCGTCGATGACGTGGTGACGGGTCTCCAACCCGAGAAGATGAACCAGGTCTTCCTCGCGGTGTTCGCGGCGGCGGTCGTCCAGTCGATCTGCGCCTACCTCCTGTTCCGCGTGCTCACGGTACGGACCATCGAACTGGTGGCCGACCTGCGGGCCCGCGGGATCGCGCACCTGATCGGCCTCGCCATTCCCTTCTTCGACCGAAATCGCACGGGCGCTCTGATGCCGCGGGTTTTGCACGATATCGAGACACTGCGCATCCTGATCGGCTCCGGTTTCATCGAGTTCGCGGGCGGGGTGTTTTTCGCGGCGTTGTCGGCGGCGTACATGTGGACGGTCTCGCCCCGGCTGACTCTCATCGCCCTTGTCGCCCTGGTCGCGTTCATTGCCCTTCTCGCCTGGGCCTTCTGGGGAGTGGCTGGGGCCTATGCCGAGAGGGCCAGGCTCCTCGCGGAAACGAGCGGCCGCCTGAGTGAGACCCTTTCCGGGATCCGCGTGATCAAAGCCTACCGGGCGGAGGAGCGCGAGAGCTCGGCCATGACCTCTTCGATCATGGCCATTCGCGACAACGCCATCGAACTCGCGATGAACAACTGGAAGTTCTCGTTCTGGAGCACGGTTTTGTTGAGCGCTCTCGGCCTGTCGCTCATGTTCATGGGCCTTTCGGAAATTCGGGAAGAGCGGCTCACCCTCGGCGGCTTCACCACCTTCGCCCTTCTGATGGGTTTCCTGAGCGGGCCCGTCTACATGGCCGTGGCTCTGGCCGGGCAGTTTGTCGACGCCCTCGTCTCGATCGAGCGTCTGCAGGAGATCCTCGACGAACCGAGTGAAGCGAGTGCCGTCGTCGAACCCGCGCGGTCCACGTCCGTCAAACCCTCAGACGTTCGCGGACACGTCCGATTCGAGGGGGTGTCGTTTGGCTACCGGCCGATGGAGCCCGTGCTCAAGGAAATCGACTTTGAGGTGATGCCTGGATCGGCCACGGCATTGGTGGGCCCCTCGGGTGCGGGCAAGTCCACCATCATGGGCTTGCTCGCTGCCTTCTATCAGCCGCAGAGCGGTCGGATCCTGCTGGATGGCCGCGACATCGCGTCGATTGGCCTCTCCGACTACCGGGCCAATCTGGGTGTCGTCTTTCAGGACACCTTCCTATTCGACGCGACTCTTCGCGAGAACATCTTCTTCGCGCGGCCCGACGCCACGGAGAGCGAATTTCAGGCGGCCTGCCTCTCGGCTCACGTGGACGAATTCGCCCTGCGCTTTGCGCTTGGCTACGAAACCGTGGTGGGCGAGCGAGGCGTGCGGCTGTCGGGCGGACAGAAACAGCGGGTGGCGATCGCCCGGGCCTTCCTGGCCAACCCGAGAATTCTCCTCCTTGACGAAGCCACCTCGAATCTGGACACCGAATCCGAGACCCTGATTCAAACCGGTCTTGAGAAGCTGCTGCCGGGACGCACGACTCTGGTGATCGCGCACCGGCTCTCGACCATCCGCTCCTGCCATCAGATTCTCGTGCTCGACCACGGCACGATCCTTGAACGGGGGAGCCACGAGGACCTGCTGCTTCACGGTGGCCGCTATGCCTCGATGCTGCATCAGCAGGTGCTGACAACCAGCCCTCGCTAACAACAAT
>ENA-ORBV01013283-ORBV01013283.1-microbial-mat-metagenome-genome-assembly--contig:-NODE-13283-length-12544-cov-4.154327_pt1 | contig 12544 bp, 10 predicted proteins | sample MGYA00237777_ERZ505514 | MGnify/ENA primary metagenome ERZ505514 (study PRJEB26160, sample SAMN06269048) | microbial mat metagenome | isolation source: Oligotrophic lake microbial mat | place...
GCTTGCGTTTTGGCGGACCAGTCGGCATCGCGACCGCGATGCTCACCGGCCGCAGACGTGCAACCCTCCGGTATTCGCCCGAAACAAGAAGGTGATCTTAGTCATGAATATGCTCCCCACCCTGCTTAACACGTTCTCATCCCGCTGCTTCCTCCCGTCCGCGGCGTTGCTGCTCCTCGCAGCAGCTGGCGCGGCCCCCGCCGTTGCCCAGGTGAATGTCTCACTCCGCGTTGTGCCGCAGGTAATCTCCTTCTCTCCCACCGGCGACCCCGTGTATGTGCTCTTCATGAATCTCGACGCCACTGGGTTCGCCAACGATGTCAACCCCGGCAACATCATTCGCGCACGCTCGGGCGATGGCAGCTTCCAAGGCGAAACTTTCCCCGGGACCGGAGCGGGCGGCAGCAGCTCAATCGGATTCGGCTCCATAATCGACCTTGCCGATGGAATTAATAACTCGGGCACCTGGATGATCGAGCTGTACGATGCGACGCTCGATCAAACCGATTCTTACTCATTGTCCGTGTCTACATCCGGCATCCCCGCCGAGTACCTGCGGACCATCGTTATTGATGCACTGCCCGACGTCACTATCGATCCATTCCCCTCGTTTAACTTTGGCATTGACTTCAGTTCCAACAGCGATGCGGAATACGACAATGCCTTCGCGGGTATGTTCGCTCAAGCGCAAAGTAACTCGGTCTTCTCTCCCTCCATCCAACCTTCCGACACCTCCTGGACACCCGACGGTCCCCTAGCCGACGATCTGTACCTGCTGGACATCCAACTCCGCAACGACGACAGCGGATTTGGCATCATAGAGTCCTCCACGCCCGAGCCTGTCAACACCGCCCCGAGCATCGGCAACTATAACTTTGGAATTACATTCGCCAGCGAGTCCCAGGTCAGCGGGCTGCGCGTCGGCGAGCCCCCCGCTCTCTCCGTCAGTGTAAGCTTTGAGCCCGACGTTATCTCTTTCTCGCCCCTGGATCCTCCCGTTTATATTCTGGGCATTGGCATCAACGCCAGCGGATTCACCGACGATTCCAACCTCGATAACTTCGTTCGGCTTCAATCGGCGAACAACCTCTTCAGCGGCGACATCTATCCCGCGCGCTTTACAGGCAGCGGCACCGCCGGTTCGATCGGCCTCAGCTCCGCCTTAGATCTGACCGACGCAATCAACTCTAACTCCCTCTGGACGCTCAGCACCACCGACGGCGTCACGGGCGTGACTTCCGAGTATGAGTTAACTGTGACAACACTCGACATTCCCGCCGATGCAGTCCGCCCAATTACGCTAGACGTCAACCCCGGCGATTCGATCACCGATTTCCCGACCTTTAACTTCACGCTCGATCCAGCCCAGGATCCCCAGAACGAATACACCAGCGCCTTCGCGGTCCTGTTCGGCACCGTTCCGGAAAATTATGTTGGTTCGCCCTCCATCGCCGCGGCCGATCGATCCTGGACTCCCAACGGCCCCCTCGCGCCCGATACTTATATCATCGTGATCGGAATGCAGAACCCAGACGCGCCGGACACGATGATCGACGCTACCCAGCCAGTGGCCACCAGTTCTGGCGCGCCCTCGATTTCATTTAACTACGACGTCACGGCGAACAGCTTCGGACAGGTCAATGGCCTGGTCGCGGCACCCTTCTGCGTCGCCGACTTTGACCAAAACGGCGGCGTCGATGGCGAAGACGTCGCGGCCTTCTTCGAAGTGTGGACAAATGCCGGAGCAACCGCCGATGTCAACCAGAGCGGCGGCGTGGATGGCGACGATGTTGAAGCCTTCTTCGTCATCTGGACCAACGGCGGCTGCTGATCCTCTCTCCGCGAGCCCCAAACCACCTGCGATACGCCCCGCGGCGGATCATAAGCGGTAGTGTCCACTCTGCGTCATGATATTAAATGGCCCGACCGATTACCTCGGTCGGGCCATTTTTAGTTGCGCACCGCAAGTCGACAGCGGCCCTTGTCTCCTCAATACTAATTATATTCTGACAGCCGCTGAGATCATGCATATTTGCTCATATCTACATGAAATCTTCAAATCGCAGATCGCGTTGAGCCGCGGTCTGGCGCCTCACCCTCGCTCTCGCCTCGTCGTTCTCCCGTAATCAATCTGGCACCCCGATCAAAGCAAACATAAATCCACGCCCATTCCACCATCACCAGCAGTCGGCTGCGGAACCCCACCAGAAACATGACGTGTACCAGCGCCCACAAAAGCCAAGCCAGCAGGCCCGAGAACTTAAATTTCCCCAAAACCGCAACCGCTTTGTTACGGCCGATTGTGGCGAGCGTCCCTTTGTCAAAGTATTTAAATGGTGCGGCCGCCCCCACCGCGCCACTCACGCGGCGTCGCACAATCTTCGCGGCGTACTCACCCATCTGGATCGCCGCGGGGCAGACCCCGGGCACGATGCGTCCGTTAAGTTTATTAAACGACGCCGCCAGATCCCCCACCACGAATACCTCGGGATGACCCGGAATGCTTAAGTCAGGTTCCACGATTACTCGCCCCGCCCCATCAAGTGGCGCGCCCAGCGACTTCCCCAACGGTGACGCCGCGACCCCCGCCGCCCAGAAGACGCTCGCCGCGTTGATGCGTTCGACACCGATGTTCACCCCGCCGCCGTCAATCTCGGTGACCTTGGCGTTCACTCGCACGATCACCCCCATCTTCTCAAGTGCGGCCTGTGCAGATGCGGAGGACTCGCGTGGAAACCCCGGCAACACTCGATCGCCCGCTTCAATTAGTAATACTTTCGCCGTGGTCGTATCCACACGCCTGAAATCTCGCGGCAGCGCCGAGCGTGCAATCTCTATCATCGCTCCAGCGAGCTCCACCCCGGTGGGGCCCGCCCCCACCACCACAAACTGTAACTCCGCGCTCCGCCGCACCGGGTCCGGCTCGCGTTCGGCGGCCTCGAATGCTAGTAAAAAGCGCCGTCGAATCTCAACCGCGTCGTCGATAGTCTTAAGCCCGCGTGCATGCTTCGCCCACTCGTCGTGCCCCAAATACGAATGAGTGGCACCAGCCGCGAGGATCAGATAATCGTAAGTCAACTGCCCATCGCTTAGCTCCACCGTCCGCTGGTGGACATTGATAGCAGCGGCCTGAGCCAGGAGAACGGTCGTATTACGTTGACGCCTTAGGACCCGCCTGATGGGCGCCGCAATGTTCGCCGGTGAGAGCGAGGCGGTCGCAACTTGATACAAAAGCGGCTGGAACAGATGGTGATTGTAACGATCTACCAACGTAATACGAACCGGCGATCTCCCCAGCACCTTCGCCGCGTAAAGCCCCGCAAACCCGCCACCGATGATCACGACGTGTGGGATTGTCATCAACGTAAGTGTAGCACGGCAACGTGACACTCGGCGGCGTGCCCGCGCGTTCTTACTTTCAACACCTTGGCGTTGGCTCACACATGGCTAGTGTTTACCATTGCTAACGATGCCACCCCGGCAGCCCATGCCAGGGACGGTGTTAACAGCCTCGCTGTCTCACCCACATCCGCCACAACTATGATCTGTCAGGGAACTGTGCTTCATCCTCGCTCGCTTTGACCTTCCGTGGCGCGCTGGAAGTAAGCCGAACCGGGTGCCCGAACCACTCTCGCCGGCCGGAACCATACTTATCTTCCAGCACCGTCGCCACCTGCGCCATCGTCCCGTCCGCAGGAACCCATCCTCCATTGATGTCGGGAAAATCTACTTTGCAGTTGTCGCACTTCTTCCCATCGTAAAACCGGATCGGACACCAGAAAGATTCGACGTTGCGCAGCATCTCCCCGCCCAATGAATACACGCCCGTCATCCAATCACAATACAAGCACCAAATTAAGTCATGCCCCACCAGCCCGCCAAACTTGTGCCTGCTTACGTTGATCCATTCCCCGTGCTTATATTTGGGGAAGCCCAGCAACAGCGGCAAGAGCGGATAGACAAAGATCTCCGCGGCTCGCAGACCCCAGAAGACCGGCAGCGCAAGTAAACAGACCCACAACGCCAAGTGATTAGGAGCTCTGCCCACCACGCGGTTGAGCACCTTTACGATTCGCGGTCCACGCCGCGCGCTGGGGTGCGCTAACTCATGCAAAAGCCCCCAGGCAAAGAGCACAATGAACTGCCCACCCAGTGCCACCGCGGCACCCAACCACCCCGCATACACACCCGCCGCCACCCAAGGCACCCAGGTGATCAGCGCCACGACAAGGTCGAGCATCGGCGCGCGTGCTAACACTTCCGAGAATCGTGCGGAGATGCGCGGGGAAAGCGTAAGTATCAGAGTCAGGGCGGCCTCACCGACGACTGTCCAAATTAATACGTGCAGGAGTGGGGTCAGGGTTATCTCCGACTGAAAGTGCGGGCACAATCGATACGTCCGTCACGACCGATTCGCAGAAGCACGCCGCCCGATTCACCACTGCATTACCCGCCCAGAGCCCAAGGCCGCTAGGCAAAGATCAACCCCCCTCGCCCCGTCCTCGCGGTCGAACAGTCTCCAGTGAAGGTGCGCATGCCGCACCGCGCTTCTGCGAACGCTTCGCAATGTTAGGGGTGTCGAACAAGAGGGGTGCGGTCAGAGAGGCAGCTGGATGCGCACACGACCCCGACGCAAACTTCGCGCAAGTCCCAGCCCATACTTAACTCCCACCGCCACCGCCCAGCCGTGCTCTGCGCGACTGCCGCTTCATCTGTCGCGAAATCAAGCTAGGCAGACATAACTACCATCACCGACCCCAGCACCAACGGAACTCCAACGTAAACTAATGGGGACGGTCTCTCGCCCAAGCCTCGCAGGAACCGCAACGCACTTACAATCGCGGACGCGACGACGAAGATAAGCGGCACATCTACCCACCGACCCAGCCGCCGCGTGTAGGGGCACGAGTGCAATCGCCGTTGTGCGGTCCCGCTTTATGGGGCATGACATTGACATGATATTGGCATGATATTGGCGTGCTAGTGGCATGCTATTGGCAGGTTACGGACAAGTTATTGGCAAGTTATGGGCAATCTACGGGCAACTCATGGGCAAGTTATTGGCGTGATCCAGGCCTGGTTCAGGCGCGAGCCCGGGCCAGCGAGCCACGCCCAGATGGGCACCACCCCCCTCGCAAACTCTTTTTTCAACCCGGGAATCCTCGCCACAGCTACTTTCTGCGTCTGACAACCCCAGCGCAACCGCTGCAAATCATGACAATCGCTGATACCATTAGGGCATATGGCTAAGCGCGGAGAGACGGCAAGGGGCGAGAAACCAATCAACTATGATCTACTTACGTTAGTTACGTACCCCGGGGCGTCGCTCCGAAAGAGAGCCGCGGCGATCGCTCAGGTCAACGATGACGTGCGCGCTGCGATTCAGTCAATGCTGCGGATCATGCGCGAGAACGAGGGCATCGGCTTAGCCGCGCCGCAGGTTGGGTTAAGTTGGCGGCTATTCATCGTTGATATCCCGGCCAAAGAGGGGCGAACAAGCACAGGCACCGCCGAATCACCCCCCACCGCCACCGACGGGCTGGCTGTCTATATCAACCCCTTGATCAGCAAACCGACCGGACCGGTCGAACCCTTTGAAGAGGGCTGCCTCTCACTCCCAGATATCCGCGGAGACGTCCTTCGGCCACCAATAGTTACAATCACCGCGCTCGATGAACAGGGCCGCCTCTTCACGCAGACGGGTGCGGGCCTGCTCGCCCGCTGCTGGCAGCACGAGCTGGACCATCTCAACGGCGTGCTTATCATCGATAAGATGCTGCAAGCCGCACGCCTGCGCAATCAAGCGGCCATCCGCGACCTGGAACGCGACGCGGAGTGATAACGTTATATTACGTCTTTGGCTCCGCTCCTAAAGCGCCGCCGCACGCACAATCGCAGCGCTCGCCAGCAGATCCGCAGCGTGATACACGGGCAGCGCCGAGTTTTCTTTGTCAACCAGCAACGGCGCCTCGCTGCTCGCGAGAATCACCGCGTCGCACTGCTTCTCATACTTTAACTTGGCGATGAGCTGCGAAGCAAACGCCAGCGACTTCGGCACCACCTTGCCATAAAGTAACTCTTCAAATATAATTCTATCTACTTCGTGGCAGTCCTCGGGGTTTGGGATCTGCACCTGAACACCCTTGAGCCCTAACGGAATCTGGAAAGTAGAGGAGTTCATCACAAGGTCGGTACCCAGAATGGCTACCCGCTTATGTCCATCCTTAGAGACCTGGTCCGCCACCAAGTCCGTCATCGAAACCCACGGAATCGCCGAGCCAACCCCCGCCAGTTCCAAAACCTGCTGGACAGCCGCGTCGGGCGTGACGCAGAACTTTGCGCCGCACCGGGCCAGAAGCTCGTTCGAGCGTTTGAGCAGAACACTTACTCTGATCCAGTCATTCTTATGAATCGCTTCGAGATAATGGGCCAGGGGCTCGTGGTGGAACGAGCAACGAAAGTCGGCCGGAAGGTTACCGGCAGAGCTCGCCAGTTGACTTAACGTCCGCAGAAAGATCGCACCCCCCACCGCGCTCACCGCGGCGATCCCGATGTGCGCAGAACCCAAACTATGGCTGGATGCCAAGAGCCCAGAGTTGACGGCCGGTGTTTGCCCACCATTTATAGAAACCTGAGTCACGGGAAAGAATAGCAACCCCCAAGCGCGCCGGGCGACTACGGCGGTTGTTTCGGCCATCGCTTGGGCGATATCATCCTGCCAATGGCCCACACACCCCACGACACGCCGCGAAGGCGAGTCGAGAAAAACGCCTTTGAACTGCTGGGCCTTCCCATTGCGTACAACCTTGAGCCCGCCGTTGTCAACCGCGCGTTCCTGCGTCGCTCGGCACAGTTACACCCGGATCGAACTTTGGCCGCTGCTGAGAATCTCGACGACAGCACCGAACTTTCTGCCGCGAAGGCGTGCTTGCTGGATGATGAACAGCGGGCGATCGCCGTTATCGCGGCGTGGGGAGGGCCAGGCGCTTCTGAGAACAAGTCGCTTCCGCCCGGGTTGCTCGCGGAAATGTTAGAAGTTCGGGAAACGATGGAGGTTGAGATTGGGGAGAATGCCGGGGACGCGGAGGAGGCGCGGGCGCGTTGGCGAGCGTGGGCGGGGGCACGGCGGCAGGAATATAAGTCTTCCATTGGTGCGCTACTAAACAGTTATGAGGCGGGGTCGGATCCGCAGTTGTTGGCCGGGGCCCGCGTGCAACTGAACGCGTGGCGGTACATCGAGCGGATGCTCGAGCAGCTTGATCCGATGTATCGGCTTGAGTAGTTACCTTAATCTTAATTTTGCAGGCCGTCCCGGGTAAACCGGCCATCGAGGGCTTGCATCCGTTGGCTTCAACTGGCTTCCTATCCTTGGCGTAACGTGGCAACCTTCGGATACATCGCCCTTAATGCTACCGGCCAACGGCTGGTGGGCACGCTCACGGGCGAGAGTGAACAGGCGGTGCTGGCCGAGCTCGAAGCGCGATCACTTACGCCGGTGCAAGTGACCCGGCGCGATGAGGATGCCCGGGGCACTCAGAAGGGGCCTTCGGACGGGACGAGTCGCCTCGTGTCAAAGCTTAAGTCAGCCTTGCGGCCGCGAGGATTGTCGGCTCGTTTGTTGGGCGATTCGTATCAGATGCTGTCAGATCTGCTCGATGCCGGGGTGCCCCTCCTTCGGGGGCTGAAGATGCTTGGGAATCGCAAAAGTAAGCCTCGCGCGGCGGCTGTCTTTCGAGAGCTCGCGCAGCGAGTAGAGCGAGGCAGCGACCTCGCCGCGGCAATGGAGGAGCAACCCGAGATCTTTGCGCCGGGGCACACTGCGATGGTGCGGGCGGGTGAGCGGGGCGGGTTTCTTGATACGGTGCTGGCGCAGCTGGGGCGGCTGGTGATCAAGCGGGCGGAACTGCGGGCCAAGCTGATCGGAAACTTAATTTATCCGATGGTGCTGGTAGCGTTTGGCCTGCTGATTGGCGGGGTGATCTTCGGGGTTTTCGTGCCCCGATCACGGCTTATGTTCTCGAAGATGGAGGCGGCCGGTGGGCCGGGGTTGCCGGGCATCACCAAGCTTATCTTTGCGATCAGCGACGCGCTCACCACTTATGGGCTGCTCACGGCACTTGTCATCGTCGGTGGGGTGGTTGTGTTTCGGTTGCTCTCTCGCCGGCCCGCGTTTGCCTTGTGGGTAGAGCAACGTAAGTTGCGCCTCCCAATCGTGGGCGGGCTTATCCGCGGGTTCGCAACCGCGGGGCTTTGCCGGTTGCTGGGGACGATGCTTTCAAGTAATGTTCCGATGCTCGCGGCCTTAACTATTGCACGCGACGGAACGGGCAACACACTTATGCGCCGGGCTGTCGAGGATGCAACCGAGTCCATCAAGCAGGGGCAGGCACTTACTCCGCCGTTTGAGAAGAGCGGCCTCATCGATGATGATATTATTGAGATGATCCGCGTTGGTGAGAGCGCGAACAACCTGGCCGATGTGCTGCTTAAGATCTCCGACACGCTTGAATCACGCCTTGATCGGCTGCTCAATACCGCGGTGAAACTCATCGAGCCGCTGCTTTTGGTTATCATCGCAGGGATCGTGGGCGCGGTGGCCGCGGGGCTGTTGTTGCCGCTCACGAAGATGAGTCAGGGAATGTAAACGGACAAGGCCGCGTGCTGCGACAATTGGATGAAGAGCTAGCGCGCGGCGCATGGCGTGCGATTCGGAAAACATAATTAATATTCCCAGCATCGCTGATGAAGGGTCATGTGAAACTAGGCGCTCAAGTCGTGTCGTTCATCGGCGGCGCGAGCGTCCTTCTCGCGGCGCTTGTGCTGTATCTGCAGGTCTTCCCATCACCCTTCCGACACATTCAACTTCCGAAGGTGCTCGCCATCAGCTGCGGTATCGCGGCGATAGGGCTACTTCTGTTGCACCTGGTGTTGGCTGTCGTTGCGCCGTGGCGAGATCGCGGCACAACATTCTGGGTACTTGTGACCTTGGGGGGTTATGTGATTGGCACTTTGGATGAGTGAATGATCCGGGCGCGTCGGATATAATTATTTCGGCGTGAGATTCAGGCGGGTCACAAGGGCGGACGGATAACCACTATTCACCAGAGTGTTTGAATAGCAAAGGTCGCCAAAAGTGTGATAGCAAATGAAGTCTCTCACCATGCCATCCGCGGTTCGCACCTTTGCCGTGTTCTCAGCAACACTGCTCGTGCTTGTCGCCGCGATCTCGCTCCCATCTTGTAGCAGGTCGAAAACTACAACGATACATGTAGTAGTGCCAAGCTCATTGACCGGGCTATTTCAGATTGACGGACCTTCCAAGCGCCCCGGCATAAATACCGCAGAACGCAGCAACCCGTCCGACGTGCGATCATTTGCCGCATTTCGCAGAAGAGGCCGCTGTTCCAGCAACGGTCAGCAACCGCCCGCTGCCCAAGCCACGAAGAAGGTGTCTACGTCCGCCCCATCCACGCCGCCATCCTGATTGACATCCGCGGCGGCATCGGCGTTCACCCAGGAGGCGAAGAACGCACTGATATCCGCACCATCGATGCCGCCGTCTTGGTTAAAGTCGGCGGGGCAATACGGGCACGCGATCTGAACGACTACGGGAGGCGAGACACCCTCGGTGCCATTCTGAAGTTCGTACGCCTTCGCGACAACGGCAAATGACCCCGGTGAGTTACACGGCGGCGTCCACACGAAGGTATACGGCGCGAGGTAGTCGGAACTCCGGTAGATGCCGTTGACGTAGAAGTCAACGCGCCCCAAGGCCCCATCGACCTCGGCATCGGCGCGAATCACGATCGGATCAGAAGATGTGATTAACGTGCCGGACACAGGTGAGACCACCCTGGCCGTCGGCTGGCCGATGGTAAGAAAGAGCCGTCCATCCCACCCCTTGAACTGATCGACATCGATCAGGTATCGCCACCAGTTGGCGAGGTAGTAGTCAGGCGCGCGGCCACGAGCGCGGGGCATGTGCGAGTACCACCAGTTTAAGTATTCTCGCTGTGAATCAAGGTTATTCGGAGACCACTCGCGGAAGTTCATAGCTCGCGTTGTGTTGTTGAGGTTGGGGTACAGAAGCCAGGCATCCGCGTTGCTGTTGACAAACCGCGAGTTGGCATAGTTGTAATCGGAGGTCGCGTTGACCGGGAAGTGAACGTTGCCCACGCCGCCCAAGCCGGGCGCATCGCGATCAAGCAGAGTAAACCGGTTCCAGGTCGTGTTACGATTAGCCTGCCAAGGGCCGTAAGAGTGTACCATGATATTCTCCGCGCGGTGGCCCCACGAGTGGATGGCCTCGCCCACGCCGCGTTCGAAGTTCCATCCCATGATGACGAACGCCCGCTGGCCGCCCGCTTCGGGATATGCAGGGCCATTGATCCAGTACGCGCCCCGGCCAGCCATGCAGGATTCCCACATGCCGCCGATGGGTGGGGCGTAGATCCAGAGTTCATCGATCTCGCCAGCATCCACGCGAGCGCCGATATTATGAGTGTTGCAGAAGCCTACGTAGTCAAAGGTGCTGTTGGGCCAGATGCGGTTGGCCCAGTCGGCCGCGAACGTCACATCGTTGTGCTGAAAGCCGTTCTGAAATCTCGGGTATTCATCCGCGACGACAGTCTGGACAATGTCGTACGCGGCGCGACCGTGACTTGAGGTTAAGAGGTCCTGACGCACTTGCGCTGCGAGGGTAACTGGGTTCTGCCACCCGTAGACCTGGTGCATGCGGCGGCTGCCAAAGTTCTCCATGATGGGATTAAGCACGTAGAGCAGTACTTTGGCGCGGACCACATCAGGATCGACACCAGGGGGCGGGGGCGGACCCGCAGGCGGTAACCCGTTAGGATCAAGGTTCATAAAGCGAACCCCATCGAACCAGATGCGGAAGCCAGAATCCCATGTATCGTGGTGAATCTCTATCTGTCTTACGCTCGCCAAGTTTGGTGTGCCGGTGGTGGTCCGCGTCCAGCCGGTGCCGCCCGCGAGCGGGACCTTAAAGAGCCGCCACGCGAAGTTCGGAGTCATCTGCGATTGAGCCGCGAGGCGGATGGTGCCTGTCGCGGTTGTGATCACGATGATGGGCTGATTATCCTGCCAACCGATGGGGGTAGAGTTCTCCGGATATTCCCAGAAAGTTAACGTGTTGTACCCGGAGGCGTTGAAGTTAAGCGTAGGTGAAGCAGGATATTTCACGCCAGTATCGAAACCGCTCGCTGTGGTGAAGAGGAGGGCTTGCGATCCATCTTTCACACGCACTGTGCTGTTGACGATAGATGCCGCGGCATTGTCAGAGGCAAAGGTGCCCCACTGGGCGGCGTTATTCTCGGCGAAATCAACCGATTGGGCGGCTGTGATTGGGGCGATCACGAGCAGAGACAGGATACACAACAGCATATGCTTGGTACGCATGGAAATCATCCTTGTTTTGTTGCTGCAAGTCTGTGGAGAGGTCGCTAAGGTGAGGGAGTGTATGTACGATGCTGTTGATGCAAGATGGTAGATTTATTATGGCGTTGAAATGTTCGTCAGCGATCCGAAAACGATTCGTTTTAAACCAAATTCTCTTTCTCTGACGCCAGTCTTCGAGGGTAAAAAAAAAGCTCGAAACCGGTTGCGTGTAAGCCTTCGAAACGCTTTTCAACAGACCTTTGGACAGCGAGGAAGAGCGAGTGGTGGGGCAGGGAGCTCTGACATCAAGCCTTCCACACCGACGGTAAACTTTGGACACGCCGAAAAGACTGGCTGAAACCGCGCCGCGTTACGTTATCAACCAATAGTACCCAACGGACCTTCGCTGCCCTCGGTTAACAGCCACCGGCTTCCCACACCCGGAAGAACGCATCCACATCCGCGCCGTCGCAGCCCCCGTTGCAGTCGACGTCTCCCAACTCCAGGCCCGCGGACCATGCGACAAAGAAAGCTTCGATATCGCCACCATCGATACCGCCATCGGCATTGACATCACTGATGCACCACGGCGTGAACTCAAGCAAAACATCATACTCGCCCTGCGTGTCGCGTGACTGAGGGAAGATCGGGCCGGTCCAGAACTCTTCGGTGAACTCAGGCAGCACGTCCAGTTTGCGCGCCACTTGCATAGGGTCGAGATGCCGACACCAATGCTGAGGGCGACGAGATGCGAGGGAAGGCCGCCTCACTGCCGTTGCTCGAACATGCGGCGGCGTAACGCGACATTGGCGGTTTTTGCATGAACCAAAAAGGTTGGACATGCACAAACGATCCGTGAAGGGGGTAATGGGCGACGTAGAGAGCAGACGCTCGGCTCTGCTCTTGGTTGCGGTAGCGCCTCGCCTGCCTACGAAGCAAATTTCATTAGCACGACAACCACCACGACTAAAATCACCAACGCGCCCACAGCCATGGCGATACTGCCATTCCGCATCTTCCCGCGCACTTCCGGCGAGAACTCCGCGCTCTCGATTTTCCCGCACGCGCTGCAACTGAACGCACCGAACGCGGCAACCGTGATGCCGCCACCGATGTAGCTGTCTCTTATACACATCTCCGAGCCCAC
>ENA-ORBV01013286-ORBV01013286.1-microbial-mat-metagenome-genome-assembly--contig:-NODE-13286-length-12542-cov-11.420939_pt1 | contig 12542 bp, 12 predicted proteins | sample MGYA00237777_ERZ505514 | MGnify/ENA primary metagenome ERZ505514 (study PRJEB26160, sample SAMN06269048) | microbial mat metagenome | isolation source: Oligotrophic lake microbial mat | place...
ACAATAGCATCGTCGGCCTGCCGTGGTGTCCAGCTCGCGCGTTTTGATGTACCACGAACGCGGTCACGTCTCCGTGTTGCCACGAGGTTGCGGTCCTGCCTCGCGCGGTGGTGCTTCGTCGCCATCGGACGACGGTGGTTGCCAGTGATGAAGACGCACATCGTGCTCTCGCGCCCAAGCCATACGGGAGCTATGGGCCCCACCAGTTTCGGCGCGAGTGTGCCCGACCTTCCAGGGTGCATCGCCGTGGCGGACAGCCGTGAAGAAGTGGAACAGCTGATTCAGGAAGCGATCGCTTTGCACGTACAGGGACTTCGCGAAGACGGTCTGCCCGTTCCAGCACCGCTGACCCGGGTGACCGTGGTTGACGTGGCCTGAGCCGTGGACTGATCCCGCACTGAAGTCGGGCTCGTCGTCTCCGCGATTTCAGACGCGGGCGCCAGTGCCTTCCGTCGCGACATAGCGCTTGACCTTGATCGTGCTCCCCGCGAGGCGCGCCTGTGCCGCATCGTAGCCTGCCTGCATCTTGAGCAGCAGATCCATGCTGATGCCGAACGCCTTCTCCAGGCGCAGAGCCATCTCGGCAGACAGGGTGGCGTTGCCATTGAGTACGTCAGACAGCGTGGCCCGACGCACACCGAGAGCCGTCGCAGCGCGGGCGACGGAAAGTCCCAGCGGTCCCAGCACGTCTTCCCTGATGAGTTCTCCTGGATGGGGAGGGTTCTTCATGCGCATGTCTGTCTCCTAGTGGTAATCCTCAAAGTCAATCTCGCTGATCGTGTGACCTTCCACCTTGAACGTGATCCGCCAGCCGGGAACTGTTTGGACCTGTGAGAGGTCATCGTGCCGTCGTCCTTCCCATACAGGCTCTTCAGGCCTTTATGTCTGAACTTGCCGACGATAATCCACTGGGATTGTACGGCATTACCGTACACTTGTCCATTTCGCGCGCACCTCGCGTGTTCCAGTTCTCTGGAGCGCTAGCCGGAGGGTGTAGGCGCTACCCATTTGCTCATAGAGAGACGACGATGGTAGAAGTCATCGGGTGAAACGACGATACACGGTGCTGATTGAACGCGGTCCGAAGAGCTTCGGTGCATCCGTCCCTGATTTGCCCGGGTGTGTCGCGGTGGCCAAATCCAGACGCGCGGTCCTCAAGCTGATTGCGGCAGCAATGCATGCGCATGTGGCGGTCATGCACGCTGACGGGGAGGTCGTGCCGGAGACTGCGCACGAAGCGGTGGTCGTGGAGGTTGATGATGCCCAGGAGGAACAGGTCCGTGCGCGGCCGGCGTACGCCCGGCCGCAGTTCGAGCGATACATCGGCATCGACTATTCCGGCGCGCAGACACCGACGTCGTCTCTCAAAGCGCTTCGGGTGTTTGCCGCAGAGGGCGTTCCCAGAGGCGTAATTCAAGCGGCATCGGCTCCCGCGCGACTGGCGTGTGTTCCTGGCCGACTTCCACGCCCATTGGCCGACCGATGGTGATCATGTCTACGTGGACTTTGTGCGCGATGGCGCGCGAGGCCATGGCGCCGCTCGATCAGGTGTCCGTACCTGGCGCCGTGTGACTGAGGTCACCGCCGGTGCGGCCAAGTCGGTGTTTCACTTCGATGTGCAGGGCCAGGTCGCCAAGTCCACACATGCCGGATTGCCGTGGCTCAAGTTCCTCCTCGAACATCCCGCGCTCATGGGCACCGATCGCATGCCCTTCATGTGGCCGTTCGATGGTTGGGAGATTCCTCGCGGCCGCTCTGCACTGGTCGAGGTGTATCCCCGATTGTGGAAACACCTGCTCCCCGACTCCCACCCCGTCATGCAACTGGGGATGACCGACGATGAACGCGACGCTTACGTGATCGTGAAGTCACTGAGTGATGCCGACCGTGACGGCCGACTGCTTGAGTGGTGCACGCCCGCCCTGGATCATGAAACCACCGCGATCGCGCGGTACGAGGGGTGGATTCTTGCGACAGCTGACCCAGGTCGAGGCGGGAAAGGTGCTCGGGATCAGACAGCCGAATGTGTCTCGACTGATGCGGGGCAGTTCGGGCCTCACCGCCCTGGGCCACGACGTGGAGGTGGTCATCACACCGACGCGCAGAAAACACGGCCGCCTGTCGGTCGTCGTCGCGGCCTGAGCGCGCGACCAGGGCCTGAGGACGATCTCGGTTTCTAGCGGTCGACCAGCCGAGAGTGAGGAAGCCTGAATGGTTGTCGAGGTAGCTTCGTGGTAATATAGGTGCAACTTCGTAAATAGCAAGGGCGTTATGTCCACAGCAACACTCCAGGTTCCGTCACCCACGGCTGGCCCAGCCACACCGGCCGAAGCGGCAGAAGCCCTCGGCCAGTGGGCAGGCCTCTTTAAGGGGCTTGCAGAAGCTCCAATGGTGGTTGACCTTCAATCCGATTCTCTGACGCTGCGGGCGAATTGTGAGGTGCTCTGGCGCAGGCATGCCTCGCTCGAAGTGTCGAACGATCGACTGCGCCTCCATCTGAAGTCGGGCGAACGCTCCCTCTGGATGCAGCACTTCGATGTGTCAGCCTTGTTTCGTGGTGCCTGGTGTCACGTCCTTTTAACTCCGCGCCCAGCTCGCGAGCGTGCGTGGATGCTGTTGGCATCGGCGGCGCCAGCCGGCGAACTTCCGAATCGCGATATCTGGAGCAGCTTCATCCAGGTGCTCGAGACTTCAGGTTCGCGTTCCGGACAAAGGGCGCTGGCCACTCGGCTCTTCCGTGCGATCGCGGAGGTCACACACGACGTTGATGAGCAGGCCGTGTCCGACGCGCTCTCGGCCGCCTCGGACTCCCTAGCCGTGCTGCGCATCCTTGAGCAGCCGAATGTTGTTGAAAATCTCAGAGCCTCTGACCCGCTGGGGCCAGCCCGCCTGCGGGGTGTGGCCGCTCGTCACGAGCTGATCGAAGGGGCAGGTGGTGCCCTGTCCAGTCAAGAACTTGCCGAGGCGTTGGGCCTGACCCGTCAAGCAGTGGACAAGCGGCGGCGCGCCGGCAGGCTCCTTGCGTTGTCATTCGGACGCCGTGGGTATCGGTACCCTGCGTTTCAGGTTGCAAAGGACGGGCTGCTGCCAGGCTTGGAGTCGGTTCTCGGCGCTCTCTCTGGGCACGATGGGTGGACACAACTGGCTTTCTTCGTCGCGGAACGTTCCGACCTCGACGGTCGAACGGCGGTGGACTTGCTGAAGAAAGGACATCAGGAGCGCGTGGTGCGTGCCGCCGCCTCCCTCGCTGAGCACGGTGCAGCCTGATGGCAGGGCCTGGGCCGCATCCCTGGCCGCCAGTCGACCTCCACGCGCGGTCGCCCGCGTTCGTCGAGGCCGCCGGGCCGTGGATTCGCGGCTACAACGTGGCGAGACCGGCGCGCTATTTCGATCGAGGCACCACGTCGCGATTCAACGCGCCGTCAGAGGAATTCGGCACGCTCTACATGACTGACGACACACACGGCGCCTTCATCGAGAGCTTCGGCCGCCAGCTCAACGTCCGCTCCGTCACCGCAAACGCGTTGACGCTGCGCGGCATAGCCCAGGTGGATTCCGTGCGTCCTCTGCGCTTCATCGACTTGGCCGGAGGCCTGGCGCGGCTTGGCGCAGACAACCGGCTGATGGGCGGGGACTATGACGTCACGCAGGCGTGGGCCAAGGCACTTTGGGAACATCCCGAGCAGGCGGATGGACTGCACTACGCTTTGCGCCACGATCCCACGCGGCGGGGCTACGCGGTCTTCGACCGGGCGGAAGACGCACTCCACGCACGGCCACTGGGGACGTTCTGGGATCCGAGACGTCGAGACGAACTGGCAGGAATTCTGGACACCTACGGCTTCGGCCTGATCGTGGAATAGGGGATGCATGCGCTGGTGGGAGGCTCGCTTCCAGACCATCACGCTGGAAGATCGACACCTGCCAAACGCAGGTCGGGGACGCCATCGGAAATTCCCGCCACTGGTCTTGCGGGAGGCCATACCCGCTCCAAGGCGTTCGCCCAACAGGCACACCGGGAGTCCGTGTCGGTGCGCAACAGCGCGCATGCCGATGAGGATCAGGCGTGTGTTGACGCCATCTCGGCGTGGGACTCTGAATGAACCGCACGGATCGGCGAAATCGACCAGGACGACATGTCGTCACTGACCGCGCGATGCTCGCAGTGTGGCAGCCAGCTAGGTGACGTCACGGGCCGCCGCGAATACGCCCCGCAGCCGCCTATTCCGGTCGTAGAAAATGGCCGCATTGTAAGACACCACGGTCTCTTTGCCATCTCTGCTGCGCGCGGTGAGCTCGTAGTTGGTGATCTTGCCTTCACCCAGCACCTGCTTGATGCCCGCCTCGGCCCGTTCCGGATCGGTGAAGAAGTTCTTGAACGGTGCGCCGATCAGCTCGTCGCGCGTACACCCGGTGAGCGCTTCCATCTGTTTGTTGACGTCGGTGATGATGCCTTGCGGATCGGTGGCGCTAATCGCGTCGATATTGGATTCAATGAGAGAACGCGTGTAGAACTGCTGATCACGCAGGCGCTGATCGAGCTTCATCCTCTCCTCTTCAACCTGCTTGCGCGCGGTGTTGTCAGTGCCGATCAACAGATAGCCGATGATGAGGTCCTGCACGTCGCGCAACGCGGTGACGGACACCACAGCCGGGAACCGGCTGCCATCTTTGCGGATATAGGTCAACTCGTAGATATCCTCGATGCCGCGCGAAGCCTTGAACACCAATGCCTCGAAGCCCGGTTCAATCGGGGTGCCGAGTTCGGTGCTGAGTGCTTGCGCGCGTTCGATCACTTCCTGCGGATCGGAAATATCGGCGGGCGTGATCGTGTCCACCACGTCCGCCGCCTTGTAGCCCAGCATGCGCTCGGCGCCGACGTTGAAAATCTGGATGACGCCCTTGGCGTCGGTGGCGATGCTCGAAAAATTGGCGCTGTTGAAAATCGCTCTCCGCAGCACGGACTCGCGCGCGAGCGCCTGCTTCTGCCGAAACAAATCCACGAACACGGCGACCTTGTTCGTCAAGATGTGTGGCTCGATGGGCTTGTAGAGGAAGTCGACGGCGCCTGAGTCGTAGCCCTGAAACAGTCGCTTCCGATCATGGGCTCCGGCGGTCACGAACACGATCGGCACATGCTTGGTGCGCTCGCTCCCGCGCATCAGCTCGGCGAGCTCGAAACCGTCCATGTCGGGCATCTGCACGTCCACGAGCGCAAGAGCGACTTCGTTCACAAGGAGGACTTCAAGCGCCTCGGCGCCTGTGCGGGCCTGCAGCACGCGCAGCCCGGGACGGCGCAACAACGCCGCCAGGGCGACCAGATTCTCTTCGAGATCATCGACGAGAAGAAGAGTGACATTATCGTTATCGTCCATGAAATGCCGTTGCTTCCGTGTCGCCCGCGCGATGTGCGTCGAGTGCGATGATCCATTGAATGATGCCGTTGAGCGGAGCCACGAACTGCGGTTGGGCGCTTGCGACGGCGGCCTCCGGCATTCTGCGCGCCGATGCCTCGTCGGGCGACTGCACCGCGCACGGCCCGCCACGCTCCTTGATCGCCGACAAGCCGCGGGCGCCGTCGTCGTTCGCACCGGTGAGGACGATACCGGCAACGCGGGACCCGAACACCTCGGCAGCGGACTGAAACAGAACATCGATGGAGGGGCGGCTGTAGTTGACCAGCGCGTCATTGGACAACGCAAGATGCACGTCCTGCGCTCGCGCGAGGTGCAGGCCGCCGCCGTCGACGTCAAGCAGCAAGTGGTAGTCCGGGGGCGCAATCACGAGGCCGGGCAGGAGCCTGTCTTTGTCACAGGCTTCGCGCACGACGATGCGTGCGCGCGCGCCGAGCACCTCGACTAGCAGGCTCGGCTTGTCGCACGGGATGTGCACGACGGCGGCCATGGGCAGCATGAACGAAGAAGGCAACGCGCAAAGGATCGCGAGGAGCGCGTCCACCCCGCCGGCGGAGGCGCCGAGCACGATCGCATCGACAGGTCCGGGCGGCGGCGGCGCCGGACCCGGTGTTGACGGTGCGTGGTTCACCATCCGTTCATTGTTCATTTATCCGGGATTGTCCAAACAGCCCGCTAAAGGGCATTTGCGGGAGCGGGCCATGCCCGTCAATCACCCGCATGGCGCGCTCCCGCAAGAGGGAAGCGGGTCGTAGCACGAGTCGCCGGAGAACGGATTCCAGGCACATTCATTCATCGCTTGCGGTAGATGCGTTGTTGCAAATCGAAGGTCTCGAAGGCGGCGGCGTGTGCCGATACGCGCAAATTTTCCTTGGAGCCGAGCGCCAGGAAGCCACTCGGCACGAGCGATTGCTCGAACAGTGCGAGCGCGCGGTCTTGAAGCTCACGGTCGAAGTAGATAAGGACGTTCCTGCACAGCACAAGGTGCGTCTCTGTGAAGTCGCCATCGGTTGCGAGCGAGTGATCGGAAAAAACGACATTCCTGCGCAAGCGGCGATCAAAGACGACGTCATTGTAAGCAGCCGTGTACCAGTCCGACAGCGAGCCTTTGCCACCAGCCGCAGCATAGCTCGCCGAGAAGCCCGCCACGCGATCGAGCGCGTAGACGCCTGCCTCAGCCTTGCGCAGCGCCTCGTCGTTCACGTCGGTGGCGTAAATCATCGCGCGATCGAGCAGCCCTTCTTCCTCAAGCAGGATGGCCATCGAGTAGAGTTCCTCGCCCGTGCTACAGCCCGCGATCCATATCTTCAATGATGGATAGGTCGCGAGAATCGGCAACACGTCGCGGCGCAAGGCCAAAAAGTGCGCGGGGTCACGAAACATCTCGCTCACCTGTATGGTGAGGTAGTCGAGGAGGATGGGCAGCGCTTGCGCATCGCGCAGCACGCGATCCTGCAGCACTGAAAGCGAGGAGGCACCGAAGCGATCCATCGCCTGCCGCAGCCGCCGCCGCAGCGACGACATCGCGTAGCCGCGAAAGTCGCAGTGATATCTCTGGAAGATGGCCTCGAGCAGCAGCTTGAGCTCGATGTCGAACGTGCCTTCGCCGTTATGGCCGTCGCTCGAACTCATTGCTTGAACATCCAGACGCGCAGCAGCGACAGGAGCTTCTCAACGTCGATTGGCTTGGCCATGTAATCGGACGCGCCGGCCTCGAAGCACTTCTGCTGGTCGTCTTTCATCGCCTTGGCGGTGAGCGCGATGATGGGCAGCTTTTGCCACTCCGGCCGCGCGCGGATGGCCCGCATCGCCGCGATGCCGTCCATCTCGGGCATCATGATGTCCATGATGACGACGTCGATGCCGCCCTCTTGGTGCTCGGCGCTGCCAAGCTTCTCGAGGGCTGCGAGCGCCTCCTTGCCGTTGCGCGCGATCTCCATTTTGGCGCCGCGCGGCTCGAGCACGTGGGAGAGCGCGAACACGTTGCGCACGTCGTCCTCGGCCAGGAGGATGCGCCGGCCCTCGAACGCGGCGTCGCGGTTGCGGGACTCGCGCAGCATGCGCTGTCTGTCCGCGGGCAGCTCCGCCTCCACGTGGTGCAGGAACAGCGTGACCTCGTCGAGCAGCCGCTCGGGTGAGCGCGCGCCCTTGATGATGATCGAGCGCGAGTACCGGGTCAGCCGCTGCTCTTCGTCGCGATCAAGGGAACGCCCCGTGTAGACGATGACGGGCGGGTGCGAGTAGCGCTCGTCGCCGGCCATGCGCTCGAGGAGCTGGTAGCCGCTGAGATCGGGCAGGGTGAGGTCTACGACCATGCAGTCGAACGTCGCGGTATGCAGGGCATCGAGTGCGGCGGTCGCCGTCGCGACGGCCGTGATGCTCACGTCGTCACCGCCGAGCAGTGCCTCGATGGCCAGCCGCTGGCGCTCGTCGTCCTCGACCACCAGCACGCGCCCGATCTTCTGCGCGAGCTTCTGCTCCATGTGTTCGAGCGCGCGCAATAGCTGCTCGCGCTTGACCGGCTTTAGCGTATAGCCCACCGCGCCGAGTTCGAGCGCCTGCTGGACGTGATCCGCCGCCGAGATCATGTGTACCGGCACGTGGCGCGTGGCCGGGTTGCGCTTCAAGCGCTCAAGCACCGTGAGGCCCGAGTGATCGGGCAGTTTTACGTCAAGGAGGATGCCCACCGGGTTGTACTTGCGCGTCGCGGCGATGCCGTCATCGGCGGTGGGCACGACAACGACCTTGAAGCCGCGCTCGCGCCCGAGTCCGACGAGGATGCCGGCGAAGGCGTCGTCGTCCTCGACGACGAGGATCACGCGGTCGCCCTGCACAATCTGGTCACGATCGTCGTCGACGAGTTTTGCCACCGGGCTTGGCTCGTCCATCGTGCGCGCTGGCGATGGCGCTGGCGCAAACGACGACGGGTGAGACGACGATGCGTGCGCGACAGGCGTCGAACCCGCGAGGACGGCACGGGTCGTCGCGGTGGTGCCGGATTCCCCTGGCGAGCGGGGCACGGTCAGCGTGAAGGTGCTGCCGTGGCCGGGCTCGCTCTGCAGCGTGACGTCGCCGCCGAGCAGGCGCGCGAGTTCCCGCGAGATCGACAAGCCGAGCCCGGTGCCGCCGTACTTTCTGTGCGTGCTGCCGTCGGCCTGGCGGAATGCCTCGAAGATGACATCCCGGTGCTCGGGCGCGATGCCGACGCCGCTGTCGATAACGCAAAAGCGCACGAGCGGCACTCCGTCGGACGACTTCAGCGCGTCGACCGCGAGGCGCACCGTGCCGCTTTCGGTGAACTTCACGGCGTTCGACACGAGGTTCTTCAGCACCTGCTGCAGGCGCTGGTGGTCGCTCACGATGATGTCGTCGTTCCCGTCCTCGAGCGAGGTTTCGAGGTGCAATCCCTTTTGCGCGGCGAGCGGATTGAACGTGCGCCGAAGTTGTTCGATCATCGCGCGCAGCGAGAGCTTCTCCATCTGTACCTCGACCTTGCCGGCCTCAATCTTCGAGAGGTCGAGGATGTCGTTAATGAGCGTGAGCAGATCCGTGTTCGCGCCGTAGATCGTCTCCGCGAACTGCACCTGCTCCCCGGTGAGGTTGCCGCCCGTATTGTCCGCGAGCACCTTCGAGAGGATGAGCGCGCTGTTGAGCGGCGTGCGCAACTCGTGGCTCATGTTGGCGAGAAATTCCGACTTCACCTGGTTCGCGCGCGCGAGCTCGTCCGAGTGCGCTGTCAGTTCGAGCTGTGCGCGCTCGAGGTCGCCCTTCTGCGCCTCCAACACTTCGGCCTGCGTCTCAAGCTGGGCGTTGGTCTGCTCAAGCTCCGCCTGCTGCGCCTCGAGGTGTACAGCACTCTCCTTGAGCGCGCGGCTTTGCTCTTCGAGCTCTTCGTTGGAAACGCGCAACTCCTCTTGCTGAGCCTGGAGTTCCTCTGCCTGTCGCTGCGTCTCCTTGAGCAGGAGCGCGAGCTCTTTGCGGTACTGCGCAGCTCTCAGGGCAACGCCGATGGGCTCAGCGATCAGGCGCAGCAGTTCCAGGTCATGCGGAGAAACGGGGCGAAAGAAGCCCAATTCCAGAACCGCATTGGCCACCCCGTCGGCGCTGGTCGGCGCTATCACGAGGTGCCGGGGTCTGCTGGCGCCCAAGCCAGAGCTGACAGGAAAGTACTCCTGCGGCACATCGTTGACCCTCAGGACAGACTTCTCCTGCATGGCTTGTCTCGTCAGCCCCCCCACGGGACGATCCATGTCGGGCCCGTCTAACGTTCGCGCTGGAATCGCATAGGCGCCGACGAGCCGGAGGCGGCCTTCCTCCCCTGCAAAGTACATCGCCCCCACCTGGGCGTTGAGATAGCGAGCGACATAGCTGACGATCTTTTCGCCAAGTGGATCGAGATCCTGCGCGCCCTGCAACCGGACACTGAGTTCGTTCTGTCCCGACCGCAGCCATGCCTGCGTTTGCATCTCGCGAAAATCCTGCGCGGACACGACTGCGGCGGCGACGATGAGGAAGAACAAGATCGCTGCTCCCGTCCAGGAGACGAACGTCGAGAAGGCGGCGGCCTGCTCCCATTCGTGCGTTCCGGCAACGTCCAACGCTCGCTCGGTGACCAATAACTCCTGGATCGCCGCGCGGACACGGTCCATCTTCTCTTTTCCCTGGCCCGAACGAACCGCTTCGAGCGCGGCTTCAGCCTGACCCGCGCGCTTCAGCTTGATCGTCTCCTGGAGCTCTGCCAACTTGTCGGCGATGCGGCTGTCGAGGGTATCAAGCTGCAGCAGCCCCGCCGGGTGGTCTTCAATCAAGCGCCGATAATCGGCGCTCTGACGTGGCAGTGCAACGAGCGCGGCAGTGTACGGTTCGAGAAAACGCTCGGCGCCCGTCAATATATAACCGCGCTGACCTGTCTCCGCGTCCCTGAGCGTGGAGAGCAACTCGCCGACCATGCGCGTCCTCTCGAGCGATTGCACCATTTTTTGTACGCCCGCCGATCGAGTCTGCAGGGTGTGAGAGGAGATAACCGACATGGCCACTACGGTAAGCAGCGCGACAATAAAGCCGACCAGTGTCTTTCGTGGCAACGACGAAGCCCACCGGCCACCGGGCGCGGCGGACGGGCGGGCATCTAAGCGCTGGTCAGGAGGGCTTGGCTGCGGAGTTTCGTCGTCTATGGCTTCTTTGGTCATGGTTGTTCCCAGCTACGCATCATCAGTTAGCCGCTATCTGCGCAAAAGCATTCGCGGCAGGGCCAAATGCGTATATTCAGACTTGGTATTTGTTGAACTTATCGGTAATACGAACCATTCAAGAATATCGGCCCAGCAGAACTCGCCGTAAGCCACTTCTGGTACGCAGCCAAGGTAGACCACCCCGAAAATGATGCAGTTTTCCCCGGGAGATGAAGTAATTCAACGAACCGCTAGTGCCCGAGGGCCTCCTCGGGCATCGATGGGTGCAGGGCAGGTCCGTCCTGACTATATTGCGTCCTGCGCCCAGTAGTCTGTACGTTACAGCACTTAAGCATTGGGACAGTATGCCAATGGAAGACCGGAGCCTTTTCCAACGGGGTATGAGTCTGAAGGGGGAGCGTGTTTCCAACGGGGTTTGAGTCTGAGCGGGTAGCTGGGTCGATCATGATGCGAGGCATGGTGATCGATATGAACGACCGACAGTTGCTGACGCTGGCCCGGCTGCGCGCCTTTCTCAACGGCACCGTCGCGCTCGACTGTGCGGTGGCGCCCGACGAGCGCTACGCCTTCATCGCCCGCACGATACGGCGCTTCGGTTACGTGCGCCTGAACCGGGCCGACAAGAGTGTGGTGTTGCGCTTTCTCGCGCGCGCGAGCGGCTATTCGCGCCGGCAGCTCACGCGGCTGGTGCAGCGCGTGCGTGCGCAGGGCCCACTGCTCAAGCGCTATCGTGCCTCGCGCACCAGCTTTGCGCGCACCTTCACCAACGCCGATGTGCTGCTGCTCGCGCACAACCGATACCTTGCACGGCACGCTCTCTGGGCCGGCCACCAGGAAGCTCATGGAGCGCGCCTACACCGTCTTTGGCGAAACCCACTATGAGCGCCTGACCACGATCTCAGTGGCGCACCTGTACAACCTGCGCAAGCGCGCCGGCTACCAGCGCCACCGACAGGTCTGGACCAAGACCCGGCCGGTGCCCCTCGCCATCGGCGCGCGGCGCGCTCCGGCCCCCAATAACCGGCCTGGCTACCTGCGCGTGGACAGCGTGCATCAGGGCGACCAGGACGGCGTCAAAGGCCTCTACCACATCAATGCCGTGGACTGCGTCACGCAGTTTGAGGTGGTGGCCACCTGCGAGCGCATCAGCGAGGCCTTCCTCATCCCGGTGCTCGAAGCGCTGCTGCAAAGCTTCCCCTTCGCGATTCGCGGCTTTCACAGCGACAACGGCTCCGAATACATCAACCGCCACGTTGCCAAATTGCTCGACAAGCTGCTCATCGAAGAGCACACCAAATCGCGCTCGTGCCACAGCAACGACAACGCCCAGGCCGAGTCGAAGAACGCCGCCATCGTGCGCAAGCACCTGGGCTACAGCCATATTCCGCAACGCTTCGCCGCAGTGGTCAACGCCTTCTGCTGCGAGCACCTGAATCCCTACGTCAAATTCCATCGGCCGTGCCTGTTCGCCCAAACCATCACCGACGCCAAGGGCCGCCAACGCAAACGCTATCCCTACGAACTGATGATGACGCCCTACGAGAAACTCAAATCACTGCATGAAGCTCAGCAATTCCTCAAACTTGGAATCACCTTCCAGCGCCTCGATGCGCTGGCCTCGGCCATGCGCGATAATGAGGCTGCGCAGCGTCTGAACGACGCCCGCAACCTTCTCTTCAAAACCATTTTCAACCGATCGAAATCAGCCGCCTGAACAACACTCAAAAACCAACCCGCTCAGACTCATACCTGGATTGGAATCTGTAGTGTCCGGTTAAATGTCGAACAGAATCAATTGGCTGGAGGCAACAGGCAATTCTGGCGTGCATCGATCGGGCTGCAATGCCCGTGAAATCTCGGTTTTCTCGAAAACCGAGACCGACAATATCTGTAGGCAGGTGTATAGCGAGGCATCGAGTTGAAGCTCCTTCTTGAC
>ENA-ORBV01013287-ORBV01013287.1-microbial-mat-metagenome-genome-assembly--contig:-NODE-13287-length-12541-cov-4.780408_pt1 | contig 12541 bp, 9 predicted proteins | sample MGYA00237777_ERZ505514 | MGnify/ENA primary metagenome ERZ505514 (study PRJEB26160, sample SAMN06269048) | microbial mat metagenome | isolation source: Oligotrophic lake microbial mat | place...
ATGTTTCGACAGCGTCTCGGTCTGCCTGAGCAAGGGGCTGGGTACACCGACGGGCTCGGTGTTGTGCGGCAGCCGGGCGTTGATCCGGCGGGCGCTGCGCATCCGCAAGATGGCTGGCGGCGGCATGCGCCAGGCCGGTATCCTCGCGGCAGCCGGTATCCATGCGCTGGACCACCATGTGGACCGGATGGCGCAAGATCATGCGCTGGCGCAGAAGCTGGCCCGCGGACTGCAAGGGGTCGCCGGTGTGCAGGTCGAGAGCCCGGATACCAACATCGTTTTCGTGGATCTGGTCGATGGTGTGCGTGAACGGGCCGATGCGCTGATCCCGTTCCTGAAGACACACGGTGTGCTGGCCTCGGGTCTGTACCGGCTGCGTTTCGTCACCCACCTGGACGTGGATGCCGTGGGCGTGCAACGCGCGATCGACGCAATGGCTGCGTTTTGCGCCAATTGAACCGAACCCCGCCTTTTTGAGGAGACACCCCATGCCCACCACGATCCGGATCAGCGCCCAGGAAGCCTTGGTGCGCACCATCGAGCACCGCGAGATCTTCCACGACGAGATGCTGCACGTGGTGCGACAGATCATGAGTGGCGAGATGTCGCCGGTGATGATGGCCGCGCTGATCACCGGCTTGCGCGTCAAGAAAGAAACCATTGGCGAGATCACGGCTGCAGCCCAGGTGATGCGCGAGTTCTCGACCAAGGTACATGTCAGGGACCGGACCCACCTGGTGGACATCGTCGGCACCGGCGGTGATGGCTCGCATACCTTCAACATCTCGACCTGTTCGATGTTCGTTGCCGCAGCGGCAGGCGCCAAGGTGAGCAAACATGGCGGACGCAGCGTCAGCAGCAAGAGCGGCAGTGCCGACGTGATGGAGGCGCTGGGCGTGAACATCAACCTGTCGCCCGACGCAATCGCCCGGTGCATCGAAACGGTCGGTCTGGGTTTCATGTTTGCCCCCAATCACCATCCGGCGATGAAGAACGTGGCTCCAGTGCGCAAGGAACTGGGCGTGCGGACCATCTTCAACCTGCTCGGGCCTCTGACCAATCCGGCCGGTGCGCCCAACATCCTGATGGGTGTGTTCCACCCGGACCTGGTCGGCATCCAGGTGCGTGCCTTGCAACGGCTGGGTGCCGAACACGCTGTCGTGGTGTATGGCCGCGACGGCATGGACGAGGTCAGCTTGGGCGCGGCCACCATGGTTGGCGAGTTGAAGGACGGCGAGATCACCGAATACGAGATCCATCCGGAAGACTTCGGCATGGTGATGGCCAGCAACCGCGCGCTGAAGGTCGACACCGCCGAGGAGTCCAAGGCGATGCTGCTGGGTGTGCTTGACAACCAGCCAGGCGCGCCACGCGACATCGTGATGCTCAATGCCGGTGCTGCGCTGTATGCCGCCAACCTGACCGATTCGATCGACGCCGGAATCGCCAAAGCCCGGGTCGCCATCGAGTCCGGCGCGGCCAAGGCCAAGTTGCAGGAGCTGGTTGCCCTCACCACGGCTGCAGCCTGAGCACCAGCCCGGCGACGCCCGGTCGCCGCGACCGGTTGTGCAAGGCGGGCGTGTCATTTTTCGTCGTTCCTATGCTGGTTTACACGCATTGACCCAGTGTGACGGTTTCATTACCGTCTCTTGACGGTTTGCCGTGTTGCCGGGCTGTTCCGGCGCGCATCCTATGGAGACAATCATGCGTTTGACACCTGTATCCGGTTTGCTGGTTTTGCTGCTGGGCTTTTCGACGGCTTCATCGTTCGCCCAGGGCCGTTTGACGCTGTATTGCAGCTCCGACGCCGCCTGGTGCCAGCAGGCCAAGACCGAGTTCGAGAAGAAGACCGGTATCCAGGTCGACATGACACGCAAGAGTTCTGGCGAAACCTACGCCCAGATCAAGGCCGAGTCGTCCAACCCGAAGGGGGATGTCTGGTGGGGCGGCACCGGCGACCCGCACCTGCAGGCGGCTGAAGAGGGCCTGACGCAGGCTTATGTCTCGCCACTGCGTAGTCAAATTCATGACTGGGCCTATCGTCAGGCGGTCGCGGCCAAAGTGCGAACGGTCGGCATTTATTCGGGCGCCCTCGGTTTTGGTTACAACACCGAACTGCTCAAGAAGCAGGGCCTGCCCGAACCCAAATGCTGGAAAGACCTGATCAAGCCGGTCTACAAGGGCAAGATCCAGGTCGCCAACCCGAATTCGTCCGGCACGGCTTACACCTTGCTTGCTACGCTGGTACAACTGTTTGGCGAGGCTGAAGCATTCAAGTTCCTCAAGGCGATGAACGCCAACGTCAACCAGTACACCAAGTCGGGCTCGGCGCCGATCAAGGCTGCGGGTGCCGGCGAAACGGTCATTGGTATCGTATTCGCCCATGACTCGGTGGCCGTGGCCGAGGCCGGATTCCCTGTCAAGTCTGTGATTCCTTGTGAAGGTACCGGCTACGAGATCGGCTCCATGAGCATCGTGCAGGGCGCGCGCAACCTGGAAAACGCCAAGAAGTTTTATGACTTCGCGCTCGACGCCGAGTTTCAAAGCAAGGCCCAGGACGTCAAGTCGTTCCAGGTGCCCTCGAACAAGGCCGCCAAGACCTCGCCCAAGGCGCCCGACCTCAAGAAGATCAAGCTGATCGACTACGACTTCGTCAAATACGGCTCTTCGGCCGAACGCAAGCGCCTGCTCAAGAAGTGGGACGACGAAATCGGCTCGCTGCCGCGTTGAGCTCACGGGCACCGCTCACCGACAACAAGCGCACCCGTGCAGTCTTCTCGCCTGGACCGCCAGGCAGCCGGCATTGCGCTGTGCGTGGTGCTGGCTGTCGCGGTGCTGCCCTGGTATGCCATCCAGGATGGCTTCTGGAGCACCAGCTGGCTGCGGGACTACCCGTTGTCCGGCGACGCGGCGCCAGCACTGTTCCTGTGGCTGCAGGGGCGCAACCTGTGGTTGCTGCCGGTCGGAGTGCTGGGGCTGGTCGCCCTGCTGGCCGGCTTGCGCGGTTATTCGCAGGCCGCACAGGCCCGGCTGCTGACCGCCGTGGGCTTGGCGGGCATTGCTTACATGCTGGCGCAGGGTTTCCTGTTCGGCCTGCGTGGCTGGAACCTGGCCTGGCTGGCTCAACTCTTTGGCGAAACCGACCAGCGCCAGTTCGGCATGGGTTACGGCGCCATGGTTGCCGGTGCCGCTTTCCTGTTCCTGCTCACCCGTGGGCTGGCGCTGCGAGGCCTTGTCTCAGGCGACTCGTTCGTTGCGGGTTCGCTCGGCCTGGTCATTGCGTTGACGCTGTTGTTCATCGGTTTCCCGGTACTGCAGATGCTGCTGACTCCCTTTCGCGACGCCGAGGGCAGCTGGGCTTTGAAGCCATTCCTCGATCGCCTGACCGACGACAAGATCTGGCGCGTCGGCTGCTTCTATTCCCGCACCACTTGCGGCGTGGCATGGAATTCGCTGATGCTGGCGATTACCGTCGGCGTCTTGTCAACGCTGCTGGGATTGGCATTCGCACTGGTGCTGACCCGTACCGGCGTGCGATTGCGCTCCGCATTCAAGTCGCTGTCGCTGCTGCCCATCATCACGCCGCCGTTTGTGATCGGCCTGGCCCTCATTTTGCTTTTTGGCTTGTCGGGCAACGTCACGCAGTTCGTCGCCGCGCAGCTGGGCCTGGAGCCGACGCGTTGGGTTTACGGCTTTACCGGCGTGCTGATCGCGCAGCTGTTGTCGTTCACCCCGATCGCGTTCCTGGTGCTGATCGGTGTCGTCGAGGCGATCAGCCCGTCGCTGGAGGAGGCGGCGCAGACCTTGCGCGCCAGCCGCTGGCAAACCTTCAAGACCGTCACCTGGCCGCTGATGCGTCCCGGCCTGGCGAATGCCTTCCTGCTGGGATTCATCGAAAGCATGGCCGATTTTGGCAACCCGCTGGTGCTGGGCGGCAACTTCAACGTGTTGTCGACCGAGATATTTTTCGCCGTCGTCGGCTCGCAGAACGACCAGGGCCGTGCCGCGGTGCTGGCCATCATCTTGCTGCTGTACACGATCGGTGCGTTCTACCTGCAGCAGCGCTGGCTGGGCCAGCGTTCCTACACTTCGGTCAGCGGCAAGGGCGATGGCGGCATGCATCCGCCACTGCCGCGCCGCATCGCCTGGCCGATCACCGCGATCACTGCGTTCTGGGGCCTGTTCACCATCGTCGTCTACCTGATGATCGTCTACGGCAGCTTCGTGCAACTGTGGGGCCTGGACCACACACTGACGTTCAAGCATTACGTGCACGCATTCAAGATCGCGTATGGCGAGTTCGGTGTGCGTTGGGAGGGTTCGGCCTGGAACAGCTTCTGGACCACGATACAGATCGCCACGATATCGGCGCCACTGACTGCTGCCGTCGGCCTGATCACCGCCTGGTTGTTGACGCGCCAGACATTCAAGGGGAAAAAGGCGTTCGAGTTCGGCACCATGCTCAGCTTTGCCATTCCGGGCACGGTGATCGGCGTGAGTTACATCATCGCATTCAACGTGCCGCCGATCGAACTGACCGGCACCGCAGCCATTTTGGTGATCTGCTTCGTGTTCCGCAACATGCCGGTGGGCGTGCGCTCGGGCATCGCGTCGTTGTCGCAGATCGACAAGAGCCTGGATGAAGCCTCGCTGACGCTGGGGGCCAATTCCTGGACCACGTTCCGGCGCATCACGCTGCCGCTGATCCGCCCGGCCATTTTGTCGGCGCTGGTGTACAGCTTCGTGCGCAGCATGACCGCGATCAGCGCAGTGATCTTCCTGGTCAGCGCGCGCCACGACATGGCCACCAGCTACATCATCGGGCGCGTCGAGAACAATGAGTATGGCGTCGCGATCGCGTATTCGACGGTGCTGATCGGCGTCATGCTGGTGGCCATCGGTGTGTTCCAGTGGCTGGTCGGGCAGCGCAAACTCGGCCGACGCGCCAGCCAGCCGCAAACATCCATGATGGCGGGGGGCGCATGAGACAACCGCGGGGCCGGCCTGAAGGCGAAGGAAAAGCATGAACACGTCCACACGAAGCACCCAGAGCAGGGGCCCGGCCCGGGTCGTCTTCGAAAAGGTCACCAAGCGGTACGGTACCAGCGCGGTTGCGGCGGTCGATCAGGTCTCGCTCGACTTCCCGGCCGGCAAGCTGGTGACGCTGCTGGGTCCTTCCGGTTGCGGCAAGACCACGACGCTGCGCATGATCGCCGGGCTGGAGATGGCCACCAGTGGGCGTATCCTGATCGGCGACGACGATGTCACCAGGCTGCCGGCCACCGCGCGCGACGTGTCGATGGTGTTCCAGTCCTATGCGCTGTTTCCGCACATGACGGTGCTGGAGAACGTCAGTTATGGCCTGAAGATGTCGGGCTTCGCCAAGGATGTCATTGCATCGAAGGCGGGTGACGTGCTCAAGCAGCTGGGGTTGGACAAACTGGCTGCGCGGTATCCGAACGAACTCTCCGGCGGTCAGCAGCAGCGTGTCGCGGTGGCACGCGCCATCGTGCTCGAGCCGCGGGTGCTGCTGTTCGACGAGCCGCTGTCCAATCTGGACGCCAAGCTGCGGCGTTACGTGCGCCAGGAGATCCGCGACCTGCAACTGGCCCTTGGCCTGACCGTGGTGTATGTGACCCACGACCAGGAGGAGGCGCTGGCCGTGTCCGACACCATCGTCGTGATGAACAACGCAGTCATCGCGCAGACCGGATCGCCGCGCGAACTGCACGACCTGCCGCAGACCCGGTTCGTGGCCGATTTCATTGGCGAGGCCAACGTGTTGCCGTGCGAGGTCCTGTCGGCCGGTGGCGGCGCTGCGCCGGCCATGGTCCGGCTCGGCGACCTGACGTTGCAGACCAATGCCTGTGCTGGCAGCGCCAGCCAGCGCCACGTGGCGGTGCGCCCCAACCGGGTCTCGCTGCAGGGCGCCGGCAGCCCGCACACGCTGGAGGCCACGGTGCGCAAGGCGACCTATGTCGGCGAACACATGGAGTACATCGTGCAGACCGCGCTGGGCGACCTGTTCGTGACCGCGGCCGAGACCGACCGGCCGATCGCCGCTGGCTCCGCGGTGGCGCTGGGGTTTGGTGTCGGGGACGTGGTGTTGCTGCGCGACTGACCGGACATCGCGCTGCCTGCGTCGGGCTGCGGCGCACCACGACCTGCCGGCGCGCCTTGCCCGCCGCCCTTGGGCACCTCGTCGTGGGCCCAATCAATTGCCTCTCACGCTCAGAGCAGCGGCGTGCCGAACATCGCCTGCATCTGACCGGCCAGCGCGGCATTGCTCGCCAGTATCGGGTTGCCTTTGGCGATGCCGCCGGGCGCCCAGAAGTCGTTGACATGGCCACCGGCCTCGGTGATCAGCAGCAGCGCGCCGGCAACGTCCCACGAATTGATGTGTGCCTCCGCATACGCCTCGATCCGTCCTGCGGCGACATAGGCCAGGCCCAGTGCGCCGGAGCCAGAACGGCGCACCGCGCAACCCGCGTGGGCGGCGCGGCCGGCCATGTCCAGATAGGTCTGCACCGGAATCCGGGTTGACCAGCCGATCTCGACCGTGGCCGCCGTGATCTCGGATACGGTGCTGACCTGCATGCGCTGGCCGTTGAGCCAGGCACCTTTGCCACGCTGGGCGATGAACAGCTCATCCTGGTTGGGTTCGTAGATCGCGCCAGCCTCCAGCTGGCCATCGACCAGCAGGCCAAGCGACAGGCAGTAGTGCGGTATCTGGCGCGCAAAGTTGGCGGTGCCGTCGATCGGGTCGACGATCCACAATCGGGTGCCATCGACCGAGCCACCGCCTTCCTCGCCCAGTACGGCGTCGCCGGGAAAACGCTGCTCGATCGCGTCGCGCACCAGCTGCTCGACGGCACCGTCGGTGGCGGTCAGGTAATCCTGCCGGCCTTTCATGGAGTAGGCCGGCTTGTCGGGCGCGGTGAATGCCTGGCGCATCATGGCGCCGCCAGCACGGACGATCTCGTCGATCGCGGTCATCAGTTCGGTCATGCAGTGCCCTGGGTTGGGTCGCAAGGGACGGTGTCGGGAAAGGGCAGGGTCGGCTACGTGATCATCCATTCATGCGCCGGGTCGTTGCGAAACACCCACAGGCGGTGCGGGCCGGCCATCACGTTGAGGTAATACAGGTCGTAGCCGTGCGGGGCGACGACCGGGTGGTAACCACGGGGAACCATGACCACGTCGTGGTCCTCCACCGCGCAGGCTTCGTCGATGCTGCGATCGTCGGTGTAGACACGCTGGAACGCAAAGCCCTGTGGCGGCTTGAGCCGGTGGTAGTAGGTCTCTTCCAGTTGCGTCTCGTTCGGCGGGGCTTCGGTATCGTGCTTGTGCGGCGGATAACTCGACGCATGGCCCGCCGGCGTCAACACCTCGACCACCAGCAGGTGCGCGGCCGTCGGGTCGTCGTGCGGCAGGATGTCGCAGACATAACGGGTGTTGCTGCCCTTGCCGCGCACGCTGCGTCTCATCCGGCCCGGTTCGAGCAGGCGCACGGCGCGCCGCTGCTTGTCGCCGGGGGCCGTGCACAAAGCCAGCTCGGCATCGCGCAGCGCCCGCACCTGGACCGTCTTGCCGGGAGGCACATACACCGCTGCCGGCGATACCTCTTCGAAGACGTTGTCGCGCAGCCCCAGGCCCGGGAAGTCCTGCCCATCGACGGCGACATCCACCGTGCCGGACAACACGACCAGGCACATCTCGCGGGTACCGGTATCGACGACCTCCCGCTCTCCGCTGGCCAGGCGCACCGCCTTGAAGCCGACATGTTCCCAGCCAGCGCTGGCGGGCGTCACCTCGACGATGTCGCGCCCCGTGTGACTTGCCTTGACCTGCAGTGGGCTCACCATGTCATGCCCCCTCGGTCACCGCCAGGCGGTCGACGATGCCGCGCAGCGTCTGGTAACCCAGGCTGGCGTATTGGAAACTCGGCGCCACGGCCGGATCCTGTTCGGCCTCCACCACTAGCCAGCCCTGGTAGCCGGCTTCGTGCAAGGTCGACAACACCGCATCGAAATCGATCGCTCCGTCACCGGGCACGGTAAAAGCGCCGTACAACACGCTGCTCAGGAAGCTCCAGCCGTCGTTGCGCGCCTGCGTGACAACCGCGGCACGTACGTCCTTGCAGTGCACGTGGACCACACGTGCGAGATGTTTGCGCAACAACGACACCGGATCGCCGGCGCCGCCGAACCATGCATGGCCGGTGTCGAACAACAGTCCGACGTGGCGCGGGTCGGTCACCGCCATCAGTTGGTCGATGTCGTCGGGAGATTCCACATAGGCGCCCATGTGGTGGTGGTAGGCCAGCGTGAGGCCGTAGGTCTGCTGCAAGTGCGCGCCGAACGCATCGAGCCGCTCGCCATACACCTGCCACTGGGCCAGGTCGGTGAATCGGGGGCGATGGTTGAGCGGCGTGTCGATCTGGCCCTGGATCGTGGCCGCGCATTCGCCGTAGACGACAACCCGGGCGTCGTTGAACTGCAGCTTGGCCATGTGGTCATGGCAACGCGCGATCTCGGCCTCGACGCTGTCTTCGGCGAGCAGGCCGCTGTACCAGCCCGAGACGCAGGCCAGGTCGAATTCCGCCAGCTTGGCCCGCAGGCCCGGTCCGTCCTTGGGAAACTTGTTGCCGAGTTCGAAGCCCGCATATCCGATCTGCCGGCCTTGCGACAACGCGGTCTCCAGCGCTGTCTCGCCACCGAGCGCGGGCAGGTCGTCGTTCATCCAGCCGATCGGATTGATGCCGATTTTCACGTTCCAGGTCATCGGTGTTGGTCCTTCCTGGCCGCTTCATACGTTGTGCGCGCCGCTTGTACTTCCTGGCGGGACGAGACTTCGGGAATCGCCACCTCCCACCAGCAGCCTCCGTCGTCCGTCGTGCGTTCGTGGGTGGTGTCGATCACCACCACCTGGGTTTTGCTGGCTGAACGGGCTGCGGCCATCGCGGTTCGCAGTCCGTCCAGGTCGGCGACGTGTATCGCGTCCGCGCCCAGGCTGCGCGCATGCGCTGCAAAGTCGATCGGCGCCGCTGCCGTGCCGGGCATGGCGCAATCGGCCAGCATGTTGTTGAACGACGCGCCGCCGCTGGCGGCCTGCAGCCGCTCGATGCAGCCGAAGCCGCGGTTGTCCAGCACCACGATGATGAGCTTGAGACCGAGCATCACCGAGGTTGCGATCTCCGAATTGAGCATCAGGTAGGAGCCGTCGCCCACCATGACGATGACTTCCTGATGTGGCCGCGCCATCTTGACGCCCAGGCCACCGGCGATCTCGTACCCCATGCAGGAATAACCGTACTCGACGTGGTAACTGCCCGGTGCCCCGGCGCGCCAGAGCTTGTGCAACTCGGCCGGCAAGGTGCCCGCGGCGCAGACCACCACGTCGGTTTCGTCGCTGTGCCCGGTGGAGTCGCGTACCACCCCGATCACGTCGGCATCGTACGGTGCGACGCCGGGCCGGGATTCTGCGGCCGTCAACTGACCGACCCGGTGTCGCCAGGTCGATGCACGCGCGTTGCAGGTCGTGGTCCACCCCGGTTCGGCCTTCCAGTCGACCAGCCCCGCATGCAAGGCGTCGAGCGCCAGTCGTGCGTCGGCCACCAGTGCGCTGCCACCACACTTGAGGGCATCGGAGGCCCGCACATTGATACCCAGCACCGGCGCGGTGAACAGGCTGCGCGAGCCGGTCGTGAAGTCCTGCAGCCGGCTGCCGATCGCGATCAGCAGGTCGGCCTCGCGCGCCGCATCGTTGGCCGATGGCGACCCGGTGACACCCATGGCGCCGAGGTTCAGCGGATGGTCCCAGTGCAGGCTGCTCTTGCCGGCCTGGGTTTCGGCTACCGGTACCCCATGGCTGCGCGCGAACTGGTCCAGCACTTGCCAGGCCTGGCTGTACAGGACGCCACCGCCAGCGATGATCAGCGGCTTGCGCGCGCCGCGCAGCAAGGCCAACGCGTCCTGCAATTCGTGCGCATCCGGTCCCGGGCGCCGGATGCGCAGCGGCGGCGGATGCAGGAACGCGACAGGGCAGTCGAAGGCTTCGGTCTGCACGTCCTGCGGTAGCGCCAGGCAGACCGGCCCGCAGGCGGCGGGGTCGAGCATGGTCGCGATCGCGCGGGGCAGCGATTGGAGAATCTGCTCGGGCCGCACGATACGGTCGAAATACCGGGTCAGCGGCCGGAACGCGTCGTTGACGCTGACATCGCCGTGCGCCGCATCTTCGAGTTGTTGCAGCACCGGGTCGGGGGCGCGGGATACAAATGTGTCACCGGGCAACATCAGCAGCGGCAGCCGGTTCACATGCGCCAGCGCGGCCGCCGTCAGCAGATTGGTCGCACCCGGCCCGATGGACGTGGTGACTGCCATCATGCGCTGGCGGAACAGGGCCTTGCCAAACGCGATCGCGGCGTGCGCCATCGCCTGTTCGTTGTGCGCGCGCCAAGTCGGCAAGGACGCGCGTTCGGCCCACAAGGCTTCGCCCAAGCCGGCCACGTTGCCATGGCCGAAGATGGCGAAAACGCCCGCGCAGTAGGGCTGCAGCGTGCCGTCGGGCATCGCGATGCGCAAGGCTGCCAGGTGGCGCACCAGAGCCTGGGACAGCGTCAGTCGTTCGGTGCTCATCGTTGTCGGCCTGTGCTTGTGGAGTCAGGCCCCGATGGTCGCATGCACATGGCGGTTACCCCAGGCGCGGGACAGCGCGGTGAAGTTGGCCACCACGGCGTCCAGCAGATCCTGGTCGCTGCATTGCTGCTGCAGCCAGCGCCGGGACGGCTCGGCCCACAAGCTGCGCCCGACCATGAAGCCTTTGACGATCGGGTTAAGCGCCTGCGCAAAGCTCTCGCACAAATGGGCCAGCGGCTGATTCAAGCCCAGAATCACGGCACCACGGCACTGAGGGTCGCGTTCTGCCACCAGCTGGCCCAGCGCATCCCAGCCGTCCGATGCCATCGGCGCCAGTTTCCACCATTCGGGCTGCAGGCCGAGGTTGTACAAGCGCTTGATCGCGCGCAACACGTGGGCATCCGGGCTGCCGCGATTATCCTCGCGCGTGGCAGGGCAGATGACCTCCAGCAGCAGTTCGTGGCCGCTGGCGCGAGTGGCCTGCCACAACTCCTGCAGCTTGAGTTCCTGCTCGAGCCGCAGCGGCCCGGGGTCGTCCGGGTGGTAGTGGACCAGGCATTTGCACACCTGCTCGGCAGGCCAGGCAAGCAGGTTGCTGCCGATGGACAGGCCGCTGTCGAAGCGCAGTGGCCGCGAGCCCGGTAACTCGGCTGGCCGGCCGACCCACCAGCCGCGGCCGGTGGCGGCGGCCAGCGCATCGGCACCGTAGGCTCCACCGTCGATGAGCACGCCGATGCGGCCCTGCAGAGCGGCGTCGGTCTCGACCTGCTCCACCGCGCGCAGCAGCAGTTTCTTCAGCTGCACCACGTCTGCCGTGCTGGCGCCGGCATCGCGGGCCAGTTCGAAGAACTGGCTGCGATGGTCGAACGCCATGACCTGCAGTTCCGGCCAGGCCAGGCGCCGGGGCGTCGCGCGGTGCAGGTGTGCCAGCTGGCGGTCGGCGTCGACGCGCGGGTTGCGCGTGCCGCCGAACCAGTGCGTGAGTTCTTCCGGTGTCGGCATGGCCGGCGCGCAGCCGTGGCGCGACACGACGATGGCGCCGCAGGCGTTGGCCAGCCGCGCTGCCCCGGCGAAGTCCATGCCGCGCAGAAACCCGGTCATCAACCCGGCAGCGAATGCGTCGCCTGCGCCCAGCACGTTCATGACCTCGACCCGTTCGCCCTGGACCGTCAGCGCGTCTTCGAGTTGCCGCGGCACTGGCCCGGGAATGAAACAACAGCCGGCCGCGCCGAGTTTGACCACCAGCGCGGCCGGGGTGACCGCCCGCACGGCTTGCAGCGAGGCCAGCAGGTCATGGGCGGCGCCGCCGGCGATCAGGAATTCCTCCTCGGTGCCGATCAGCAGGTCGAACTGCGGCAGCATCGCCTGCAGCTGCGCGGTGACATGGGCGTCGGCTACATACCGGTTCGACCCTTCCCCGCGTTTGGTCAGGCCCCACAACACCGGTCGGTAGTCGATGTCGAGCACCCGCAATACCCCGTGCCGGGCGGCATGGCCCAGCGCCTGGCTGGACGCGGCGCGTACCGTCGGCGCGCTGAGATGGGTACCGGTGATCAGCAAAGCGCGACAGCCGGCGATGAACTCTTCGTCGATCCGATCCGGGTCGATCGCCATGTCGGCGCAGTTCTCGCGGTAAAACAGCAGCGGAAAGGTGTCGCGGTCCTTGAGGCCGAGCAAGACCAGTGCGGTCAACCGTTGTGGATCGATCTGCACCTGGGAGATGTCGCAGCCTTCGCGCGCCAGCGTCTCGGTCAGGAAACGGCCCATCTGTTCGTCGCCGACGCGCGAGATCATGGCCGCGCGCATGCCCAGCCGTGCCACGCCGAATGCGATGTCTGTCTCTTATACACATCTCCGAGCCCACGAGACTAAGGCGAATCTCGTATGCCGTCTTCTGCTTGAAA
>ENA-ORBV01013288-ORBV01013288.1-microbial-mat-metagenome-genome-assembly--contig:-NODE-13288-length-12541-cov-3.379493_pt1 | contig 12541 bp, 11 predicted proteins | sample MGYA00237777_ERZ505514 | MGnify/ENA primary metagenome ERZ505514 (study PRJEB26160, sample SAMN06269048) | microbial mat metagenome | isolation source: Oligotrophic lake microbial mat | place...
GACCTTGCGGTCAGTGCACAACCAACGTGGAGTTCACCTACGAGCCAGAGGACTTCTGCTTCGCCGTGCCGGTGAGGGCAAGACGGGCATCTGCCCGAGAACACCTTTCGTCGTATCGAGAATCTTCAAGCCGAAACCCGAAGACCATACGTGCGGAGACTTTTAAAGGGGACCGCTCATACGCGCACCGTTTCGCCTTCTACCCATCCGTGCCCCGCGTCAGGCGGTGCTGCGGACTTCCTCCTGGCTAGCGCCCTCTTGTCATCAACAGGCCTTGCAGCCTCCCGATGAAGAAGACGCGCGATGCGTCCAACCGACGTCTGCCACCCAATCGAACTGCGTGCACCCACACCTCGCGTGTTCCCGACTCACTCTCGCCACTTTCGCGGCGGGGACACCCCACGGAGTCTTTGGCTCCGTGCGGCTGACTGGGGGACTGGACGTTTCACGACGTCCATGACCGCTTCGGCGGATCGACACTGCGTGCTGACCTCGAGCTCTACTCCCTCACGGGCTGGAGACACGAGCGTGGGCGTTATCTTCCCACGGCGATGATGCGATCGAGCCGGCGAAAGTGCGGCGCGGTTCCGGCATGGTCCGGCCTGTTGTGGTGATTTGCCGATCGATTCGACGTAGGCAACGCCTCGTTATCTATCGGTCGCGGGTGAGGGCCCGAATCCTGTTGCAGCGCCGGAATGCCACAGAGGGCATTCCCTGCAGAATCTGCGCGCGAGAACTGATTCTGCAGCGCCATCAACACCATCGAGGTATCGTCGAGGTCCGGATAGAACTGATTGGCGTGCTCGAAACACCAGCCGCCGGCCGGGCTGTCGCTGCGTGCGGCCCAATCGCCGCGCTTGGTGACTTCGCGATCGAGCAACCACTCGACGCCGCGCTGGACGGCCGGATGATCGCCCGGCAAACCCGCGTCGGCCAAGGCGCGGAGGGCGATGCCCGTGTCCCACACCGGCGACTTGCACGGTTGCAGCCGCACGGCGCCGTCTTCCTCGATCACCAACCCTTCGAGCTGTTCGAGGCAATACTTCATCTCGGGGCGATCGTCCGAATAACCCAACGATCGCAACGCGATGATGCTCCAGACCATTGGCGGGAAGATCGCGCCCAGGCCGTCGCTGCCGGCGAAACGGTCGATCATCCAACGTTCCGCCGTGGCCAGCGCCTTGCCGCGCGCGGGCACCCAGCCTTGGCGCTCCAGGAACTTGAGCCCGCGATCGACGGCGCGGAAGCAGCGATCCCAACTCAACAGGCCCGTGCCGCCGGTCATTCCCGGACAACGCAGCGCGGGCCAATCCTCGGGTTGCTTCAGGAACAACTCGCGGATGCCGAATTCCGGCGCAACTTCGCGCAACGGCCGGCACGCCCACATGATCGACAGCGGGACGATGATCGTCCGGCTCCAGGCGCTCACTTTGGTGAGATTCACCGGGAACCACTTCGGCAGCAGCACCGCCTCGGGCGGCACCGCCGGGCATTGGTCGTAAGAGATCTGTCCCAAGAGCGCGAGATAGAATCGCGTGAAGCTGTTCACCGCGTCGGCCCCGCCATGGCTGAGTACGCAGGCGCGGGCGCGGCGCATGGCCTCGGTGCTGGGGTCGTGCCCGGTGAGCTTGAGGGCGAAGTACGCCTTGACCGTGGCGCTGATATCGATCGGCCCGCCGGGATACTGCGCCCAGCCGCCGGCCTCGGTTTGTTGCTGGAGGATGTAGCGTGCCGCGGCTTCCGCCCGAGGGCCGCGTTCCTGCCCCAAGAAGGCGAGCAGGAGAATGTATTCGCTTTCGAGGATCGTGTCCCCTTCCAACTCGCCGACCCAGTAGCCGTCGGCGTGTTGTTGGGCCAGCAACCACTCCCGGGTCCGCACCACGGCTCGCCGCAGGCCAGCCAGTCGGTCCACGGAGGTCGCGGAAGAAGCGTCGGAATGTAAACAGGTCTCGGCGTCCGGCCCATCCATGGGCAAGAGCCGCAAATGCAGCGTGGCGGTCATCCTTGAACTCGCTACAGCGGGGTTTCGCAGCAGGCGTCATCCTGACGCCAGGGCCTGGTCACGGGAAACCGGGCGGACGAGCAATGTAAGCCGCCGGGGGAGCGTGGGGCAAGAGCAGAAGGGGTGGGTGCTAGCTTGCTGGCATGATTCGCGCTCGCGGTCCTCAGTTCCGTCTGTAGCCGGTCTCTGTGAGGCCGGCCGGAGAGGACGTTGATCTCTCATCGAGCGTGGCACCTTCGCAAAAGCTATAATCTGAACTCGGAGGACTCCATTGATGCGATATCGAGTACTGATCGAACAAGACGAAGACGGCGTGTTCGTGGCGAATTGCCCCACGCTGCCGGGTTGCGTGAGCCAGGGCGCCACGCGCGCCGAAGCGGTGACGAACATCAAAGACGCCATCGCCGGCTACGTTGCCAGCCTGGAGAAGCACGGCGAACCGATTCCACCGTCGATCTGGGAAGAGACAGTGGAGGTTGGGCCGTGACGAAGCTGCCGGTGGTCTCGGCTCGAGAAGCAGTGAAGGCCTTCGAGCAACTTGGTTGCGAAGTCGACCATCAGACCGGCAGCCATGTTATCCTTCGCCAAACCGAGGCGCCACACCGACGTTTGACGGTGCCGAACCACGCGGAGCTTGCCAAAGGCACTTTGCGCAGCCTGATTCGAGAGGCGGGGATATCGGTGGCGGAGTTTTGCGATTTGCTGTAGCGCCGGGCGCCCCGCGTCGTTGCTGCAATTGTTCGATCTCAAGGAGTAAACAGCACGACGAATTGCTCGTAGTGGTCGGGCGAATAGTAGACGTTCCCGAGCTGGCTAACGACGATACGGCCGGAGTCATCTCGATGTCGTGCGTAGAATTTGACGTAGTAGTCGGACCACCGCTGCATTGGTGGCAGATCTCGCTGCGTGTTTCGGAACTCTTTTCCATCATTGTCTCCCAAATACTGTTCGGCGAGGACTCGACGAATTGCGTACACCACGCCGATGCCAATCCACCACGGATGGTCTGCGATTGATTTGAGGCATTTTTGCAGCCCGGCGCGTGCGCGTCGATCGAGCGGAACCCGGTCAAAATGACAATGCAGTACGACCATTTTCAATCTCCTTGAAGTGGTTTGAGAAGTGCCAACGAAAAAAGGGCCGCCCACGATGGGCGGCCCTTTGACCTCTGATGGCTGGATGTGTTTGCGTCGAGCGCGCGGCTACGGCTCAGCGCATGAAAAAAGCCGCGGTTGCGGCTGTTGGTTCAACGAGGGATGCGGCCTGTATGCCGTCAGCCTTCCTGACGTCGCTCGTCCTCTTCGACCAATTGGATGAGTTGGATGCAAACGGATGCGGCGAACCCGTCGTGTTGCACATCACGAAGAGCGACAAGGATTGCGACGAGCAGCTGGCGCACGTCGCCCCAATCCAACGCGAGATTGACATTGTCGCTAAGATTCTTCGCGCGAAATCGAAATGCAGAACTTCGCATAGCCATCAAGCGCGACCGATTGCGCATTGGCAAGCGAAACGTCGAGAACTCGGAGCATATTGCTCTCCTTAGAGAAAAGGGAAAATGGCCCAATTGGCAGACAGCCAGATTGGATGAACTCTCACTCGAATTCGGCGAGAGTTCGCAAGAATCTCAAATGAGTACTTGCGCGCACGAGGAGTGTGCAAACGATCAAATTATTTAATTTGATTGTTTGATTTCCGTTCCGCTGTTTAAGTTTGGGCGGAACCCGTCGCGTTTATACGGCGCGCTCCTTCCAGCGCTGCGACGTACCTTTAGCCCCCATTACAAGGGCATGTTGGCCGGTGTAACAACCGCGTGCGGCACCTCGGCTGGGCGAGGCACCCCCTCACGCGGGCGCTACCCCGACGTCAGGATGGTATCGTGCGACTCGCAAGAAGTCAAGCTACGAGCAACTGCTACCTCGATTGCAACGGGGGAGTAATGCTACAGCGTAGAGTCTGTAACTCTTTTCTTGCATAGCTCTAGAGGCTACACACCGGACAATTTAACGGGAGCGTTTATAAGCGCCCTGCCCGTACCTATCAGCTTCCCGCAAGGGTTGCCCGGCATTTCCCCTTGCGGGGACGCCTTGCCCTGCGCCCGGCGTCATGCCTGCGCTATTGGACATATCTCGTAATACCGGCACATGTTGTGCCGCAACGTGAGCCATCGAGGGCGACCAGCACCCAGTGGCACCGCTCAACCCCTCTCCCGGCACCAGCATCATACCGCGCCCCCTTGGTCGGGACCAGTCCACCCGCACGGTCAAACTTCGACACAATTGTTCGGCCGCCAACAACCTGCCTAAGCGTCCATTTCCATCCTATTCAATTCGGCGAGCTATCCCCAGCATTTCCGCGCTAGCATCAATGAAAACGAAGGCCGACGCCGACCTTTCGAATCTGGTTGAATTGCCATTCCCCCCGCCGCTTGCCCCCACTAACTCTGTTTCGCTTTCTCCGAAACCTTCCCAGCGGCTTTCTTGTCCGTGCCGACCAGGGTCTTCAGGTCCTCGAAGGCTTTCATGCTTTTGGTCAAATCGGCGCCCCAGGTTTTCTTGGCGGTTTCGCAATCCTTGGCCACTTTGACCAGGCGGACTAGAATCGGCTTGATTAACTGGTGACCGCGGTTGGCTTTTTCGACGCCGTTGGCGGTGGACGTGGCCTGTTGACGGACTTGTTCCAGGCCGGCGTAGACCTGCTTCGTCTTGCCGGAGACGAGCTTCAATTGGTTGACGACCTGATCCAGGTAGGCGTGTTTGTCATCCATTTTCTGGGACTCGACCACGTTCTTCGTCTTGTTCGCGATGAAGCTGATCAGGTGCCCAGCCGTGTTCTTGTTGCCGAAGACCGCGACAATCCGTTGATACTCGTTTTCCAGTTCGACCGTCGTATCGGTGATCGTTTGCAGCGCCGCTTGTCCGCGACTCGTCGCGCCTTGGACGTTGTTCTGGGCCGCTTGAATCGTGGTATCGGCCACGCGGATCAAGGATTCGGCGCGTTTGATCACGCCTTCCATCTTGGAGAAATTTGCATTGGCCCCCGTCCAGCATTTGCCGGCGATCACAAGCAGTTCTTTGCGCAGATCGCCTTGGGCCGCGTCCGGGGCCTTGGCGAAGTTTCCCGAGCGATGCGGATCCATGACTTGCGTGGTCGTGTCATCAATCATGTTTTGCAGGTCTTGCATCAGTTGCTGGGCGACCTGACGTTCATCGCGAATCCGTTGCATCTCCGCGGCCTGATTTTCCAAAATCTGCTTGGGAACCGCCGCGCAACGGTCTTTGATGTTGGCCACGGAGTCGTCCAGTCGCCCGAGATCGCGCTCCATCGTCTGCAAACGCCGCTTCGTTTCGCCCGGCAGCGCTTCCTTCGCCTGGCGGTACTGATCGACCGCGCGCTGGTCCTGATTCGAAAGCACCGGCGGGTTGTTGCCCCCGCCTTGCTGAATGTCCGCCGCTTCGACCAGGATCAGGTCGGCCACGTGGGCGCTGCCGTCCTTGATTCGCAGCACCATGTCGCCTTTGACCAGGCCCAGCTTGGCGTACGGCGCTTTGTATTTTTTGGGCGTCTGCTTGATGACGTCCTTGACCATCTTTTGGGCGATGGCCGGGATGGGTTTCTTGGTGATCCCCTTGATCGCGCTCCAATCGATTTGATTGAGATCCTCGCACTGGTACTGCTTGTCCGCCTTTTCCATCGTTGCGACCATCGCACTTCTCCTCGACTCGAAAGACTTGATATTTGTGTTGGCGGCGGTTGATAGGCAGCCGTGCGCCTTAGGGCCTCCTCAATATGAATGGGGCCGCAGATGGATTCAACCTGCGCCGTAGGTCGAAAATGTCGGCGCCGTCATGCCGCCAGAAACGCCGTTCCCGGCCGGTTGCCACCTGCCTACCGCCGCCCACGTTCGCAAGGTAGATTATCGGATTCCCTAGGGACTTCCCTCGTTTTGCCACTATTCTGTGTGTTCGAGCCAGTCGCGCCATGAGTGATGCAGCGCAGCCTTCCGCGGGGCCGGATCCGGCCGGGTCGAATGATGTTTCCGACGCCGAGAATTCGGCCCAGTCGTCGGCGCCGAAGCCGGCGCGGATGAAGATCGGATCGCAACGGTTCGAGGCCGAGCGGTTCGCGCCGAAGCCGCCGCCGGTCAGCCTGGCCCCCGTGGCCAAGAGCGCCGAAGCGAAGAGCGGCGCGCCGCCGAAGCAGGGCCGCATGGCGCCGGCAGGGCGCGACGAGGACGAGGAGTCGGCGGACGAGAAGCCGACGGGCGCAGCGATGGGAGACGTCGCGGCGCCGGCAGCGCGGATGCGCAAACTTCCGCCGCCCCGGTTGGAGCGTGGCAACTCGGCGGAATTGGAACTCGAAATTGCCGCGGCGCTCGGCGGGCAATCGCTGGACGATCTGCTCGGCGCGGACGCGAAGAAAACGGCTGGGGCCAGCGACGTCCTCGAACCGGAAACCAAATGCCGCGGGCGCGTCGTGTCGATCCACGGCGAGGACGTGTTCGTCGATCTCGGCGGGCGCAACCAAGGCGTGATCTCGATTCGCCAATTCACCACGCCGGTGGAAGTAGGGACGCTCGTCGAGGTGCAGGCCGGCCGCTTCGACGCGAATGAGGGACTCTATCTATCGACATTGCTGGGCGGCGCGCAGACCGTCGAGGATTGGTCTCAGATCACCGACGGTATGACCGTCGAAGCGAAGATCACCGGCCACAACAAGGGCGGCCTGGAATGCGAAGTCGGCGGACTGCGCGGCTTCATCCCGGCCAGCCAGATCGCGGCGTATCGCGTGGAGAACATGGAGCAGTTCGTTGGCGAGCGAATGAACTGCGTCGTCACCGAGGCCAACCCGGAGCGACGCAACCTGGTGCTCAGCCGGCGCGGCGTGCTGGAGCGCGAACGGCAAGAGGCGAAGGAACAATTGCTTGGCACGCTGCAAGTCGGCGAGATCAAAGAAGGCCGGGTCACTAAGTTGATGGATTTCGGCGCGTTCATCGATATCGGCGGCGTCGACGGGTTGCTGCACGTGAGCCAGATGAGCTGGCAGCGCGTGAAGCATCCGAGCGACGTGCTGGAGGTCGGCCAGGCGATCAAGGTCAAAGTGCAGAAGATCGACCCCGCCTCCGGCAAGATCAGCCTGGCGTTCCGGGACTTGATGGAGAACCCGTGGACGGGCGCGGCGCGCAAGTATCCTGTTGGCTCGCGCGTGACCGGCACTGTGACGCGCTTGATGGAGTTCGGCGCGTTCGTGCAATTGGAGCCGGGCGTCGAAGGCCTGGTGCATATTTCCGAGCTGGCGCATCAACGCGTCTGGCGCGCGAGCGACGTCGTGCAGGAAGGGGCGTCGATCGATGCTCAGGTGACGAGCGTCGACGAACAGGCGCAGCGGATCGGCTTGTCGATCAAGGCGCTGCAATCGCGGGCGTCGCAAGGGTCCAAGAAGCCCGAAGATGCGGACGCCCCGGTCGAGCCGGCGATCAAGAGCAAAGGCAAGTTCACCGGCACCTTGAAGGGCGGCGTTGGCAAAGCCTCTGGGGGGGAGCAGTTCGGCTTGAACTGGTAGCGCGCCGCCGCCGCGTTTTGGCCGGATGACGTATAATCTCCCAACGCCCTGGCGATTGGCTTGGGCGGGAACGAGGGAGAGGTCATGGGACTGATACAAGGCGGGGCATTCCGGATCTTCCGCGTCGCGGGGATTAACGTCTTCCTGCACTGGACTTGGCTGCTGGTGGCGGCCTACTCAATCCAAACTCGCGTTAACGCGAATAGACCACCCGTCTGGGCGGTCGCCGAATACTTGGCTCTCTTTGGCATCGTGCTGTTGCACGAATTCGGCCACGCGTTCGCTTGCCGCAGCGTCGGCGGCAAGGCCGAGCGGATCATGCTTTGGCCGCTGGGCGGGATCGCGTTTGTCGAACCACCGCCACGCGCCGGCGCGGTGCTCTGGAGCATTGCCGCGGGGCCGCTGGTGAACGTCGTACTGGCGCCACTACTTTTCGGCGCCTCGATGGCGGCCAAAGTGGCTGGCGAGGCGATTGTCGGTGCCGGTGCGGCCGAATGCATCTCGACCATTGCATGGATCAATCTTGGTCTATTGATCTTCAACCTGTTGCCGTTCTATCCGCTGGACGGCGGGCAGATTTTCCAATCATTGCTCTGGTTTGCAGTCGGTCGCGGCCGAAGCCTGCAGATTGCGGGCGGGGTCGGAGCGTTGGCGGGCGCGGCTATGATTGTGATCGCGCTGTTGTTCGGCGACATGTTCCTCGCGGTGATTGCTGGCTTTCTCATGTTGCAAGCCTGGAACGGCGTGCGGACCGGTACGATGCTACGAAAGCTGGAAGCGCTGCCGCGGCGCGAGGGCGTGCATTGTCCGTCGTGCGGAGAAAGGCCCGTGTTAGGCAAAGTCTGGCCGTGCGAGCGTTGCCAGCGGCCGATCGACATCTTCGAGAATGACGGCGTCTGCGGGCATTGCGGGCATCCAGCCGAGAAAGCGATCTGCACGCAGTGCGGACGGACGTCGCCGTTGGATCACGCCTCGCACGATAAACTGGTCGAGGCCTGGCAGGCATGAAGCGTTATGTCTGGCTGACGGATTTGCATCTCAACTTCCCGGGAAACGAGCCGACGGGCAAGTTTCTCGATCGCATCGGGTCGCTCGGCACCGATGGCGTGTTCTTGGGCGGAGACATCTCCGAGTGGCCGGACGGGCCGAACTACTTGCGGATGATGGCCGAGCGGTTGGTTCAGCCGATTTACTTCGTGCTGGGCAACCACGATTACTACTTCAGTTCGATTGACACCGTGCGCCGCTACATGGAGCGGCTCTGCGATGAAGCGCCGCGGCTGGTTTGGCTGCCGCGCGCGGAGCCGATTGAACTTGCGCCCGGCGTGGGGCTCATCGGCCATGACGGCTGGGCCGATGGGCGGTACGGCGATTACTGGCGCTCGCTGGTGATGTTGAACGACTACCGTTTGATCACGGAGTTGGCGCCGCTCGATAAAGTTACGCGGCTCAGCAAACTCCATCAACTGGGCGACGAAGCGGCCGCGCATGTACGGCGCGCCTTGCCGACGGCGTTGTCGCGATTTAAGCACGTGGTCTGCTTGACACACGTCCCGCCGTTTCGCGAGGCGTGTTGGTACGAAGGTCGCATCTCAGACGACGAGTGGCTCCCCCACTTCACCTGCAAGGCGGTCGGCGATGCGCTCCGCGAAATCATGACTGCGCATCCGCAGCACGAGATGACCGTGCTCTGCGGCCACACGCATGGCGCCGGCGAAGCGGAGATCCTACCGAATCTGCACGTGTTCACCGGCGGCGCCCAATACGGCGCGCCGGAAATCCAACGCGTGTTCGAATGGGACGGGTAGTTCGCAAATGATGGGGCACATTGCAGCCCCAACGGGGCGTCAGATAACAGCCAGGGGTGCAAACCCCTGGAAAACGCACGCGACGTGATTTGAGCCCCACCGGGGCGACACTTTGTATCGGCCGCTCGCCTGGAATTGTGTCGCCCCGATGGGGCTCATTCCCTCTGGTGGTCCCGAAGTCCAGGGGGGTTTGCACCCCTGGCTATTATCTTTCGCCCCTTTGGGGCTAAGGATGTCGCCAGGCATTCCTTTCTTCCGCTTCACGAATGCTTGGTCATGCTTGAATGACAGCGCGATGATGTCTGCACGTGTCACGGCGCCGATCACGAACGACTCTATTGCCGGAGCAAATCCACGGCGAACGACGTGCTGTTCGCCACGGGCAGCACCGGGGCGAAACGGCCGTTGCGGCCGCGACGGGCGCCGCCCCAGGGGTAGATCTCCACGCCAAGGTAGGCGTCCACCGTGCCGGTGTCGCTGGGCATGATAAAATTCGCTTCGCCGAACAATGCGAGGTGGTTGTTCAGCGGCACATAGACGTCCGAGCCGAACAGGAACGGATTGTCTTTGGCGGGCAGGTCGCCGAGCGCCGCATTGGCTTCGGAATGGCGATCGGCCAAGCCGCCCCAGCCGCCGAGCCGCGCGCCGCTGGCGAAGATGTGGCGATAGTAGACGCTGCCCATAGTGATCGGGCGCAACTCGACGGCGGTCGCGCCGAAGAAGCCGTCGTCGTCTCGGTCGCGCAGTGATGCCTGCACGCCGACTTGATCGCGCATCGTCAAGTCATAGCCGACCGTGCCGCGCCACTGGCCGAGGAAAAACTCGTCGTAGTAATCCTGATAGAGAAAATCGTATCCGCCGCCCCAGACGAGCCCGCCGCTCGTGTGTTGAAACACGCCGACCGTGGTAAAGCTCTGCGTGCGGCCAGTGGAACCTTCCACGCGCTCGACGACTTGCACGGCATTCGCCGTGGCGTTCACGGCCGTGCCGAGTTGCAGGCCGAGGCCATAACGCCGGCTGATGGGCAGTCCCCAATTCACCGCGGAACGCCCGCCGAAATGCGCGTTGACGCCGAAGTCCTGCGGCTGCTTGGAACCTTCCAACCCAAGGAAAACGCTGAAAGAATGGCCGTCGTCCGGGCAGCAACACGCGTCGGCGAGCTGCGGCGCACATTCGCAATCGGTCGTTTGATACGACTCAGCGACCGGCTGCTCGACCACCGCTGGTTCTTCGATCTCACCCAGCCAGGTGGCGAAAGCGATACTGGCCGATTGCGAACTCGCTACCACGGCAACGGCGATGGTCAGAATTCGACCACAACGCGTTTTCGCGCGTTGAAAGAAACGCGCGCACGTCGTTACGAAGGTCCGCCGCACCATCGAGCCCTCCCTGGCTTGGGTGTAACTGCACGGTCATGCAGGGGAGTTATCGTGTGACGAATCCGCACGCCTGGAAGGCTCGCGCGCAAGGTGCGGTCCTGTCACCTGCGGCGACTTTTTCAGGCTGGTCCCAAAGGAACCTGGTGTTCGCCCGAAAGTTCGTTCAGCAAACTGTCGAGGGACCGCAGCTGGTCGTCGACACGGTTGGTGACTTCCTCGCGTTTGAGATAGGCGACCAACCCCTCGCAGGCAAGGCTACAGACTGCTTTGCCGGAATCCTTTTGCAAAATTGCGAGCGCCTTTTCTTGCGGCATGCCATCGCGGTAAGGACGCGCCGCGGTCAGAGCCTCGTAGATATCGGAAACGGTCATGAGCCGCGCGGCCAGCGGTAAATCGCCTGAGCGAATGCCGCGGAAGTAACCGCGTCCATCAAGTCGTTCATGGTGCGCCCCGGCGAGCGGCGCGTACGCGGCGAAGCAGGAGACGCGCTCCAGAATGCGTTCCGAATCGGCCGGATGGGCGCGGAGCGCGGCGAACTCCTCTTCGGTGAGTTTGCCGGGCTTATCGAGGATCATGCTGGAGACGCCGAGCTTGCCGAGATCGTGCAACAAGCCCATGCGATGCACGCGGCGCACGTCTTCGGCGTCGAAGCCGATCGTCGAGGCGATGCCGGAGGCGATCTTGGCGACGCCGCTGGAGTGTTTGAACGTCCACGGGCTCTTGGCGTCGACCACTTGCGCAAAGGCGGCGGCGATGCGGTCCAACTCCGCTTCGCTGACATAGCGCGCCACGTCCCGCGGCTCGAGCCGCGCGGCCGCTGACATCGGATCAGGCGTGGCAAGGTGCATCCAGAAGGGGACGTCGTCGCGGAGACCGAGAAAGGCGTCGACCAGTTCGGGATCGAACCAGCGCTTGCGGCGATCGCGCGCAATTTGCAGCGCCGCGTCGCGGCCGCGCTCGCGGAAAAAGACTTCCACGGTTTGCGCGAGATTCGCGATGCGGGCGCCCAGTGAAATCTCCTCGCGCTTCAAGCCGTCGGGATGGCCTTTGCCGTTCCAATGTTCGTCGAGCTGACGAATGGCGACGGCCGTGGCTTCAGGGAAGCCGAGTGAACGGGCGATCGATGCCCCGCGCTCGCAGCGCGTTTCCACTAACTGCCGCGGCCCCTTCGGACCTTGCAACACCAATGAGACAATGCGCATAGCGCGTTCCCAGGGATGCGCCTCGGGCAGTGCATGCGAGACCAGATAGCGGAAACTCTGTTGCATCTTCGGCCAGTCGATGGTCTTCACATCGCGCTTAAGGCGCTGATCGTCGGCGCCGAACAGGTACGCCATCTTCGCCGAGTTGCTGGAACAGCCCAGGTCTTTGAGCAGCAGGGCGTAGAAAAGCGCGCCGCGATCCACGGCCGTCATGCCGATCTCGCTGGCGATGCGCATGCCGATGAGCGCGGTGCGCGCCGCGTGCCCTTCCGGCTGACCTTCGGTGATATCGAGCGCACACGACAGGGACGCCATGACTTCCGAGAGCCGAATGCTGGATTCGTCGTCAACCTGTCTCGTGGGCGCAGCGGGAGCGCACAGTATGGCGGTGCTCAAGGCGAATCTCCGAACGGATGCGTGCCGCGGCGGAAGGGCCGCGCAATGGATGAGAGGACTTCGCAAGCCTAGCATGCCGAACGATGGACAGCCGTGCGCGGGGCTTCCACGGCGCAGCAGAAATCGGCGGCGCGGTCGCCTCCTGCAGGTCTTACCGGATGCCGCGTGTGGCGTGGCAGCAACAGTGTTCTC
>ENA-ORBV01013289-ORBV01013289.1-microbial-mat-metagenome-genome-assembly--contig:-NODE-13289-length-12539-cov-5.618440_pt1 | contig 12539 bp, 8 predicted proteins | sample MGYA00237777_ERZ505514 | MGnify/ENA primary metagenome ERZ505514 (study PRJEB26160, sample SAMN06269048) | microbial mat metagenome | isolation source: Oligotrophic lake microbial mat | place...
TTTTCAAGCAGAAGACGGCATACGAGATTCGCCTTAGTCTCGTGGGCTCGGAGATGTGTATAAGAGACAGGATAATCAGTTGCTATTGTTAATATCTCTTTGAAGTATTGGCGACCGAGATGCTTAACGACAGGGTCAATAATCGCACAGGATCAATTCACTTTACTTTAATATTGATCTGAATTATTTCACATCGAATCCTTCTGCTCGCAGGCACGCTTTATGTGCTTCTATTAATTTGATGCAATCAGGGTGTTCTTCGCCTTTGAAAACAACGCATTCATCTCTAGGTTTCTTTGTATCTGGACAGCAACAGCAAATGGGCTTGCCAGTCTTGATACCCAGTTTTTGTTGTTTCTGTTGATTGTCGGTGTGTTGGCAAAGATAGTGTCGTGTGAATGGGAAAGATAGGTTCCGTTTTTGATATCCCGCCAGTTTTCAGTGTGATGGTCAGTGATATCGATGATTGGATTTGACATTTGATAAGGGAGAAAGAATTACAACGATGTGAGACGTGAGCACATGGCCAAGCAAAAATCAAACCTGTAGCCACTGAAATGGATCCTTGCCTTTGGTGGTTCTGCGGGTGTCGAGGCTCCTTGTCCCATGGTTCTGTTGTGTGCCTTTCTATTTAATAAAGCAGCTTAAAGAGGCCGCAAATACGTTGGAACGATAGGTGCCCCTGGTGCCAAATTCTATTCTCCTTTTCAGTTGCAAGATCGTCAAATAAAGATAATGAATCAATCATCAACAAACGAGCAAGAATGATGTTGATCGAGCATTGAATTGCCAGTCAGCGAAAGGGGAAGAAAAGTGCGATCTGAGCTGTTCGAGTTCGCCCAGTTTGTTGGATTCATTCGATATGTATGGTTACGGCGGTCCGTACGCCACCCGGCCCAAATATCAGTCCCGTGGAAAATGAGCAAACCTGCAGTAGTATCCCGTGTACAAATCCGCTAGACTTAGGCTAATTGGAGTAGTAGCTAGCTAGCTAGGAGTAGTCTACAATAGCTACTAGTAGTCTTTAGTTGCTACTAGCTAGCTAGTGAGTTACGACAGTAAGTGGGCGGCTGGCTTGCCAGCCGGGTAGCTGTTGATGTTTGTTCGCTGTACGCCGTCCCTGCACACTCACCAAACTTACAAGCAAGCTGCAGGCGACAAGGCGGGGTGCCATTTGTTGGACCGGTGGGCAACTGCCCGTGCCACCTGGCATTTCAGTCCACAGGCACAGCAGCTGCCATCCGCTGTTCTTTTGTGATTGCCCTGGTTGTTGGTTGGTACAGAAAGGTTGTATCGTACCACGCCTCCATGTTACATGCTTCTACGATGGGGAACGGATGCTTGGCTCCTGTACTACGTACTGTATGGGTTGCGTGAGTCGACATGTCTAGTTCATGCACTAATTACTACTAAGTGATGCGATTGAATAGTGTAGATAGATAAAGTTTGATCTAGATAGTACAGAGTTTACAGTGCTATGGCAACACATCATTCCTTATGGACATGATGCAGCCTATACACAACCCCTTGGTGTCTTTTCGTTTAGGATTATGCCGGGATGTACTTTGTTGTTGATGTTACAGTCGTCGTCGTATAGGTGGAAAGATGGAACAGTGAGGTCGGAAGATGCGTGTCTCGAGTGCCAGCCTTGGAGTAAATATTCAAATGAAGAGGGTGTGCGTGTGCGTTAATTTGTATGGAGGAAAAACGTGAGGATGATTGTGATTCTTGGTTCATGAATCCAGCGTTGTCTTTCGTGTCGTTGAGAGATGTCTGGCAGTGCAGAGGGAGGGGTAGATTACAGTGGAAGGAATAGAGGAGGGTAGGACGGTGTCGATGAGAAGGCTCGACCTGTGCAGACCGCCCGTTTACTTGTCTTCATCAACAGGGACGATGTCACAGACGATCCCATTTCGCTTGAGCTCTTCATGGTACATTTCGGCTACCTCAAACACCCATCGGCCGACGACGGCGATCCCATTGTGGTGTGCTTGCATCATGGTTTGATAAGCAATCACTTCGGACAAACCCGTCACTTGTACAAGCGATCGAGCAACATGCTCGCGTGTGTTGAGGCCATCGTTGTAGATTCGGACTTCCCATGCCTCGTCTCCCTGCTGCTTGCGTTCCTTGCTTGGATCCTTGGTCGTCCTGGTGGGTCGCTCGACCACTTCCGAAGGGCGATCCAGAATGGCAGGGCCAGTCCGTGCTGGGGCGACCACGGATTCGCGTTCAATAACAGTGGCAGATCCCCACACCCGAGTGGACGCCGCTCCATTCCTTGTGCCAGCCATTGGTACAAACGCAGCTGAAGACACCGCCAATACTAGGGACCCGATCAAAAGACAAAAGCGCGTGAAGGAACTCATGGTACTGTATGTAGTGATTTCTTGGAAGACTGACGTTTGTAGTGATGCACGAAGCGTTGACAAAAGCTCGAAAAGTTAATGAATCCGAATCAATTCTTTCGTTTTAAAGCAACCTGATTAAAGTGCTTGCGATACAATGCGTTCTGTTGTTTATTATGAGAAGTAGAGGCAAAAGGTATCTCTTGTAGAACAAGTCCTTTTCGGGTTTGTGCAGTGTTACAATTGTAATACCGGAGCCAACAAAGGTTTGTTCGATCGTTGAACCCTTCGTTTTCGCTCAATAGTTGTGGTGCTACGAATCTAGCTAGTACGTACGAGGATGATTCTGATTGGTGATGTGTTGCTTCTCTGATGGCTGGTCTTTCCTTGTCGCACCGGTGCGATCCTACTTCCGCTGACGCTTGTGCTGAATTTTCGTCAGTCGCGACTCAGCAGTCAAGTGACTCATATTGGGGTGCAACAGAGCTCATTTATTGTTAGTAAGCATATAAATTCGATAAGAGCGAAAACTTTAGCCACATTTGGTTCACCGCAAGGCTAAGTATATTTTTTTTGTCGGATAAAGCAAAGAGCATGTGCTCGTCCAAATTGTATAGTTAATCCAGCTCTTCGTGGCCAACGAAAGACAACAACAACAAACAAACAAATACAAAACCAAACAAAAATAGTTATGGGGTCGTGCGGAAGCCTTCGGCAAATGCGAAGGGCAGTACCATACTAGTACTATTCTAGCTGGCAGATTGCTAGAGTAGAAGTACCGGTACTTTTACCAGCTGTTCCCCATGAGCGTGGAACAGGACCTCTCCTATTTTTGCTACTCTTTGATTGGGTGCTTCCTGTAACCTTAGCTGTTTGGCTCCTGTCTTGGCGACAACATCCGACGACACGCCACACCCTGACCGTGTTACCAGGGTGAACTTCCGTAAACTAGCTAGAGTAGTATGGCACAAACAGTTTCAGCTACTTTTGTAGCGAGCTAGCTAATGGCATGTAGCTCATTTTTTTAGATTCGTACGCTGGCCTCCGTCCCTCCCTTTCAGTTCTACAACTCTGGAGTACTCCTATCTAGCTAGCTAGAAGATACCACGCAAAAATAGCTAGCTACTGTAGCTACTGTAGAAGAGGCAACAACTTTATACAGACCCATAGCGGAGCGAGGCGGCGGGAGTTGTTGCCAGTTCAGTTACACTCACTGTGAGTGCAAAACGAACCACCGACGGGCATCACTTCTCTGCAGATGACTCGGAGTGCTCCATGCATGGATCTGGTTACTCAGCTGTTACGAGGTAGTACTCGAGCTACTCCAAGGCTGGTACAGCACTACGTAGCTAGAGTTACTACTCCAAAGTCTCTCACCACTACTATGGACTGTAGACCTACTAGAAAATAATACTAGTGCTAGTCGATTCTGGTCTCACCGCAGCTGTGCGGTACTAGTAAGTACAGTAGTACCGACGGAACGGACGGAGCTGCTTTTAGAGCAGTCACCGGCGCCCTAGTAAAGTAGCAAATCGGCAAGTAGCAAATGAGTTTGACGCCTCGCTAACAACTCCGTGCCACTCCACTCTATCTATTTGCTAGCTAGCAACTACCAGCTATCAAAGCGGGCACGCGGTCAAGTGGTAGCTTAGAATAACCGAATAAACTACTCGATAGGATGGATGGGCAGGATCGCGCCATCACCACCAATTTAAACAGTTGAGACGCACACTTTTCCCACAATCCTCAAAAGTTATAATAACAAAATCACCAAAAACTACATGTCCGTGTCTACTCTCTGATATCTTCTTCCACAACTTGACTTTGTGAATGCTCTTGCAAAATAACTGCTGTTCGTTGTTACCAACATAGTTGCTCTTCACGAAAACAATGGCTTCGGGTATATCAGCCGAAACGAGTAGATTTTGTTTCCTGGATTTGGATTTCGACAATCATCGAGAGAAACTAGCAAATGCTGCTGCATTTGTCGACGCCACCGACTCGCGGTATGGGTTCTCGTCCAAGGATTTAAGGCTTCTTGGAGGGAGCGAAATAAGTAGAATCAAAGATTTGATAGCGACGGATCATGAATGGAGTTCCAAAGCATCGTCGGTCGAAACCAAATTTCAGAATGGGGGCAATCGAGTTGTCGTCGAATTGTACTGGGATGTTGCTCCTATGGCTTGTGAAAATTTCGCCACTCTCTGTGCCAATGGATCCATAATACCAGGGTCAAAGGACAAGAAACCCAAGCCAGTTCCCATCGGAACATCAGGCAAGCCACTCAGCTACAGAGGGTCAGTCATGCACCGATGTGTGCCGGGATTTGTTCTGCAGGGAGGAGACTTTGTTCTTGGGAATGGGAGTGGAGGCGAATCCATCTACAATGGCAAGAAATTCAAAGATGAAAGAGCAGGTTTATCGTTGAAGCATGACCAAAAATATGTTTTATCCATGGGGAATAGTGGGAAAAACGCCAACTCCTCGCAATTCTTCTTCACTTTTCAGCCGGCACCTCAATGTGACGGGAAACATGTTATATTTGGCCGGCTCATTAGCGGCTTCGCCGTTTTAGACGAAGCAGAAAAACTCGGTTCATCCTCTGGGGAACCCAAAGCAGCAATTCACATCACGGATTGTGGTATTTATGCCCCGTTCTCGACTCCTGGGGCCGGATATTGGTATGATACCCCCGATCCTGAGGCCTTCTCCGGGGTGTCACCAATTTTCATGGTCCTACCACGTGTAGCAGTTCTTGGGCCCAACCGGGCAGCGTTGGATAAGTTTCAAAAAGCGTTGGGAGAGGCCGCTATAGTGTCTCGCGTGTCTTCTGATGACCATCCTGGGGAAGAGTCCCAAAAAGCTCGCCTTGAGGAACTCTTGGGCACATCTTCTGTAGATGTCATCCTTGTTGCTCCGGCGTGCAAGGCCATCATTCCAAATTTGAGTCTCCCTCAGATCTGGAAGGAAGCGAAGATTCCCATGGATGAGATTGTCATCGAAGCCAAACCCTTGGAGGCTTTGGCATGCGTGCATACGAGGTCTTGGTTGTCAAAGAAAGACTGGCGGTTGGAACGGGCAACATCATAGCATCGCTAGAAGTTGCAGCGAATTTTTTTAGGAGTCAGCTAAACTCGGAAGAAAATCCGAATGAAAAAAAGTGTCTTTTTCATTATTAAATTCCCTGCTACATCCCCTCATCTTCAAGTCGCAAAAAGAGACACAAATCTCGATAGACATCATTTCACTATAACATCTACCATATCATCATTCTCCATATCAAAAGCCTCTGGCGTCTGTGTCAAATCAAGCGTCTCGCCGTCAAATTTGAAGGAAACCGTTGCAACTTTGGATTTTGGAATTTTATTTTTGGCCACGTAGTTATCCATCAAGCTTTGGAAAGGCTCCCTCATTTTGATTTTGTAGGTTTCGTCACCATTCCTAGTTCTCAATTTGATGCAAATCGTAGGCCCCAAATTCGCCTTGACTTGCTTTACCGTCACATCGATGATATCATCATCCTCGTCGTCAATCAGTTCGCTCGGCGCTGCCTCGTCGGCGACGGACAATACTTCTGCTTCCATTGAAACATCCACCACATCTTCAGCGTGGTACGATTGAGCCTTTTCCAATTTTTTCCTTGCTTCTGCAAATTCCGAATTGACTGCCACAAAAGCTTTGTTATTCGTTTCTTCGTCATCTGACGAAAGATACTCAAGGGATTCATCCGTCTTTTTTCTGCTGGTAGTAGGAGGGAATTTATTGTCAATGATCTCAATATATGAGTCCGAGTCTTCATCATCGTCACTGTCGATGGCGATGTTGGCCTTCTTTTTTGCTGCTTCCCTCAATTTTGCCTTTTTTCTGGCAAAATCCAGCTTTTCTTGGAATTTTTTTTTGCGGCCAGGTTTTTCTTCCTTATTGCGTCGCCTTTCCTTCACTTTGTTTTTCCCCCCACTGTCACTTTCGCTGTCACTGCCACTATCACTGCTATTACTCTCGTCGCTGTTACCACTATCCTCGGACGAAGAAGTGGGATCAAGCGCTAGCGACCGACCTTTCGTTCGCATGCTGGGTGCCCCTCGTAATTTAGCAGTTATTTCCTTGTCCGAATCGGAATCATCGTCATCATCCGAAATCTCGTCGTCCTCGTCGTCTTCTCCGTCACTCTTTTTATTCCCATGGTTTTTGGTTGTTGGCTTTTTCATGTTGGCAGGCAGACGAGTGGACAAGGGTTTTGCTGCGATTTTCTTGTTTGGCACAGAGGATGACGGCTTTGAAATTCGAGTGTTTTTGGATTTGATCACCCTATCCACAGAACTATCTTCATCTCCCTCACCATCCGAGGAAAGCTCGTAGCTGTCGTCTTTGGATGTGACAGCAACCTTCGCCATTTTCCCATTTCGCAGTTGTTTCTTGGGTGAGAACGTCTCGCCTTTCGAATTGTCGTCATCGTCACTGGAGTCGACCTCCTTCAAGGGAACTGGTGCTTTCAAAGCTGGCTTCCCGGTTGTTCGGGTACTGACCATTGTTGATGGAGAGGTGGCACGACAAGGCGCTACCTCGAACTAGATTGTTATACAGTACCACAGTCTGGTATGTTACTTACTACTGTTATTGATTGTAGCTACAGTATTTCCCTTTTCCGCTGTAAGCATTGACTAAGTATAACTTTTGGCACTCTATCTGCACATGCATAGTCGATCTTTCTGTTTGGGGCCGGCCGACTCCCGACGCGAACGGCTAGCTAGCTGAATTACAGTTCCCGGTGTGCGTTCAAGAGAGTAAAAAATAGTTTAGACGCACACTGAATTTGATTCGAATTCGGGAGAAACAGTAGTATGTCGTACCAGCAGGTACTACTAGTACTACTAGCTAGTAGTATACGTTGTACTGCACCTCTGGGTGAAAATGAATTTACTCTTTAAAATTAAGAGCTAAATTGATATTTACCCTGAGGTGCAGTAATCTCTGGATCGGAGTCTATCTGGAGTACTACTTCAGTAGCTATTACTGCATGCACCAGGCGGTAAAAACGAATTATACTTCTGAAAATTAACAGCTAACTTCTTATTTAACAAGGGCCTTTGTGGGCTAGATCTACGACAATCCTTAGTACTGACGCAGTTTACATGTAACGATCTCAAATATCTATTTAAGAGTATTTTTCTAGCCTTTCTAATTTAGGAGAAAGAGTAATATGTCTAATCTGCGAGAACTTTTAACAAGTACCCCTCCATCGGCTAAATACACTGACGCGACAGCGGTGATCGTCATCACACGTAACGATCATTTAGGAGTATGTATATATTTCGGAGCGTAGATTTTTAAAGTACAATTTATCTAGCTGCGTCACCGGAAAGCGCAAACGGCAGCAGCTGTCGCGGAGCGGCCTGCTCGCCGATAGGCCTAAGGGTACACGAAAATTCCCGATTTTTAGAACAAACGAGAAAGAAGTCTCCCTTGAGAAAACAGAAACGAATTGCTGCCAAGCTACGGTAAGTAAGACAAGTCAAGTCAAGTTAGTCAGCACGACAGGCTTGCTACAGATTCTTATAAGCACAACCAACTCTATCTCTCGAAATAAGTACCACCTGTTGGTCAATAGCGACTACTACTTACTACGAGTAGCTACTAGCTGTTTGCTGTTGTTGTCGCTATAACGTGCTATTAGCGACCGCCTTCGAGATCTGTCTATCTAGCTTCTGTCGGATTGCTTGACAGGAGCATTGATTTGATTGACTCGACCGAATCAATTCGAATCATCCCTTGAAATCTGTTGCGGGTTTCGTAGCTGAACAATTAAATAAATCAACACAACCAATACCAACCATCATGGTGCAAACTCGTATGCTAACTCGCAGCCACGTGGAGCAACATGGCGAGAGTAGTACAACTGCAACGGGGATGCTAACCACCAAAGAGAGAAGCGCAACGTTGACGGACAGTGACCTCACCGTAGACCATCACGACGATCATTTCGATGTCGATTTCAGTGTCACAACAGAATCAGGTGCTCATATGATGGTCTTGAACAACGACGGCATGTCCGGAGACGAAGAGGCCGAGGAGGAGGACTTGGACTTTTCCGTATCCAGCTCGGGAAGGACCATTGAACATATCATGCAAGATCAGATGCAAACTGGAATTCTGCCCACTCATAAAAGCAACCAAAAGACGGCGGCTTCTTCTACTAGTATGGCTGCTGCGTCGTCTTCAGCCCCGGCGCCCGCACCAGCGGTAACGGTCAAGGCGAAAACTCCTTTGATGATCTCAGCCGCGGCTAAATCTCCTGCTAGAGCCATTCCACAGGTATCTTCTACGACGCATCATCATTATCAGCAACACAACAACAACAACGCAGCCACAGCCTCTCATCCCGGATCACAAGAGTCTTCTGGAAGTTCGTTCCTCAGCGGAATATTGAATCCTTCTGCCACATCTTTCAACAATTACCAGTTATCACACACTCCCCCAACAGCCTTTGGAACGTCGTATGAAAACAACCATTTCGGGAAGCGTCAGAGATCAGGGGTACGTAAGACTGGCACTGCTAAACAGGACATGAACTGTACTACTTTAGGTCACATGAATGCATTCTTGAACGGTGTTGCATCGTTCCAATTCGCCTTCTCGTTTTCTTCATCTCTTTACACTGTGTCTCACCTCTGTTCTTCTTGCATTTTCTTCCCAATTTTTTCATGTACGCAGAGTGTCTCGGGTCGCTTGCGGTCGGCATCGGATTTGGAAGAGAAGGGTCTCATTGATCGTCAACAAAAGGGTATCCTGAAAGATTTAATCATCTGCGGGGATGAAGACTTACAGCAGGCCTTGGATCAGTACGAAGATGGAAATCCAGCCGTTCTAGAAAATATGATCCGAAGTGGTGCGCTACAAAATAAGGCTCTCCCAGACCTAGATTTATTGGGCGATCTGGATCTGGACTTTTTGACAATGAACGATATTGGTGATGATATGGGCATGGCTGCTGTGGGCGGTGTCGGCGGAAAGGAGGGTCCCGGTATGTACACTCTCCCACAACAACACCAAGCCGAAGCGCATTCACACAAATCGGATCACCACCGGTCTGCCTCCATGCCGACCATGCAACCGCCTACTTCCTTTGCTTCTGCTGGTTCTGCAGCAGGCAAGCAGCAACCTCACCATAGAGCAACACAATCTTCCTCGGGGATGGTATCCCCAGAATTTGACGATGGAATTGGTGAATTGGAATTCACCGGAGACTTTGGTGAAACGGAAAGCGGCTATGACGTGGATCACACGTACCCGAACGATCAACATTCGCAGCAGCAGCAGCAGCAGCATCATACTGGAAGACAAAACCGTGCAACGTCGCCTTCCATCGGCGAAGATATGCGTTTGAGATCCAATTCGCTCTTTTCCGCTTTGATCAATGATCCTCGAGCGATCGAAAATCTTGATTATCAGTACGGAAGATGGATGGATCGGGATCCAAACAGCATCGCGGAGGCAGAGTACAAAGATCGCCACGAGGACCTTTTCAGAGAGGAAAAGGACGATGGAACCGATGCCCATAGTATGGCAGCTACCAGCCAACCAATTTCCATTCCTAATGCTGACACGGATGCCGATGATGCAGCGCCAGGTTCAAACGCTGCTTCGCCAAGAAAAAAGAAAGGTCGTCGAAAGTCGGATTCGGCGGTTCTCGAGCGAATGATGAAGGCCAAACGTAAGCAAGAGCTTCAGGACCTTAAGAAACGAGAGAAGCAGGAAAAACGAGAGCAAAAGGAGAGAGAAAAGCAAGAAAAGAAGGAAGCTAGAATGGTTGCTAAAGCAGAAAAGAAGAAGCAAAAGGATCAGAAAAAGGAGGCTGCTGCCATGGTCGTGGAGGAGGAAGAAAAACCAGTGCACATCCCAGGATCCGGTAGGCCGCGGTCTATGAGCGATCCAAACTTTCAATCAAAACGAGACGAGTTTGGCCACGTGGAAATAGATCGCCCTGATGGATGGGTTGGTGCATATTCACCCGAGAGCCGCAAAGTAAGAATCGATAAATTTCTTGCGAAAAGACATCAACGTGTTTGGACGAAGACGGTGAAATATGATGTACGCAAAAACTTTGCTGACAGTCGACTTCGAGTTAAAGGGAGATTTGTGAAGAAGGAAGATGAAACTTTAATGAGGGAGCTGATGAGCATGACATGATTTTATTACTTCGTTAGCCTACAACTGTGTTATTTAATTACTTTGTAAGACTATTTATACATGGACCTTCGTATTTTTTATAATCAATCTATGTTAGCACTCCACCATGCAAATGTGTGAATATATTTTTGTTGCCCAATCATTAAAGTGCATGCTAATCGAAGGCACATTTTGGTATGAGCTAGGCCGACAGTGTGAACTGTGAGGCTGCATACTGGCCAGCGTCTCTCAATGCCATGAATCGCCTGTCCTCCTGTATTGCCTGTAAACCCTACTTCAGTTTTTCATCACAGTTATCAGTTTGCAGATGTCCAATATGATTGTGTCGCTGCATTGGTTCAAGATATGAGCTTTCCGAGAAGCACTTCAATATACTAATGATGCTCATCGAGCAAATTGGGGCTCGTTTGGGGACTCTTTCGGCCCCTCTTCCTTGGGGACATTTCAGGAAGCATGCAGCAACGAGAGTATTAGTGTTAGGGACATCGTCATTAGTGTGTGTTGACACCTCAATATGTTGGAGTTGCCAGCTTGCTTCAGAATGTGGAGTCAGAATTGGTCAGTAAAGACAAAGATGAGAATGAAGGACGTTGGTCAAAGATTGATCACATTATTTTCTGCTCCAAACTACAACTTGGCATAAACATCGATTTAACAGGTAAGCCCTACTAGTGCAATCAATTTCAGAAAGGAACAGCTTTAATTGATATTTAGTTCCAACCTTTGTTGTCGTAACACTCATTTAACCATTCATTTCTTCTAGTGTCAAGCCATCATTAGCTTCTGAACCAATACTGCCCAGCTCGATTGAGCCTTTGCGGCTCCATCCACCGTCAGCAGCCCCATCCTCTTCATCTGATGTATAATAATTCATCTCTTCATCACTGAGATCCGTGTCAAAATTACTGGCAAGCATACGCGATACGCTGCGATATTCTCCTCGCGGATCTCGCTGATGGCGTCGCGAGCAGGCTCTGCGCAGAATCATGCACAACATCGATATAATCATAAGCAAAAAAATGTACAGTAGGGGGTGACTATTCAACACGCCGAGTCCTTTGCAGGAGAGTGTATTGCATGGTATAGACATAGCCTCTTCAACGGTGTCCGTAGGATCCAAAAGAGGATTATCGTTTGGAAGGTTGTCCGGTGCTTTAGGAGGTCGCTTATCTTTGCTTTTTCCTGCGGTGGGTGGTACTGTCTCAACAGCTGGTGCCGTGATCTCTGGTGCAGGGGGCTCTGTTTCGGCGGTTTGTGTTGCTTGAAGTCCTGGTGGTGGAGGCATCAGTATTTCTGATATAGGGGGAGACGTCTCCACCGCTGGGGTTTCTTCTGTTGTGGATGGCGATGCTGCAGGTGGTGGTGTCATCGCTTCTTGTGGTATTGAGGCTGGTGATTGGTTGTTGCCAGGTTTGTATGCCTCTGTAACGTTGTGCACTAACTCTTTGGGCGGCAATGTCGTCTTGCTCTGCTTTACCTTTTTGGGACCTCCTGCCGAAAGCGGTGACTTCGTGGCCGCCACTTTCTGAGTGGCTTGAGCAGCCCTCGCACCACTCCCGTGGTCAGCCGTATTCACGGCATTGTCGCTCGATGTGGATGGGTTGGTTTTCATGGACTGCTGTGCACTGGAGGCTGGATCGTCTCGGGCAGCTTCGCTTTTTGCTAGAAGGAGGTCTCTTGAAGGAATGCTTTCAATGACAATTTTCCGCGTCGAACTGGGTATCACTTGCGGCATTTGCGGTCGTACTATGTTCGTGACCACTGACTTGTGTTCAGCTTGTTCGCTAGTGTTACTCCTGCCTCTCAAGTACATACTTTTCCTACCTTGTTTGTCAGAGCGTTACGGGGATAATAGATCTATCTTGTCTTTCTTTTTTGTCGTCCCGCTGTGTCAACTGCGTTCATCGGCTGCTTACTACTAGTTGGAGTAGTATGGTATGGTAGTATACTTCTATTGATCATGTCCACGATAAATTGTTACCATTTGAATTCGATCATGATCAT